>Ga0315287_10002016_pt1 | contig 19030 bp, 15 predicted proteins | sample YL17G11_0_MG_FD_205037 | JGI IMG/M metagenome (GOLD analysis project Ga0315287, IMG submission 205037) | Sediment microbial communities from Yellowstone Lake, YNP, Wyoming, USA - YL17G11_0 | ecosystem: Environmental > Aquatic > Freshwater > Lake > Sediment | place: USA: Wyoming | collected...
GCCAGCGCGGCCTGCAGCGAGTCGGCGCCGTCGGACGCGGCGAACATGATGCTGAGGGCGCGCAGCGTGTCGTCAATGAGTTCCTGCTCCGGCCGCGACAATTGGCTGGCCGGCCGCAACTGGCCGTCCTTGACCAGCAGGCGGTCGAGCAGCTTGAGGAACGACGCACTGCTCTCCTCGTCCCGCGACTGCTTGAACAGCGACCACGCGTGCTTGTAGAGCGCCTGCTCGTAGAAATCGGAACCGGCCCCGACCGCGAGCACCGCGGCGTAGGCCCTTTCCGCGTCCGCATAACGCTGCGCGCTGAAGAACGTCTCGCCGCGGCGGAACTGCGCCTCGTCCAGATGCACCGTGCCCGGGTAACGGCGCACGAGCTCATCGAGCACGGTGAGCGCCTGGTCGGGATCCTCGATGCTCTCGTAGGCACGGGCCAGCTGGTAGAGCACCACATCCGTGGCCGGGTAAGCCGGAAATTCCTTGAGCAGCCGTTGATAGGCGGCGATCGCACTATTGGCCGCCGCCGCGGCTTGCTCGACGGACCCGCCCTCCTGGGCACGAAGCGCGTCGCACATAGCCAGATGCAGGTCTCCCACTCGACGCAGGGCCTGCGCCCGCAGCGCGGGGTCGGAGCCGTCGATCTTCAGGAAGTCCTCGTAGCTGCTGGCGGCCTGGGCCGGATCCACTGCGACGGCCTGGTCGCGGTTGATCGGGGCCGTGCGCGTCGCGAGATCCTGCAACGTCGGCGCGGCCGGCGCGTGCGGGGCTGCGGCCGGCTTGCGCGGGGCAGCGAGCGCCAGCGTCCAGGGCGCGAGCACGATGAGCACCGCCGCTGCGAGGCGCCGGCTCACTTCGTGCCCCGGGCGGCCGCGCCGTCGTACAGCGCGGCGAGCGCGAACTGCGCCTGCGTCGCATAGCTCGCGAGCCGGCGCTTCTGCGCCTCGAGCGCGCCGATGGCCACGCTCGCGAGCATCTGTTCCTGCTCGGCGGCAGTGGCGTCGATCCTGGGCGTGATCGCGTCGATGCGCGACGCAAGACCGTTCACGCGGTCGGCGAAACCCGCCGTGTTGCGCTTCGCAGTCATGCTGGCCTGCTGCGCGCGCTCGATGCGCAGCCGGGCCTCGGCGAGTGCATCGGCCGTGTCGCGCACGCCCAGCTGCAGGTGACGCAGCCGCACCTTGTAGTCCTCATCGAGTTTCCAGGCGAGCGTGCCGCGCAAGACGCGGGCGCGATCCAGCAGGTCGTCCCGCTGGGGACCTTCCGGCATCGCCTGCAGTGCGGCGTCGATCCGCTCGAGGTCCTGCCACTCGGTCGCCTCCTCGCCCGTGGCGAGCGCGCCGACGTCATGTTCCGACTGGATCCGGGTTGCTCGCCCGGCGAGTTCGGCCTGGCGCCGCTCGAGCGCCGGGAGGTTAGTACTGGCCAGCAGCGCCAGCCGGCGCGGCTCGAGCTCGAGGGTCCTGCGCTCACGCGTCGCGACCATGTCGTTGAACGCCTCGAGCGAACCTTTCCAGCGCTGCAGGCTGGCCTGCATGATCCGCAGGTCGCGGTAGTTCTTCAGCCCCTCCTGGAATTCGTGCGAGGCGAGCAGTTCGTACAGGTAGCGGGTGGGGGGCGCGTCGGGCACCTTTTGCAACTGCCAGAACCAGCCGATGTCATCGGTGCGCGGCACGGCTTCAAGGATCGAGTCGAGGAACCCGCCCTTGCGGATCGCGGCAATCGATTCGTCGATGCGCCGGGTCTCGGACGCATATGCCTGCACCGCCTTCTGGTACTGCTCGGCCGCCTGCCCGTTGGCTGCAAGCTTCGCGTACGCATACGGAACCGCCAGATACGACTCCTGCACGGCCGCGTCGGCGACCGGCTGGTCGCGCAGCGCGAGCCACGGAACGAGGGCGCGGTCCATTCGCCCGGCATCGGCTTCGGCCCAGCCGAGTCCGAGCAGCGCGCGGTTGGTGAACGGACCGTCCAGGCGGACACGGTTGAGCGCGGTCACCGCCGCCTCGGCCTCGTGCTTCTGCAGGGCGGCGAAGCCGAGCGCCAGGTTGGCACGATCACGCAACGCCAGCTGCTCCTCGGTTGCCGCCGGCATCGCGCCGACAGCGTCGAGCAACGGGCGACCCTGGGCATCATCCCCGTTGCGCACGAGGGCCACGCCGAGATTGAAGCGCGCATACGCCGTCCAATCCGACAGATCGGTCCAGCCCTGGAGTTGCGCGGCGGCCTCACCGTAGCGCCCCTGCGCCATGAGCACATTGGAGGCGAGCAGGCGGCGCTCCGGCTCGAGCTGCCCCGGCAACGGACCACGGATGCGCTGCAATGAATTCCATGCGTCATCCAGGTAGCCACGCTGGTAGCCGATGCGGGCCAGGTAGAAGAAAGCCCGGTCGGCTACGGACTGCGGTACCGGGCCCGCCAGCAACTTGTTGAAGATGCGCGACGCTTCGTTGTGCAGGCCGAGCGACAGGTAGAGGCCGCCCGCAAGCAACTCGGCTTCGGCCTCGTGGTGTGGAATGCGGCCGAAGTCCCGCGAGGCCTCGAGGCGGACCAGGGCGTCGAAGTAATCGTCCTGGAAGAAATGGAACAGGACGTCGCCGTAATCCAGGTCGCGGATCTGCGCCGGGGGCGGCTTGTCGCGCAGCAGGTCCTTCGCGAACGCATCCCCTGCTGTCGCCGCAAGCGCAGCAGCCGCGACGAGCGGCAGCCAACGGTTGAAATGCGAAAGGATCATCTGCGAATGGATGACGAGGCTGCGACTGCCGCGAAGGCCAGTCTCACTCCCACTGGCGGACGACGAATTCGGGCTCGAGCGACTCCTGGCGGTCGCTGATGCGCAACTCCACGTACTTCGCGCCCACGTCCTTGTCGAAGTTCAGCGTCGCGCCGCGGCGGTAGTCGCGATCGTGCGGACCCTTGCCGGTGAAGAACGCGACGATCTCGTGCGGGCCCGCCTTGACGTTGCCGAGGTAGAGCTTCTGCACGCCGCCGCGGTGCAGCGCCTGCACTTCACGCTCGGTGTAGAGGTAATGAGCGACTTCCTTGTCGTCCACCTTGAGCGTCACTGAATCGAGCGCGAAGAACGTACCGACGTCCACGGACAGGAACACCGCCACCTGCGTGCTCGCGGGATAGAGCAGTTCCTCCTCGAGCTTGAAGAGGTCGCGGTTCAGGTCGACGAGTTCCTTCTTGAGCGCCTGGACATCCTGGTCCACGCCCTTGAGCTGTTGCGCCGGAGCGGCCGGCTGCGCCGGCGCGGCGTCCTCGGCGGTCGCAACGGGGCTCGCCGACATGCCCAGGCTCATGCAGGCCGCCGCGAGCACGAGCCACCTGGGCGCGCGGGTACCGCGAATGTTCGACTTCATTGGCTTTGCAGCTCCTTGATCCGCCGGGCGAGGTCCGGCACCGGGGCGGACTCCCCGACCCAGACGCCGCGCACCACGCCGTCGCGATCGATCAGCACGGTGAGCGGCAGTTGTTCGACGTCGTACAGGCGCCCGACCGACTGCTTCGCATCGACCAGCGTGGGAAACTTCAGGCTTAGCGACGCGGCTACCGACGCGGCAAGATCGGCATCGCCGTCGAGGCTCACGCCCAGCACGACGGGTGCTTCGACAGCGGGTGCGGCAGCGAGCTCGCTCAACTGGGCCATCGTCTCTCGGCAGGGACCACACCAACTGGCCCAGAACGAGAGTACCACGGTATCCCCGCGGTACTCGGAGAGGCGCAGATTGTGGCCCGTCGTGTCCTTCAGCACGAAATCGGGCGCCGGCTTGCGGACGACAGGCGCGGAGTGCGCCAGCAGCGGATAGATCAACGCGCCCGCCAGCGCTGCAGCCAGCATCGCGATCGTCTGGACCCGGGCTCGGCGCCGGGCACGTTGGTACAAATCTTCTCGTTGCATTACGGCAACCCCGCTGGCATGGGTATGGCCCGAAGACCGGTGGCTTTGCGTCCCCGCCTTTCGGCGGGTTTGCCCTTGTCCGACGCCGGAATCCTTCTCTGTCCGGCCCCTTACTGTCAATGAACGCCGTTATCCGCGGTGTCCAGGTGGAACTGCGTCACAAAAATCGCTTCCGGTCCGCGCTGCCGCGTCTAGGGCGGCGGCTCGAGTCCCGGGGAATAGAAAATCCGTCCTTCATTGTCGACGATGATCGCCTCGACATCCTTGACGCGTCGCACGAACTCCATGCCTCGCTGCACGCCCAGGATGAAGACTGGCTTGGTCAGCCCGTCCGTGTGGGTCGCGGTCGGGCCGATGATCGTCACGCTGCGCACGAGTCCCGGCGACTTGCCCGTCCCCGGCACGAGAATATGGTGGTAGCGGACGCCATTCTCCTCGAAGAACCGTTCGTAGTCGCCCGAAGTCGAGATGGCCTCGTCCTGCAGCGGGATGCGCGTGACCACGGTATTGTCCTTGCGCGGATCGCGGATGCCGACGATCCAGGGCTTGCCGAGACGGTCACCCAGCAGCCGCGTGTCGCCTCCGGCATTCACCATCGCGTGCTCGATGCCGAGCTTGCGGAGGATCTCGACGCCGCGATCCACGGCCCAGCCCTTGGCGATGCCGCCGAGGTCGATTCGCATTCCCTTGTGCAGGAACCGGATCGTATGGGCGTCGTGATCGACCCGCAGTTGCCGATAGTCGACGCTCGGCAGCGCCACCGCGATCTGCGCGTCCGTCGGGTGCACGTGAGTGCGATAGTCGTACAGGTAGCCGACGCTCGCGTAGGTGATGTCGAAGACGCCGTCGCTGAGGCGCGAGTACTCGAGCGCCTTCTCGACCACGTCGATGATGTCGGGATCGACACGCACCGGATGCTCGTACGCGTGCGCATTGACCTGCGACAGCTGGCTTTGCGGCTTGTAGGTGCTCATCAACTCGTCGGTGCGGTGCATGTCCGCCATCACCGCGTCGATGGCACGCACCGCGAGGTCGGGATCGGTCGCCCAGAGCTGCACGGCGACCCGCGTGCCCATGATCGCTTCCTCGCGTTCATACCACTCCGCGCGAGCAGTCGTCGCAACGCAGAACAACGCGAGCACCATGGCGAGGGATCGGGTCATGACGACGGCAAGGACGCGGGCGACGCTGCCCGCGGTTGCAAGACTAGCCGCGCACGGCGCGCAACTCAACGCGCGTGCGGCGTGGGCGTGCTAGCCGATCCGGCCGTTCACGATCGGATTGAATGCGACCAGGCTGTCCTGCAGCGTCGCCGAGCCGAGTCCGTGAGTGGGGAACTTCTGCCCGAACTGGCCCTGCTCTCCGTGCAGCGCCATGTAATTCAGCACGACGGTCTCGACGAGCAGGTTGACGTTGTTGGCGGCGGGACTGGATGCCGTTTCCACCGAGGCGTCGGAACGGAAGTATCCAATCTGCTGGTGGCGCGGCGCACCGCCCCCGCCGGTGTTGAGCAGTTGCGGCACCCCGCCGGGGTTGTAGACCAGGAAGAACGAGGCGGCCGTCGCCTGGTTGTCGCTGGTCCACATGAACTTGCCGCGACCGTCCACCGTATTGTCGACCTGGCCGCTCGCGGAGATCGAGCCGTCCGAGAACACGTAGAGCATCAGCGGCAAGCCGCGACGCGCCGCGTACTCGAGGCACGCACCCATGCAGCGCCCGGCGCGCAGGTCGCGCAGCTCGCCGGTCGAGCGCCCCTGGCCATGGTAGTCGAAGCCGCCCATCGCGATCGTGCCCGCGCCCGCGTAGCCCGACAGCACCATCTTCATGACGGCCGCGGTCTTGCGGAATTCCGCGTCGCCGTCGTACTCGGCGCGGCTGAAGATGCCGCCCGCGCCGACGATGTCGGGATCGAGGTCCGGGTTGAGGCTGGTGGGATCGCCGTAGCGATCCACGACGTCCGCGGCCTTGACGTAGCCGCAGGTCACCAGTTCGCGCACGACCTCGCTGCGCGTCACGGTCGTCTTCTTCGGGTCCGGCCAGTCCTGCTTCGGATCCATGACCTGCATCTTGCGATGACTGATCCGCTCGATCGCTTCCATCACCGCGACCGTGTCGTCCACGCTCAGCAGGCTCGCGAGCTGGCCCGTGTCGACCAGGCCGGTCACGTCGCTGGCGCGATCGATCTTGGTCGGGCGCACGGAGAGGTCGATCAACCCTGCCGGCGCCACGGAGTTGCCGCCCGAGTCGGAGGCATTGGTGCCAATCAGCGTCGCGAGCGATCCGTTCGCGCCGGCCTTGTAGATCCCGTACATCGGGTTGTGCGGATTGTTGCCGGTGTCGTTCTCCGAGCGCGCAGCGATGACTGCGCCGTTGATCGACCCGGCGGTCGACGGGGAGACCCGCTCCATGATTCCGCGCAGGAATGCGCTGTCCGAATGAAATGCGAGACCGAGGCGCGAATCCGTAAAGCTGCGATTGGTCGCCGGGTCGCTCATGCCCGGCAACATGTCGCCGGGCAGCCCAAGCTTGGCGTAGCCGGCCGTGCTCAGGAAATCGAGCTGGCCACCCGGCCCGCCGATCAGCACGTTCGAGCCGACCATGCTGGCACCACCGGCCAGGTCGATGCAGATGAAGGGGATCTTGCCGGCGCCCTGCACGGCGATGCCGCAGCTCGTCTTCAGCGCCTGCAAGTCCGGGGACAGCGCAGCCATCGCCGCCCGCGGGTTGGCGAACAGACTGAAGATCGTCGGCGCCACGACGGTGCCGAGACCCGCCTGCAGTCCCTGCGCGATGAAGTCGCGACGCGTGACCGGGCGCTTGTGGTTCCCGCCGTGACGGATCGGCTCGTCGAGGCCGAGCGTGCGGGGAGGTGCCTTGCGAATGATCATGTTGCGTTCCTTCGGGAGCGGCTGCCGCGCCTCAGTTGATCAGCGTCACAGCGCTGCCGAGCAGCGCAGCACAGGTCGCCTTGACCACGATCGGCGTACGGCCAGCCGGACAACTGGCGCCGCACGCCGTCAGCTGGGTGATCAGGCCGTCGAGGTCGCCCCACACCTCTACAGGATTCGGGTCCGTCCCCAGATTGGTCTGCAGCATGTGGCCGATCAGCGCGTCGAGAACGATCGCGCGGCCCGCTGGCGCGAATGCCGCCGGCGGATTCGCGCTGAAGTCGAAGCCCGGGAAGTACGCCGCCCGCGCGCTCGTGTCGTCCACCAGCGCGTCGCAGTACTGGATCGACAACTGGGCGACTGCCACCGGATGCGCGGAGACGAACGTATCGATGTTCTCGATCGTCGGCAGGGACTGCTTCACGGAGAGGTAGGTGGTCCTCACGGCCGGAGTCTGCGTGCTCACGCCAGTCAGCTCCGACATCGTGGCGTTGATCTCCTCGAACACCCGCAGGCCGATGTCCGCCGGTCGTCGCACGTCGGGCGGCGGCGCCGGAGCGAGCGGCACAGGATCGAGCCGGACATCGGTGTGAGTGCCCAGCACGTCGAACGTGAGGAAGAACTCGTCCGAGTCCGGACCCTTCTCGAGCCCGATGACGGTGCCGATGTTCGATAGCGGCTGCCCCAGCGGGCCGTACTGCGAGTCGGTGATCGAGGTGTCGAGCGTGCGATAGGCCTGCCCCACGCCCGCCTCGGCGCCATTGATGCCGATGCGCATGCCCGAGATCGGGATGTTGCCCGGCTTCGCGGCTGCATCGAGGCTGATGAACGTCGGCTTGTTGAAGAGGTAGCTGTAGCTGTCGAACTGCCTCACTTCGAGCAGGATGTAGGCCTGCGGCACGTTGACGAGGTGGCTGATCGAGAACAGCAGGAAATACTTCTCGCCCACGCCGGCCTGGAAGTTGGTCTGGATCTGCTGCGGCGTCAGCGCGCGGTTGAAGACCGCGACCAGGCGGAACACGCCCTGGAACTGCCGGTCGCCGGACACTTCGTTGCCGAGCACGAACGCGAACGTGTCGTCCCAGTCCGCGAGCGAGCCGCCACCGGCCGGGTCACGGTCGCCGGTGTAGACGCCGTTGACGTAGATACGCCGCCCGTTCACCGGGTCGTAGGTCGCGACCACGTGCTGCAACGTCGCCTGCAGGCTCTGGTTGGCGGCGGCCGTCGTCAGCTTCGGATCGCCGTTCGGGTTGGTCGTCGTCGAGCGATTGAAGAAGTCGTAGCTGTAGAGCGTCTGGCCCAGCATCAAGTTGCGGGTGGTCGTGCCGCCGGAATACGACACGATGCGCGCGTCCTCCTGCGCCACGTTGCCCGGCGCGACCCACGCCTCGATCGAGTATTCGCCAGTGGCCTTGATCAGGTCGTGCAGCTTCTTGCTCGCGGCGGTCGAGCCCTGCGCCTTGCCGCCGCGCACGTTGATGCCCCAGCCGCCCATCCACGTCACGTCGCCCGATAGATTCAGGTTGAGCGCCGGCTCCACGCCGCTCGTGTCGTACGCAATGCTGCCCTTGCCGGTCTTGAACTCCCACAGCCCGATGATGTTCGAGGCGTAGCGATTGCCGCCGCTCGCGACGATGCCGTCGTAGAGGCCGAGCGCCTTCGACAGCACCAGCGCGGAGTCGACCTGCGTCGGGGGCACCTGGTTGGCGAAGGCGCGGATCGCCGCCTCCATCTCGTTCGAGTTGGCGGAGCAGTCGCTCCAGCAGTTGTGGAACTCGTTGCGCAGCCGCAGCACGAGGCGCGACAGCGCCGGCTGGTCGAGGTTGATCTTGACCTTGACCGCCGCATACGCCTCGTTGACGTCGCTCGACGCGAAATACGGCGCTTGCGCCGATGCGGATGACGACGTGTGGCAGCGCGAGCAGTATTCGGTCAGCAGCGGATACACCGTCGCCGCGAACAGCGTCGGCGCCGACGGGAAGGCCCGGCTCGCCCCGACGTCCTTGATGACCGGCGCCTTGAGCACCACACCCTGCGTGCCGCCCCCGGCAGTCGCGCCTGCCCAGGCGGTGATCCAGGTCGTGAGAATGTCGGCGCAGGCGGCAGGGCTCGCGAGCCAGCAGTTGTGGCCACCGCCGACCTTCACGACCATCCGTGAATCACGGGGCGAGCCGAGATTGACGACCGGGTTGGCCGCCGAATACGCGAGGTTGATGTCGTCCTGGCGCACGAACTCCGGCGCCTGGCCTCCCGACACGTGGCACTTGCCGCAGCGGTTCGTGGCCTTGAGGTTGTCCCAGACATTGATCTTGAAGGCCTGCACGTCGGCCGTGGCCGGCGCTGGACCGCTGTAGGTCGCCGGAGTGCCGCCCGAGGTCACGGGGTTCTGCGCCGTCCTGGCGCCGCCGCCGCAGCCTGCGAGCAACAGCGCAACAGCGCCGAACGCCAGGGCACGGGTCATCCGGGCTCGCGGATTGAAATCGTTCATGGCGGCCTCCCTAATCACCCATGCAGTAGGTCGCGGCTTCGGCGAAGACCCGCTTCAGCTGGTACCCGCTCGCCTTGAACAATCCGGTCATCGCCTGCACCCGGGCTCGGTCCTGCGCGTCGCTCGGCGCCCGGAAGCAGACGTTGCGAAATACCTTCTCGACCTGGCAGCCGGCGAACGCATCCGTGCGCGCGAGCTCGCGACCCAGCGACTTCGCGCCCTGGCCCTTGTCGGGCAGCGACGCGTCCCAGCCGAGCAGTGAGTTGCGGCCCTTGCGCCAGTAGTTGTCCCAGCTGTCGTCCGGCGTCGAGTAGCCCGCCGGGAACGTGTCTTTGTTGTGGAAGTACTTGGGCCGCACGACGCCCGACGTATAGATGAGCCGCCCCGCGGTCTCGTCGTAGTCGTAGTAGGCGAACGCCTGCGCCAGCGGATCCATGCCGCTGTGGCAACCGATGCAGTTGTTGAGGAACACGCGACTGTCCCCGCCGGGGCTGCGGCTCACGTCCTGGCGGATGCGGTCCGGCGGGCGCGTCGTGTCCATCACCTGCTCCATGTCCCGGCACAGGTGATTGACCAGCGTGTAGCGGAACATCGCCCGGTTGGTGCCGGCGATGAAGAACGCCTGCGCCGCGGCACGCGACGTGAGCACGCCGGCGGTGGCCTCGGCCGGCAGGCCGCTGGCGGCCGACTGCGTCGTGGCGACCAGCCCGTCCTTGAGGCTGACGCCCTGCGACTCGAGCGCTGCGTAATGGTCGTTGTTCGCCGGCGAGTAAGGCGGCACGCCGAGGCCGCTGCGCCCGACGTAGAGGATATCGTCGTAGAGCACGTGATCGAACGGAACGTCGTCGCGCACCATGCCGATCACGGTAGCGACGTAGTCGTTCAGCGGCGCGAACACCGTCTGCTCGCGATTCGTCCATGGCATCGCGAAGTTCTTCAGCGTGACGCTGTAGAATGCGGGATTCTGCATCGCGAGATCGGCGGCATCGGCGGGACGCCCCGCGGCGATGTCGGCCGCCATCGAATTCAGCACGGTCTCGCTGGGAGGCACGCCCGCCAGCCGGTCGTGCATGCGCCTGGCCTGGGTGCGGGCGTCCGCCTGGGCGGTCACCGGCACGGCGACGAGCAGTGCGACGAAGGCGGCGGCAGCCATGCCGCGCAGGCCGACCCGCCTGTCCATGGCGAACTTCACGAGGTACATCCTGACCCACTCCCGGCCGAACACGGCCAACCTGTGCTGCGCAATGTGGATTGCCCGGATGCCGGCGCCAAGGGCAAGTTGCCCAGGTGAGAATCCGCTCACACATCTGCAGCCCGCTGGTAGAGTTCGGGCCGGCATGTGAGAAAAGGTGTGCCCACGGTGCGACATAGCCGCAGTGGCTGCACCGACGAGGGACGTGGGATGCGCAAAGTGATATCGGGCCTCGCTCGACGGGCGGAGTGCCTCTCCCGGGCTGCAGGCGTGGGTTTCGCGTTGCTCGTGGCCGGATGTGTCAGCAGCGACGGCAGCAGCAGCTCCTCGGGCGGCCAGGGTCCGGACCCGGTCGTCGCCGACTTCCCGGTCGCCTACGTCAAGCGTGCGGTCCCCGTGGCCGGCACGCCGGGCGTGGACGCCCGCGAACTGCTCACGTTCCAGCCGGGCGGCGACCTCTACGTCCGCGACCGCGCGTCGCCCTCCGCGCCCGAGCGCAACGTGACGGGCGCCATCACCGAAGGCAAGGGCGACGTGCGCGACGTCGAGCCGTCATACGATGGGCGCAAGCTGGTGTTCGCGATTCGCAAGGCGCTGATTCCCGGCGCCGACCTCGCGGACCAGCCGACCTGGAACATCTGGGAGTACGACATCACCACGCGCACGTCGCGCAGGGTAATCGCCTCGGACACCCTGGCGGAACAGGGGCAGGACTTCGCGCCCCACTACCTGCCGGACGGGCGCATCGTGTTCTCGTCCACCCGGCAGCGCCAGTCGAAGGCGATCCTGCTAGATGAAGGCAAGCCGCAGTTCGACGCGCAGGACGAGAGCCGCAACGAACCGGCGTTCGTGCTGCACGTGATGAACGCCGACGGCACGAACATCCACCAGGTTTCGTTCAACCAGAGCCACGACATCGACCCGGCCGTGCTTGACGACGGGCGCGTCGTGTTCAGCCGCTGGGACCACGCGCCGGGCCACGACGAGATCAGCCTGTACGCGATGCGCCCCGACGGCAGCGCGCTCGAACTGCTCTACGGCGCACACAGCCACGACACCGGCACCAACGACTCGACCGTGCAGTTCCTCGACCCGCGGCCGATGCCGAACGGTCACCTGCTCGCGCTCGCGCAACCGTTCATCGCGCCCGATGGCGGTGGCGAGCTGCTCGACATCGACGTTGCCCGCTACGTGGAGATCTCGCAGCCCACGCTGCCGAATCTCGGCGTGCTGAGCGGGCCGGCACAGCAGCCCGCAACCGTCAACGTCGTCAGCACCATCGACGGTCCGTCGTCCGGTGGCCGCTACAGCGCCGCCTATCCGCTGCACGATGGAACGAACCGGCTGCTCATCAGCTGGTCGCAGTGCCGGCTGCTCGAGGGCACCCGCATCGTTCCCTGCACGGCCGACCGGCTCGCCACCGGCACGGCGATAGCGGCCCCGCCGCTCTACGGCGTGTGGATCTACGATCCCGTCCGACATACGCAATTGCCGGTAGCCGACCCCGTCGAAGGCGTGATCTTCACGGACGTCGTCGCGCTCCAGCCGATCACGCTGCCGCCGGTGCTGCTCGACCGGATCGCGGGCGTCGACTACGACGCCCAGCTCGCTGCCGACGGCGTCGGCATCCTGGACATCCGCAGCGTGTACGACGTGGACGGCATCGACACGACCCCGCAGGGCATCGCGACGATGGCCGACCCGAAGCAGACGTTGGCCCGTGAGAGGCCGGCACGCTTCCTGCGCATCGAGAAGGCGGTCAGCCTGCCGGATCGCGACACGCGCGACTTCCGCAACAGCGCCTTCGGCGTGACTTCCGCGTACGGCATGCGGGAGCTGCTCGGGTACGCACCGATCGAGCCGGACGGGTCGGTGCGCGTGAAGGTCCCTGCGAATGTCGCACTGGCAATCAGCCTTCTCGACTCGAATGGCCGGCGCATCGGGCCGCGCCACGACAACTGGCTGCAGGTGCAGCCGGGCGAGGAGCGCAAGTGCAACGGCTGCCACGATCCCGCGAGCGGCCTCGCGCATGGCCGCGCGAATCTCTTCGCCTCCGCCTACGCAGGTGCCGCAACTACCGGGCTGCCGTTCCCCAACACCACTGCGGCTTTCTTCGCAGACGCCGGCGAGACCATGGCGCAGGTGCGCGCGCGCATCAGCTGCCAGACCGATTGCGCGGCATTGCTGCCGAGCACGGCCATCCGCTACGTGGACGTCTGGACCGACCCGGCGACAGCGGGCCGGCCGGCCGACGTCCCGTTCCAGTTCAGCTACGCCGACCTCGGCACGCCGGCCCCGACCAGCGCGGACTGCATCAATGGCTGGCGCTCAGGCTGCCGGATCACGATCCACTACGAGAGGCACATCCACCCGCTCTGGGCCAGGCCCCGAATAGCACTCGCGGCCGATGGCGTCACCGTCCTTGCGGACAACACCTGCACACGTTGCCACACGAGCCGAACCGCGGCCGGTGCTGCGCAGGTACCGGCAGGTCAGCTCGATCTCACGGACGGCGCGGCGGCGGATGAACCGGACCAGTTCCGCGCTTATCGCCACTTGCTGGCGCCCCACAACCAGCAGGAACTGGTCGGCGGAGTGCTGCGGGACCGCCAGGTGCTGATCGGTATCGACCCGGCGACGGGCCAGCCCCAGTTCGGGCCGGTGTCCGTGCCACCTTCACTGCGGGCCGGCAGCGCGAACGGCTCATTGCGGTTTTTTGCCAAGTTCGCCGCGACCGGCAGCCATGCCGCGTGGCTGACGACGGCCGAACTAAAGCTGGTCTCGGAGTGGGTCGATTCTGGTGCACAATATTTCAACGACCCCTTCGCCGCTCCGTTGAATTGAGACCATGCCCCGCACCCTGATCGCTTGCTGCCTCCTGCTGTGCGCGCTGGCCGCGATGCCGGCCGGAGCGGCCAAGGCACCGCCCGTACAGGTGGTGGTCAAGGACCCGTATGTCGACCTGCATACCGGGCCCGGCCGCGGCTTCCCGGTAACGATCTCGGTCGAACGCGGCGCCACGATCGAACTGCTGCGCCAGCGGACGGACTGGATCGAGGTCCGCACGGCCCGCGGCCAGCGTGGCTGGGTGAATCGCGCGCAGCTGGTCGGCACCTTGACGCCGGAGGGCGCCGAGGTCCGCCTGGCCGGCCCGCAGCCCGATGCGCAGACCAATCACAAATGGGAAGTGGGGTTCGCCGCCGGGCAGTTCGGCGGAGCGAACATGGTCTCGGCGAACGGTGCCTACTTGCTGACCGACTCCCTGCTGTTGCGCGCGGACGTTTCCCAGGTACTGGGCAACTACTCGAACGGCTGGCTCGGCACGGTCGGCATCGCGCACCTGTTCATGCCGCAATGGCAAATCTCGCCGCTGGTCGGCGTCGGCGGCGGCATGCTGCGCGTGTCGCCCAAGGCCACGCTCGTCAATACTTCGGACCGCACCGACTCCGCGGCGTACGCTGCCGTAGGCGTTCGCGGCTACCTCAATGACCGCTTCCTGCTGCAGGCGGAGTACCGGAGTTTCGTCGTGTTCGTGAAGCGCGACGACAACCAGGAGATCGACGAATGGCTGCTAGGCTTCACTTATTTCTTCTGAGCGCCGTTGCCGGCACCGGCCTGCTGGTCGCGCCGGGCGTGCGCGCCCAGAGCCAGACGGACCCCGTCGGTGCGGCCGGCGACACGCCGCAGGTGGTCGAGCCTGAGGTCGAGCGCCGGGTGGTCAAGCCGATCGGCATCGACACCGAGAACTTCGAGGCCGGACTCATGGTCGGCACCGTCGGCATCGAGGACTTCGGCTCGAGCCTGTCGTACGGTGGGCGCCTCGCGCTGCACTTCACCGAGGACATTTTCGCGGAAATGACCTTGGGTACGGCCAAGGCCGGCAAGACCAGCTACGAGGACCTGAGCGGCGCGGCGCAGCTGCTGACCGACAGCCAGCGGCAATTTACCTATTACGACTTCTCGCTGGGCTGGAACGTGCTGCCGGGCGAAACGTTCTTCGGTCGCAAGCACGCGATACCGAGCGCGATCTACGCCACGCTCGGCGCAGGCAGCACCCGCTTCGCCGGCGACGATCATTTCACGGTGGCGCTCGGCACCGGTGCGCGGTTGATCGTCAACGACTGGCTGGCAGTGCACCTCACCGCGCGTGACCACATGTTCCGCAGTGATCTGCTCGGCCGCAGCAAGATCACGCAGAACCTCGAATTCACGCTCGGCCTGACGGCATTCTTCTGACCGACCGGAGCGAACGCATGCACGCAGCCAGGCGGATTCCAGCCCTTACCCTCACTCTGCTGCTCGCCACGGGCGCGCAGGCGGCAGGCACGGCTGCGCCGGACTTCACATTGCCGGCACGCGACGGCGGCACCGTGCACCTCAGCTCGCTCAAGGGCCAGGTCGTGATGATCAACTTCTGGGCGACGTGGTGCGGACCGTGCCGCCAGGAAATGCCGCTGCTCGCCAAGCTGCAGACAAAGTACGAGCCGCTAGGCTTCACGCTGCTCGGCGTCAACATCGAACCGGACAGCACGGCAGCGCAGGAATGGCTGAAGGGCACGACGGTCGATTTCCCGATCCTCTTCGACCGCCAGAACGAAGTGGCAGCGCACTTCGGCCTGCAGGGCATGCCAAGCTCGGTGTTCATCGACCGCGCCGGCAACGTGCGCTACGTGCACCAGGGCTACCGGCCCGGTGACGAGTCGAAATACGCGGACATGATCCGCACCCTGGTGAAGGAGTGAGCATGCGGGGCATCGACAGGCTCGCGGCTGCCGCAGTCGTGCTGGCCCTGACCGGCTGCGCGCACATGGACTCCTGGGTGAAGCCGTACCCGTGGGTCAAGCCCTACGAACGGCAGAATTTCGCCGATATCATCATGTCGCGCGACCGCGACCCGGTGTCCACGGCATACATCAACCACGTGCTCGAGGCGCGCGAAGGCGCGCGCGGGGCGAGCGGCAGCCAGGGCGGCGGCTGCGGCTGCAATTGAGGACCGACTGAGATGCGAAGGCTTTGCGCGACGGCATTCATCCTCTGCGCGACGGGCGCGACGTTGCCGGCACGCGGCGCGGTCCTGCCGGATGATCGCGCGGATATCCTGTACCACCGCTATGACGGTGGCGGCGTGACCGTAGATGGCCCGTCGCTGCTGGTACAGAAGAAGTTCGCCGAGAAGTACGCCGTATCCGCCAACTACTACGTCGACATGGTCTCGAGCGCGTCGATCGACGTCGTGACGACGGCGAGCCCATACAAGGAAACGCGTACGCAGGGCAGCTTCGGCTTCTCGATGCTGAACGGCAGCACCGAGTACAACGTCAATTACACGCTGAGCGACGAGAACGACTACACGGCGAACACCGCAAGCTTCGACCTGAGCCAGGACATGTTCGGCGGGCTGACGACCGTATCGTTCGGCTTCAGCCGGGGCTGGGACGACGTGCGCAAGCACGGCGACAAGGCGTTCGCCGAGACGATCGACCGCCGCAATTACCGGCTGGGGCTCTCGCAGATCATCACCAAGCAGCTGATCATGGGCCTCAATTACGAGGTGATCACCGACGAAGGGTACCTGAACAACCCGTACCGCTCGGTGCGCTACCTCGACCCCGAGAATCCGCTCGGCTATGCCTACCAGCCCGAGGTCTACCCGCGCACGCGCAACAGCAACGCGATCGCACTCGACGCCAGGTATTACCTCAAGTACCGCGCTTCGGTGCATGGCGAGTACCGCTACTACACGGACAGCTGGGGCATCGACGCCAACACCGTGCAGGTCGGTTACACCCAGCCGTGGGGCAGGCAGTGGCTCTTCGAAGCCGGCTATCGCTGGTACGACCAGTCCGCCGCCGACTTCTACTCCGACCTGTTTCCGCGCGCCGACGCGCAGAACTTCCTGGCGCGCGACAAGGAGCTGAGCTCGTTCACGAGCAACATGTTCAGCGTCGGCGCGACGTACGAACTGCCGCCGCTGCGCTGGAAATTCCTCGAGCGCTCGACACTCAACCTCTTCTACGACCGCATCCACTACGACTACGCCGACTTCCGCGACCTGCGCAAGACCGGCACCACGCCGGGCACCGAGCCGCTGTACCAGTTCGACGCAGACGTGATCCGGCTCTTCTACTCGGGCTGGTTCTAGCGGGCGGGCGACGGTCCCGCCCGGTCCAGGATGGCCTGGGACAGCGCGGCCCCGGCACCGGTTCCGTACAGCAGGAATAGCGAAGGCTCGGTCAGCTCGAGTTCGAGCACGACCGGCCCGCCGTGGTCGTCGCGAATCAGGTCGATGCGCGCGTACAGCGCTGGCTCGCCGGGCACCACGGCGAAGGCCGCAGCGGCGACCCGCAATTCGGCGGCGTCCGGCTCGCGCACGCTGATCTGCTCCGGCGCGAACAAGCCCGCCACGAGGCCGTCGCCGACCCGCAGCAGTGGGCCCTTGCGGATCGCATGGCTGTAGCGGCCGCCGAGGTAGATGACCGCAGTCTCGCCGTAGTCGTCGACGCGATCGAGATAGGGCTGCAGCATCGCGCTGCGCCGCTCGGCGACCACGAGCCGCCGCAGGTGCGCACCCGCCTCCCGTGCATCGGAGCGCCTGTACCGCGCCGCATCGCGCGATCCGGCGCCGATTGACGGCTTGACGACGAACCCGGCGAATTCCGTCACGGCACCCACGCTGACCGAGCCGGCCGCGCCCGCCAGGAAGCACTCGAATTCGGCGTCCGCGTCGGACCCCGGCTCGACGAAGCGCGTCGGGACCACGGGCACGCCGGCAGCCGCGAGCGCCGCCAGGTAATGCTTGTCCGTATTCCAGCGCACGATCTCGGGCGGGTTGAGCAGTCGCGTGACGCGCCGGCAGCGATCCGCCCACTGCAGGAACTCCTCCACTCGCTCGACGTAGTCCCACGTGGACCGCAGCACCGCAACGTCGAAGCGGCCCCAGTCGATCGCCGCGTCGTCCCAGCACGGGGTCTCGACGAGCGCGCCCCGCGCGGTCAGCGCATCGATCAATGGCGGCATGTCCTCGTCGAGCGCCAGCGCCTCCCGTGCGCTGACGAGCGCGACCCTGGCCAGCGTCATGCCCGCGGCACCTGCTGCGTGATGCAGTGGATGTTGCCTCCGCCGAGCAGGATCTCGCGCCCCGGAACGCCGACGACCTCGCGGCCCGGGAACAGCGCCCGCAGCTTGCGCAGCGCAGCACCGTCGCGCCCGGCGTCCAGCAAGGGCATGACGACCCGGCGCGTGCCGATGTAGAAATTCACGTAGGAGCCGGCCAGGCGCGTGCCGGCCAGGCGCGGCTGTGTGCCGTCCGCGGCGTCCACGCCCTCCGCCTCCTGCTTCGTGACGTGCAGCGGACCGGGCTGGACGAGTTTATGGATCTTGAAGCGGCGGCCGCGTGCATCGCGCGCCGCCTTGAGCCGGGCGTACGCGTCCCGCGAGATGTCGTATTGCGGATCGCGTTTGTCTTCCGTCCAGGTGAGCACCAACTCGCCCGGGCGCACGAACGCGCAGAGGTTGTCCACGTGGCCATCGGTTTCGTCGAGATGGACGCCTTTGCCGAGCCAGACGATGGCCTCCACATTCAGGTAGCGCCGTAGCCTGTCCTCGATGTCCGCACGCGAGAGCCGCGGATTGCGGTTCGGGTTCAGCAGGCACTCCTCCGTCGTAATCAGCGTGCCCTGCCCGTCCACGTGGATCGACCCTCCCTCGAGCACGAACGGCGCACGGTACCGGTCGCCCCCCTCGATCTCGAGCACCTTCTGCGCGACCGCATCGTCGCGGTCCCACGGGAAATACAGCCCGCCGTCGAGGCCACCCCAGGCGTTGAAGGTCCAGTCGATGCCACGCACGCCACCGCGCCCGTTGACGACGAACGTCGGTCCGGTGTCGCGCATCCACGCGTCGTTGCTCGAGATCTCGACGACGCGAACGGACGGCGGCAGCTGGCGACGCGCGTTTGCGAACTGGCCGGCGGACGCGCCGACCGACACGCGCTCGCTCGCGGCGATTGCCGTCGCCACCGCGACGAACGCCTGCTGCGCCGGCTTGCCGCCGAGCCGCCAGTTGTCCGGGCGCTCGGGCCAGAGCATCCAGCAGCCGGCATGCGGCTCGAACTCGCCGGGCATTCGATAACCGTCGCGCCGCGGCTCGGATTGCAGGGTTCGGGTCATCGCAATCGCCTTACTTTGCCAGTAGCAGCGGCTGCAGCGCCGCCCGGAACTGGTCGGCCGACTGCCGGCCCTGGATTCGCCGCACGACCGCGCCGTCGCGACCGATCAGGTAAGTCGTTGGCAGGATCTCGTTCCAGGCCGGATCGACCACCGATGCGATGGTATCCATCTCGGGCTCGTTGCGGGAATAGGACCGAAAGTCCGGGAAATAGCGGGCATGGAATGCGCGCACGGCGGCGTCGAACGACGCGGGCTCGTCCATGGCCAGGCCGATCAGCACCATGCCCTGCGGCGACAGTTCGTGCTCCAGTTGCACGAGCTCGGGAATTTCACGCAGGCATGGCGAACACCAGGTGCCCCAGAAGTTCAGCGCTACCACCTTGCCATGCTCGTGCT
>Ga0315287_10002017_pt1 | contig 19029 bp, 15 predicted proteins | sample YL17G11_0_MG_FD_205037 | JGI IMG/M metagenome (GOLD analysis project Ga0315287, IMG submission 205037) | Sediment microbial communities from Yellowstone Lake, YNP, Wyoming, USA - YL17G11_0 | ecosystem: Environmental > Aquatic > Freshwater > Lake > Sediment | place: USA: Wyoming | collected...
GCGGCCTGCTCGGTCGGGAAGTGCCCGCGTGCCCTGATCGCCCGTCGGTAGCGGGCATTGAGCGACTCGATGGCATTTGTTGAGCAGATGACCCGGCGGATCTCCACGTCGTAGTCCAAGAACGGGATGAATTCGGCCCACGCGTTGTCCCACAACCGGATGACCGCGGGGTAGCGCTGCCCCCACTTCTCGGTCAGCTCATCGAGGGCCGACCGGGCTGCGGTGGCGTTGACCGCGGTGTAGATCGGTTTGATGTCGCGCCGGATCTCATCCCAGTACTTGCGGGAGGTAAGCCGAAACGTGTTGCGGATCAGATGAATAATGCAGGTCTGCACGATGGCGTGCGGCCAGACATTGCTGACCACTTCGGGCAGCCCCTTGAGACCGTCGCAGACGACGAAGAACACGTCCTTGACGCCGCGGTTGCGCAGGTCGGTGAGCACGCTCATCCAGAACTTCGCACCCTCACCACCGATGCCGGCCCACAGACCCAGGATGTCGCGTTCCCCGGCCAGAGTCACCCCGATCGCGGCGTAGAACGGCCGGTTGCCAACCTGCCCGTCACGGACTTTCACCACGATCGCGTCGATGAAGATCGCCGCGTAGACCTCATCAAGTGGCCGCACCGCCCAGTCGTTCATCTCCGCGATCACCTTGTCGGTGATCCGGCTGATCGTCTCCTTGGACACTGATGCCCCGTAGATCTCGGCGAAGTGCGCCGAAATCTCGCCCGTGGTCAGACCTTTGGCATACAGCGACAGCACGACCTCATCGACGCCGGACAGCCGACGCTGGCGCTTTTTGACGATCTGCGGCTCGAACGTCGCGGCCCGGTCGCGTGGCACCTCGATCTCGACCCGGCCGGTGGTGTCGGTCAACACCGTCTTGGCCCGGGTGCCGTTGCGGATATTGCCCGTCCCCGCCCCGGCGGGATCGTGTTTCTCATAGCCGAGGTGCTCGGTCATCTCTTCGTTGAGCGCGGCCTCCAGGACCGTCTTGGTCAGATGCTTGAGCAGACCATCAGGCCCGGTCAGCGACAGGCCCTGTTCCTGGGCCAGCCGAACCAGCTCGACCGCAGCCTGCTGCTCAGCGGACTGCACCGCCGCCTTCTTCTTCGTCACGCCATCCAGTGTCGTCATCACGGCACCTTCCTCGCCGAGCATCGCTCAGCGTGTCAGGCCGGAAACACCGTTAGATCCACAGTCCCGATTGCCCTTCCGAAAGCGGTCGACGTTGAAGACATGAACCACGACGTAATCGTGTCGGCGAGGCGCTAGTGGTCCGTCTCATTTTTGGTTAACCACATGTTGGAGTTTGGTGCGTGCGCGCTGGACTTTGGCCAGGATCGATTCGGCGGTGGCGGTCCAGACGTAGGGCTTGGGATCGGCGTTGTGGGCGTTGAGGTATTCCTCGATGCTCTCGATCAGGTCGGGCACGCTGGGGAAGATGCCGCGTCGCAGGTTCTTGTCAGTCAGTTCCCGGAACCATCGTTCTGGATCTGTGCGCTGATTTGGTCGAAAGGTAGCCGCCATGCGCGGCGGTGGTGGCGTAGACGGCGCGATCCACCGCGCAGGTGGTCCAGCGATCCTTCGGGACTGCATAAGCAGGTTCCCTGACGGGCTGGCCGTGGGAGACGCCGGGTGGACGACAGCAGGCGCCCTGCCCGCCCAGTGGATCATCCACACCGTCGGCCCGAACTACAACGCCGGACAGAGAGACCGCTCATCACTGGAGTCCTGCTATCGCCGGTCCTTGGAAGTCGCTGACCAACTTGGCGCGCGCACAGTCGCCTTCCCGCTGATAAGTACGGGCATCTTCGGATGGCCGCGGCAGGATGCCATCGCGGCGGCCGTCGAGTCCATTGCCGGCGCCGACACGCGCGTCGACGAAGTGAGGCTGGTCGCGTTCGACCCAGAGATGCAAGAGCAAGTGCTCGCGAAGTTGGCTTCATGGACTCCGCTTCGGATCTTGCAGGGAGTCAGGTTTCTGCATGAGCGCGGCTACCATCGGCTGCGCATCATGCCGGGACTGAGCCCATCGGGTATGTATTGGCGTGTCGTTATCGCCCATGTCGACAACCCGTTGAAGGGCTCGTCCGGCTTCGACCCCGACTCCGCCCTCCGATACACGACCGGCCAATTCACCGAATTCGCCGGCGGCGAGGTGACGGTGACATCCACCCCCGAGTCGGTCGCCAAACTCGTCCTCAACGCCTTGCCCGAAACCGCGCCGAACCAGGACGATCCCGCCTACGTTTCCTGGTTCGCTGAACTCGTCGGTCTTTGCGAGCGGTCCATGTCAGTGCCCGTCGCCTATGCCGAATACTTCGACTCAAGCGAGGGATGGGAGATCGGCAGCGGCGCCAGGTATCCACACCCACCAGAGGTACCGACCATCGCACCAAAGAGACCCGCTCCGACGGAACAAATGGCCGACGGGAAGAAGAAGAAGAAGTCAGCCGGCCGCAAACCGCTGATCTTCAGCGAAATCGAGGCGCTGAGGAGGCCGGGCCACAGCCAGAGCGAAATCGCTGCGATGCATGGGGTTTCGCGCCAGGCCGTGTCGTGGCAGAAGCAGACTTACGGCGGCTATCTGACCTACCGGCAGGTCGTCAACAAGGCCTGGCCGTGGAAGACAACCAGTCTCCACGGCAAGTCCAAGGTCTATCAGCGCCTTCGCGATCACGGCGAATACATGCTCGCCGGCGCGTTGCTGATCGATCTGTAGGACTTGGCTTGTGGTCCCATCCGACGCATAGGTCTCCAGTTGGAGGAGACCCTCGGACTTGTCGGAAGTCCATCCGCATTCCACGCGAGTCTTATAACTGACGGTTCTGTCGCTTCGGTACTTGAACCCTGTGATCAGCGCCATCGCCATTTGCCCCCTCGGTGAATGTCCCGTCGCCGGGGATGCCCGCCTACGTCACTCGTCAGTGTCTTTTCTTCGTGGAAGATACCGCGGGGCGCTGACAGAGCGGTCGATTCCAGGCAGGGTTCTAGCGGGTCATTTCCGCTTGCCGGCGTCTTGGTGGAGCGTTCCACCCTCGGAGGCCGCGGCTTCCGATTCGGTGAAGAGGTCGCCGACGGGAACGTCGAGGGCGTCGGCTATGTCGATAAGTCGTTCGTAGAGGATCCCGCGTTTGCCGTGTTCGACGTCTATGAGCACGTTCCGAGTAACCCCGGATCGCAACGCCAGGGCCTCCTGGGTCATGCGCCTCTCGGCGCGGCATGCTCGGATGTTGGCGCCAACAGTGGCTCTCCACCGCTCCCAGTTGGCGACGCGCTCGGGACTGTTCTGGCTGGGGCGCGTCGGCACGCCTCCAAGTAATCCGGCCGGCCCAGTCCGGTGTCTGCCCTACTAGTAGTGCATCGGGCTACGCTTGGATCTCGGAGCTTGGGCTTCGCGGAACAGGGTCGCCATGCGCACGTTGCCGTTGCGGGTACAACCCGTCGAAGGAGAGGCCCTGGATTCGTGGCTGGAGGCGCTCTGTGTGCGCATGCACACCACGTGGGGCGATCTTTTGGGCAGCATCGGACTTCCCGCGATCGCTACCCGGAGGTGGCGTAGCGGCATCCTGACCGGTCTCACACCCAGGGAGGCAGCACTCGCGGAGATCGCGACCGGGGTCAGCGTCTCAGTTCTCCAGGCGATGACTTTGGATCCCGTCGAGCGAATCGTGATGGCACGGGCAACGCTCCCGCGGTCTTCGATTTCGTCGGTGCTGTGGTTACATGGCCGGCGGTCACGGTTCTGCCCCGAATGTCTCCGGGAAAGCGGGGGCCGCTGGTACCTATGGTGGCGCCTGCGGTGGGCGTTCGCATGTTTGCGTCATGCCTGCCTGCTCGTTGACACTTGTCCGGACTGCGGCCGCCCGCAACGCACGGAGCCAGTACCGGCGGGTCTCGTCCCGATCCCTACCGGCTGCACCCGGAAAGCCCCGGATGCCCAGGGGCGCAATGTGCGACGTTGCTCCGGCCATCTCGCAGACGCGGAATTCACCGTGCTTCTTCCGGACCATCCGACTCTTCAAGTGCAAGAAAAAATCCTGGGATCGATGTCTTCCGGTTGGATGGCGGACGGAATGTATGCGCAGTCACCGGTCCCGGTGTCAGCATTCATCGCAGATCTGGCGGCTCTCGGAAGGCGGATTCTTGCCTACAGCGAGCCCGCAGAGTTGGCGCAGCGACTCCCTGACAACCTGGCTGCCCTGGACGCCGAGGATTCGGCAACCGTCCGGCGGCTTGGCGTGACGGCGGACGCCTCCGCCGCGTCCGTTGCCGTCGCCGTTACGGCCGCTTGGCTGATATTGGCAGCCTCGTCGCCGGGCCACGCCGGCGATCGCATGCGCTGGCTCGTTGAAACCAGCCGTAGGAAGGGCTTGAGTGTGCGAGCAACTTCAATCGGTTGGGGTCGCGGGGTCAGCGGGGCTCTTGTCACAGCACAACTCTCCGCCCTTGGGCCATTCCTCTCACCGAGCGACCATCTCCGGTTCCGGCTCCACACCACCTCACCCCGCCCAGCGGAGCGAGGCGTGGCTGAGCGCCGCGCGGCAAGCGTTCCAACACTGCTCTGGCCGGAATGGGCATCACGCCTGCGTTGCAGGGGAATCGGCTATTCCCAGACCCGGTCGGCGTCATCAGTCGCCGTGCTGTTGGTGGGTTCGAGCATCACGCTTGCCGGCGCTTCCGCGTTGATGGGCTCTCAGGCCGATGCACACACGGTTTCACGATTGCTGCAGCGCTGGAGGGAATCCCGCAACGGACCGCAACTGTTCAGGGTGATAACTGGATTGTCCATGGCCCTCGACGACGTACCTGCGCCGATCGACTACGACCGTCGACGCGTTATGGACTGCGCAGACCTGCTACCCGAGCAGTTATGGAGGAAGCTCTGTCTGGAAGGCGGCATGGGTCCCGGTCGGGGGTTGCGTCGCCAACTGATTCAGTGCTGGCTCTACGAACGACTGACCGGACTTCCCGCATACAGGAGCCTCTGGCATGAGGATTCTCCCCGCTTCCGCACGAATCTCGTCAACCTGTCGTCATGGCTGACGGTCGAATTCGTTTCCGCGATCGACGGATACGCTGCGAACTACTTGGACGACCACGGCATCTTCGACGAGCCTGTGACGTGGTGTCCGGACATTCGCCTGGCTGATCGACATCGGCCTGAACTGCTGGAATTGGGATGCGATGCCGGTGAGCCACAGCGAACTGGCGGTGTCGGGCATATCCCAGAATCTGCCCGATGCCATAACGTCGGCTCAACGACCCGGCGGCACCTAGAGGCGCATGCGCCCCCCGGCTTAGCGGCTGTTCCTCGAATCAGCGAGGCGTCGCGCATACTCCCCCAAGAGCGACTCGCCGAAATGTATCTGAGTCGGGTTCTGTCGCTTCAACGGATCGCTCACAGCGTTGGACTTTCCCGGCAGATGGTTACCCGCTTGGCAGTTGCATACGGTATCCATTTGCGTCCGCCGGGCAGACGACGCGCATCAAACATAAGTCAGTGACATCCATCCGGAACGGCTGCCCCTGGGGCCCCTTCACTAACGCTGACTTGTACCGCTTGAGAAACTATGGACCCCAACTCTGTCGGAGTCATCCGCAGCGGAAGACGTGCCCGGTTCAGCAGCGCCCCTCCCAGATCAGCTTCCAGATTGCGTATCTGAGCCCTAAGCGAGGAGGGTTCTCGCTCCAAAGCTCTTGCGGCTGCTGCAATGGAAGCATGCTGCAAACATTCCACGAACAGAATCAGACGGCTCCACCCCTTAGGGCTCCGGAGAGCCGGCGCCAACAGCGTCCGTGCCTCACTTGCCTCAATCAAAGATCCGGAGGTGTCGACATAGTTTGATGTAAAGGGCAATTCGTAGCGATGAATCCACAAGCGGACAGTCTCGCGCGACAACCGCAGTTCCTGAGCTATGTCCCCCAGTGTGCGCCGGTTACGGACGTACTGCTCGCTTAGCCACGCCCGATCAGGTCGCACGCGGAGTCGAAGTGGAATGCCGTAACTCACAGCCATGCGACGAACCGTAGTCTCGGACATTCCGAACTGTCGACCGATTGATACCAGTGAATTCCCCTGGACGACATAAAGTTCGTAGAGTTTCTCGCGGTTGACAAGTTCACGAAATCGAGTGCTTAAGAGGCTTCGTCGTTTCGTGCTCAGTTCCTGCCGCGGTTCAAGTTCCACCGGATTCTCTGCAAGGTGATGGCGCACCGTATTGACATCGACTCCCAAGCGCCTAGACAACGTGGAGGTACTTGCGCCTGGCGAATTGGCGAGTTGTCGCAACAGCCGCGTGTCTATGCCCTCGGCGCCGGGATTAGGGGGATCAAGGTCATCGATCAAAGTAAGTGGCGGGTGCCAGACCAAAGGTTCGGAGATCTTCTTCTCGGCGAGAAATCTTCTTCCCTCGTCCCCCAGAGCAGCCGCAAGATGAGGTGTGAGCATGAATGGAAAGTTCTTTACTCTCGTCCAAAACACTCGGCCGATAGTTGGGTAGGGATTTTCCCAGGGCGCACTACGTGCTGGACTTCCGCTAGTGACCTCAAAAAGGTAGAACCTCGCAACGGTTTCCTTCTGCCCGATTCCTGGGGGGGTGCCGGTCTCTTGGCAGATACGCAGCCAGGTCGCGGTGGGCAGGAGGGTCGAGTAATCCAACCGCCGGCGTTGTTGGTAGTCGATCACCGATGAGGGAAGTCCGTGCAGGTAGCAATTTAGTCGGTCAACAGCGAGCGCGGTTGCTTCCCAGTAATCGCTCTTCCGCATCAACTCCAGTAGCTGTCCGACCGATGCGTTGGAAGTATGTTTACCTAACCATTCCAACGCGGCCTGGGTAGCACACTGTGCGCCGACGAGCACAACGGCGCACGAGAGCGCCATTCGTCGCTGGTCGTAATTGCTTTCCCCGCTTACGAATCTCACTGACCACGCCGGCCATAGCAACGAAGGAAGCCGCGATGCGACCCGCGCAGCGCGTACCGCGGCATCGGTATCGCATTTCTCCGGGGCGGTCGGCATCGGGAGAGACGCGCGATAGCGCAGCTGCAACCGGGCACCCATATACGGCTGGCATGCCTTGATGTTGATCGCTGTGGCCAGTACCGAATCCGCGGGATGGGGACGGAGGCCCGCTGGATATCCGCGGCTCGAACTCACTGTGAGGCGTCTCAGCCGTTCGGCGGCCTCGTCGATGCTTGTGGCTGAAACGACTCGGAATGCCGCAGAGATCCCCAGGGCGGTATCGAATGCCGATTCGGGTGCGGTTCGGTAATCGGTATTGCGGATGTACCTCCACCGCAGCGGCTCATCCAAGTGATCCGCCAAACGGCCGGTGGCATCACGGCCGGTGGTATCGCCCTCCTCCAGGACATTGTCCACCCCATGGGATTTCGCATGGGCGAGAATCCGAACGACGAAGGTCTTGATGTCCGCGAGTACCGAACGCGAGGGCCGGGGACTGCCGTCATAGACCCCGAAACTTGCTTCTCCGTCGGAGATGATTCGAAAAATTACGGCTTGCGCGTCGATCAACTCCTGCATGTTCTTACCAGCGAGGACCTGTGAGCTGCTCAAATCTGCGCCACATCGGCTATGCCTGCGCCCTCCTGCCGACAGTCCACAGAACCCCGGGTTTGGGACAACTCCTAAGGGGTGCAGCAGATAGCGCTGGATTCGTTCGCACTGAGGACACACATCGGCCAGAAGACACCGATGCTTTGTACACGCAAATGACCACCCCAGCCGCCAGGCGAGCTGCCAACGACCACCCGACTCGGACAGGCACCGAGGGCAGTAGCGAGAACGCCACCTTGTCCCAAACGGAAAGCCGGGCGCCAGACGGAGATCGGTTCCGCGGCCTTCGATCTCGAGAGCCCGGCCATTGAAATTGCTCAGTGTCATTGCTTCGACAGCCGCCGGTTCAACACCCGTCAATGCCGACAAGGTGTACACCTGCTCCTCGGCAAGAGACGCCAACCAGAAGGGGCGCCGGTTGTATTCGATTCCCGAGGCCGCGAGTATTTCGCCCAGGACCACTCGATGGCGGCTGGCGACAGTTTCAAGCCAGGAGTCCAGCGCCTCGCCGGGCAGGGGAGTGACGCGCAGTGGCAGGGTCCGGATCACCGCAGGCTCAGTTTTGTGGTCTTCCTGCGTGTGCGAAATGCAGCTGCGAGTTCCTTCCGGGCCTTCTCTGCCGCGGTATCAATCTTGACCAAATCCAGCAGGTTGCGGTTGAGGGTCTCCACGCCCGATCGGATCGCGCGGACGCATCCCCTGCGGATGAGTTCCATGAGGGATCCGATGTAGCCGGTGCTTCGCTCGTAGAGGTAGTCGGAGAGGTCTTCGGCGAGCATGCCGACATGTTTATTGCCGAGGACTAGGCGCTGCTCGATGGTCGCCAGAAGGTTGTGCCATTCCCGGCGCTGTTGATCGGTTTTTATCCCGTAGGGATTCATCGCGAGAACCGTTGTCCTACGGCTGGTCTGGGACAAAAGTTCATCGTATGACGCATCCATGAGGACCCCCCGTTCAAGCAGGCCGATGCCGATAGACACCAGAGTTATCGGAAAGTCGTTAGTGATGGATTTGAATTGGTTGCTGATCTCGATACCGCTGTTGCCCTGCCAGTGAAGAAAGTGGAGGTCGTCAATGATGAGCATGCGGGTCTCGCAGTTAAGGACACAGTCGAGGGCCTGCCGGCCCAACTCCTCGGTACCGCCACGTCGACCGGGGTGGCCATAGAATTCGCACATCGCGCGGTTAAAGGCCAGCATGCCGGTGTTTCCGCGCATGCCGATCCGTAGAACCGGCCATCGTTCGTCACCCGACCTGGTGAATTCCCCGTGCCGGCGGATCTCGCGCAAGTGGAACTCTTTGGCGAAAGCCTCCACTGCCGTTGACTTCCCAAGCCCCGGATATCCATCGAGTGCGACAGCGCCCTTGGCGTGGTTGCCGTCTTGGGCGTTGCCGTCCATGACGTCCCATAGGTCTTCATACAGTTCTGCAAGTTGGGGCGTCTTCAGCGGTCCCAGATTGTTGTGCCATTCCTCCCTGCGCTGGCTGTAGATATCAGCGGCCGACTCGCTGAGACGGCGGATTTCCGCCTTCGTTAGCAGTTCGGGCGCAGTTCTCTTCGGTGCGTGTGTGAAGTCGCGCCATCCCTCTTTCCGAGACAGCGTCAGATTGTCAAGATTCGACTTGACCGGTTTGCGAGAAGTAGCCACCGTGTTCATACGTCCTCCAGAACCTCTTCGTAGAAGTGGCCATCGTCGATGGCCGGGTCGTCGTCGAGTTCGTCGGTGAATTCCACGTCTTCACCTCGGATGGCGCGCTGAGCGGTTGGCAGGTCGGCGACCATCACAGCCGATTTGGCGTCGATGCTCAACGTTGACTGCTCGCGTGAAAGGCGCAGTGCTGCGCGGCGTTCGGCCATCGTGTGGCCCTGGCTCAGGTGGCGACGTTCAAGGAACTCCGTCAGTGCAAGCTTGTCGTCGAAGTAGCGGTGCTTGCTCTTGGCCAGCTCCCGGGCAAAGTGCAACCCCTCCTCATTCATGGGGCCGTTGCACATCGCGGCTTCAGTCCACTGCAAGGCATGCCACTGCTTGGTTTTCTTGATATCGAAGAAGTACACCTGGCGCACGTCGTCGGGATCAACGTGGACCGGCCACCTACCGCCCCTCTCCTCATATGGGCTCTTTTCGTGGGCCTGATAGCCGGTCAACCCCAAGCCTCGGTAGTACCGGTGGTCGATTTCAAAGCCATAGTGCTGGATCGTGCGCCATTCGACGGCGAGGAACTGGTACGCCAGGCACGGGTCCTGAGGTGCTTCGAGGTACCCGGCCCTGGTGATGCCGTGTTCGAACATCTGCGCCGGGGATAGTCGCAACGCCCACAAGCCGGTCTCCCCGATTCCGTCATGGGGACGCCGGTGATACACCACCGCGACCCACTCACGGAGCAGGGCTTCCAACTCATCGAGGAAAAAGAAGGAGTCCTGTTCCGGTGACACTCCCCGCGAATACACGTCCGGACCCTTGTAGCCGGGCAGCTCCTGCAAGAAGCCCTGTCGGACCGTCTTGAAGAATCGCTCGACTGGTCCCTTGTCGTGCGGAACCCGCACACGCGCCGGCTGTATCGAGATTCCCATTTGGCGACAGGCGCTCGTGAGGTGCTCGCCAACGTAAATCTTGCCGTGGTCCACAACCAGCGTTTCGGGCACCACGGCTGGATTGGCCGCGAAAACGCTCGTGGAATTCAGTGCTTCGATCTCGACCAGGACGGTTCGCGGTACGCCGTGTGGTGGCCACACCGCCTCGATGGGCCAGTCGCGGCCAGCCGGGACGGGTCGAAATGACTGGTAGAGGACCGCGGCTGCATCCACGGCTTTCGTGGAGTTCGGTGTCAGGCGCAATCCCGTGATGCAGCGTGAATACCAGTCCATCGCAACGGTCAACTGAACACCGACCCATCGCAGCGAGTGCGGGTCCATCGCGAATACATCCAGGGATGTCGTATCCATCAGCACGTATTCGCCGGGCCTGGCGGGATGGAGTTTGCCGTAGGGCACGACAGGTCGCGCTGCAATGTCGCGATTTCGCTTTGTACTCAGCGTGAAGAGCGGACAGACGTCGTTGAGCTCCGTCAGGATCTCGTAGGCCTTCGTCTTGGCAGGTATAGGAACCGCGCCCGCGCCATACGTGCCGATCAGTCTGGCTTTTGCATGCGCCAGGACGAAATCCTTCGTTGGCCGGGATTGGTCTACCTGCTCGCGCATGATGTCGAGAGCGACCTGCGCGAAGAGATCGAACTTCCGGCTGAACCGAAAGGTCTTGGCCGTCGTTTGCGGAAGCAGTCCGACCTCACCGTCCTTTTCGTAACGACTGACCCACCGTTGGAAAGTTCGCTTGCCTATATGAAGCTGCTTAGCCTTCGCGGACTCCCGCGCACCCTTTGCAAGATGTAGTAGATAGCAGGATCGTGGCTCGCCGGGGGCCGCCATCAGAGCAGTTCCGGAGCGGTAGCCCGTCAGCACTTCACGCACGTGCTCTGCGCGCTCGCGAGCCTCACATCGGGCCGCGTCGGGCGCCGCTGACCACGCCAATGCGGCGGTTGCACCTGCCCCGCTCTCCGAGAGGTTCATTGCGCTATCGCTGAGAAGGCGTGCCCGTTGGGAGAACATCAACTCGTCGAGAGCAATCCGGCGAACAACCTCGGTTCGGACTTCGCGTGCCAGTACCTCCACCGCACCCTGGACAGCGTGGAGTTCGACAACTTCGATAATTTCACCGTCATACACGAATCGCGTGCCCGTGCCGATGCGCACACCTGCGAACGTCATCTTCATGTCTCCAATATCGTTGCTGGCCTGAGTGGTTGAGTCAGATCGCAGGAGTACTCGCGGCACCAAAGCAGGTGCATTAATGCCGGCCTCACAAGATGTTTCGGATACCTGGAGAAAAGCGCCTCCACATCAGCGATCGTTCTACCTGCAAGCTGGCTCGAGCGAATATCTTCAAGCGTTTCCCCGTTCACCAGCCATTCACGCCGAAATCCTGCCAGGAAACGCACGTTTGCCAACCACACTGGATCCGGTTCACTGACTACCTGATATGTCCAGCTCATGGACTCGACGACCACTCTTGTCCAATCGCATAGCAGCTGGATCCTGTTGTTACTTAAGCGTTCTCGACGGACGACGTCGACCACAATCGGGTTCTCATCAGCTCCCCAGATGTAATCGACGATGTGGCGGCGTAGCTCACCGTCAACCTTGGCGGTCAACAGGAACGGTTGGGCGGCGATTCGTTTCACACTGGCGTCAAAATCGGCGCCAATAAGATTCGCAAGCTCCAGCCTTGACTCGTAAATAACGTGGTCGCCGAGGGTCGAAGACCAGTACGAGCCTGGATAGTGCTTTTGTCCGGCGTAGCTCCGGAAGGTACGCCACGGATAGCCTGCGAACAGCGCAGCCGGTCGCGCTTCCATAGCCGGGGCGGACCGCTCTTCACCTGCCGCTGGTCGGTACGTGACGACCGCGGAACTCAAGTCCACCCGAACGGGAACTGGCATCGCTTGCTCCGTGCGGTGAAACAACCACCGCACTATCAGCGTGCACTGGAGCAGACGGGCCGTCAATACCCCGCTAGCTTGACTAACAAGATTCCGGCGAATTCGCCATCGCTGCGCCAAGAAAAGCGGAATTACGCCATCGGAAAACGGAACCTACAACAATGTAGGTTCCGGTTTTGATTGGCGAACGGACACCGTGTCTAGCTTTGCGTTTGGTATTTTTCCGCTGAACTTGGCGAGTGGGTTTTTCCGCTTTTTGTGGCGAATCCGAGAACCGTACGGTTGTTCCACATGATTGGGGCGACGGCGGGGATTTAGTCTCAGGCAATTTCTTCGACAGCGGCACGGGCCGTGCGCCCGACCCCGATGAGGGTGGCGGAGCCCGGACCGGTCCAGTCGCCGTAGCCGACCAGGTGCAGGGCGGGTTCCTTGACTGCCCGGGTGCCGTCGACGGCGATGGTCCCGTCAGGCTCTCGCAGGTGCATCGGTCGCAGGTGTTTCAGGGCTGGGCGGAAGCCGGTCGCCCAGACGATGACGTCGGCGTGTTGTTCGTGGTCGGCCCAATGGATGCCGTCGGCGTTCAAGCCCTCGAACATCGGGACTGCGTGCAGCACGCCGCGTTCCCGGGCGGCTAGCACGGGGGGAATCATGACGATGTCGCCGAGTGCGGTGATCCCGCCGGTGTCGGGGCGCCCGGCAGCGAGGTCGGCGGCGCGGCGGGTCGCGACGTCGAACAGCGCGCGTCCGTCGACATCGTCGGGCAGGAACCGGGGCGGGGTGTGGGTGACCCAGGTCGTGGTGGTGGTTTCGGAGATCTCGGCGAGTAGTTGCGCCGCGGAGTTGCCGCCGCCGACGACGACGACGTGCTTGCCGGCGAAGGGTGCGGCGTCGCGGTAGTGCACGGTGTGTAACTGCTGTCCGCGGAAGGTGCGTGCGCCGGGGTAGATGGGCCAGAAGGGTTGGTGCCAGGTGCCGGTCGCGCTGATCACCGCGCGGGCAGACCAGTCGCCCGCCGATGTCGACACTCGCAGACGGTCGCCATCGCGGATGACCCCGCCGACGTGGACGGGTCGGTGCACGGGTAGTGCGTAGCGTTGCTCGTAGGCTTGCAGGTAGTCGATGACGTGCCGGGCTGGTGGAAATCCGTTGGGCCAGTTGGGCATGGGCCATCCCGGCAGGGAGGAGTGCTGGGCCGGGGAGAACAGGGTCAGCGATGCCCAGGTGTGCGGCCAGGCGCCTCCCGGTACGGGCTGATCGTCGAGGATGACGAAGTGGAGGCCCGCCCGGCGCAGGTAGTAGCCCGCGGCGAGTCCGGCCTGGCCGCCGCCGATGACCGCGACGTCGACGGCGTCGCCGCTCACCTTTGTTGTGCTCTCGGGGTGAGGGTCATCGTGTGGCGAGTAGTTCGGTGAGGTCCTTGACGCTGGGTACCTTGCCTGCGACGAGCAGTTCCTCATCGACGACCAGGCCGGGGGTTTTCATCACGCCGTAGCCGGCGATCTCGGCGTAGTCGGTGACCGCTTGGATCTCGGCGTCCAGACCCAGTTGGGTGAGCGCCTCACGGGTGCGTTCCTCGAGGGTGTGGCAGTTGCGGCAGCCGGGTCCGAGGATTTTGACGATCATGGGGAAACACTCCGTTCGGTCGAGGTGGGGTTATCCGATGAGGTTGAACAGGAATCCGATGATCATGATTCCGACGGCCACGGTGCCGAAGAAGATCGCCAGCAGTGGCGGCTTGAGTACCCGGCGCAGCATGACCGCCTGCGGGACCGACAGGGCGATGGTGCTCATGGTGAAGGCCATCACGGTGCCCAGCGACATTCCCTTGGCCCACAGCGCTTCTGCGATCGGCACGACGCCGGCACCGTTGACATACAGGGGTATTCCGGCCAGTGTCGCGACCACGACCGCCAAGGGGTTGTCCGGTCCGGCGAAGCGGACGAAGAAGTCGGCCGGTACCCAGCCGTGGATGACGGCGCCGATGCCGACTCCGAGCAGGACCCACAGCCAGACGCTGCGGAAGATGTCCTTGGTCTCCTCCAGGGCGGCGTCGACCCGCTCGCGCAGGGAGGGCACGTGGCCGTCGGCGCGCAGTGCCGCGACCTTTGTGGTGAACACCATGGGCTCGACCCATCGGTTCAGGTCGAAGCGCGAGAAGATCCAGCCGATCACCAGAGACAGCGCACTGCCGGCCGCCACGTAGACCGCGGCGATGTGCCAGCCGAATTGGTCACCGATCATGATGGCGGCGATCTCGCTGATCAGCGGCGAGGCGATGAGGAAGGTCAGGGTGATCGACAGCGGGATGCCGGCCGCGACGAAACCGATGAACAGCGGGATGGAACTGCACGAGCAGAACGGCGTCACGACGCCGAGGACGACGGCGAGGACCAGGCCCACGAACAGTCCGCGGCCCTGCAGGTAGTCGCGGGCCTTGTCCAGGTCCAGGCTGGCACGCAGCATGCCGACGACGAACATCAAGCCGGTGAGTAGTAAAAAGATTTTCACGGTGTCGTAGAGGAAGAAATGCACCGCGCCGACAGCCCGGGTGTTCAGATCCAGCCCCAGCCAACCCACGACCGCATCCCAGAGGTACTCGTTGAGGGCGTAGAGGGCGACCCATCCGAGTGCGGCGAGCGCAAGCAGGCCCAGGGTTCGGGTGCGTTCGGAATGGCCGCCCGGACCGGCGTCGGGGGCGCGCGGGGAGACGGTACTCACCTGTTCACCGCCGTCTGGTCGGTGTCGCGGGCGTCGGCGAGTGCCTGCAGTGCGGGGATGCCGACGGGTTCGACGGCTAGTAGTGGGACGACGGCGATCCGGTCGGCGTAATCGTCGCGCACCGCGGCGATCTGGGCGATCTCAGCGGCCGCGCGACGACGAAGCAGCGGAGAGATGGGTTCAGCGGCAGCCAGGGAGTTGTTGATCACCCAGGCCCACGGATGGATGCCGGCGCGGTCGAGCTCGTCGCTGAGGCCCGCGGCTTCCAGGACCGGCGTGGTTTCGGCCAGGGTGACGATGATGACCTTGGTCAGCTCGGGGTCCTGCAACCTCATCAGCGGGGTGGTGAAGTGCCGGTCGCCCAACTGTCGGGCAACTTCACGGTGATAGGAGCCGGTGGCGTCCAGTAACAACAGGGTGTGCCCGGTGGGTGCGGTGTCGACGACGACGAAGTGGCGGCGCGATTCGGCGATGACTTTCGAGAAGGCTTGGAACACGGCGACTTCCTCGGTGCACGGGGAGCGCAGGTCCTCGGCGAGCATCAGCCGGCCCTGCTCGTCGAGGTCCGCGCCCTTGGTGGCCAGGACATGGTCCCGGTAGACCCGGGTGGCCTCGACGGGGTCGATGCTGGACACCGTCAGGTGCTCCAGGGTGCCGTGCAGGGTGTCGGTGAGATGGCCGGCGGGGTCGGTGGTGGTCAGATGCACCGGGTGGCCGCGCTGCGCCAGGGCGACGGCGATCGCCGCGGCGACGGTGGTCTTGCCCACCCCGCCCTTGCCCATACACATGATCAGCCCGTTGTCGCCGGTGGCGATCTGGTCGACCAGCGCGGCCAGCGGCGCATCCGGCACCTCGACCAGGGGCAGATCGGGCTGGCCGGCGGCGGTGTCGGGAGTGAACAGTGTTGCCAGCGCGTCGATTCCGACGATGTTGGTAGCTTTCAGATCCACCCGATCCAGCGGCAACGCCCTCAGCTCCTCGGGTAGGGCGGAGATCGCGGCCTGTTCGCGGCGGTAGATGGCCGAGGCCAGCGGGTCACTGTCATCGGCGGGTGTGGGCAGGACACCGTTGATCACCACATACTGGTGACCCAGGCCGATCGCAGCCAATTCCCGGTGGGTGCGGGCGATCTCGGCCAGCGTGGAGGTTTGGGCGCGTGCCACCAGCACCAGGCGGGTGCGGGTCGGGTCGGCCAGCGCATCGACGGCGTCGGCGTAGACGGCGCGCTGCTTCTCCAGGCCGGCCAGCGGGCCGAGGCAGGAGGCGTCGCCCTTGCCCTCGTTGAGGAAGTCCGTCCAGGATCCGGGCAGTTGCAGCAGCCGGATGGTGTGCCCGGTGGGGGCGGTGTCGAACAGGACGTGGTCGAACCCGCCGATGCGGCCCTCGGAGCCGGTGAGCAGTTCGGTGAACTCGTTGAACGAGGCGATCTCGGTGGTGCACGACCCGGAGAGTTGTTCGGTGATGGCGGCCACCTCCGCCTCGGGCAGCAGCCCGCGCACCGGTCCGACGATGCGCTCCCGGTAGGCCTCGGCGGCCTGGTCGGGGTCGATCTCCAACGCCGACAGCCCGGCCACCGCGGGGATGGCGGTGATGGTGTTGCCGATCGTCAACCCGAACACCTGCCCGACATTCGAGGCGGGATCGGTGCTGACCAGCAGAACCGTGCGCCCCTGGCCGGCGAGAGTGATCGCGGTCGCACACGCGATCGAGGTCTTGCCCACCCCGCCCTTGCCGGTGAAGAACAGAAAGCGCGGCGGATGGTCAAGGAACTTCATGCGGTGCGGTGTCCTCTGATTGGTGAGCCGGAGATTGGTGGCAGTCGGCTTCTGCGGCGACGGGTTGTGCGCCCTAGATGACGGCGGCGATCTCTTTGAGCAGGGCGGCTTTGCCCTTGGCTCCGACGATCCGGGTGACCGGTTGGCCGGCCTTGAACAGGATCAGCGTGGGGATGGAGACGACCTGGAAGTCCCGTGCGGTCGAGGGGTTGGCGTCGACGTCGATCTTGGCCACCGTCAGCACTCCGGCTTTCTCTGTGGCGATCTCTTCCAGGACGGGGGCGATCATTTTGCAGGGTCCGCACCAGGCGGCCCAGAAGTCCACCAGCACCGGTGTTTCGCTGGCCAGGACGTCGGCGGCGAAGGAGTCGTCGGTGACCGTCAGCGGGGCGGTGGGGTTGCTCATAGGTGTGCTCCGATCATCTCGGTGGTGGCGGTGTCGCGGGTGTCGGCCAGCCAGCGTTCAGCGTCAATCGCCGCCGCGCACCCACTGCCCGCGGCGGTGATGGCTTGCCGGTAGGCGTGGTCGACGAGATCACCCGCGGCGAAGACCCCGTCGACGGAGGTGGCGGTGGTTCTGCCACGCACCACTACGTAACCCTCGGCGTCCAGGTCGACGGCCCCGCGGACCAACTCCGAGCGGGGGTCGTGGCCGACCGCGATGAACACCCCGGTGACCGCAAGGGTGGACTCCTGCCCGGTGAGCGCGTTGCGGACCCGCAGCCCGGTGACCGTGTTGTCGCCGTCCACCGCCATCACGGTGGTGTTGGTCAGGAAGGTGATTTTGTCGTTGGCACGGGCGCGTTCCAGCATGATTTTGGAGGCCCGGAACTCTTCGCGGCGGTGCACGATGGTGACGCTGCGGGCGAACTTGGTGAGGAAGGTGGCTTCCTCCATGGCCGAGTCGCCGCCGCCGATCACGGCGATGTCCTGGTTCTTGAAGAAGAATCCGTCGCAGGTGGCGCACGCGCTGACCCCGCGGCCCAGCAGTTCCTGCTCCCCGGGCACACCGAGGTAGCGGGCGGCGGCCCCCATGGCCAGGATCACCGCTCGGGCCCCGTGGGTCTGTCCGTCGGCGCTCACGACTTCCTTGACCGGTCCGTCCAGTGACACCGACTCGACGTCTTCCATCTGCAGGTCGGCGCCGAACCGCAGGGCCTGCTCGCGCATTTCCTCCATCAGTTCCGGGCCCTGGATGCCGTTGCGGAAACCGGGATAGTTCTCCACCTCGGTGGTCGTCATCAAGGCCCCGCCGAACGAGGTGCCCTCGAAGACAAGGGGATTCAACTCGGCGCGGGCGGTGTAGATCGCTGCGGTGTAGCCGGCCGGCCCGGATCCGATGACGATGACGTCATGGGTGGGTTGTGAACTCATAACGGTCTTTCTGTGGATGTGTGAACGGTGTCGGGTTAGCAGCAGCTTGAGGCCGCACCGCCGCAGCAGCCGCCGTCCGATGCCGTGGCGGTGATTCCCAATTCACCGGCGGTAGGGGCGGTGACATCATCGAGACCCGCCCAGCCGGCCAGCTGCGCCCGGTCGGGGTAACGCCCCGTCATGGCGGTGACGCCGTCAACGAGGGTCAAGGGCAGCCCGGCCGAGCCGGACACGTGCAAGAAGGCTTTGACACTCGCGTTGGCGGCGAAAGCCTGCGGTTCGCTGGCCAGGTTGTAGCGGGCGATGTCACCACCGCTACTTCGGACGTAATCCATGTCGGCGGAGAATTTCACCAAAGCCTGGTCGACGTCCTCCCCGCACACACCGGTGGCGCAACACAGCGCTGGCTCGAATACCTCGATCTTGCTCATCGGATCTCCTTCTCGGTGTGGGGCACAGATGGATTCAGTTGTTCAGCCAGGCGCTGGACGCGGGCGGCGATGTCGTCGCGGACCAACCGCATCCGCTCGATGCCCTCGATCCCGCGCTGCGAGGGCTCATCGGTGTCCCAGTTCTCTAGCCGGGTCCCGGGCGGAACGTCGACGCGAGCCTCGCGTCCCAGGGTGACCACCAGGTCCACCTCGCGCAGCAGGGCCGGGTCGATCGGCTTGGGGTGCTCGCCGATGATGTCGGCTCCCACCTCCTGCAGCGACTGCACTGAGAGCCCGTTGAGCGCCGACCCCGGGGAGGTGCCGGCCGAGTACACGTCGATGCGGTCACCGGCGATCTGGCGCATCAGTCCGGCGGCCATCTGGGACTTGCCGCCGTTCTTCACGCAGACGAACAGCACCGCGGGCTTCCTCACGAGGCGGGTGTGGCGGGCAGGAGTTCGGCGACCAGGGCCTGCACCCGGGTCTTGATCTCGTCGCGGATCGGGCGGACGGCGTCGATGCCTTTGCCGGCCGGGTCCTCCAGTGCCCAGTCGCGGTAGCTGATGCCGGGGAACACCGGGCAGGCGTCCCCGCAGCCCATGGTGATGACCACATCTGAGGTCTCAACGGCCTCGTGGGTCAGCAGTTTCGGTGAC
>Ga0315287_10002018_pt1 | contig 19012 bp, 45 predicted proteins | sample YL17G11_0_MG_FD_205037 | JGI IMG/M metagenome (GOLD analysis project Ga0315287, IMG submission 205037) | Sediment microbial communities from Yellowstone Lake, YNP, Wyoming, USA - YL17G11_0 | ecosystem: Environmental > Aquatic > Freshwater > Lake > Sediment | place: USA: Wyoming | collected...
CCTGGCTGCTTGCGACAAGAGCAGCAGTACGGGCATACACGTCGACAGCCCTGATTTCAAATACGAGCCGAGCGAGATAGCCATGCGGTATCTCGCTGTGTTCGAAGGAGGTAGCAAATGAAAATCACCATCATTATTCTGAGCCTGGCGCTGCTAGCGGCGCCGGCGACGCTGGCTTACGACAAGGCCACCGACCAGTGCGTGCTCGGGGGGATGGAATTGGCCAAGGCGGGAGGACAGGGTTGTCGTGATGCGTACCTCCCTGCTGGCGACTTCAATGGGTGTGTGACCTGCGTCAACGGCATGGCCGCCCTGTGCCGCTTGCACATGCAGCAACAGTGCGGGGTCGCACAGAGCGACGCGGTTATGCTCTGTACGATGATTCCAACGGCCTGGTGCTCTTGAGGCCGCCATGCTCACCGCCGCTATCCGCGCAAGTAAGGGCGTCCTGCGGCATGCAGACCTGCCAGTCCCCCGCATCCCCTTCCTGCTCGCGCCCGGTGACTTCTACTCCAGCGCCGACGGCAAGGAGGTCATAGTTGGCTGGAAAGAGCGCATCCTGTGGGGACTGGGCTTCAAGGCGCGCGTGGAGCGCACGCTTCTTCATGGGCTGCTACATGCGCTTGTGGCGCTGTTCCCACCGGCGCCAGCTGTTCGCCGTGTCTTTGGTGCCGCGGCTGCCTGGCGTCGCGAGCCGGACTATCGGATCATCCCGCTGTTGCTGCGCTGCAGCGGGGGCTTTGCTACGCGATGGGCAACAACGCATCCTGAGGAGGATCTCGTGGAGACGGCAACTTTCGTGTTGCTGGGGAAGGACACCAGTGGTGTTCCGCCAGAGAAGCTAGGCGCTGTTGATGCCTGGTTTCGATCTCTGCGAGGTGGGCCTAAAGAGAATGGGCTATAATTGCAGGAAGGAGGACGCATGAAGTACCAACGCTATTACGAACTTGGCGTGAAGATCGCCATGGAACTGATAAAGGCCGCGGGCATTCCCAAACCCGCGGGGGTCGTCAAGTTTATGGGGCGGCGCGCGGCGAAGGCGCCAAAAGCTGTGAAGGCAATGCGGCCAGCGGCGGCGAAGGCGCCAAAAGCTGTGAAGGCAATGCGGCCAGCGGCGGCACCCCAAGCAGCGCCTGCGGCGATAGCTACGCCTACACCCGCGCCAGCGTCAGTGCCGGTGCCAGTAAACCATGACGAACTCGTAGCGGCCTATCAGAACTTCCACGGCTCGACAGATGGGCATCTGAAGGCGCTGCGGAACCTTCACGAAAAGGGTGTCATTCCTAAGCGCACATGGGAGGATTTTGAGGCCACTTTGGAAGACCCTCGAGCGCTTCAGAGCGTTATGGGACATTTGGCGTACGATGACTGGGACCGTGCACGGGCCGTCAAACAGATGGTAGAGGGCGGGACGCGGACAGAGCACGCACAAGCCATCGTGAATCGCCTGAACGTGCACCTCAAGAGGTATGACAAGGAAATGCCCTTGCGCCCGGCGAAGCCCATAATGCCAGTCAAGAAACCTGAGCCTGAGGTGGTTTGGCCGCCGCGGAAGCTGGAAGAGCCGTACAAGATCCCAATCTGAGCGGCGCGTAATGCAGGAGAGCGGCGCTATCTGGCGTGCGCTCTCTTTTTAGCCGCTACTTGCGGTAGGCGTCCATGACCTCGCCAGCGACGATTGGTGTAGCTGCTAGGCCAGCGTAGGTTCCAAAAGAGGGCAGCAAAGACAGAAGACCGTGGCCCACGCCGCCCCAGCCCTTCACCGCATGCAACCCACGCAGTGCACGCAATGAGGCACGCGCTTCCTCGACCAGCACTGGGGATAGCAGCGCCGCGGGCGCGTAGCGTAGGTAGGGCTGTACAGCGCTGTCACGGCCTGCGATCGCTTGTGCGGGTATTGAAGCCAGTGCGGCAAGATTGCCAAGGCGCAGAGATGCTCCATACAGCTTGTGAGGGACGCGCCAGCCGGAGGCATGGCCAAGCTCATGTGCCAACGAGCTAGGCACACTCTGCCTGCCCACGCCTATACGGTTTCTTTCGGGGTCAAAGAATGAGCCGAGATCGCCGGTCGATGATGATGCAGACACGCGGACGTTTTTAGGAACGTCCATGTGCTTGCGCAGCGGGCGTTGCAATTTGGCGCCGAGGTCTCCTTCTGCGGTTATGGATTTATCTAGCGCATGGCTACCGCGTGCGAGCATACTCGTGCCCACCGCCGCTCCCAGCCCCGCTCCAAAGCCCACGAGGCTTGTCGAAAAACCCCCTGGTCCCTCTTCCTGCTCCCGTTTTTCTTTCGCCGTGAGGTCTGCAGCGGCTGCTTTCTTCGTGCCCTTTTCCTTCTTGCTTGGGCTCTGCAGCAGCGCCTGCGCGCCTGCAGAAGCTCCGCTTGCGGCGATACCACTGCCTGCCCCTACCAGCGCCGCTGTGGAATGTGGGTAGCGACCGGTAACCGTCTTGTGCAGGCGCAGGTTCATCCCCGGCGTATCAAGCACCCCGCTTTGTCCGCCAGGATTCAGCTCAATGACTTTGAACTTGCCTCTGCCGACAGGCGCAACGTCGATGCCCATGGTCATGTTCCGGTACTTGGCTGGGAGCTTGTCGAGCACTTCCTTCTGTATCCACTTTGCGGCACGGCGAGCATGAAACATTTCTGGCACCGCTGAGACGGCTCCTGGGTAGAAACGTGGCGCCGCCAAGCCGGGGTCAGCGTAGCCGCCAACCGTGTGAACGCGGTATTCTTTGGTCGGCGCGGCGTCGTGTGCGCGCATGTACTTAGCAGTTCCACCTGAATGCCGCTGGATGGGCAATCGCTCTTGAAAAACAACGTTGTCATGCAGTGCTTCTTCGACAACACGCCCTTCGTACCCAGGCTGGTTCCGGAACTTTTTGACCGCGACGTTAGGGTCTGTTTTCATTAGCTTGTGGAACTCGCCGCGCATGCCCTTCCACTTCTCGTGCGCGGCCATCAGATCGGTCTCGTTTGTCGGGTAGGTCTTGAGGCGGGACTGCACCATAGGGTCGCCGTGCGGGCGTGCAGAACGCGTCTTGATGATGTATTTACGCTTGCCGAATTCTGTTTTCAGCGCTTCCTGCAGCCGCGGCAGGTCTTCCTTCAGGCGCTCCGGGCGTAGCTTCAGTTTGTACTTGTCCTTCAAGTCTTGCAGGGATCGCGTGCGGGCTGTGGTATTCGGCGCGAACTTCTCCAGCAACTTAGCCTGCCGCAGTTTGTTTTCGAGTAGTAGCTGACTACGGTAAGTAGACGCGGCAGTGTGCCGCTTTGTGCCGAGCCCGAGGGCGGGGTCAAACGTGCCACGTGGCGGCTTTGCATTGAAGCCAGACCAGATAGCGGTGGGTGACTTAGCCGTGCCGCGCACACCTTTGGGAATCTTGTCGCCGACTTCAGGGCCGTAGATAATTGCGCGCTTGACTTTCTCCAACCACCCCTTTTTACCACCAGCTCCGGCTATGTCTGCGCGCAGCATGTTGCCCTTGGCCGCGTCTTGGATCTTGCGCAGTGCCGGATATCTTTTCGGGTCAGCTTTGAAAGGGATTCGCATCAACCCGTAAGCCCCGGCGCCCACGCCCGCGCCGGCAAGCAGCGGCCACCACTTGCTTAGCCAGGATGGCTTGTCGTTCTCAGCACCCGCGGCGCCTTGCTTCGCAAAGGCTTCAAACGCTTGCTTGACCCCAGCTCTGTACGCCGCGGCACGCATGCTCTTCTACTTCTTCCCCATCGCCGCCAGCCCGCGGGCAGCCTTGGCTGACATCTCGCCAGGCATCTTGGGCACCAGCTTCTTGGGCCCCTTGGCCTTCTTGGCGGCGACCTTGCCGCTGATCAGAAACTCTTGCATCGCTAGCTTCGCACCCTGCTCGTAGAATTCGTTGGGCATGGTCTCTCCCTTCGTGCGGGAATAGTAGTGCAGAACAGTCTAAAGAACCAGCAGATTCGGGTATAAGATATTGAGAGAAACCCTACTTTCCCCAAGGAGGTTCTAAATGAAAAACCTAACTCTAACTATCCTGGTCCTGTCCCTGTCCCTGCTGCCCGCCGCCCCCGCCACCGCGCGGTACTACGATGCGAGCTACGACCAGCCTACCGAAGCCTGCATGCTGGACGTCATCAGCATGGTCGGCAACAACGTCCGGGAGTGCAAGGCACTCAGGATCTTCGGTATCTGCCAGATCTGCATCACGTCAGTCGTGGTGCCCTGCTGCCAGGATGGCATCGACCAGTGTCGGGCGCTGCATGCCGACGCTATCGAGGTTTGCGACGTAAGCGCTGAGACGTTGTGCTCGTAAGCTAAAGAAACGCCCTCGTGTGCGCCCTAAGCCTTGGATGGCGAGGGCGTTTCTTTTTACACATACTCAAATCATAGGAGGACCCATGGTACAATCAGGCGGCCACGAGCGTGCGTCGCTATCGATACTGCGTTCCCTTGGCCTCCTGCGCCAAGGCTGGTTTCCAAACTTCCAAGAGTTTGCACCGAGGATCCAAAGCGCAATCACGGTCTGTCATGGGCACATGCCGAACACGAACGTCGCGGATCATGCGGCGTTAGGCCAGGTGCTCTACAGCACCATGGTTATTCATAACGCGGGCAACCCTACATTCATTCTCCAACCGACACTGGCTCGCATGCTTTGCGAGACAGACCTGCCCAACGACATGTCCCTCGACTGGCTGCGCTTGCCGTTTGAGGGGATCTTCTTAGACTTCCCAGCTGGCGTCCTGACGGGTCCCGCGAAGGACGTAACGCGGCTGCACCTCACCTTCGTGCCAGACGACAGGTTCCGCGTGGTCTACCACCCCGACGGGGAGACAACGTCGCACCTGAGCTTGCGGGTCACCAGGAAGCAGTTGGACCTGCCTATCGACGCTGAGCTGCCGTCGATCCGCGACGCCGTAAAAGCAACCAAAGCGCACGGGTTCGAGGACATCCCGCCGGAAGAGGCAGCTATCATGCGGTCCTCGCAGCAGTACGATGACTACTTCGCAAGCGATGTCTTCGCGTTCGCGGTCAACGCGGCGCTGTACATCACCAGCGAAGGCGCAGACCTCGAGGAGGACCGCAGCGGCATTCACAAGATTGCCGCGGCGCTGCAGGGTGAGAAGAAGAAGGCCAAGCGCGAAGCGCTGGAGCAGCAGATGCGACAGGAGAAGGAGCACAAGATCTACATCTGCGGCGCCAAGCTCAGTCAGTCGGTAGAGATGCACGCTTCTCTTACTGAAGAGGGGCACCGGCTCACCAAGCGATTCAGGGTCAGAGGACACTGGAGAGACCAAGCTTGCGGCGCCGGCCGCCTGGAGCGCAGGCACATCTTCGTGCAGCCCTTCTGGAAGGGCCCGACTTATGCTGAGTTGCTCGCGCGCAACTACGTCGTTCAGCCTTGAACAGCAGCCCGCGCCAGTGCGTGGGCTGCTCTTTTTACGTCGTAAATTCTTCTCTTTAGCTGGTATAAGATAGTGTAAAAAGCAATAACTTACGTTATCGTTATTGAGAACACGGCGACGCCGGCGGCGCTTGTCGTCGCACGAGCAGTAAGCGAGAAGTGCCCAACGCTTCTACGCGGTATTCCCTGTGCCGCGGTCTCTTATGTGCGCCGGTTCAGACGAGCCGGCGTCGCCAACGTTCTTAGAAAGGAAGGAGAAGAAATGAAGAAGCAAAGCTTAGGCGTGACGGGGAAGATTCTTCGGCGTCACTAGTGACGGGGAAGATTCTTCGGCGTCACTAGTGACGGGGAAGATTCTTCGTCGGCACTAATGGAGCGCGGTATGGCGCCACAATTTTCTAACTTCCTGCCCCCAGCGCCTTGCGCTGATAACTCGCGTGCCTTGTCGGCACGCCGCATTGAACGGGTAGACATACCCAGGCACCCCATTGATTGGGATGTGGTTTTGTGACCTCTTAGCAAAGAGGACCAAGGTATGGATTGGTTTGAAGAGTACATGAAACAGCTGGACGCGGAAGCAGAGGAGCGTCGTCGCAAAGCCCAACAGGAAGAAGAAGAAGAAGAAGAGGAACGGCGGCGCAAGGTGCAGCAGGAAGCATGGGTGGAATGCGACCACGAGTTTTTTGACAACGACGACGATGACTGACAGCTAGACCCTCAACTCTCGTCCAACGAGAGTTTTCCATCCGCGTAGGGACCGCGGAGTTGGAAAAGGCCGGACCCCAAATCCGGTCATCCCACCAGTCCAGGTAGCTTCCACTACCTGGGTCAGGCGCGTTGAGCGGCGTGCTGCTGGAAAGGCTCGGGGTGGTACCCGAGCCACGCTCTCTGTAGTTTACTTTTAGAAAGGAGACGCAAGCAATGACCAGCCCCGCTGTCCCGAAGACGCCGTGCGGTCGTTGCAAGGCGTCCCTGCTCTGCTACTCCCTGCCGCAGTACAACCTGAAGCCCAACGAGGTACCGAGCCGGATCCATTTCTTCGGCGTCAGCGCGCACACCTACCTATTCATTTGCGATAAATGCGGGCGGCTCTGGCTGGCGGTGGCTCCCCAACATCCGGACACGCGTGTGGCGTATCTCGAGCCCTCTCCCCTGTGCCCCCGCCTCAAAGACCACGAGCCATTCGAGCAGACCTGTCCAGCCTGCGAAGTGGAGGACTGAATGGAGCTGATGATCAACCTGTCCGTCAACGACTATCGTAGTACCCCGTGGCACCTCTGCCGCGCCTGCAGGCACAGCACGCACTGCGTGCTCAGCGCAAGCAAGTATCAGGATCGCGTTGCGAACATACTCCAGGACGTCATCCGCAGCTACGTGGGCCAGGCGCATCAAAACAAGGATGAAGTCTGCAGGGGTCTTCAGTTCGAGGTCGATCTGGCGGTGTCACACCTGCCCTGCGCGGATTTCAAGCAGCTGAGCGCGCGGGTGCAGCTATCGGAGCAGCCATGAACGTCCCCCACTCTTACCTAACCGTCGGCGCTATCCCTGTTCCACGGGAGATCTGCCGTGTCTGCAAAGTCAGCGCGATCTGCGCAACGATGTCAAGCTACGGTCACGCCTTCGACTGCCTCACGAGGATGCTCTGGGAGAAGTACCTGCCCCACACGCACGACTGTGAGGGCGGTATCGCCGCAGCGCGTAACCGTCTGCTAAACTGCTACGTGCACAATGTACTGCGCGATCACCTGGAGTGTAGGCAATGAACAACAAGTCCTGCTGTCGTACCTGTCCGCTATCGCCAGTCTGCTTGGTTCTCAACATCAAACCTGACACCCCAGCGCGTGTGCCGGCGCTGTCTTACTACCTATTCGGAGATGGCGTAGGAAGCGAGGAGCACATCGCGCGCCATGACGATAACTACCAGAAGCTGCAACTAAAGATGAAGTGCGTGCAGTTCATAACGACCCCAGCTTGGGCGAAAGAATCGCCATGAAGCTCATGCCAATCCCTCGGGACAACCCCAGCCAGCTCAGCATTCAAGTCCTGCCGCACCTGTGTCGTGCCTGCAAAGTCAGCGCGATCTGCTTGCAGCGACAGGATCCCCATGAAGCGTGGGCGCTGCTGGCGAAGCTAATCATGTCAGCACGTATGCCCCCCGCTCTCATGCAGCTACAAGTCCAAGTCTGGCGCAGCATGCACTGCTTCAACACGCCGACGAGAGCGCTGCCATGAGCCGTTACACTCTCTGCCCGCGCTGCAAGCTCAGCGCGATCTGCCTGCCGACACGTAACCGAGATGACGCGCTCGAGTACGTCGTAGACGCCATCATGCGCGGTGGCCATGTAGCATTTTCAATGATCGATTTCCTGCGTAGCCGGATGGCCTGCGCCGTTGAAACGAAGGAGGGACTGGGGATGTGGAAAGACCACAAAGGAAGTGCTGTATGAAACCCTGTGGTACCTGTCGCTTCAGCACGGTTTGCATTGTCCATGGGTTCAACCAAAAAAGGTACACCGGGGCCGGGCGGCTGGCCACGCTATTCGACTACTGGCGTAGTACTGGGCAGAGCAACGGAGCGCTGCCAGCGGACAGCATAACTGTCGCAGTAATTCGGTGGATGAAATGCTACACTGCTCCGGTGCGTTCATGAAACCCTGCTGTCGCACCTGCAGAGTCAGTGCGGTCTGTCTGGCTTTCGAGCCAATCGAGAGTGCTCCTGGTCCCTACGGTGCCTGGCCGGGCGTGTATAGAACCCTCGTTGTTGCGCAGCCCAGTTCAATTCCAGCGCACGATGCCCACCGCATGTGCGCGAAACGAATGGCGTGTATAAGAAAGGAGGAAGACGATTGAAGCCGTACTGTCGCTCCTGTCGCGTTAGCGCCGTTTGCCTGTCGCGCGGCGCTGATAATTGGGCGTATCACTATCGCTACGCTGCTCTCTCCTTTATTGTTTACGACGCGTTACTGAAGACAGCGCCGGAGACGTTTAGGCAGGTCGCCCAGGACCGCATGTCCTGCGGGCAATACGAATTCGATCCAATGCGGGGGGTATAAGGAGGGATAAAAGTGAAAGCCTGCAAGCTCTGCAAGTTCGCAGCTATCTGCCTGGCGTTCGGTTACAACGCTGGTGACCGCGCTGTCTGCAGGTTACGCCTGACGAGGCTGTATCATAAAGCAACGCGGTCTATCCATCTAGCGGACAGCATGACCGCGGTTATCAACGACATGCGCTGCGTGACCGCCGAGGAGATCTGGGCGGAATTCAACCCTGGATAGAAAGGAGTCCCATGCGCAACTGCAGCGATTGTTTCTTCAGCACTGTTTGCATTCCCAGTAGCTTCGACCGCTTCGATAATGACGAAGAGACGCTCTTGTCGCTGGCGGTGCGATTGATGCCACCGCGGCCCATCGACATCCGCCTTCTTGCGGATATCGAGCGGCGCATGCGCTGCCGCCAGATAATCAAGTACTCGGCCCAGTGTCTGCCAGCGTTGCACGCGGTACAAACCAGGCAAGCTACTTCGCGCGGGCCGCTGACCGAGGAGCAGATGCACGCCCCGACGCAGGGCTATGTCGACGCGATGGCGGTCATCCAGCAGCATCAGGGGAATGCAAACATCTGGAACGGGCCATGGAAGCCAGGCTAGACACTTTCCCCTGCACTGCCTGTCCCTTCAGCGCGGTCTGCCTACCGGGCGGCTTTCTGTACCGGTCTTACCCGGCGCGCGTAGCTTTTCTGGCGACGCTAACCGAAGCTGACGCAAACTGCACGTTCGATGTGTGGGCGCCGAAGATGCGCTGTCACAGCAGCATCGATTACAACAGGATAAGAGAGAAAGGAGGAGAGCTCGGATGAACGCAAAAACAGAGCCTCTGGCCCTCTGCCGCTGCTGTACGTTCGCGTCTCTCTGCCTGCCCTGCGGCTGGAATGACACCGAGAAGCACGCCCGTAATGGCGGCCTCTGGCGGCGCTGGCACCTGGTCGAGTTTTATCAGCTCCACGTTGCGTCTATCGATAGCCCACACGACGTGATCACGCGGCGCATGCGCTGCATGCCGCAGGATGTCTGATGAACCCCCTCTGCCGCACCTGCAAGCTCAGCGCCCTCTGTCTGTTCTATCATATTACCCCAGAGACCATCGACGCGACCTGGGGCTCACTGGTCCTACACTGGAAGGAGGCAACCGGAGATGGCGACGCGCTCACGGCGGTTATCACCGTCGAAACGTTCATGCGCTGCCAAGACGAAAGCAGGGCTAAGAGACACGCGAAGTCACAGAAGGCACTGCCCGCGCTGCCGGTTCGCCGCGCTGTGCGTACCAAAAAACGGCGCAAGCCTGCCCATACTCGTTCGACTTGATTTCGTTGCACGCCTTGTTGCTGAAGTTCTGGGCGGCGAGTGGTATGAACACTACACGAAATTGCTGGCACACGGATCATGCTTTGAACCCATCTTACCGTACTGCAAGAGGAGAGAGAAATGATCACTAAGCAGCGCAAAGGCTTCACCCTGATTGAACTGATGATCGTCCTGGCCCTGGTAGGAATCGTGGCGGCCGTTGTCATTCCGCTGTTCTACAATCTCATCAAGTATAAAGACAGCGCTCCTGACCCGCTCGCAACAACTTACCCCGTCGCTGTCAGCGGCAACTGGGACGACGACCTGCGCAAGAACCTGAAAGTCGTTTGCCTGGACGGCTTCTTGTACTACTACTCTCGTGAGGGCAGTTCGGCGCTGAACTCGTACGGCGACGAGTCGCGGGCGATCTTCGCGCCGAAGTTCAACAATGACCTGGGCGCGAACTACGGGTTTCCCATGCCGTGTCCGAAGGAAGCGCCAGTGAAGGAGAAGCCCTGATGTTGCCCTACTGTCGCGCTTGCCGTGTAAGCAGCGCGTGCTTGTCGCTAGGCGGGCCTACGCTGATTGCGCGAGGCGAATTTGGCGATTATGTGCATGTCGATGCGATCTGCCTGGCGCTCAAGAACAACAATGATACGATGCCCTGGGAGAGGATCATCGCACGGATGAACTGCGTCGTCATGAATGGGGTCGGAGGTTTTCGCTACAAGATGGACATGGCTGATTCAAAATGAACCGTAATCCCTTCTGTCGTTCCTGTCGTCTCAGCGCCATCTGCATCAATTTGAACGGCGTAGCCCTGGCGCGCGCGGGCTGCCACCATGCCCACACTGATTTGCTGTGTGACTGGTTCTACAGGTGTTGGCCGCTAGGGCTTTCAATCTGGGATCGAATGAACTGCAAGGAAAGAGATACGCTTCCCGTGCGCGCGTTCAAGTACAAGGAAGGAGTCCAGGATGCCCAGCGGTGCTATCACGGCTCGCCCTGAAGGCCGCGCCCGCTTCTGTAGCGCCTGCCGTCTCAGCGCCGTCTGCATCCCACTCGGCGGCGTAGCGCTGATCAACCCGCAAGATCCGCTTAGCCATACTTCAGAGCTGTGGCCCAGCTTCGCAGGTGCTCGCACGGCCCCGATCATAGATTACATGTCATGCGTCACTTACGACTCGCTCCGCGGTATTCACTACAGAAAGGAGTTGTTTACCCGTGCCCATGATGCCTTACAGCCCGAGCACTGAAGTCCCAACGAGCCTCTGTCGCGCCTGCCCCTTCTCGGCCGTCTGCCTCTCGACCAGCGACCCCGACGAAGCTTGGAGGAGCGTAGGAGGTGAAGAGACCCGGGGCTCGCACATGTCTTCTGCGCGGCGGATAATCCCGCTGGGAGGCACTCCCCAGCGGGCGACGCTGAAGCGCATGCGCTGCTACCAGCGCGGGTATCACCTGCCCGCGCACATGCGAACGAAAGGAGTCTAACTGATCATGCCGGATATGCCCAACTACAGTTTCATCCAAGTCCCAATCTCTGTCTGTCGGGCATGCCCGCATAGCGCGCTCTGTCTGACGTACAAAAGTGCCTGGGACGTCTGGATGCAGGTCGTTTATGGCGGTGACGAAAAACGCTTGTCGCTGGATGCGATGGCACCCCTACCGTCGCCGACGCAAATCAACGACAGTGGCAAGGCTCGCCGCCTGCACTGCTTTGAGCTCGAGCTGTACCCAGCGCCGCGGAAGTTCCCATGAAGCCCATCTGCCGCGCCTGCCGCTTGAGCGCCCTGTGCCTGTCCCACCACCATGACCTAGACGACGTCGAGGTCCGCTTGTACCGCTTGTACGCCCACTGGTACGACGCCGAGAAGGCGCGAACAAATGCCCACTATCTGGGGGTGCACCCCAACGGCGTCGAGGCTACTATTGCAAGCATGGCCTGCTACGACAGTAATTCACCGGAGCATTTTCGTGCTAAAGTAAACCTCAAGGTAGGAGCGAAGCTGCATGAACCCAAACTGTCGTAGCTGCCGTCTTTCGGCGCTCTGTGTCGGCGCAAGTTTGCGTCACTTTACCTTCCGCGATGGTGAAGACGTCGTCGCACGCCCCAGCGCCGTTGCGATGGTCAGGGTCTGGCGAAATGCGCATTTGGGTGTGGGCATCGCAGAATCCCGCGAAGCTATCGAACGAAAAATGGCGTGTATACCTGACGACAAGAAGTGGACCGTCACCAAGAATGAAGATGCGGTAATCAAGCTGAAGGGGAAGCTATGAGCAGCAAGCTCTGCAGCGACTGCCCGTTCGCGGCATTGTGCCTGATCAGCAGCTTGCCAGACAGAAGCATCAACTTCGACATGCTCATGCGTCTCGCCGCTGCGCGAGACCCCACTTTAGATAACGCGGACAAGCAATTCCGCTACGTTGCAGAAAGGGCGCGCTGCGTGCAGCGCTTGAAGCAGATAGGAGAGGCAAACTATGCCAACGTCATCACCAGTACCAACACAGTTACCGTGTCGAACGTGCAAGTACAGTGCCCTATGCCTTGCAAGAAGTCTGACCCCGGCGGTGCCTGACGCTGCCCGCACGTCGGTTATCCTTCATCTGGTGCTGATGGGCTGGCGGCCACACTGGCGCGGGCGCTACGCCGCATTGCGCGAGGAGATCGAGGGGCGCATGCAGTGCATTCCGGAAGATAAGAAGTTTCTCGACGACGGAACAGATCTCACGAAGATCGTTCACGGAAGCGGTGGCGCATGAACACCATGCCAATGCCCGCGGATCGTTACTTCGACCAGCGGTCAGATCCCCCCGTCCCCTTGTCCTTCTGCAGGCGCTGCAAGCACTGCGCGATCTGCCTGGTGTACAGCAACAAGGACGCGTGGGACATTCTCTTAGTACACTACGCCAATCAACATGCAGCACGCACCGGCAACGGTTCGCCGCTCATGCAGGACTTCCGCGTGGCTGAGATGGAGCTCGAGGCGGCCTGCGTGTGCAGACAAGAGTCCCGACAAGTCAGACTGGAGGTCTACAATGCGCGTCATGCCAATCGACAGGGGTGACTGGTACCGCCTCGGCACTTTTCAGCACTCCGTACCCATGGTCCCCTCCAAGTTCTGCCGGCAGTGCCGGGTGAGTGCGGTCTGCTGGTCTTTCAGCGATGCAAACTCGCCAGACCTGTTCGAGGCGATCTGGAGTGTCGTGGAGCGAAATACACCGCCGAAAGGCGCATGGCAAGACCACGTCGAACAAACTTGCCAACTCACAAGGGGCAAGCTCTTCTGTCACCGGGTGGCCATGACCATGGGTGTGCAGCCATACGGAAAGAGGGGGGCTTTCTGATGCCAACTCACCCATTCTGTGATTACGAAGTTCCCATCAAGACCTGCCGCAAGTGCGCGTTCTCCGCGCTGTGTCTGGTGGGGATCGACATCACGGCGATTACCTGGCGGGGCCTGGCGCAGTCAGAACGAGAAGCCGGCGGGTGGCGCCTCAAGGGCGGCAATAGCGAGGCGCGCTTTCGCATGCGCTGCGTGCACGAGAAGACGATGGGGGACACGAAGCCGAGGAGAAGGAGATAATCATCTTGTCTAACCAGGCGTGGCTAGGCTATAATTCGGCCCAAGGAGAACCTATCCATGCAAACCAAAGAAGACTTCTACAAGATGGGCGTGCAGTTGGCCGTTGACGAGCTGCTCAAAGAGGGCGCGAACCTGGCGAAGTATGTGAAGCCGGGGATGAAGGGAACCAAGCTTCCACCAATCAAAAACTTTGAACCATGGCTAGGCGATGTCAAACGAGAGGTTGACATCGGACTAGCTCTCAAGCGCACTAAGCCGAACGTGCGAAAGTCGCAAGTGAAGGGTCTGGTGGATAAGGAGTGGGAAGCAAGACGTAGGTTTGATCGCGACGCCAAGAAATAGGAGACTCTATGACTCCCCACGAACTCGGAACCCGAATGGCCCTCTTCGATCACTTCGACAAGGTAGCAGCCGGCCTGCCATCTCCGGCTCTCGGCGCCTTGATTGGTGCGCCTGTCGGCGCTCTCCTTGGGGGCGCGTCCGGCAACGATGACACCATCGGGCGGCGCATGTTGGTCGGGGGTCTGGCCGGCGCGGGCCTGGGGGCAGGCGGCGGCATGTTAGCGGACAATCCGGTGGTGCGGAAGCACATACGTGATGTCGCGAAGAGGATGGGCGCCGCGAAGAAGGTCAAGCCGAAAACGAAGCCCAAGGCTCCCACAGCGCCCAAAGCTCCCACAGCTCCCACGGCCCCAACAGCGCCCAAAGCGCCAGCCGGGCCACAGGTCAAGTTGCCGCTCCAGTTGAATGCACAGAAGGGCGTGCCGTTCATGAAGAGTCGGCCGGACCCCAAGGCGCTTCTGGCCGAGGCTGCCAAGGCCGCGCCGAAGCCCGCGCCGAAGAAGCTTTTCGACGCCCGCGTTCACGGCAAGAAGATGGGACCCGAGCCCCACGCTGGCGGTGTTGAAGTGAAAGCCGCTCCGAAGCCTGCACCGAAGGGCAAGAAGAAGGCCGCCCCGCCCGCCAAGACCCCGGCGAAGTGGGCGTCGTTTGACCCCAAGCAAGCAGCAGCGACACTGCTTGCCAAGCACACCGCCTAGTTCAGAAATCACCTCAATCCTGTGCCGCAAGCCGGCGTAGTCTTTATACTGGACACCCCTGCCCAGGGGTGCTATGACAAAAACAATAACTGGAGGTCCCCGATGAAGGAGAAAGACGACGATCTTCCCACTCCCAATGAAACCGACGACGGCCCCGTTCAGATCTCCGTCACCTGCTCCGAGCAGGAGTACGACGCCGCTTTCAGCGACTTCCTCGCGATCTTCAGCAAGGAGTTTCCGAAGCTGTATCACCGGCTCTTCCCAGGCGGAGATCCGAAGATGATAGCGCCGGAGCGCTGTTGTGGTCTGCTGGTCATGCTCGTCATGAACTACCTGAAGTTTCAGACCAGTGATCTCCCCGAGGAGGTTTCGGACGATGCGCTGAAGCTTTTCACGACGGCTTGGATGCAGACGCTATCCCACATGCCCAACGGCGGCGTCGAGGGCGTGACGATTCTCCAGTCGGACATCGAGGAGCATCCTGAGCTGATTGGGAAGATTGCGCAGCTTGTCAAAGACGTCGATCCCGACAAGACGATTCACTAGAAGGAAAGGAGTTCGGCACGGCGCCGCGCTGAGCGTGCGCACGGGCAGCAACTGTATAATCGGAAATTCTGACAGTGCTGCGCAGTACGCTGGCAAGCTACCCGAAGCCAGCCGTGTTGTCTGGGCGTTGCATGAGGTGAATGGTAGCCACCTGTTTGCGACGATACTTATTGACTAAGAATCCCCAGACGCCGTGTCGAACTTGTTCATCATGAAAAAAGCCAGAAGGAAGACCAAGGCCAGGATCCGTGCGCAGGGCAAGCGCATCCGAAAATGGCATACGCGCAAGATCATGAAGCGTTTCGGTGCCCTCTTGCGCGCGGGCAACGCTGACGACTTCAACCCGTTCCGCCGTGTCCATTTCGTTATACCGCCCCCATCCCTCGGCCGCGGCTGGTGCAAGAAGTGCAAGGCAAGCGCTATCTGCGTCGTTCGCCCGCCCACAAGGATCTGGCGCTGCAAGACGTGCAATCAGCGCATCGGGTCTTTTCCCATACCCGATGTCGATTTCATCTGGGGCATCCGGCGCTGCCCGAAACGCAAGGCGAAGGACGTGGTGCTGTGCCCGCGCTGCGACGGGCGTGCAAGCGGGGAACGCCATCTCGCGATGTTCGACGAGTCCTACTACTGATCTCGAAGAGAGCAGCGTGCGAAAGCTGTTCTCTTATTTAGCTTTTTGGCCTATCATTCCCCCATGAACTTCTACGAAAAACTTGCGTATCGCATGGGCCAGAAGAAGGCCGAAGACGTAGCGCTATCAGAGGACGAAGCCCTCCCAACCACCGAAGACGTCGAGGGCGCTGGCGGCTATGGTCTCTCCCCGAAGCGCATGCGGGAAGTCTACGACGCCGTCTGGACAGCGCCAGACATCGATATGACCCCCGAGGTCATCAAGAACAAGCACCGGAACATGTGGATCGGCGCGGGGCTGGGCGGCGTTGGTGGCGCGGGTTTGGGCGCTTTCATGGCGCATCAGCTTCCCAACGCCCGGCTGGGCGAGCACATCGGCGGCGGTCTCGCGGGCGCGGTGTTGGGCACCCTCCTTGGTGCCGGGCTGGGCTACGGTCGCATCCCGACGACCAAAGAGGACGAGCTCCGGGAGATCCAGCAGACACTCGATCATGGCAACGAAGATCCGCTGATTGCGAGCCTGGCGGCGGCAGCCGATCGACTGTATCAGATCAGGCAACAACAGAAAACGTCGTCACTGCAGAAGCTTGCTCTGACCCCGGGTTTGGGCGACCAGACGTATTACGAAAGCCCCACGCAGAAGCTAAACCATCCGAAGCCTTCCCGTCCTCTCGTCCCAAAAGCTCACCACAACATCCAGCCAGCCTCAGAGCCTAGGGGCGTCGCAGGAACTGCTCTCTACTGATTGACGTAAGCTCGCTGTTCGCGGGCGTCAGCAGCGGCTTGCTGTTGCGGGGTGCGGCGCTGCGGTGCGGACGCAGCAGGTGCGGACGCAGCAGGTGCGGGTGAGGGCGTGTTGGTGCGCCGCTGGATGTCGGCAAGAAAGTCAGCGTTTGACTTGGCAGGCGCGGCTGGCGCAACAGGCGCTGCCTGCACGGGCATCATCGGTTTCACCGATGTAGGTTGCTGTCCCATCCAGCCTTGAGCTTGCTGGTTGTAAGCGCCGATAGGCGTTCCCGGCCGGCGAAAGCCGGGCCCAGCAACAGGTGCAATGGGTGCGGCGGCTTGAGGAGCAGCCACGGCCTTCGCGGGGTTCAGCGACTTCACGCCCGGGATGCTCAGCGACAGCCCGCCAGCAGCAGTCTTCAGGAAGTCTAGCAGTGCTGCCGTTGCACCGTTTTCGTAAGCAAGCTTGTTCATGTAGGACACTCCGTGAATTTCTTGACGACGTTCATGAGGATACCATGGGCGTTGTGGCTGTCACAAGTGCAGTGTTGGCGGTGCTCAGCACAGTCCTTGTCTAGCATCTTGTCGACGATGGCCCAGTTACCACAGCGTGGGCAGCGCAAGACAAGTGCGCAGAGCCCGTCCTCTCGTCCGCCGCCTTCCTTGCAACTGTGCCAACCAACATAGTTCATGGTACCTCCTTTACGCGGTAAATATAGCTCATTCACTCTTGCACTCCAAGCCTTTCCAACGACAATAACTCTTGCAACGAAAACCATGTGTGCTACACTCCTGTGGAAAGGAGTGCGAATGAACACGGATCGTTGCAAGCAGTGCTCTTACTCAGCCATGTGCCTGAGCAATGTCTACGAGCGGCACTTCTTCCGCTGTCAGCATTGTAACAAGCTTTGTGTCGTCTTCGACACGAAGGACCAGAAGCCAACCGGGCTGCCGCTGACGTTTTCAATGTCAGGGACACCCGGCGGTCTGCTAGGGAAAAATCCGTACGCAGCGCTTGTGCCACACGGCCAGGTTCACCTAGTTTCGGAGATCTGCCCGGCGCACGCGTTCAAGGACAGCTTCTCAGGACACGGCACCTGCGAGCCCTGCGATGCAAGGGCTAAAGAGCAGCTTCAACAACTGATGGAAGTGCAACAGCAGCAACAGTTACAGCAGCTGCAGAAGCAGATGCAGCAGGGATCGACGTCTATTCAGCCATACTACCCCGCGAGCTCGTCTATGACGGACGTTCCGCCGGCACAGCTTGTCAACCTCAACCTCAACCCAAGCGTCACGTACGTGCCGGCGATCACCTACTACGACGGCAACGGCATACAGGTCGCTCCCACAAAATAACGCGTTTCTGCGGTATAAGCCCCTGTGTAGGTCCCATCTTATCTTTTACCCAGGAGGCCAGAATGGCGTTCAAATCAGTCATGGGCTGCGGTCCCTGCCCGGTCAGCGCAGCTTGCATTGTTGGCACGGATATCTCTGACGTAACGATTGCCCGATGTACCGAGTGTAAGCGCTTTATCATCAAGTGGTGGGCGGCGGAGCCAGACATCGGACAGCGCAAGATCAAGACGGCGACGATGGAGACCCTGCCGACTTCGGAGCACTGCAAATACTTCCAAGACCCAGAGGCGATTCTGAGTGGCTGGGCCTTCTGCGATGACTGCAAGAAGGTCCTGAATGAGCGCTTCGGATGAAACGCCGCCCCATACCGCGCAGCGTTTGCACGACTTGCCGCATGAGCGCGGTTTGCCTACTCGGCGAAAGCAGCAACGTCTTACTGCGCTGGTGGATCTGTCGATGCTGCAAGAAGAAATTTCTGGTAAAGATGGCGCTGAATGGCCGCGTAACAGTTCCCGGGAATTTTTACATCGATTCAAAAGGTCGGCCGAGTCTGACAGACTTCACGATCTCTGCGTATAGCGGGGCGTTCTGGGCGCCACGTACCTTTGAGCGCGCTGTCCCAGTGTCCTGCCCGAATGATTCAACAACCGAAGACCGGTACGGCATGTACTGCTGCGTCAGGTGTGGCGGACCAACAAAGTGGCGAGGAGACGGCTATGAATAGCGCTTGTACGCGTTGTTGCGTTGCTGCTATCTGCGTCCTGAACCGTGATGTCCAGGATAAGAAAGACTGGCACAACATTTACTCCGAGGTGCAGCAGGTGTTCTGCATGCGCTGCGGAGCGACGTTTGCCTGGGTCGGCCATCGCCCCGCCCCGGCGAAGCCGATACCCAAGAACTGTCCGGAGCTCGAGCACGCGATCCACGTCGGGCATCGAGGCTCGGCGTGTGACATGTGCCGAGGCAAGGATCTCAAAGATGTCATCGTTCCAAACTTGTAAGGCTTGCAACTACGCGGCCCTCTGTTTCACGGAGGCCGCGAAGGTCCACTTTTTTCGCTGCAGCGAGTGCGGTGTGTACTTTGCCAAGATAGAATATCGCACAGACAATCCGTTTCGCGGCTATCCTGTGTATTATCGCGGGCTCCGGCAAAAGCCGACTTGCAGCAATGGTTTTTGCCCGTCTGTGTTCTGCGCCAACTGCCTGCGCTGCAAGAACTGCATTTACTGGCGCGAGCGTCAATGCACTTTCGGGGTGCACCCAGGCGAAGTCGGGCCGTGCAAGAACTACTTGGCAGACTACGAAACGGCTCTCGAGGTGAACCATTATTGGAAGCGAAACGGGGAGCACTTAGTATCGGCGGGACCGTCATGGTCGAACTCAAGATAACCAAAGCCTGC
>Ga0315287_10002019_pt1 | contig 19011 bp, 23 predicted proteins | sample YL17G11_0_MG_FD_205037 | JGI IMG/M metagenome (GOLD analysis project Ga0315287, IMG submission 205037) | Sediment microbial communities from Yellowstone Lake, YNP, Wyoming, USA - YL17G11_0 | ecosystem: Environmental > Aquatic > Freshwater > Lake > Sediment | place: USA: Wyoming | collected...
TTTTGAGATTGATGAAATTAATCTGTTGTCTATTTATGAACCCAAGAAACAAATCAGTAAGAATATATCGTTTGATTTAACCACATCTGAGGCAATGCAGGGTGTTGTAGACAATATTATTACAAGATTTTTTGACATCAAATCAGGAACGGATGATCGATATATTGTAGATAATAAGATATACCTTAGAACAAGGGTTGTCAGAAAAAAAAATGACGATATAAACAGTGATATAGGACAATTTGACCAATCTTATGACTCGACTGATAGCAGTACAATACAATATAATGGTAGTATTATGGATAGAAATATACTGACCGATTATAAAGAATGGTCTAATTTTCCATGGTTTAACATTGAAACCGGATTAATGGATACGGAATTTGACTGGAAAAAAGTAGTTTCAAAGGAGATTGTACGAAAATTAGGGGCGACCTATTTTAAACTCGCATCGAAGTAAATTGCCCGAGAATCACGAATATTGTATTTTGAATGTGGAGGAACGAGAATGATATCCAATCTAAGATCAAAACCCATCGAAGGTCATATAACCGATAGCGCCGGCAACGTCTTAAGAAATGCGCAAGTTGTTATAAAACAAGAAATTCCAAGCGGTAGCTTTGTTGCAGATTCAATACGATCCGATGATGATGGGTATTTTATTTCCAAACCTATGCCGAATGGCGTTTATGATATATACGAGTCCGGTATTCGTATTTCCAGAATTATTCATCAAGCTGTAGGAACAGGCATACCTTGTTTCCAAGCCGATCAAGAAAATTTTGATATTACTTCTATTGATAGTTTTACCGATCTTGCAAACGCATATAATTTAAACTCATACAAAACATTTATTCAAATAGAACCATCATCAAATGATGTATCTCAGTATGGAAATATTTTTCCAATATATGATCGCAATATATTAACAATACCTGATACCAATAATGAATTATTTAAATTATCTGAATTTTTTGATTTTAATATAAATTCCAGAATAACGACAACAAGATTTGATATTGAATATTTTACCCCGATAACTGCTATATCATCAGAGTATAAAAGAATAAGATGGGCTGGTGTTCCCGGTATTAAATTTTATAAAGATTCAAGAATCGTAATACCTCTTGATTATTATTCTATAGTACCATCAATGCCTAAATTAACAGTAGCATTTAATGATAACATAATAACAACTTCGGGAGAATCAATTTTACTTATTACTATTTCGGAAACCAATCCGGATGATCTTGATGGCGTTATACCATATATATCAGTTGGCAACATCGTTAGATTGCTTATTAATGATTCAGGAACTCAAAAATATTGGTACGGAATAGTTGCAAAAATAATATCTGATGGTACAAAATATCAAATAGAATTTGAGCAATGGAGAAGTTCAAGGTTTGAAATGGAAGAGGATTGTACGGTTGGGCAATTTATTAACGAAATTCGTATTTATGATGGAATGTTCTCAAGTATCATGGCGATTCAAGAAGAGGTTAATCAGAGATTTTGTGTAACCGAGAATAATTATGCACAAGATAACTCGGAAGAATTGTATAGTTATATTCATATGTTGGTTATTTAAGGGTGGCAAAAAAACAATTTAACTGGAGGTAACGTTATGACCGAACTGCAATTCACTCAACTATCGGATCATCAAAGAAAAATGGTTGCTACGGCTTTTCTTATGGATAATCCGGATCAACGCCCTGAAACATCCAATCGTTTTTTCGGCAAGCTTGAAGCTTATGATGCAACGGCTCGAAAGATAAACGAAGCTATGAAACAAGCCCAGAAAAGCATTCAAGATCTTCGCAAACAGCTTGATCAGATTGTGGGATCGATCAACGCCGTATCAAATCTTATTTTCGAAGAATTGCCTGCTGATAAAATACAAGAATGGTGTATGCAATTTGATCTTGATCAAGCGAACAAGGTTGAAGAGGAAGTTAAACAGCCGGGTCCTCCGGATATAGCCGGCCACACCGCCAGGATGCAACAAGGCAAAATCGTTATTCCAAAATGAGGTGACCATGCGACGTGTCAATGTAAAAAACGGACTTAAACAAAGGCTTAACGAAATCCTGGGCACCGATGAAGGCGCGGTGAATGAAAATGGCGCATATGAAATAACTCAATGGTCCATTCAAGCAGCAATGATTGAAAACATGCAAAGGATATGCTCTGCATTGGTTGGTAATGCTCCAGGAAGGCCGATGAAAGGATTGGTTTTAACAACGTATAGCGGTCTCAACTGTATTGTTACCGGTGGTATCGGGTTTACCCCCGAAGGGAATATAATAGTCATTGAGGCGGGATTAGTAATACCGATCCCTCCAAATGTGACCAGACACATTTCTGTTAAACATCTGCTTGGCGTGTTGGATGGAGAAACATATTCTGATGGGAAAATAACAGGAATTATTGGGGAAACCGGAAGTGTTAATATGGTATATGACGATTTTGCCGCAAGTAAAAAACTTACGGTTGGCAGTTACATTTCAACAATCGTACAAATAGACACAACTTATCCACCAAGTTATGATAACCTTGTTTATCTTGGATCCGTAACAACCAATGGTACTACGATTACTTCCGTTTCGGCGGTGACTTCTCGAGGGATTACACCGTAATATTTTAAACAAAGATAGGAGATGGTTATGAGATACGCACTTAATGGAAAATACCCAATTGAAACTCTCGAACAGTTGACCAAAACCGCTGAGTATGTCGACAAATTCTTGACAAGATTTACCCCAAAGGAAAGGGTGGCAATTTCCGTTAATCTCGAAAAAAGAGCGGAAGAACTTGGGACGTATATTGACAAGGATTGGATCAAAAATTATTCTCGCCTAACGCACGATCACTACACTGTGTCTCCTGAATTTCATAAGAATATGGAATTGAGAAAACACGCTTGTTTAAACAAAAAAGTAACGATCAACGGCAAGGAACTCAATGCCGTTGATGTACTTAATAAGATTGAGGGCGAGATGGATAAACATGGATCGTTGATTGTTGTTGACGAATTAACTGATTTTGATAAAATAGCAGGTCTCGAATACGAATATGACAAATCAATTCTCGATCCTATTATGACGGTATACGGAAGCCTTGTTAATTCGGAGTTCGATGCTGTTAAGGTTGCCGGCGATGTAACCAATTACGATATTAAAAAACTTGCTATAGATCCTGATGTTATCAATATGATAGCTAAAAAATTGGGGGATAAACAAGCCAAGAAATTCTTTAAACATCCCGAAGAAATGTCAAAAGAAATTGGAACAAAGGGAGCTGAAACGATTAGTTCGATATTGGCGGAGAAGAGAGAAAAGAAAAGATAATGATTAAACTTTCTCAGTCTCTTTATGATGCTCAGATATCGGGCAACACCGAAGAGGCTGAGAGAATTAAAGCGCAAATTGAAGAACGCTTTAAAAACTCTCAGCCCAAAGTCAAGGATAATGTTGTTCAATTTAATACAATACTCAATGATGACAAGTCTTCCGCAAAATCAGTTTTCAATTTCATGACTAAAGAGCTGGGGGGAGATTGGTGGGAATGGGAAATTGAGACTATATACAAAGTTCTTTGGCTTAAATTCAGTGTCGCGCTTGAAGATATTAATCGTGATAAGATTCTTGCTATAAGACATCTTTGTAATAGCGACCAACCATTTTGGGATTGGTATGAATTCAATCAGATGGCCCTTTCATTTTCAGGAAGCATTGCTGATTTTGAATTTTTCAAAAAGCCATCCCCGGGAATGGTAATCAATGCTGTAAAAATAATGAATTATATACGTCCTGACAGGCAAGGGCAATTCAATAATGAGGTGGTAAAATACATTTGTATTTCATTAAAAGATGATGGGATTTATGTACCACCTCCATCATTATATTTGTTAATATCCGATAAATTTAAAGATATGGTTTCCGATGAAATAAAAAAAATATGGAAAAATATCTATGATGTTTATCAGGAACTTGTAAATAATAAAACTATTGAAATTAAAGAAGAAACTGAATATATACAGGCTCGAAGAATTTTTTCGGCTGAAGCTGCTGCTGTCTCTTACGGATCTTAGGAGTAAATAATGGGTGCATATGATGACATTTCCGGCGGCACAATTATATCGCCAGCCAATGGAACCGGTCTACAAGGTGGTGGTAACGTACAGGTTTCCTTCTCAAGGGGATCCATAAGATACGATTCACCATTCCTTGATATGACGAGTACATTCATACCCAAAACCATCAAGGGTATTCTTAAATTTATTGCCGCTTACGTGGTCAGTGATGGTCTTTTATCCCAATGTATTACCAAGATGTCTGAATATCCCATCACCGATCTTATATATAAAGACGAGGATCATTCATCGCTCAAAGATGATGAAACTATTAAAAAATGGAAACTGATTCTTGAAGGATCGATGAATATTATTAGGGCATTAAAACAAGCCGGGATGGATTATCACGCATATGGAAATTCAATTATTTCCATTAATTATCCATTTAAGAGAATGCTTATATGCCCTAAATGCAAACAGAAACACACATCTGACGGGCTAAAAGTCAGATTTCAAAATTTCAAATTTATGGCAAAATGTCCGAAAACAGAGTGTGGATATGAAGGTGAGATGGAAGCGTACGATCTCAACACAAAAGAGATCAGCAAGCTTAGCGTTGTCCATTGGGATCTTCTCTACATGGATATCAAATACAATTCGATTACCGGAGATCATTTTTATTATTACACGATTCCGGCCGACATTCAATTTGCCATTCGACGTGGAGACATGGACATCATCAATGGTACAAGGCTTGAAATAATAAAAGCCGTTAAACTGCGCAAGCAATTAAAGATCATGGCTGATAACGTCTTCCACTGGAAGCGCCCTGCACCGCAATACATCGTTCCTGGTGAGCGCGGTTGGGGTGTGCCGGCCGTCATGCCGGTACTCAAAGACATATTCCACACGAAGGTCCTGAAGAAAGGAAATGAGATGATCGCATTCGATCACATCGTTCCTTTCAGGCTTCTGTTCCCTCAGGGGACAGGCGATGTCAGCCCCCATGCAACTATCAGCCTTTCAGATTGGCGAACAAAGATCGAACAGGAGATACGCAGATGGAGATCGGACCCGAACTATATATCCATTGTTCCGATACCTCTAGGGATGCAGAACTTCAGCGGGGATGCGCGTCTTTTGATGATTACCCCGGAAATCAGAGCGACAGAGGATACGATCATTACGGGTATGGGAATGATCCCGGAAATAATTCGCGGGGGAGCTTCGTGGTCTGGGAGCAACGTTTCACTCCGCGTTATCGAGAATTCCTTTCTAAATCACCGTGCTGATGCGCATGATATGCTTAACTTTATTGAAACAAACGTATCAAATTACATGGATATTCCCAAGGTCGGAATCAAAATGGCCGACTTTAAAATGGCTGATGATCTTGAGAAAAAACGCCTTATGATTCAAATGGCGACAACCATGGGAGCCGATTCAATTATTTCAAAACCTACCGTTCAAAAAGAACTGGATATCGACCCTAATAAGGAATACAAAAATATTCAGGAAGATCTTAAACGCCGTGTTGAACTGAAAGTACAAGAGGCTGAGGGTGCTGCAGAGGCTCAAGGGGCCGCTGCGATCATTAATTCCCTCTATGCGGCTGATGCGCAGATTGAAGGCCAGAATCGCCTGAAGATGAATCAGAGTGAATCAATGGCAAAGGATAACGTGGAAGATCAAAGGCAGAGCGATCAGAACGCGCAAGGAATTCAATCTGAGGTATCTCAGCTGGCTGTAAACGCAGGCAAGGACCCACAGATGATCTCTTTGCCGAACCTGATCCTGCTTCTTACACAAAGGTTTGCCAAGCTTTCAAAGATCGATCCTGATGAATTCAAACTCAGGATGCTAGTGATGAAGAATTCAACACCGAGTCTTTATGATGAGGTGTATCGTAACCTGAAAGAGATGAATATGATTGCCGCGGATACTCTTATGGGTGTCCAGACCGCTGAGACGGCGACAACGGGCCAGGTTCCAAATTATTCTCAGGGGAACGTGAACTCTAATGTTCCTCCTGGAACCGCGGAGGCTGGCGCAGATCCACAGGCAATACCACCCAGTGATAACCCCACCCTCCCCGAACAAAGACCACCAAGGTCTCCTAAAGCTCCGATATAAGGGTTGCGGGTGCCACCCTTCGTTACCTCCCCCGCAATCCCGATCTGGTCGGGCCGAAAGGCCCGGCTGGTTTTATCTCATAGCTAAAAAAAGGTATTGCGCATAAGCGCAATACCAACCATACAGTCGTTAAGAATTAATTTCGTTAACGACTTTCAACCCCCACCCGGGCAACCCATCAAGAATTAAAACCTTACTTTCGTTGGACTCTTCCCCCAACGCTAATTGGCGGGGAGTGATGTCTTTATACACCACAACACTTATTACCCCGTCTTCTTCTTTAGCAATAGCGGATCCTTTTGTATCGGGATGAGCTCCCAAAATAAAATAACCATCATCATGGTATTTCGCTCTACACAGGATTTGCCAATCTTGCGCAATATCTTCCACGTCCCATCTAATCTGACGTGAAAAACAATTTTCGACCCAATACGGTCGATGTGTATTTTTATATTTTGACCCATCAATCATATCCGCCTCCTAAGCGAATTATAAGAAGTAAATTCTTCTTACATATAGTTGTACCAGATTTTGGGTTTTTATAACACGATGGGTAAAAAAAAAGACGTTGGGATATTTCTACCCCAACGCCACACAAATTGCTCTAACGGGCAAATATACCTTGTCTAAATCCACCATCTTCTCTATCTACCCGTCCCTCCACATGGAGGCACATAACCTCATCCCATGACAAAACGAAATTGTCGTGGCATTTGGTGACCATCAAATCATTAAGATTCGTATGTTGTGAATAATATGTTTTCACCAATATTTTGCCAGTCACCTTTGTAAACTGTTCTGCCCTCATATTATCTCCCTTATCTTGCCCCTACAATAAGCGCTAAGGGCTTTGCGCACCTTCCCGCCATGGGTTGATCCATTCTAAATCATGGTACGTTTGCATAACCACAGCATATGCAAACGGTCTTGATAAAACACTCAATCGCCTCCTGAGCGAATTATAAGAAGTAAATTCTTCTTACATATAGTTATACCAGATTTTCGCACTTTATAACTAAAAAAAAGTTTTAATATATGGGGTGTCTTCACACCCCAAGATCAAACTTTTTTTATTAATTCTTTGACGACATCGTCCCAAAAATGTCGTCCGCCATCCGGGTGAACCTTGTTACTGGCTACTGATCCTTTGACCGCGCCGTTATTATCACCTAACGTTGAAAGACTTGGTTTGGCCTCATCATCCTCAAACTTAGAAAATGCAACACCAGACCTTTCCAACATGTTAAACATCTCCGAACAATCTGCCATATTCGCCTCCTAAAGCGAATTGTAAGAGATGGATTTCTCTTACTTATTGTTATATCACAATTTTGTATCTTATAACTAAAAAAAAGCGCCGGGGTATTTCTACCCCGACACTTTGCTAGTCTTAGCCGATGAAAGGTTAAATTTTAGACACATCTTCCCCGCAAGAGGGACAATTAGTTCTTCCCGTTTTTTCCAACGAGATATGGTCTTCGTTGCAAGATTGTTCAGACACTTTAATTATATTATTCAGGAGTCTGATCTTGGCGTCTTTCGCCCTAATCAATTCTTCTGAATCCTTGACACCTTGTTGGTACCCAATTGCAAAACTCTTTTTGTCCATATCCGCCTCCAAGCGAATCGTAAAGAGTTAATTCTCTTTACATATAGTTATACCATATTTTTTCTTATAATAACTAAAAGTAAGCCCCCTTTCGGGGGCACTTCCAAGATATGAATTATACCGTTGGGATCACGCTGGATTGATACGAATCCGGCTTCATAAAAAGTTCGATACAAGAAGTTTCAAACTCATGAAGGTTTTTCGTTTCAACGACGGCCACACCGTCTTCAATGAGACGAAAAACTGTAGCATCAGATGCGTCGACACTGATAGATTTTCCCTGAAAATTCGGATGAATCATCAGTGTTGCTAAAACCCCCTGCGCCTTCGCATCTTTCGCATACTTGCATCGTATAAACCCAACAGAACCCAAGGGTATAATTAACCCTTCAACCTCACCGTCTGACACATTGACGATGTGGATCACTCCTAAGGATTCACCCATCTTATGACCTTGCGAAAATATTAAGAGGGTGGGGAGGCGAACCTCCCCTGTGATATAATTGGGCTTATCGTCGCTTAAGCAGCGATCGAATCATATTCGCAGTAGGAATAATCCTCTGCGGCGATCATAACCTTAACACTGTTCCCCTTCACGACCTGGCTTGCAATAACGCGAACCTTGCCGCTTGAGGGGCGCCGTACGACGGTATCGATCGTAACCGCCTCATTCACTCCGGAGATACGGAACTCATAGGCCGGCTGCCCGTTGGAACGGAAAAACTGAGCCTTCTCTTCGGGGTTGAGCTGCTCCAGGACCGTCTTGATCGACATTCCGTCCTGCGCCGGCAGGGTAACGGAACGACCACCACCGAGACGGAAGATCTCCACCTCGAACGGATCCAGATTGCCCTTGACCACGTCAGCAACAATGATGGAATCACCATCGCTCAGCACGGTATTCTCGCAGACTTGCTGACCGCGAAGGGTAACACCACCATCCTTGAACTCGATATCGGCGACATTGAACAGATCTTCGACGGTTGACCCGGGCTCGAGAGAATACGAATTGACCGGTGAGCCCATCTTGATGATTTTCACGATTATGTAATCCATAAAACCAATTTCCTTTTCAAAAAGTTGAACAACATGTTGTTAAGCAGCGAGCATCGCAAGTACCGGTTCTTCCCCAAAACGTTTCATATAGAAAGTTTCCGGAAGCAATGAGAACTGAACTTCGTTCCACATGTGCGATTCGTCGGAAACCTTTTTCAGATTGTTGGCTCCGTACTCGGTATTGAAATGCTGAAGGACCCTTCCAGCCGCCAGACTCGCCAGGAACATGACGGTGGAGACAATCGACTGACTTGTTCCGCAAGCAGACGCTTCAGCTACATCATCGTTGTAAAGCGTTTTCTTCCACTCTTCGACGTGGGTACCGTTATTTGGATTGAATGAGTAGATTCGACCTACCCTCAACCCCATTCTCGTTTCCACCAGAAGATCGGTGTTAAACGAAAACCGTAGGTGCTTTTCGAAGATTTCCTTGCGCGACGACATGGTATCAGTCAATAGAAAGACGTATGTTGAACGGATCAAATCAGGTGACGTATTGTCGTCGACCATCTGATTATACGCCTGGATCTCGAAGCCGCATTTTCGTAATATAATCTCATTCAACGCTTCGACCTTAGGCTTCCCGATGTGAGTTGGTTCATAAATCTGATTGGCCAGATTGTGTTCCTCGATCACATCGCCGTCAAATACTCTTAACACGCCTTGCCCGCGAGATGAGTCACCCCAACCCATCTGCGCGAGAAGAAGTGCGATATGGGAGCCTGTCGCTCCCGCCCCAATCAGGGTAATGCTTTTATTCTTGATTTGTTCGGGGTCAAGAATTCCATATTGTCTTGTATAGTTCATTTAAAACTCCTCATATCTTTTGAGGAGATCTTGAACGGCTACAGAATTATCGAGGTCATCAAAACCTTCATCATTGAAGGTTTTGGGATTAACAAACTGGGGTCCGTTTTGACGAACCCCGTTATAATTTCGTATAGGCGGCCATACTTGTTGTAGCGGCGTACGTTTATGATCGTAACCGTCTTTCGTGTCCCAAGCAGCCCCGTAAGGACTTACTACTGATTTGGTTGGCACGTTTTCTTCTTTCAGTAGTTTAATCTTTTCAACAATATCTTTTTTATCAGTGTCGGATTGAATAATCTCGAGAATACTGCTTAATTTTAAACTTGCCGCGAGATTAGAATCAAGTATACCTTTGATACCATTGAGTTTTAAATTAAATTCTGCGTCTTCATCGTTTTGGTTTTCAATTTTCCAAACGACATTATCAAATCGAATTTGTTGTTCGTAATCAAGAAATGATACGGACATCAAACCTTCCTTATTAACTATAACTCTGATCACATTCGCTTTATTCGAATGCATTCTTTGCAGGGCTTGGGTATCGTCTTGTCCTGATGCGAATACGCCCATAGTATGATGGGAATGGCCCCATAAAATCATCTTATTGATATCGTTTTCACGATTATGGTCAATAAGCCATTCCATAATTTTTGTTTCCCCTTCAGGGGAAATTTCACATGTCGCTGATGTTACTAATTGGTGCTTAGGATAGAATATATCCCGCACAAAATAAGAATAATCCGGTAAATCATCAACTACTCCAAAGAATCCAATCTCTTCATTGTGAGCGTCTACCAGACATTCAATCCATTTCAAAGCGCGTTTTGAGAAAATGATAGTCGGGGGTATCTTTTTCTCCGGAGACAGCATAAGATAAGTTGCTCCCTGTTTTACATTTTGCATCATGCATTAGCCTCTTCAGCAATAATAGGAAAATGCAATATCTTACAACCCCACGCGTCAGTAGGATCAGGATTTTTAATAAACCGTAAAATACATTCTACGGCGAGTATAATATTTTTTTCAACAAGCGCCTGGTACACTTGATTGAACACGCTACCAAGGCATACCATGTCATTTCTGGCATGACCGCATTGCCATCTTGTATCATCTTCCACATACTCATGTGTAAGATTTTTTATCTTCAAAGCGTTAACCGTTCCCGGTTCTGTTTGAGCAAGCAGCATTGCCATGGAAATGGTTATCTGCATTTCTCCGATATCAAAAACTGTCGGATGGCCCTCTGATTGTACCGGAAACGATCTTAAATGATTTGTGAGAATAACCAAATACCCATCGTTGGTGATATACGCTTTTTTGATATCCCCACCGGATGAATTGATCGTCTCGATTTGTGCTTGTATACTTCTTATTTTTTCATTTTCAATAACAGGTTTCATAAATAATTCGATCTCATTCCGAAGAATGAAAGATCGCTTCATAATTTTATCCAACTCGTTTAATTTCGATGCAATCATCGAAGCGTTGGATGATAAATTATTCCGAAGACACTTGGCAATCTCCGCGATCGCAAAGTCTCCGATTAATTCTGCGGGAGGTCGATATCCAACCACGGGTATTAACCGGCTTTCATCCTCCTCCTCTTCTATTTCTTCTTCCGTTATGCCTTGTGCAAGTTGACCCCATACATGGTTTTGTACCGGTTGAATTACCGGAGCGGGCGCCTGTGTGGGTGCCGCTTGCACCTGATTTTGTACCGCGTCTCTGAATAACATTGCTGGATTTTGATGACAAATATATGAATCCGGGCCTTCAACTATAAATTGGATTCTTTGATTTGCACTAAAAATCGCACTTCTTGCAAATCTATTGCGTTCGTTATCCATGACGGATACAATAATATCCCCATTAGGGACTACATCAATCCCAGATGCTACTGATAAAACACCTTCCGGTAGATTATCAAGAGTAAATCCCGCATTTTTTTGAATTAAAATTAGGCTCATACTCCTCCAACATTAATGTTTATAGGTAGTGCGTCGGCTAGCATATCATCAAATTTTTGCTCGCTTTCGCTTTTCTTTTCGTATACCGTTGCCTCTTCTTCATTACCCAATGCGATTCTTTCAGGCACCTCAGGCCATGCATTAACATAATTGCCGGCACCATCAGAAGTATTGGCGGTTTGAAGAAATATCAGTATCTGATAGACCAAATCGAAAAGATTTCGATTCTTATAAGCCTCCGTCATACCGGCGGCCAGATTACCATGACATGCGTGCCCATCACCAAAAACATGAGGTGCCTGCATATCGGAATTCATCCCCATGCCTTGATATTTCATATTGTAAATGCGAACGGTATTATCAACATTATATACATTATTTAACATTCCGATAGTGATATGGAAAACTCCAATATCATGCCATTTATTAGTGCGTTCATCTTTCGCATACAAATTTTTTGTATATACATGCACTGTACCATCCTTAATAAAGATCGCATTTATCTTATTAATGGCCATTGTATCATTGAACACTTGTACGGCTTTTGTTTTTTCTTTTTCCTCAAACGCCTTCATGTCAAATGCGGCAAGTTGATCTTGATATTTGCTAACCATTTTTGCGCATTCCATCGCCTGAGAAAGATATTTTTTATATAAACTAACCTGCTCTTCAAGCAGATTTTTAATACCATTGAATACCACTTTGCATGATTGCAAAGAAAATTCCACATATTCATTAAGATTATCGGAACTGAATTCCCTGAAATAAGTTTGATCTATTTCCAACAATCTTCTATAAGGGATATCCATATTAAATCGTTCACCGGTTTCTTTAACAACCCTTTGAACGATTTCAATATTTTGTTCCCCGAATTCAAAAAGAAAATAAATAAAACAACGATCTCGAACGGCCCATATCGTCCCTGTATAAGTATCTTTGAAAATACAATCGTATTTGAAAAATGGGCTATTTTCCTTTTTGTCATAGATCTCGTTTATCTTATTTTCTTTTTCTTCCTTGGTTAATTTTGAATTACCATTAATTTCATTAATTTTCTTATTATTTGCGTTATTTCCGATTACCTTGCAGATTTCACTTATCTGCTTTCCAAGACAAATAGTTAATCCCGACCTTCCAGGATAAAAACCAGAACCATTGGGATTTCTATTTATTATAATCGTATATTTAGCCATATCGACATTAGTAATATTTTCTTTTTTCATTTGAAGGGTAATAGACCCGATTTCACCAATAAAGAAAATATTTTTATCGATTTTTTTACTTAATTCAACAATTATATCAATATATTGTCGTTGGGTGTCGTTATCAACCACAACACAATTTTTACCAACATCAATGTTAATATAACATCTCGTACTATTATTTTTTAGAAACTTATTAATGAATTGTTCACCGGGATTTTTTGGTTCAGGTATGATAATATCCGCCAATTTTTCTTCAACATTAGGTTTGGGGGAAGCCGATGGGGATGCAGATCCTGTAAAGTAATCCACATCGTGTTGCACGGTTTCCGGGTAATTATCAAATGCCTCTCCTCGTAATCTATGATGGTCTCGAGCTATTACTTTTAATGCTAGACCAACACGGGTAATATCGCATCTTGGATATGACAAATTCATAAAAATTTGAAAACGGGCATGTGTTTTTATATCACCATCCGTCAGTGAATAAAGAATGCTTTCATCTTCCCAATATTTCATTAATAATAATCTCATCCCCCTTACACATGAAGGTATTACAACAATACCTATTTCATCGCGCGATTCTGCTTGACAGATATGCTGAAAAAAATGCGTTATATAGTCAAAATCAGTTTGATCTATGATATGTGCGCATTTTCCATCAGCAAGCGGATATTCCTCGTGTTCTAAATTTAATACTGAGGTTATCCACGTTTCTACAAACGCATACATTGAATCCATATTCCTCCTTATTGGTTAAATTCTATATAATTGTTATTACACATTGATCAAAAAAATAACTATGATTTTATAAAATTTTGACAATGCGCTTAATTTGAATCCATTCTTCCCAGGAATAACATTTAAAAGCTTTAGCCCCACAATGATTTAATTTATCAATTTGAAATTCCTGTATATTACTTATCGACCCGGTAAGTCGTTTTGTTTCAACAAACACTTCTCCGCTTAACGGTGTTGAAAAAAATATATCCGGTATTCCATTCTCACTTGCTTTTTCAATTTTAAAACAAATACAATCCTTCCCGATCGAACGCAAATCTTTAAGGATTTTACTTTGAAGTATTGATTCCCGTGGCGTTTTATTCCAGCCCATCATTCCCCCGGATCAAATTCATTATCAAATGGAACAAACGTTTGCGCGCTAACATTAGGATTTGTTGAACAATAAAGGAAGCCGCCAGGGACCCTCATGACTATAATAGATGGAGATATCTCCATCGATTCCGCAAAATCAAGATTATAAAATTTTCTACATAAATCGGTTGATGCTGAAAATTTATCTTCATCGTCTGCGGATTTAAACGCTACGACTTTTTCCTTAACTTCATCAAAAACCTCCTCCATCCAGGATTGCATCCAATCTTTTTTATCTTCATAATCAAGTCCTGGACCAACAGTTACACCCTCCATACCACATTCCGATATTTCAGTTTCATATGCCCTATTGGCTATAAAATAAATAACTTGCCTCAAAAACTCAGGATTATTAATAATGCTCATTTTCTATGCCTCCATCGATTTTAATATTCTATGAACGGTCATACGGCTAAGATTATGCCTCTTTGCAATATCGATTTTAGGCATTCTTTTTAATTTATTATCAGTATAGATCATTTTGTTTCTATCGGTTTTTGTCTCCGATTTCAATTCGATATTAAATTTTTTTCTTAAATACCATGTGTATTGTCTTGATACATTTAAAGCTTTTGCCAATTCCGTATCTGTTTTATATATTTTATATAATTTTACAAACTGTTTTTTAGATATGCCAAAAGTTAATTTCCTCATTCCCCTCCCCTCGTTCGTCGTCAAATAAATCCAATAATATTTGTTCCTTTTCTTCAATCTCATGATCCTCTTCGCCATCAGGAGCTTCTTCAATTAATGGTTTATCAAACAAATCCATCAATATTTCATCAGGATCGTGTTCGTCATGTATGCTCATACAGCTCCCTTTCTTTTATTTTTAATAATTCTTGATAATTCTGAAAGAGTAAGTGCCAGATCCTGTTTATTCATTAATGATAATAATACAATTTCATCCATAGTTGATTCGGTAACAAGATCGATAGAAGTCACGGTATTTTTTTGCCCCTGCCTATGCTCTCTCCCCTCAGCTTGATCCCTGACAATCCACGATCTCGAATTGCTGAAAAATATTTGATAATTTGCATATTGAATATTTTGACCGACACCCATCTTTCTTGGATTTGCAACCATATACGGTTCAGTTGTTTGTTCCCAAAATTTGACTTGATCATAAGCGTCCTGACTCCCATAACATGTCAAATATGAATTTTTTCCAAAAGCTTTTTCAAGTGCTTTGCATATTAATTCTATCGCCATTATATAATTAGTCCATATAATAATTTTTCTACCGGATGGAATATTATTTAATGTTGAAATTAATAAATTCATTTTTGGATTTTCATCCATTATAATCGTATTGCTTATATTTTTTTCACTACCGGTATTTTGATCGATCTCATATCTTGTGTTGATATAAAATCCGGACGCTATCTGATGAAGTTTAATTTGAAGGGTAAGCGCGGTTTTAGCTGCTATTGTGCCCTCACATGAATTATCACAATTCCCCTTTTTATTGCATTTATCACACATATTATCTATTGTGGCGACCAAATCTTTTTCCATTTGCCTATAAAGTTTTTCTTGACCACCCTTCATGGAGCATGTGTATTTTTCTCTTATAAGAGGGGGCAAGTCAAGACAATCTTCTTTTTTAAACATGACTGATAGATCGCCGGTTATTTTTTTTATTTCCTCATGGGCTCCAGGGGCCGCAATCCATACATATTGATCTTTATCCACCGGATACATGTACCTTCTTCTGAATTCCGTATAACTGGCGTAAGGCACAGTATCGGCCCCGAGAAACCTGAAAGGCATGAAGAACGACATCGCGTTGTTCGCATGAAGAGAACCGGTGACAATATATTTATATGGAGTGTTTTCAAACATCCTGATTATCGTTTTAGTCTGTCTCGATTCAGGGCTACCAAGGCGATGAGCCTCATCAAGAACTACCATATCAAAATAATCCTCAGGAACATGATCCTCTATTGCAAACATTGATTCGTAATTAGCGATATAAATATCATAGTCGGCATTGTTTTTTTCACGCCCAAACGTTTTATTGATTACCTTATCGGCATGAGCTGAACTTGTTAATACTATCCCCTTAAGATGCGGTACCTGCGACCGCATCTCTTCAAGAACATTTTTCTTGAGATCGGAAAGAGTAATAACCAATGCCCGTTTGATTTTTTGAGACCGTATCCGCTTGTCGATCGCCCAGAGGTATGGCCCTGTTTTACACGTACCCGGATCGGCATTAATCGACGCGGCATCCGAATACGAAATAACATTAAACATAATTTTCTGATGCGCCATCGGTGTATAAGTACCCCTATAGTCATAATCGAATTTTATCTCCTTATCGAAATAATTCTGTTTAATTTTACAAATATTAATGATTCTTTTTTTATTTTTTTCAACTAACCGGGTGATTGTATCTCTTGTTTTTTGATCTGAATTTATCCCATAAGAATCGAATTGTGATAATAACACCGACGCTTTAAGCGGTATTCTTATTTTGTTTCTATTACGAACCTTATTGCCATCCATAACAGCTTTCATCGATTCTAATAAATCAAGATCATCACATTCTATTATGAAACTATTCTTACTTTCAAGAATTATATTCATAACTATCTTCACACCCAGTTAAAATATCCGGTTTTAACATTTCCATTTTCAACAATACACACCATCTGCAAGGATCTTTCATCATTCCATTTTTTAATCTCGATAACATATCTGTACTCAACCCCACCATTAGTATTTTTAGATCTTTCCTCGGTAAAATTTCCCTTACTTCTTGCATCCGCTATAAGAGTTATTATAAAAGATTTTAATTTAGATGGTAATAATAAATGATTATCCACCCCATTTCCAAATACATCGTTATAAATAACGATATTTTCAAAAGCCAATACCTCAAGCCTTTCTGATATTTGACGAAAAGCGTGGGCGGATATTTCAATACCAAATCCACCATCAATACCTGATCCTGATAATTCGGATTTCAATTCTTCAACAATCCTGCGAAGGTTGTGAATCTTCAATTCTGAAGATGATAACTCAGATAACATTTCAGCGAATTCAAGATACTTTTTTTCATTCTCCGTCATTATTAATATCCTCCTTAAATACAATTATACCGTATGGGCAGCCATGATCGACAACGGTTTCGTGATAAATAAAATCAGATAGATTTTTGTCGATACTATTAACAAGATCAACAATTTTTACCACTTTTCCTGTAGACATCTTATTATCATATTTTTTTAATTTAGAAGTAAAATGACACCTGTATGGTGTTATATAACAATGCATTATTCCAATTTTAAGCATTGAAAAATCTATTCTGTCAAATGATAATTTGCATATCATTATTTTATTTCCAACATAATTAATAACATAATCCATTGGAAAAATAAATATCCCTGAGTCGAGAATATAGGGAATATTAACATTTTTCTTGTTTATTTTTTTATCAATAAAATCAAACCCGATCGGTTTTATTCTAAATATTTCATCATCTATCGGGGGGATATTATCAATATAATATTGCACTTTATTTCCAGAGAATTTTTTTAGAAAATAGGGTGTTCTTATGAATATGCGTCTACTATAATTAACCCTATTCCAATATTTTGATAATACTTCATTCGTGTGCCTTACAACCGATATGACATACGAATTGTCACGATCTAATGTATAGCGCATGTTTATATATTTGATATTTCCATTTGATAATATGTTTAATATTTCAGCGTCTTCAATATAAAATTTGTTAATATTTATTTCACACTCCATCGTTATCCTCCTTAAAAAAAGGGCCTTTCGGCCCTATATTTTATTCTTCCAAACATTCTAAAATAACAATATTTATTATTGTTAATTCAACAATTTTATAAATAATATATAAATAAGAAACGCGCATAGAACCTCCTTTCGGTATTACGACCTCGGGGAGATCGTCACCTATAGGAGATTACGCGTTAATAAATCCTTTGCCTTTCGCTTCACTTGGGGTAAAGGCGTCAAACATGAATTTTGATTTTTCAACGGAAATCTTATCGATTTCTTCCGCTGTTAATTCAACACCCTTATCTTCAACAAATTCTTTTAGACCTGATCCTGATATGTTGAAATAATTAATAAAATCAGCCACATCAAAACCTTTTTCTAATAAAAATAATATTGTCTGTTTACAATCATATTCTCGATATTTCGTCATCCAAAAATCGAGTTTTGCGTTTTCGTCTATCTTGATCGGATCCTCGCATTGTTTCACAAATAATTTGCAAAGTTTTGTTAGTCTTGAATTTTCAGCATTGTTTGTCTCAATTCTTTTCCACGCAATTCTGCATTCATCTATTGTCGATATTGAAAATGAAAGCGGGTTGTCAAGATTCCCTGATATTTGTTTATTAAACAATGGGCACGCTCCGTCTTCGCCAAGAAAACACGTGTGGCAATATTCGTTTCTTGTAGGTTGGAACGACGTCCCATCGGTTTTCAACATTTCCTTTTCGATGTTTTGAATAGACGAATTAATCCATTCCATCGCTCTGGAAACAACTTCCTCAGGATCGTTTATTTCATATTCAACCACTTCCCCAAAGCGAATATAATCAACACGAACGATGATATTTTTAAAACTCCCCTTCGGCAAAAACTTGCATACAAGTAGAACATAAACCAGTGTTTGATGATCTTCCTTCAATTCTTTCAGAGTCATCATCTTTCTTGATGTTTTATAATCCGTAATGATAATACAGTTTCCCATATAACCGATCAGATCGATGATTCCTCTAAAAAACGCTTCCGGAGAATAGAAGTCATTTAATAATTTCCATTGTTTATCAAACACTAATTTCTTTTCCGCCAATGTAATTTCACCCGGCATTGTTGAAAAATCTTTCATGCCATAAAACCTTGCCATGATATATCGACTCTCAGTTATAGCATCGACATCTTCACATTTATGGTAATTAATAGCCCGGTCTATCATTTTTTTATATGTATCAAGATCGGGCATACCAGGCTTAT
>Ga0315287_10002020_pt1 | contig 19010 bp, 14 predicted proteins | sample YL17G11_0_MG_FD_205037 | JGI IMG/M metagenome (GOLD analysis project Ga0315287, IMG submission 205037) | Sediment microbial communities from Yellowstone Lake, YNP, Wyoming, USA - YL17G11_0 | ecosystem: Environmental > Aquatic > Freshwater > Lake > Sediment | place: USA: Wyoming | collected...
CACCACCCGACGGAGATCCGCGCCCTGCTCGACGGCGCCCGGGAACGGTATGCGGGCCGGCGGCTCGTCGTCGTGTTCCAGCCGCACCAGATCGCGCGGACGCGGTTCCTGCTCGGTGAGCTCGCAGCGGCGCTCTGCCTCGCGGACACCGTGATCCTCACCGACATCTACGCGGCGCGCGACGCGGCGGGGGCGGCCGGCGAACGGAGCGCCGCGGCCCTGGCGGAGGCGATCCACGACCGCGGGGGCCGGGTGTCCCACGCACCGGGTCTCGACGACGCGGCCAGCGCGGCCCTCGCCGAACTCGGACCGGGAGACGTGCTCCTGTCCGTGGGCGCGGGCGACGTGCACAAGGCCGGCGCCGCGGTCCTGGAAGCCTTGCGCCGCGCCTAATTACCGCATTTTCTCCCGATTTCCGGCCGGACATGGAATTTCCATCAGGATGCAACAACTAAGTCACAGAGAGCCGATTACCTGACTTGCGACTTGGAGGCTCGTTGTGAAGCGTATCGAACAGCCCTTAGAGATTACTCGGGTCGAGGAGCACCGGCGCGAAGAATGCGTCCATTACATGGGTTGCCTGGAGGAGGCGTCGGCCCTTCTGTGGCCGTCGTTCTCGTGTCTGGGATGCAGGCACTTCGCGTTCGGGGGTAGGCCGGTCTTGAGCTACGAGAGGGCCGCCTCACCTCTGGCTTGGGACTGCTGATCCGAGTCCCCGCCGTCGACCGTGGTCCGTCCGGTCCGGGCACGGATCTCTTGTGCCCTTGACACCTGTGACGCAGCGCCGCGACAATGGCTGGACCCGCAGGGCGGGGGACAGGCGCGACGTGGGCAAGCTGCTCAAATTCGTTTTCGGGGTCATCATCGTCATCGCAGTGGTCGCGGTGATCGGCCGCCTTTTCTTCTTCGAGCTCGGAAAGACCCGATCGTATTCCATGGTGCCCACCCTGGTCGCCGGCGACGTCTTCATCGTCTCCACCGTCAGCCTCCTCGGCCAGGGCGACGTCGCCGTGTGCGAGAACCCCGACGACCCGAACGAGCTCGTCGCGCTGCGCATCATCGGCGTGCCGGGAGACCAGATCGCGTTCTCGCACAACCACATCGTCCTGAACGGCCAGATGGTTCAGCACAGCTTCGAGGATCCGGTTCTCTACGTCGATCGCACGTCGAGCGACAAGATGGAGTACGCGGTCAGGGTCGCCGAGGAGTACGTAGGCGGCAGGCTCTACCACGTCGCGCTCATGGACAGAGCCGGCGGCAAGGACGCGAGAGGCGTCGTCGTCCCCGACGATCAATTCTTCGTGGCGGGCGACAACCGCAACATGTCGATCGATAGCCGGAACTTCGGGACGATCCCCATCGAGAGCTGCGTCGGGAAGGCGATCTTCCTCCTGTGGCCCGGCGAGGACAGCGGCGATCTGATTCGCACTCAGCGTCTGCTGTCGAAGCTGTGAGGCGCGCTCTCGCGGTCGCCGCCGTGCTCGCGTTCGCGCTCGGCGCGCGCGCAGAACCGAAAAACCAGCCCCGCTACCTCGACGCCGTGCGCCAGGAGCTCGCGCGGCTCGACGCCGACGCCGCTTGCGAGGCCGGTGCGGGGGTGTGCTCGTTCCGCCGCCGCCTGAGCGGAATCGGCGTCGACGTCGACGCGACCGTCACGTGCAGCGACGCCACGGACACCGTGTACGTCGCCATCCCGCGGCTGCTCGCGCTCGCCGGGACCGAGGGCCCCCCGCTCGCGCTCTCCCGGCGGCTTCTCGCGCTGAACCGGCGTCTCGTGACGTCGAAGCTCGAGTGGGACCCGCTCTCGGGCTCCATCCGGCTCACCACGGTGCTCGCCACCGACACGAACTTCGACCGCAAGGCGTTCCGATCGCAGCTGCTCGCGCTGTTCGCCGCCGCGGAGCGGCTCCTGCCCGAGCTCGAGGCGCTCGCCGCGACACCCTGAACGCCACTGCACGGATCTGTCGTGCGGCCGCCACCGCCGACGTCAGATGCAGTCGCATCAACGCACTTTGGCATCGGCAACTTGTCATGAGATACGTTCCGCGACGAAGCTCCCCTATCTTCGGGAACAGGAAACGGAGGCGAAGATGCGCGAAACGAAGATCCGGAGAACGATCCTGCTCTGCGGCGCGGCGGCGGCGCTCGCGTGCGGCTGCGCCAAGCCGGCGATCGTGCAGCAGGGGAAGGCGAAGTACGAGGTGGCGCAGCGCGCCGAGGAGCTGTTCGTGTACGTCGACTACCGCTGGGGCGGCGGCAAGTTCGAGGACGCCAAGCAGCTCGAGCGCGACTTCGCCGCCTGGGGCGCGGAGAAGGGGCTCTTCGTCGCCGCCATGGGCCGCTTCCCCACGCTCCGCGACTGGCAACTCGGCTTCGTCGCCAGCGCGGCGCCCACCGAGCAGGAGTTCCAGCTGCGCACGATCCAGGTCGAGCGCCTGCCGGCGGGCCGCTGGGCGACCATGCGCACGCGCGGCAACGTCGACTATCTCTTCCGCTATTGGCGCAAGCTGAAGAAGTGGATCGAGAAGGACGGCCTCGCCGTCGACGGCCCGATCGTCGAGGCGTACCCGGACCTCATGGCCAAGGACGTCGCCCCCGACGCGGTCCGCGGCGAGCTGCGCTACCGGCTGCAGGACTGAGCGGCGCGCCCGCTCCTGTCCGCGCGCACCCGATGCTCGCGACCATCGATCGCGATGCTCCGAAAACGGATCTCAAGGGATGCCGTTGCGGTGTCGTCGAATCGCACACCACACCCTGTGTGAAAATCGAAAATATATCCGCGCGTTTCGTTGTAGGGGCGAACCTATGTGTTCGCCCCCCGGGGTTTGTGTTCGCCCCCCGGGGTTTGTGCTCGCCCCCGGGGTCACGTATTCGCCCGCGGGGTTTGTGTTCGCCCCCCGGGGTCACGTGTTCGCCCCCGGGGTCACGTGTTCGCCCCCGGGGTTTGTGTTCGCCCCCCGGGGTTTGTGTTCGCCCCCCGGGGTTTGTGTTCGCCCCCGGGGTCACGTGTTCGCCCTATTGTGGTGTCGGACGATACGGGATCATCAGGGCGGACACGCAGGTCCGCCCCTACATCCCCCGTCCACGTCCCCCACGAAGAAGTATTCCGGAACGGGGCCTACTCGAGCGTGTCCAGCTTGCGGTAGATGGTCCGCGTGGCGATGCCGAGGAGCTGCGCCGCCTGCTTCTTGTCGCCCTTGGTCTGCCGCAAGGTCTCGCGGATCAGGCGCCGTTCGACCTCCTCGAGCGGCGTGCCCACGGCGATCGTGAGGTTCGACTCGACCCGCGCCTCCTCGGCGACGCGCGGCGGCAGATCCTGCGCGGTGAGGACGCGGCCGCGGCAGAGGACGACGGCGCGCTCGATCACGTTCTCGAGCTCGCGGACGTTCCCGGGCCAGTAGTACGCGGAGAGGAGGCCCATCGCCTCGGGCGCGATCCCGTCCATCTGCTTGCCGTTCCGCGCGGCGTAGACGCCGAGGAAGTGCTCGGCGAGGAGCGGCACGTCCTCGAGCCTGTGCCGCAGCGGCGGCAGGTGCACGACGATGACGTTCAGCCGATAGTAGAGATCCTCGCGGAAGCCGCCCCTCTTGACCTCCTCCTCGAGATCCCGGTTGCTCGCGGCGACCACGCGGACGTCGACGCGGCAGGTCTTGCCGCCGAGAGGCTCGAACTCGCCCTCCTGGAGCACGCGCAGGAGCTTCACCTGCACCGCGAGGCTCATCTCGCCGACCTCGTCGAGGAAGATCGTGCCGCCGTCGGCGAGCTTGAACCGCCCGTCGCGCCGCTGCACCGCGCCCGTGAACGCGCCCCGCTCGGCGCCGAACAGCTCGGCCTCCATGATCGTCTCCGGGAGCGCCGCGCAGTTCACCGCCACGAACGGCCTGTCGGCCCGGCTCGACGCCTCGTGAATCGCGCGCGCCACGAGCTCCTTGCCCGTGCCCGACTCCCCGGTGACGAGGATGTTCGCGACCGAGGGCGCCGCCTGCAGCGCGACCTCCATAGTCCGCCGGAACGCCGGCGCGTTGCCGACGATCGACTTCCTCTCGATCTTGAGCAGCCTGGTCTTCAGCGCGCGGTTCTCCACGACGAGCGAGCGCTTTTCGAGGGCCTTGCGCACCGTCTTGACGATGACCTGCCGCTTCACCGGCTTCTCGACGAAGTCGTACGCGCCGCGCTTCATCGCCGTGACCGCGGTCTCGACCGTCCCGTACGCGGTCATCAGGACGACCTCGACCTCGGGCTGCGCGGCCTTGATCGCGTCGAGGAGATCGACGCCCCCCATGCCCGGCATCATGAGGTCCGTCAGCACGACGTCGACCTGCCCCGCGCGCACGGCGGCGAGCGCCTCGGCGCCGCCCGAGGCGGCGATGACGCGGAACCCCTCGCGCTGGAACACCTTGTCGAGGGCGAGGACGTTGTTCTTGTCGTCGTCCGCGATGACCAAGGTCGGCTGGCTGTCGCTCATCGCGCCCCCCGCCGCCTTCGCTACGGCCGCTGCTGGAACGGGGCCTCGGGCGGGAGGTTCTGGGGCGAATCCGCCGTGGCCTCCTGATAGGCGTCCAGTCCCTTATCGACCGCCACGATGTACACGGTCTGAACGATCGCGCCGCCGAGCAGCGCGATCGCGCCGACCACCAACCCGACGATCCCGAGACCCTTGTTGCCCTTGGGGCTCTTCATCGAGACGATCCCGAGGATCACCGCGACGAGCGCAAAGAGCACACCGAGCCACCCCACGAACGGGAACCAGCACAGGATCACACCGATAATCGCCAACACCATCGCCGCGACACTCATGATTCCTCCGTTGTCCGTCTCAACGACCCGACCGGGTCGACCTATTTCCCGAACAGCTTACCGAAAAATCCCTTCTTCTTCGAGGCCGCGTCTTCGGCGGCCTCCGGCGGCGGGGGCGGGGCGGGGCGTCGGGGCGCGCGTTCCCGCACGAGCCCCGGGGGCACCGCGTCGTCGGGCAGCGTTTCCGGCGCGTCCGCCACCGGCATCGACGCCGCGTTCTGCTCGGCGTTCCCCTCGTCGAACAGGTCGTCGAGCGCGTCGCTGACGATCTCCTCCTCGAGGAGCTGCAGGTCCGCCGGCTCCTGGGGTTCGTGGCTGTCCCTGGCCATCTCGGCGATCATGTCGTCCAAAACACCGCCCTCGCCGCTCTCCTCGACGATGTCGAAGTCGCCCTGCCCGCTCGCGGAGTCGTCTTCCATGACGCCCGCGATCACCGCGTCCTCGCCGAGTTCCGTGACGCCGCTGTCCTCGTCGAGCGCGGCTGTGGGGGAGCTCACCTCGCCGTCGCCGTTCGCGTCCGCCCCGCCCAGGACGGACTCGAAGTCCTCCTCGAGCGAATCGGCCTCGCTGGGCGGCGGCGGCATGAACGACACCGTGCTCCCGGGCGCGTATCGGACCGGGGCGCTGTCCTCCTTCGCTCCCGCGAAACCCTTCGGCTCGCCGGGCGCGGCGAGATGATTCCGCTGCTCCTCGGGCTCGAGGAGATCGACGAGTTCGCCCGAGTTGAACTCGTCCGCGATCTGGCTGCGGATCTCGTCCGTGCCTTTCGCTCTCTCTGCCACAGGCGGCTCCCGAGGAACGGCCGGCGGCCGCCCCTCGAGCGCCTCGAGCTCGTCCCGCAGCTCGTCGCGGATCTCTTCCTCGCTCGATCGCGTCTCGCCGAGCGCTCTCTCGAGGTCGAGCTCCGCCGCGTCGAGCTCGGCGGCCGATGGCTGTGTGAGCGCCGGCATCTGGAACGCGGGCTTCTGCGGCGCGGGCTCGGCGACCGCTGGGGCCGGTGCGGGTACTGGCCGCGGGGCGACGGCGTCATGCTCCCCGGTCTTGCGGCGCCTGCGCCCCGTGTCGACGGACGGAGCTGCAAGGTCCGCGAGCATCGAGTCGATCGCGCTCATGTCCACGTTCGCGGCCTTCTGCCTGTGCTTCTTCTTCGGGGCGGCCTCGGCGCGCGGCCGCTCATCGGCGGGGGCGGCCGGGGGCGGAGGCGGCGCGAGCGCCGGTTTTGGCGGCGGCGCCGGGGCTGGCTCCTCGCGCGGTGGCTCTGCGGCGGCCGCGGCGGGGACCGGCTCCTCCCCGCCCGCGTCCTCGTCCTCGCCTACGTCGGTCCCCTCGGGCACGTGGGGCGGCGGCACCTCGGAGTAGCGCGACGGCGTCGGAGGCCCGCCGATCGAGTGCTTGAAATCGATGATTCGGTCGAGCACCTCGCGGCTCGCGGCATCGAGCTTGACGAACTTGATCCCCATCCCGACCGGGCGGTCATCGAGGTCGGTCTCCCGCACCCACGCCACCTGGCCCAGACCGCGCATCACCGCGGTGCCGTCGGCGATGAGGAACTCGAACTTCACCCGCGTGCCCACCGGCTTCGGCGACGGCGTCTTGACGAAGATCCCGGCGGTCGACACGTTCGGCGCGTACCGCTCCACGAAGCTCGCGACGCTCGGAAACTTCAGCTTCGCGCGGATCGAGGCGACCTTCTCGTTCGGGTTCGACATCGCCGTCAGCTCCCCTTCCCGCCCAACGAACGGGCGACCGCGTCGTAGATCGCGTTAACCGCCGCCTCGAGCTTGTCCACGTCCGGCCCGCCGGCCTGCGCCATGTCCGGCCGGCCGCCTCCGCGGCCGCCGACGTGAGAGGCGACCTCGCGGATGAGCTGGCTCGCGTTCAGGCGGGGCAGGAGATCGGGCGTGAGCGCGACGAGCACGGCCGCCTTGCCGCCGTTGTCGCCGCCGAGACAGATCGCGGCCGAGCCGAGCTTGGTCCTGAGCTGATCCGCGGTGTCGCGCAGCGTCGCGGGATCACCTATGTCGAGCACCGAGGCGAGAACCTTCACGCCCGCGATCTCGCGCATCGATGACGTGAGATCCGTAGCGGACCCGCTAGCGAGCTTGCGCTTGAGCGCGTCCGTCTCGGCGCGCAGCTCCTTCTCCCTGGCGAGCAGCTTCTCCACCTTCTCGGGCAGCGCCTCTGGCTGCGCCTTGACGAGCCGCGCCGCGTCCTCGAGCGCGCCGCGCGCCGCGATCGCCCACTCGAGAGCCGGCCGCCCGGCCACGGCCTCGATGCGCCGCACGCCCGCCGCGATCCCGGACTCGGACGTGATGAAGAACGGGCCGATCTCGCCGCTCGCGCCGACGTGGATGCCGCCGCAAAGCTCGAGGCTCTCGCCGCCGACCTGCACGAGGCGCACGACGTCACCGTAGGTCTCCTCGAAGATAGCCATGGCCCCGGTCGCGCACGCCGCGTCGTAGGTCGTCTCGTTGGTCGTCACCGGCGCGTTCTCGACGACGCGATCGGTCACGAACCGTTCAAGCGCCGCGATCTGATCCCGAGTCAGCGGCTCGAAATGCGAGAAGTCGAACCTGAGCATGTCGGGCGCCACTCGCGATCCCTTCTGCGTCGCGTGCGGCCCGAGCAGGCGTCGCAGCCCGAGGTGCAAGAGGTGCGTCGCCGTGTGGTGGCGGCTGATCGCCTTGCGCCGCGCCGTGTCGACGGCCGCGTCCACGGAGTCGCCGACGCGGATCCGGCCCTCGCGCACCGCGCCGCGGTGCACCCACAGCCCGGCGAGAGGCCGCAGCGTGTCCGTGATCTCCATGTGGGTGTGGGGCGAGCGGAGCGTCCCCGTGTCGCCGACCTGGCCGCCTGCCTCGCCGTAGAACGGCGTCGCCGCGAGCACGACCTCCACCTCTTCTCCGGCGAGCCCCTCCTCCACGGTGTCGCCCGCGCGGATCACGGCGAGCACCTGCGTCGCGCAATTCGCCGCGCCGTAGCCGACGAACTCGGTCGAGCCGAGCGAGCGGTGCAGCTCCGTGTACACGGGCGCCACGGCCTTGTCGCCGATCTTGCCCGCGCCGGACACCGCCCTGTGGCGCCCCTCGGCCGTGTCCCAGCCGGCGCGGTCGACCGCGAACCCCTCCTCGCCGCCTATCACCTCGATGAGATCGAGTGGAAAACCGTAAGTCGCGGAGAGATCGAACGCGATCTCACCCGGCAGGAGCTTCTCGCCCGAGGGTCCGGCGATCCACTCCGCGTTTCCCGCGAGCAGCTCGAGCCCGTGGCTCAACGTGGCGCGGAACCGCTCCTCCTCCTGCATGCAGACGCGCTCGACGAGGTCGCGCCGCTTCACGAGTTCCGGGTACGCGCCGCCCATGACGTCGACGACCGCGCACGCCGTCTCGTGCAAGAAAAGATCAGAAATGCCGAGCCTGTGCGCGTGCCGGATCGCGCGCCGCATGACGCGCCGCAGGACGTACTCTCGACCGGTCTTCTCCGGGAACACGCCCTCGGCGATGAGGTGCGCGGCCATGCGCGAGTGATCGGCGATCACCCGCAGCGACACGTCGTCGTCCGCGTCCGCGCCGTACCTTTTTTTCCCGATGCGCGCCGCGAGATCGACGAGTGGCCTCAGCACGTCCGTGTCGTAGTTCGAATCCACGCCCTGGAGCACCGAAGCGATCCGCTCGAGCCCGGCGCCCGTGTCGATGCACGGCGCGGGCAATGGCCGCATGGGGCCGCCCGGCTCGTCGACCATGTACTGCATGAACACGAGGTTCCACAGCTCGAAGAACCGCTCCCCGTTGTCAAGGCTCGCCTCGCCGAACGCCGCGCCGCGGTCGTACATGATTTCGGAGCACGGGCCGCACGGTCCGGTGTCGCCCATTGCCCAGAAGTTGTCCCTGGCGGAGCCGCGCAGGATCCGCTCGGGCGGGACCGAGAGCGCGTCGCGCCAGATCGCGGCCGCCTCGTCGTCGGCCGGCGCCGTATCGTCGCCCGCGAACACCGACACCCACAGCCGGTCGCGATCCAGGCCGAGCACCGACGTCAGGAACTCCCACGCGTAGCCGCACGCCCCGCGCTTGAAGTAGTCGCCGAACGAGAAGTTGCCGAGCATCTCGAAGAAGGTGTGGTGCCGGCTCGTGCGACCGACGTTTTCGAGATCGTTGTGTTTGCCCGAGATCCGGATGCATTTCTGCGACGTGGTCGCGCGCGGCGCGGGCTTGGTCTGCGCGCCTATGAACACGTTCTTGAACTGCACCATGCCCGCGTTCGCGAACATGAGCGTCGGATCGCCCTGCGGCACGAGCGGGCCCGAGGGGAGCACCTTGTGATCATTGCGCGCGAAGTAATCGAGAAAGGCGCTGCGGATCTCGTTCGTGGTCTTGGGCATCGTTTTCCCGGGCGCACATCCGCGTCAACTCGACGAAATGTCGAATTTTTTTTCGACCTAGTTAATTAACATCGAGGGGGGTGCGACGCAACACCGGCGGGGCGGCCTACCCCCCGAGCAGCGGCAGGCGGATCGTGAAGGCGCTCCCCTCGTCCTGGTGGCTTCGCACGACCACGCGGCCGCCGTGCGCCTCGACGTAATGCTTCACGATCGCGAGGCCGAGGCCGGCGCCGCCGTGCTCGCGCGTGGAGGTGTTGTCGATCTGCGTGAACGGCGCGAAGATCTGGCCCTGCTCGCCGTCCGGGATGCCGATGCCGAAGTCCTCGATGCAGATCTCGAGCATATCGACCGTCGCCATGAGCACGAATCCCACGCCGTCCTCGGGTCCATCCGCCTCGTTCGTCGGCGCGACGCGTGCCGAGATCTTCACGACGCCGCCCGGCGGCGAGAACTTGATCGCGTTGTCCAGCAGGTGCACGAGCGCCGTGGCGATCTTCTCCGGATCGAGCGAGGCGATCGGCAGATCCGGGGCCACGTCGGTCGCGAGCTTGATGCCGCGCCGCTCGGCCTGCCCCTTCACCCGGGCCGCGACCTCTGCGATCAGCGCGCCAACGTCCACGTCGGCAGGCCGCACCGTGAGGCGGCCGGAGTCCAACTGCGTGAAGTCGAGGATGGACGAGATCAGTTTCAGGAGCTCGTCGCCCTTGGTTTTGATAGTGCTGACGAACTGCTTCTGCTCCGGCGCCAGCTCGCCCGCGATCCCCTCGACGAGCATGTCGCTGTACCCGATGATGGACGTCAGCGGGGTGCGCAGCTCGTGGCTCACCATGGCGAGGAAGTTCGACTTGTTCCTCTCGAACTCGCGCTGCGCCTCCTGCATGTCCTCGAGCCGCCGGTTCTTCTCAGCGAGCTCCCGGAACGACTCGCGCACCGCCTCGATGTGCATCTGGCTCATGACGTGCGACTTGTGGGAGACGAACAGGAGCGCGCCTAACACCGACGCCACTGTCTCGGCGAGCCTCTGGACCGTCGCCGCCGTGAGCCTTCGTACCGACTTGAGGCTGTCGCGCAGGCGCTTGACGTCGACATTCGGCTCGATCTCGAGCACTTCGGACGGGATCCTCTCGAGCTCGGCCGGGAGGTACGGCCCGATCACGATCTTGCCGACCATCTCGGCCTGGTGGACGACCGGCGTGACGGCGTAGTCGCACCCGCAGAAGCACGTCACGCTCTCGACGCGCCCGCCCTCCGCGGACGGCCGGAACGCCTTGAGCCGCGAGCGGTGGACCGTGCACCTCCCTCGCGTGCGCTCGAGCGACTCGAGGTACCGGCACAGCGGGTTCTGCACCTCCGCCTCAACGAGGAGGTTGCTGTCCGCGTCGAAGATCCGCACCGGGAGGTCGAACAGTCGGGAGAAGCTCGCCGCGATCTCGCCGGACGTCGCCTGGTCGACGAGATCCTTGAGCGCGATCTTGAGGGTCGGCTCTACCGTGTCCATCGTCGGCCCTCCGTGGCGGCGGGCTCCTGCCCGAGCTGGCGCCGCAGGCTCTCGAACAGCACATCGCCGCGAACGTCGAACTTGCCCGCCAGATCGTGCCACGCGTCGAGGCGCTGCCACGTCAGCTCGATGAGCCCCATGAACGTCTCGATGACCCCCGTCCCATCCGTTGCGATCGCCTTGAACACCGGCTCGCGGCTCTTCTTGGCGAGCAGATCGACCTCGGCGTCCGTGCGCACGCCCGGCAGGTCGCGCTTGTTGAACTGGATGACGAGCGGCATCGACTTGATGTCGAGCCCGTTCTCCCCGAGGTTCTTGCGCAGGTTCAGGAACGAGTCCTGGTTCGCCTGCGTCTCGGAGACCTGGGAGTCGGCGATGAATGCGACCGCGTCCGCGCCCTGGAGCACGAGCTTCCGCGTGGCGTCGTGGATCACCTGTCCCGGCACCGTGAACAGCTTGATGGCGATCGACAGCCCCGAGTCGGTGGCGAAGTGCATGGGGAGGAGATCGAAAAACAGCGTGCGATCATCCTTGGTGTCGAGCGTCATGAGGCGGCCGCGGCTCGACGGTGCGGCTTTCCTGTGGATCGCGACGAGGTTCGTCGTCTTGCCGCTCAAGCCCGGGCCGTAGTAAACGACCTTGAGCTGGATTTCGCGTTTTTCGAAGTCGATCTGCACGGCGCTTCTCTACCCGAGGACAACGTCCTTCATCGACCAAACGTTAGATGCGGCATTGTCCGAGAGTTACGGGCCGTTGTCCAGACGGCCCCGTAGCGGGGATTCGGCGTTCGCGGTAAAAACGGGGGAGGAGGTCCGCATGATGTCGCCTCTCCTCTCTCGCCGCACACCGCTCCTCGCCGCCGCGCTCGCCTGGGCGTGCGTTTCGGGCGCCGGTTCGTCGGATCCGCCCGAGCACTGGGCGGACGGGCTCGAGCCCGGCATAAACTGGGGCCTCGCGAAGGACTACCCGAACGATCTGGGAATCGCCGAGAACCCGTACGTCCTCGCGGCCGAGGACTTCGAGACCGGCACCGTGACCATCCCGACCGAGGACGGCGTTTATGCGGACAGCGTAACGGTGGTGGACACGATCTCCTACACCGGCGACTACTGCAGCGAGAGGAGCTGGCCCGAGGGGGAGAACGGCCCGACCTCGCGGTTCCTCATTCCGGACTCCGCGCACGAGGGGCCTCGCTCCACCTACTTCGTGCGCATGTGCTTCGATTACGACGACAGTTTCCACCCGGGCGCGGACAACCTCGAGGCGGGTGTCGGCGTGAAGGGGTTCGGCGTGGAGGCGGATCCCTACGACGTCGCGAGCGTAGACACGCCGTGCGACGGCGCGAACTGGTTCAACGCGCAGGTCCAGTTCGTCGGCTGGGGCCCGAGCCAGAAGCCCGAGGCAAACGACGGCTACCTCTGGGTCGGGCACCAGTACAGCTACAACCCGTACCCCGAGGACGCGATCGCCGAGCTCGGCACGGTCGAGGCGACGGATCCGGCGTCCGGGGACGAATCGTACCGCTTCTCCTCCTATGCGGATCCGTTCTTCTACATCGATTTCGGCGGGTGGCACTGTTACGAGGTGGGCCTCTACCTGAACTCGCCGGGCGAGTTCGACGGCGAGTCGCGCTTCTGGATCGACGGCGTGCTACAGTCGCGCGTGACGAACATTCGTTACCGAGACGCGGCCGAGCTCATGCCGACGAACATGCAACTGAACCTCCACCGTACGACAGAGCAGTTCCCGCAGACCATGGTGCGCTGGACGGACAACATCGTGCTCGCGACGCGCTACATCGGCCCGGTGATGGTGGAATAATCTACTTCCCGCCGTCCGGCGGATCCCAGGATGTGTAGCCGAGCAGGCAGTCCAGGACGTCTGGCAGCATGGTCCACGGCTTGACCTTGCGGCCATCCACGTAGATCGACGGCGTGCCGGTCACGCCCGCGGCGATCCCCGCCTCCCGGTCCGCGAGCACCCGGTCGAGAGAGGCGGCGGACGCGTAGTCCGCGTCGAACAGAGCCGTGTCGAGCCCGGCGGGTTCGACGAGCCCGAGCAGCGTCGTCTCACTGCTCACCGGGAAGTTGTCGAAGATCGCGTCGTGCATGGCGAAGAAGTCGCCCTGCATGTTCGCCGCCTCGGCCGCGCGGTGGTCCTTGACCGAAATCGACGTTTCGTCTGTGGAAAAAGGGAAGTGCCGGAAGAAGTACGCCGTGCGATCTGCGTACGCTGGATCCGCGTACAGCTCCTCGAGGAGGACCGACGCTTCTAGGCAGTGGATGCAGAGGAAGTAGGAAAAGCCGGTCACGACGAACTCCGGATCGACGCCGTTGCCGCGGAACGGCGCGCCGGTGTTGTCGAGCACCACCGGCGTCTGCGCCAGGAAGTCGATGAAATCTGTGGAGTCGCAGAACGAGGGGCCCGCGTCGGCGTCCGTGTCCGTGTCCGTGTCCGCATCCGTGTCCGCGTCCGTATCCGTGTCGGCCCCCGCGTCGTCGCCGCAGGTCTCGCCCGTATCCGCGCACTCGGTGTCGCTGTCGGTGTCCGTGTCGGTGTCTGTGTCTGTGTCGGCATCAGTGTCGGTACCGGTATCCGTATCCGTGTCCGTGTCTGTGTCGATATCGGTATCCGCATCGGCGTCGCCGTCCAAAGCCGCCGCGTCCATCTCCAGAGACGCCCAGTAGTCGGCCTGACTGGGAGAGCAGCCGTCCGCCACGGCCACGAGCGAAGCCAGAAGAACGCATCTCGCAAATCGCTTCACAACACGTGAGTTTAGCACAACCTGTGTTAGGATGGTGGCCTTCAAGGGTCAATTAGATATCGCGCAAGGAGCGCCGCGGATCATGGGGCCGAACGACTACACCGGGTTGACGCTCGCAGACAAGTACCACCTGACCACCTTGCTCGGGCAGGGCGGCATGGGGTCCGTGTACCGCGGCGAGCACGTCGTCATCGGCAAGAAGGTGGCGGTCAAGTTCCTGCACGCGGATCTCGCGGGCAACGCCGAGGTGGTGAAGCGGTTCTACCGCGAGGCGCAGGCGGCGGCCGCGATCGGCCACGACAGCATCATCGACGTCCTCGACGTGGGCATCTCGCCGAACGGCGAGCCGTACCTCGTCATGGAGTTCCTCGAGGGCGAGAGCCTCGGCGACATGCTCGCGCGCACCGGGCCGCTCGATCTCGCGGCGGCGCTCGGGATCGCGGAGCCAGCGCTCCGCGCACTCGCGGCGGCCCACTCCAAGGGGATCGTCCACCGCGATCTCAAGCCGGACAACATCTTCATCGTCCGGCAGCCGAGCGGCCCGCCGAAGATCAAGCTGATCGACTTCGGCATCTCGAAGTTCGCCGAGACCGGCGGCGCCGAGAAGCTGACCCAGACCGGTTCGGTCATGGGCACGCCGGCGTACATGGCGCCCGAGCAGGCCCGCGGTTCGAGCTCGCTCGATCATCGCGCCGACCTCTACTCCATGGGCGTCATCCTTTACGAGATGCTGAGCGGCAAGCTGCCGTTCGCTGGGAGCAACTTCACCGAGGTCATCCTCAACATCCTCACGACCGAGCCGGTGCCGCCGGCTCAGGCGAACCCCGCGTTCCCGCCCGAGGCGACGGCGCTCGTGCTCCGCGCGCTCGCCAAGGATCCGGCGGCGCGGTTCGCGGACGCCGAGGCGATGATCGCCGAGATGTCGGTGCTCACCGCGTACGGCGGCCGGCAGGAGCGGCTCACGCGGATCGCGGCGGACGCGCGGAAGATCACGTTCGCCGGCGGCAGCCTCGGCAACAAGCCGTCGAGCCCGAGCGGGCCGGACGTGGCCAAGAACCTCCTGTCCCAGGTGGCGCGGGCGCGCACGCCGGCCGGCTGGTCCGGCACCGACGCGCGGCCCAAGGGCCGCAACCGCGCGCTGATCGCCGTGGTGGTCGGGGCGGCGGTGATAACGCTCGGCGGCGCCGGGGCGGCGGTCGTGATCTGGAGCGGCACGGGCGTAGGGGCGGCGCAGCCCGCGGCGGCGGTCCTGGCGACCGCTCCGGCTCCCGCCGCACCCACCTCGGTCTCCATCACGGTGAAGGGCGCGCCGGCAGAAGCCCTCGTGTTCTTCGACGACGTGCTCGTCACCGTGAACCCGTTCCGCGTCAAGGCGGCGCCCGCAAGCTCGACGATGCGCGTCCAGGCACCCGGCTACGAGCCGTTCATCGCCTCGGTCACGCCCAGCGCGGACCAGGAGATCGTCGTCTCGATGCAGAAGAAGAAGTAGACCCTATTCCGTGATCTTCTTGGCGATGAGGTCCATGTCGGCGAGCGCGCCGGCCTGCGCGGCGATCATGCCGGTGAGATCGGCCTTCTCGGTGAGAGCCGCGATCTTCGCGGCGTCGTAGAGCCCGGAGCAGGCGAACAGCCTGAGCAGGCGCGTCGGCACGTTCACGGCAACCTCGGCGGCCCACACGCGGGCCTGGGCGCGCAGGAGGTCGTCGTCGCCCTTGGCCGCGGCCTCGCACAGGGCGACAGCGGTCTCGACGTCGGCCATGGCGAGCGCGAGCTCGAACACGCCGTGCTGCTGCCGCGTCAGCTTGCCGTGGAACGCGGCGATCGTGCACTCCGACAGGAATCGCGCGGCCTTGGCGACGAGGTGCCCGTTCACCGCCTCGAGCCTGGCGACGCGGTCTGCGAGCCCGTGATAGAAACCGCCCTTGGACTTCACGTTCTCGCGCATCCGGAACACGCCGATGATGTTCTGCTGGATCTCGGAGGTGCCCTCGTAGATCGTGAGAATGCGCGTGTCGCGCTTGATCTTCTCGACCTCGTACTCCGCGCAGTAACCGTAACCGCCGAACGCCTGGATCGCCGCCTCGGCCGCCGCGTTGCCCGCCTCGGTCGCGAACAGCTTGGCGACCGATCCCTCGATCTGGCGATCCGCGTCGCTCGAGTCGAGCAGCCCCGCGACGTACTCGATGTAGGCGCGCGCCGCCGCAAGCTTGACGCTGTGCGGCACGAGCAGCTTGTGGGTGTACCCCTGCTTCTCACACAGGTACGTACCGAACTGCTTGCGCTCCTTGGAGTAGGCGATCGCCTTCTCGAGCGCCGAGAGGCCGCCGCCCAGCCCGAACGCCGCCACCATGAGCCGGGTGAAGCCGAACACCTCGTTCGACTGCTTGATCCCTTCGCCCTCCTCGGTGCCCACGATGTTCGCGGCCGGGATCACGACGTCCTCGATCACGACCTGCGAGGTGTTGGACAGGCGGATGCCGTGCTTCTCCTCCTGCTTGCCCGGCGACAGCCCGGGGGTGTTGCGCTCCACGACGAAGAACGTGGGCCCGCCCTCGGCCTTGGCCAGAATCGTGTACAGGTCGGCGATCGCGCCGTTCGAGATGAACTGCTTGACGCCGTTGAGCTTGTAGTGCGTGACTGCGCCGCTCGCGTCGTAAATCCGCTCGGCCTTGGTCTTGAGGTTCTCGACGTTTGAGCCGGCCTCGGGCTCGGTGACGCCGTACGCCACGATCAGCCCCTCGTTCGCGATGCGTGTCATCCACTTCTTTTTCTGCTCGTGCGTGCAGCCGACGCGGATCGGATCCGTGCCGAGCGCTACCGCGAGCATCGCCGTGGCGACGCCGAGGTCGATCTTCGCGAACTCGCACGAGAGCCGGTACACGTCGTACGCGCCGCCCCCCATGCCGTCGTACTCGGCCGGGATGAACACGAGGTGCAACCCCACCTCGTCGCTCAGCATGTTGCGGACCACGTCTGTGGGGCACGTGTCCGTCCGGTCCCACTCGCGCCGCTTCTCGAAGGGCATCTCGCGCTCGGCGAACTCCTTGAGCGTGCCGAGGATGATCTCCAGGTCTTCGGGGTCCAATCTCTTAAGCTCCATTTTTCCACCTTTCTCGGGAGCGCCAAATCTACGGGCTCGGCCGACGCGGTGTCAATCGCCGGCGTTCCGGGCGTGACAACCGATCATGCCCGGGGGCCCGCGTTTGACAATTTGTCCAAAAATGGACGTCATACCGCACTCCATCTTTTTAACGATTCAATATCATTAATATTTTTGAGCGACCCGGGCGGCACAAGACTTGCAATTTCTTATAAACGAGAACGGAAATCCATGGCGCGATGGGCGCCGAGGGAGTGCGGAGTTGCAAAACATAGTGACGCGGTCATGGGGAGCATCGTTTGGAAACAGCCTCATCTTCACGACGGCCGTCGCGCTGTGCGTTGGGCTCCCGACCCCAACGGCCGCGGGGCAGACCAAGCCAATCCCGGGCGGCAACCCGGCAGCGCAGGTCGGCGACACAGGCGCGGTGCCGGGCACAACGATGCGCCCGACGCCAGGCCTCCTACGGGGCCGCGACCTGAAGCAGAAGAAACTCCCGGGCGGAGGGGGCGCTGCGGCGCCGGCGACGAACGAACCGGCATCGGCCGCGGGTGGGGCCAAGCCGGCGCGACCTGGCCGGAGGGGCGGTGCCGCGGGCGGCGAGGGCGACGCCGCGGGCGGGGCCGGCGGCGACGGCGCACCCGATCCGGCCGGGGCGAGCGGGCCCGGGGGCGCGGCGGGAGACGCGTCCGATCCGTGGGGGAGCGTCAAGGACGCCGGCCAGATGGCCATCGGGATAGATTATCAGAAGCCGAAGCCCGGAACGCGCTTCGCCTTTAACCTGGTCGACGCAGACCTCATCGAGCTCATCAAGATCATTGGCAACATCACAGGGAAGAGCTTCATCCTCGGCGGCAAGGCGCCGAACATCAAGGCGACGATTTACGCACCGACCAAGATCACGGCCGAGGAGGCGTACCAGGCGTTCCTCAGCGTGCTCCAGGTCAACGGCCTCGTCGTGGTGCCGGCGGGACGCTACCTGAAGATCCTGCCGATCGGCGGCTCGACCCAGCAGAACACGCCGGTCCTGACCGGAACCGCGCCCGCGCGCGACCAGATCGTCACGCAGCTGTACCCACTTCAGAACGTCGCGGGCGAGGATCTCGCCGCGGTGCTCGACAGGTTCAAGTCACAGGACGGCGACATCACGGTGTATGCGCCGACTAACACGCTCATCATCACCGACTACGGCACGTCCATCCGCAGGCTGCTCAAGTTCATCGCGCTCCTGGACGTGCCCGGCACAGGCGAGAAGATCTGGATCGAACCGGTGAACTACGCGTCGGCGACCGAGCTCGCGGATCGCGTCATGCAGATCTTCGACCTCGCCGCTACCGGATCGAGCAAGAGCGGCGGCACGGCCGAACGCAGCGCGCCGTCCCGCGCAAAAAAGGGTAAGGCGGGCGCCAGCGATGGCGGCGGCGTGTTCGGCGAGCGCGAAGGCGAGACCAAGATCTCCAAAATCATGGCCGACGAGCGGACGAACTCGCTCATCATCGTCGCTTCGGAGCACGCGTACCTGCGCATCCTCGAGCTCGTGAAGATGCTCGACGTCCCGATCGCCGGGGAGGGCACGCTGCACGTCCACAGGCTCCAGCACGCGGATGCCACCGAGCTCGCCAAGACGCTGAGCAACCTGTCGCGGCAGGCTGGCGGTTCCTCCGCGTCGCGCAAGGACAAGGGCGGCAAGGCCGCGGCTCCGGCGGCGGGTGTTCCGGGCGCGGAGGGCGCCGCGCTTTTCGAAGGCGAGATGCAGATCTCGGCCGACAAGGCGACGAACTCCCTCGTCATCGTCTCGTCGCTCAGGGACTACCTGAGCCTCAAGACCGTCATCGAGATCCTCGACACCATGCAGCGCCAGGTGTTCGTCGAGGCCGTAATCATGGAGGTCAGCCTCGACAAGAACCGCGACATCGGGCTCGGAATCCACGGCGGCAACACGGTCGGCTCGGGCGACGACCAGTCCCTGATCTACGGCTCCTCGCAGACGGGCGACTCGTCCAACTCCTTCAGTCAGATGATGAGCGTGCCGGCGCTGACCGGCCTCGCCGCGGGCGTTGTCGGCCCGGAGATCGATGGGTCGGAAGAGATCGTCGGCATGTCCGTGCCGGGGTTCGGCGTCGCGCTCCACGCCCTACAGACGAATTCGGACGTCAACGTGCTGTCTACGCCGCACATCCTCGCAACCGACAACATCGAGGCGTCGATCCAGGTCGGCGAGAACGTCCCGGTCCAGCAGGGCATGAACGCGTCGTCGCTCCTGGGCTCCCTGGGCGCCGGCCGAACGACGGGCAACGACTCGACCTCAGCGTTGGGCGGGCTCGCTGCGCTCAGCGGCTACGGCGGGCTCGGCATGGGGATGGGCGGCATCGGCCGGCAGAACGTCGGCATCACGCTCAAGGTGACGCCCCACATCAACGATGACAATCAGGTGCGGCTCGAGATCGATCTGGAAATCAGTGAGGTGAAATCG
>Ga0315287_10002022_pt1 | contig 19008 bp, 13 predicted proteins | sample YL17G11_0_MG_FD_205037 | JGI IMG/M metagenome (GOLD analysis project Ga0315287, IMG submission 205037) | Sediment microbial communities from Yellowstone Lake, YNP, Wyoming, USA - YL17G11_0 | ecosystem: Environmental > Aquatic > Freshwater > Lake > Sediment | place: USA: Wyoming | collected...
TTGTGCGGTCGCCTCGAACGCGCCGGCGATGTTGGACGCGCCCTCGAGGAAGAACCGGCGATCCGATTGGTCGTCACCCCGACTCAGCGCGGTCAGGACCTTGTCGAGCACCACGTCGAAGCCGGGGCGGCCCGTCGGGGCGCGGCCCTGGAGGTCTCCGAGGGCGCGACCGACCACGCGTTCCGACAACACCTGCGACAGCTCCGAGACGTCGTCGTCGGTGAGCGTGCACTCCGGGGGAAGGTCGATCGAACGCTTGATGACCGAGCCGGTCGAGGTGACGGCGACCACGATCGCCGACCGACCCCCGAGGCCGACGAGCTGCACCGAACGGACGGTGGCCACCTCCACCGGTTCGCCGACGACGACGGCGGTGGTCGCGGTGAGGTCGGCCAGCAACCGGGAGGTGTCTTTCAGGATGCGTTCGAGCTCACCGTGGGAGTGGGAGAAGAAGGAACGGAGCTGCCGCTGCTGGGTGGGGCCGAGATGTCCGGGCTCGAGCGAGTCGACGAAGAACCGGTAGCCCTTCTCGGTGGGCACCCGCCCCGCGCTGGTGTGTGGCTGGGCCAGGTAGCCCTCGCGCTCGAGGACCGTCATCTCGTTGCGGACCGTCGCCGGCGACACGCCGACGCCGGCTGTGTCGACGACGTGGCCGGATCCCACGGGCTGTGCGGTCTCGATGTAGGTCTGGACGACGGCGCGCAGGATCGCGGACTTCCGTTCGTCCAGCCTGCGTTCGTCCTGCTTGGGGTCATCGAGCATCGTTGGCACTCAGTCTACGCGAGTGCCAGCCCGAAACATGAGCGTTGCGGTTTCGGTGTCCATCGGTTCCGGAGAGGTTCGACGTCGGAAACCGACTGGGAAGCTCTCCAGAACGAGGGGTTTCGGGGTCAGTCATCGAGGCGCAGGGCGGTGATGAAGGCATCGGAGGGGATCTCGACCCGACCCACGCTCTTCATCCGCTTCTTGCCGACCTTCTGCTTCTCGAGCAGCTTCTTCTTACGCGTGATGTCGCCGCCGTAGAGCTTGGCGGTCACGTCCTTGCGGAACGCCTTGATGGTCTGGCGGCTGATGATCTTGCTGCCGATGGCGGCCTGGATCGGGATGTCGAACTGCTGGCGGGGGATGATCTCACGGAGCTTGTCGACCATCTTCTTGCCATAGTCATAGGCGTTGTCCTTGTGCACGATCGTGCAGAACGCGTCGACCGGCTCTCCGTTGAGCAGGATCTCGACCTTGACCAGATCAGCGGCCTCGTAGCCCACCGGTTCGTAGTCCATCGAGGCGTAGCCCTGGGTGCGGCTCTTCATCTGGTCGAAGAAGTCGAGCACGACCTCGGCCAGCGGCAACCGGTAGTGGAGCTCGACGCGCTCGGGAGAGAGGTACTCGATCTTCTGCATCTCACCCCGCCGGGTCTGGCACAGGTCCATCAGCGTGCCGACGTAGGTCGACGGGGTGATGATCGAACAGAGGAAGTACGGCTCGAGGATCTGCCTGATGGCCGACGGATCTGGCAGGTCGGCCGGGTTGTCGATCGCCTCGATGCGACCGTCGGTGGTCTCGATGCGGTACTCCACCGACGGAGCGGTGGCGATGAGGTTCAGGTTGAACTCGCGCTCCAGGCGCTCCCGGACGATCTCCAGGTGCAACAACCCGAGGAAACCGCAGCGGAAGCCGAACCCCAGCGCGCCCGACGTCTCCGGCGCGTAGGTGAACGAACTGTCGTTGAGCCGCAGCTTCTCGAGGGAGTCACGCAGGTCGTCGAAGTCGTCACCGTCCACCGGGTACAGCCCGCAGAACACCATGGGCTTGGGCTCTCGGTAGCCGTCCAGCGCTTCGGGCGCCTGCCGGGCCGATTCGGTGACGGTCTCACCGGAGCGGGCCTCCCCGACGTCCTTGATGCCTGCGATGAGGTAGCCCACCTCGCCCGGACCGAGGCTCGCCACCGGCGTGTTCACCGGACGGCGATTGCCGATCTCGAGTGCCTCGTGATCGGCCTTCGCCTGCATGAACCGCAGCTTCGTGCCGGTCTTCATTCGGCCGTTGAACACCCGGACCGAGCTCACGACGCCGCGGTACTGGTCGAAGTGCGAGTCGAAGATCAGCGCCTGGAGTGGCGCGTCGCCGTCGCCGGTGGGTGGCGGGATCCGCTCCACCACCGCGTCCAGCAGTGCCTCCACGCCTTCGCCGGTCTTGGCCGAGATGCGCAGGATGTCTCCGGCGGGGATCCCCAGGACCGTCTCGATCTCGGCGGCCGCGGTGTCGGGATCGGCCGCCGGGAGGTCGATCTTGTTGAGGCAGGCCACGATCTCCAGGTCGTTCTCCAGCGCCAGGTAGCAGTTGGCCAAGGTCTGGGCCTCGATCCCCTGGGATGCGTCGACGACCAGGATCACTCCCTCGCATGCGGCGAGCGAGCGGGACACCTCGTAGCCGAAGTCGACGTGGCCGGGCGTGTCGATGATGTGGATGGCGGTGTCGCGCCAGTCCAGCCGGACCGACTGCAGCTTGATGGTGATGCCGCGCTCGCGTTCGATGTCCATCGAGTCGAGGTACTGGTTGCGCATATCGCGCGGGTCGACCGCGCCACACAACTCGAGGATCCGGTCGGCGAGGGTCGATTTGCCGTGATCGATGTGGGCGATGATCGACACGTTGCGGATGTTGGAGAGGTCGGTCACGGCAGTCGGGAGGTTGGAGATGTGCACGCGAGAGCACCGTCGGGCGGCCAAGCGTAGGCTCTGCCGGCAACCTTCCCCACACCGGAGGCGATGATGGCGACTCGTGAGTCCTACGCACCGGGCACCCCGAGCTGGGTCGACCTCGGCAGTCCCGACACTGCGGCCACCGCCGCGTTCTACGGCTCGCTGTTCGGCTGGACCGCCGACATCGACCCCCGCCCCGAAGCCGGCGGCTACGGCATGTTCTCGCGCGACGGGCTCGTGGTGGCGGGCCTCGGCCCCCAGCAGAGCCCCGGCCCGCCGTTCTGGACGGTGTACGTGGCGACGACGAGTGCTGACGAAACCGCGGCGAAGGCAGTCGCTGCCGGGGGCACGGTCGTCGTGGAGCCGATGGACGTCCTCGACGCCGGGCGCATGACGGTGCTGCAGGATCCACTCGGCACCTTCATCTCGGCCTGGGAACCCGGCGAGCACATCGGCGCCCGGTACGTGAACGGTCCGGGCGGCTTCACCTGGAACGAGCTCGCCACCCCCGACCTGGCTGCGTCGACCGCGTTCTACTCGGCGGTGTTCGGTTGGACCGTCGCCGCCGAGACGGGCGGCGACGACGCTGCGGTCTACCGGGCCGACGGCAACGTCGTCTGCGGCGCGCACACCGCGGGTGGGGAGGAGGTCCCCGCCTGGTCGGTGTGGTTCGCGGTCGAGGACTGCGACGGGTCGACGGCGCAGGCGGTCGAGCTCGGGGCGACGGTGCTCGTCGCTCCGGACGACATGGACTTCGGGCGCGGCGCCGTCATCGCCGATCCGCACGGCGCCGTGTTCGGTCTGGCGGCCCTCACCGACGGCGATCCCGACGCCGGCGCGACCTGACCGACTCGCCGGTTGCCGCCCGGGGTCGACACCCCACTACACTCCTCCGGGCCGTGCGCAGCGTTGCAGCTGATCCGGCGCGCCCGGACCTGCCGGTCGCACCCGACGACGTCTCCCAGGAAGCTCTCCCGTGGCCAACATCAAGTCCCAGATCAAGCGCAACCGTCAGAACGAGGTCGACCGCCTCCGGAACAAGGCCGTGCGCTCCGAACTGAAGACCCGCCTCAAGAACGCCCACAACGCGGCCGGCACCGATGACGCCGAGACCGCACTGCGTGCCGCTATCGCCAACATCGACCGGGCCGCCAACAAGGGTGTGATCCACAAGAACGCCGCTGCCCGCAAGAAGTCACGCCTCACCCGCCACGTCGCGGCAGCCGCTCACGGCGACTGAGTCCGGCCAGCCGGCCGACCAGCACCTCGATGGTCGCCTCCGGCGGCACCGCGGTGGCGCCCCGGAGGTCCACGTCGGCCTGGGCGAGCAGCCGCAGCGCCCGCCGGAGCTTGGCGGAACCCATCCGGTCGGCCTGCTGCAACGCCTTCTTCGCCGGGAACGGCTTGATCCCGAGGAACGCCGCGGCCTGGTCCTCGCCGCGGATGCCGGTGCCGTCGAGGCGACACATCCGCTCGACGTGTGACCAGAGCGTCGCCATGATCTGCAGCGGGTGACGCTCCCCTCCCCCGCACATCCGTTGGACACGGTCCACCGCCCCGGGCACGTCGCCGCGGTCGATGGCGTCGGTGAGCTCCCACGGCGGGACCGAACCGGATACACCCAGGAACGGCTCGATGTCGGCGGGACCGAGCCGGGTCCCCGCCGGGAAGGACGATTCGAGGAGGTGCAGCAGCGCCGGCACCCGGCTGACGTCCTCACCCAACCGCTCGACGATGAGCCGGGTCGCCGGACCGGCCAGCGTCACCGGCGACGCGGCCAGCAGACCGTCGAGCCAGATGCTCCGGCCCTTGGCGTTGGCCGGCGCGTCGGCGGTGCTCACGACCCCGCCGGCTCCCTTCACCGCGTCGTTGAGCTTCTTGGGGACGGGGTTGGCCCGAGCGCCGGAGGCCACCGGCTTGTCCCAGACGACGATCACGTGCGACGTCGGGTTCGGGTCGGCCAAGTAGCTGATGAATGGCGCCCAGTCGTCGCTCACGAACCGGCTGGCATTGCGGGCGACCACCACCCGATCCCCGAACATCGACACACTCGATGCCGCCATCACGATGTCGGCGACGTCGTAGTCGTCTCCCGACAGCTCGTGCAGCACCTCGCTCCGTTCCGCAGCACCCACGGCGCCGCCGATGTGCTCGAGGGCGGCATCGGAGAGCAGGACCGGGTCCGAGCCCTTGATGAGGCGGACGGTGCTCACCGACGACCCGCCGGGACCTCGCCCGGCGCTCCGAGAGCGTCGCGGGCGGCCAGGATCTCCGCCATGACGTCGGCAACGCGACGGGACCCGGCCACGTCATGGGATCGAAGCACGCGCGCCCCGAGACCGATCCCGAGCGCGTGGGCGGCCAGGGTCGCGTCATGGCGGTCGCTGACGTCGGTGCCGACCAGGTCGCCGAGGAACCGCTTGTTCGACGCCGACAGGAACGTCGCGTAGCCCAGCGCCGCCAGCTCGTCGGTCGAACGCAGCAGCTCCAGCGACTGCGGTTCGGTCTTGCCCAGATCGAGGCCGTCGTCGACCATGATCCGAGCTGCGGGGATCCCCGCAGCGATGGCCAGCTGCGCCTTGGCGCGCAGGAACTCACGGACCTCGACGCGCACATCGCCGTAGCCGGGTTCCGGGTCCGCGATGCGCGGACCGAGCCGGATGTGGGTCGCGACCACCGACGCCCCGTGACGTGCACAGATCGGGAGGTAGTCAGGGTGGCCGAACCCGCTGATGTCGTTGCCGATGACCGCGCCGGCGCTCAACGATGCTTCGAGCACAACAGGGTTCCAGGTGTCGACCGAGACCGGCAGATCGAACCGCTCGACGAGCGCGGTGATCGCCGGCACCACCCGCTCGAGCTCCTCCTCGGTGCCGACCTCGGGGCCCGGTCCCGCCTTCACGCCCCCGACGTCGAGGAAGTCGGCCCCGGCGCTGACCAACCCCTCCGCCCGTGCCAGGAACGCGTCGAACGCGAAGTACCGACCCTGGTCGTAGAACGAGTCGGGGGTCCGATTGAGGATGCCCATCACGATCGCCCGGTACGTGATGTCGTATCGGTGGCTCCGGCCGAGCTCCAGGATCACGGTGGGCAACCTACCGGGCGCCGAGCCGGCCGGGGACCAGACCTCATGGTGACCGCCCGGCACCGCATGTAGGAAGCTGCGGCCCGATCGACGCCGCGAGCGAGACGACGATCTCCCCGGTGCAACTCCTGAGCTCGAGCCCGGCGACGATGCGGGGAACTCCCAACGCCTGGGCCCCGGCGATCAACTCACCGGGTGGCGCGACGACGATGGGGGCGTCGTACACGCGTCGGATCAACGCCACCGCGGCGGCGCTGGAAGTGCGTTGCCGGGTCACCACCACCGCGTCGAGATGGGAGACGCCGTGGGTGTCGAGGGCGTCCAGGAGCCCAGCGCCATCGACGCCGGGCCGCACGACCAGCACCACCATGTCGTCGCTTACCGCCAGGTCGGCCCCGCGGACGATCGTCGAATTGCCCGGTTCCACTCCGGTCACGCCCCCCACCACGACCAGCCCTGCGACCACCGCGGATCCGATGGCCAGAGCGACGCGTCGGTACACACGATGCCACCAGCGCTCAGCCAGCAGCGCGGCGATGACCATGGTGCAGATCAGCGTGACACCGACAGCGGTGAGTCGGGGCGACCTCGGGTCGGCGCAGGCCCGGGCGACGCCGTCGATCCACCACAGCATCAGGCGCGTCGGCAGGTGGAGGGCGGGAGCCAGAGCCGGGACCAGTCCCGCGAGCACTCCTGCGGTCATGCCCCAGACCATCACCGCTCCGGCGACCGGGACGGCCAACAGGTTGGCCACGGGGCTGACCACGGGCAGGATCCCGAACGCGCTGACCAGCAACGGCGCGGTGCCCGCCGTCGCCGCCAACGTGACGCCGAGCGGCTCGGCCAGGATCCGCGGCAGGCGGAGCGCCCGATCGGACGGCAGGCGCAGTGCCCGGCCGAGCGGCCGGGCAGCGAGGACCAGGCCGAGTGATGCTCCGACAGACAGTCGGAACCCGAAGGACCAGACGATCAGCGGGTCGATGAGAACAACGCCCGCAACCGCGAGCCCGAGGACCCGGAGCCCGGACGAGCGTCGACCCAACAGCGTCGAGGTGGTGGCGACCGCCGCCATGGCGACCGAGCGCAGCACCGACGGCTCGAACCGGGTCAGCACCACGAACCACCCCAGCACGACGACGATCGCGACGGACCGGCTGCGCAGCATCAGCCGAGCGGTGAACGGCGACGCCACCAACAACACGAACGCGACGTTCTGCCCGCTGACCGCCAGCAGGTGGGCCAGGCCCGACGCCCTGAAGGCGTGTTGCTGGATCACCGACTGGTCCCTGTCGTCGCCGATCACCAGACCGGCGAACAGCGCCCTCTGATCGGCGTCGAGCGCGGCGGCGCCCTCGGTCAGCCACCGCCGGACGGCGTTGGCACTCCCCCACACCGCGCCGGCCGGCCCGACCTCCAGGACCGAGTTGACGTCGAGCCGGGCCGACAGGTGCCGGGCGCGTTGCCAGTCCGTCGGCTCCCCGATGACATGGGCTGTCCCGCGCACCAACAGCCGCTGGCCGGCGAGCAGCGGGCGGACCGTCGCAGCAGCCGTCGGATCCGCCACCTCCAGCAGGACGAGGTGATCGCCCAGCCGCCCCGTTGCCGACATGGCGAAGGATCCGGGGGCGGGGTCGGTCACGAGTGCGACCCAGGCGAGCACGGGACCGACCGGTCCATCGGTGAGGCCGGCCTCCGCGCCCGCCCCCAGCGTCGAGGCGGCCGCGACGGCCAGCGCGCCGACGGCCGCCGGATGCCGGACCGTGGCCGCGACGAGGGCGATCACGGCCACGACCCACCACGGCACGGCGAGAGCCAGGCCTGCCGCGACCGCCACCATCACCGCTGTGCTGACGACCTCGAGATCGGTCACGATCCGACGCGCACGAGCGGACGGAGCGTCTCGAGCTTCGCCGCGCCGATGCCGCGGACATCTCCCAGCTGGTCCACGGTTTCGAAGCGCCCGTGCAGGCCTCGGTAGGCCACGATCGCACCGGCGGTGGCCGGACCGACGCCGGGCAGGGTGTCGAGCTGTTCCACGGTCGCCGTGTTGAGGTCGACCGGCGCGGCCGGCGTTCCCCCGGACCCGCTGCCCGACGTGGCCGACGGTGGCTCCACCGCGACCGGTGACGGGTCGGGCTGACCGCGCGTCGGGATCCAGACCCGTGCCCCGTCGACGAGCGCAGCCGCCCGGTTGACGCGATCCAGGTCGGCGCCGGGACGCGCACCTCCGGCCGCCTCGATGGCATCGGCGACCCGGCTGCCGGGAGAGAGGCGTCGGATACCCGGCTCCACGACCGCTCCGGCGACATCGACGGTCACGGCGGACGGCCCCGACGCCGGCCCCGACGCCGGCCCCGGCGCGGGTCCGGTCGCGCTGGACGGCTCTGCGGGGGCACCGGAGCCACCGGTCGCTGACGGGGTGGACGTCCCGGCGCGGGGCAGGGCGGCCAGGTCGAACGAGACGCCGGGCCGGCGCGCGTTCCACCACCAGAGCCCCCCGACGGCGAGGCCGACCACGATCACCGCGGCGACTGCCGTCGTCGAAGGGCCGCCCTTCGAACGGCCGCGCCTCGGCCGCCCGCGCCGGGCCCGCCACCGGTCGGGGACGCGTTCGAGCGGGCCGCTGGGGCGCCGCGGCGGTCGGAGGAGCTCGTCGAGCCGGTCGGGTTGACCAGGGGTCGACGGCGGCGGGGACGAATCGTCGCGCATCGCGACACCACCACGTGTTGGCGATCACCGGGGGAAGCGGCGCCGAGTCGGCTCGGTCAATCTAGGCCAGGAGCTGCGCCCCACAGCACCGTGACCCGGAAGGGTTGCGCAGACCGCGTCCCTTCAGCGCAGCACTCGTCAGAACAATGCGGTGGTGAGCTTCTTGCGCCAGGCCGGCGTTCGAGGGTCGTCGGGGCCGAGCAGTTCGAGCAGGTCGACGAAGGACTGGCGGGCGTCGTCGTCGCCCTTCACGAGGGCCAACAGGTCGGTCAGCTTCGCCTCGACGTCATCGGTCGCTCCGACGCCGGCGCGCGCCAGGGCGGCGATGCGGCGACCCTCCGGGGTCTCGGGGATCCGCTGGAGGAGGGCGAGGCCCTCGTCGGAGCGCCCGTCGAGGACGAGCATCTCCGCCAGCGCGTTGATGACCGCGGAGTTGTCCGGCTCGAGCTCGAGCGCGGCGCGCAGCGAGCGCTCGTCGCCCGCCTCGACCAGGCGCTCGACCTCGGTCTGCTCCTCGGTCGGGAGCAGCGCGTCGACGAACTCCTGGACCACCGCTTCGGGTTGGGCACCGAGGAACCTGTTGACGATCTTGCGGTCCTTGAGGGCGAACACCGCGGGGATCGACTGCACCTTGAACGTGGCGGCGGCACGGGGGTTGGCATCGACGTCGATCTTGGCCAGCACCACCCGACCGCCGGTGGCCGACACCACCCGCTCGATGATCGGACCCAGCTGCACACACGGTCCGCACCACGTCGCCCACAGGTCCACCACCACGGGAACCTCGACGGATCGGTTCATGACCTCGGCTTCGAACGTGGCATCGGTGACGTCGACCATGGGCGCCGATCCTAGGGTGCGGCCGGCCCGAAGCGTGATCGGTGGGGACGGTCGTGGCCTGTAGGTTGGTCTGGTGAGCGACGCTGCAGAGACTGCCGATCTCCCGCGTCAGAGCCCTCGCGGCATCGATGACGCCGGCGTCACCGCCTGGTTCACCGCCCACGCCCCCGAGGTCGTCCCGCCGCTGTCCTACGACCTGATCGCCGGCGGCCACTCGAACCTCACGTTCTCGGTCACCGATCAGGCCGATCACCGTTGGGTGCTCCGCCGCCCGCCGCTGGGCCAGGTGCTGGCCACCGCTCACGACATGGGTCGTGAGCACCGGATCATCTCAGCGCTGGCGGGCACCGATGTCCCCGTGGCGCCGACGCTGGGCCTCTGCACCGACGACACCACCAACGGCGCACCGTTCTACGTGATGGACTTCGTCGACGGCGCCGTGGTGCGCGATCTCGCCGCGGCCGAACGCCTCACCGTCGATCAGCGGCGACGCGCCTCGGAGTCCATCGTCGACGTGCTGGCCTCGATCCACGACGTCGACGTCGCGGCCGTGGGACTCGATGACCTCGGTCGCCACGACGGCTACATCGCCCGTCAGCTCAAGCGGTGGTACTCGCAGTACCAGGGCTCCTGCTCGCAGGTCCACGGCATGTCGTTCCCGCAGGTCGACGCGGCGTTCGAGACACTGAGCGCCGGCATCCCGCGCCAGCACGGCACGTCGATCGTGCATGGCGACTACCGCCTCGACAACTGCATGCTGGACGCCGACGGCGCGGTGTCCGCGGTGCTCGACTGGGAGATCTGCACCCTCGGGGACCCGCTCGCCGACGTCGGGCTGCTGTGGGTGTACTGGGCCGATCCCGACAGCGAGGCCGTGCTGCCGAACTCGTCGCCGACCGCGCTCGAGGGGTTCCTGCGCAAGTCCGAGGTGCTCGATCGCTACGCCGCGGCGTCGGGTCGGGACCTGTCCGACATCGGGTTCTACGTGGCCTTCGGGTTCTGGAAGCTGACCTGCATCATCGCCGGCGTGTACGCCCGGTACGCGGGCGGTGCCATGGGCAGCGTGGCCCCGGAGCAGGTGCAGGGCTTCGCCGAGATGGTCGCCTCGCTGGCCGAGTGGACCGACACGAGGACACGGGAATGGTCGACGAGCTGATCGAGTACTACGACCGGCCGATCCTCCAGCAGCCCATCCTGGTGGTGGCGCTCGAGGGTTGGATCGACGCCGGAGCGGCGGCGGCCACCGCCATGGGCGCGCTCCTGGAGTCGACCGACGCCTCCACCATCGCCCGGTTCGACACCGACGAGCTGCTCGACCACCGTGCCCGCCGGCCACTCATGCGCCTCGAGGACGGTCACATGGGCGAGCTGGCCTGGCCGAGCATCGAGCTGCGGGCCGCCACCGACACCACCGGGCGCCATGTCCTGTTCCTCGTGGGAGCGGAGCCCGATCACCTGTGGGGGGCGTTCACTACGACGGTCATGGAGGCGGCGGCGGAGCTCGACGTGCGCATGGTCGTCGGCCTCGGGGCGTACCCCGCAGCCACGCCGCACACCCGCACCGCGCAGCTGTCGATCACCAGCCCGTCCGAGGAGTTGCTGGCATCGTTCCCCGGCTTCGTGCGGGGAAGCGTCGAGGTCCCGGCCGGCGTGGCCGCATCCATCGAGATGGCGGCCTACGAGCAGAGCATCTCGGCGGTGGGCCTGTGGGCACAGGTTCCCCACTACGTCTCGGGGATGTCGTACCCCGCGGCCTCGCTGGCCCTGATCGAGGGCATCACCCGGGTGAGCGGTTACACCTTCGAGTCAGGCGACCTGGCCAGCCAGGCCATGGCCACGCGGACCCGACTGGACGAGCTGGTCGGCGACAACCCGCAGTACGTGTCGATGCTGCAGCAGCTCGAGGAGCTCGCCGACACCAGCGCGGCGTCCCCCGAGCTCGGCACACTGCCGACCGGCGACGAGCTCGCCGCGGAGTTGCAGCAGTTCCTGCGTGAGCAGGGAACCGACTGATCGACCGTGCCACCCGGCCCCGCTCAGCGCGGGAGCGGCTCGTAGGTGGGGAGGGTGGCCTCGGCCGGCGGCCCGTTCATCACCGTGACGGTGCCGGCCTTGTCGAACACCTTCGGCTCGCCGGTGGGCCACTCACCGGGCAGGTACCGCTTGCCACCATCGACGTAGCGCCAGAGGCCGGCGCCGTCTCGGCCGAGCTCGTCGACACCGGTCGGCTCGGGGTCCCACCAGATCTCCGTCTGGTCGTCGAGGCCGGCGTAGTCGGTCGCGGGGAAGAAGCCCCGATCGCCGTAGGACACCTGCGGGCTGATGGTGGTGGACTTCACGATCGGGGCCGAGAACAGCACCTTCCGGAAGTTCTCGTACGTCACCGCCGGGCCCATCCCCTGGATCGCCGAGAAGATGACCTGGTGCGGTGCCGCCACCACCGGGACCGTCTGATCGGCCGGTGCCGTGGCATCGAAGTACCAGCGGTAGAGATAGCCGGCACCACCGGGTTGGGTCGGTGGGATCCGGGCGAAGAGGTTGGACGGTCCGAACGCATGCGCCCACTGCGCCTGGTCATAGGTCCGACTGAACGCCGCGGTGTCCACCAGCGCGGAGCCGGTGATCACCCACTCCGGGTGCCAGTCCTGCTCGGAGGCGATGCGGGTCAGGCTCTGGGGAGCGAGCGGGTCACCGTTGAAGACGACGGAGGTGACGCCGGCGTCCTTCAGCTTGGTGATCAGGTCCCGTCCCGAGCCGGCGAGGTCCAGCGGCGAGGCGTAGGTCTGGATGACGGCGAACTCGACGCCGTAGTCGTCCGCGAGTCGTTTCGTGAACGACTTCTCGAGGACGGGGTCGTTGTCGCTGGCGCTCACGTGGACGTAGCCGAACACCCGCTTGGTGTTGTGCATCGCCGCGTCACCGGCGTTCTTGGCCACGTTGCCGGCGAGCCGCTTGCCGATGTACTCCGCGGCCAACTGCTGGTTCTGCTCCGCCGCCTTCTGGACATCCCACACGTAGGGGGCGCGGTCCACGTACCAGCTGTTGGGCTGGCCCGGGGTGCAGGCGATGCACAGCACCTTGTTCTTGGCGAGGGTGTCGGCGAACGCGTTGGTGAGGATCGGTCCGCCGATCACTGCGAAGGGCTGGACGTCCTTGGCGATGCTCTCGGCATCGGCCACCGCGGCGACCGGATCGCTGGAGTTGCCGGTGGCGTCGTAACGGACGAGCTCGACCTTTCGGCCGTACGTCTCGTAGTACTGGTTGAACATCGTGACGAAGCCCTTGCTCGTCTCGAACTGCTGGTCGGTGGTGTCGTTGTTGCCGATCTGGTCATAGATGAACTTGAGGACCGGATCGTTCGCCTGTGCCAGGTACAGGACGACCTTGATGGAGTCCTTGGTCACTCCGTTGGCGGTCGCGCCACCGTTGTCGCCGGTGAAGGGGGCGAAGCAGTCCGGCGGCGGCAACAACGGCAGGGCCAGCTTCCCGGTCGACGTGTCGCACCGCTTGCCCCAGTCGATGGTGCCCTCCTTCCCGTCGCGCTTGGCCTTGGCGAAGGTCATGGTGTTCGGCATCAGCTGCGCGTCGGCGAGGGAGTCGGGGCCCTTCGAGATCTTCACGTCCGACGGCTTCGATCCATCGTTGTCGTCGGATCCCGATGCCAGGTTCCACCCCAGCACGGCGATCACCGCGACCACGACCAACGCCAACGGCGCGTACTTCTTGATCGGCGACATGTCCTGCTTGGGATCTGGTGCGGTGGGCTGCATGGTGGGTTCCCCTTGTGGCTGACGTCGTTCTCGGAGGTTCGGTGATGGGATCGGTGATCGGTTCAGCTCGGGCGACCGCTCGGAGCGACGGCACCGGAGCGGGCGATGAGCTCCGCGGTGTTCCCCAGGTAGGACTCGATGACCCGGGGGTGCGCCAACACCTCGTTCGGGGTGCCCGATGCGATGACAGATCCGGACTCGAGCGCGATCAGGCGGTCGGCGATCCGGGCCAGCAGCGCCATGTCGTGTTCCACCACGATGACTGCGCACCCCAGCTCGTCGCGGAGCCGCCGGATCAGCGGCGCCAACGCCTCGGTCTCGCGCTGGGCGATGCCCGAGGAGGGCTCGTCGAGCAACACGACCGACGGCGAATGCGCAACCACGCAGGCGAGATCGACGACGCGCCGGGTGCCGGTGGAGAGCTCGGAGATGAACGAGTCGGCGTAGGCCCCCAACCCGAACAGCTCGATCAGCTCGGCAACGCGTTGGGCCACCCGGTACTCCGACTCGACCGCGGCGGGGAGGCGCAGCATCGGGCTGATCGGATCCTTCACCGAGACGAACCGTTCGAGCGCGACGGCGACGGTCTCGGCGACGGTCAGCCCACCGAACAGCCGCGCGTCCTGGAACGAGCGGCCCAGACCGGCCAGGGCCCGTCCCGGTGGCGACAGGCGTGACACGTCGCGGCCGCCGAGCTCGACCCGGCCTCCGTCCGCAGCGGTGAACCCCGAGATCAGGTCCATCAGCGTGGTCTTGCCCGCCCCGTTCGGGCCGATCAGCCCGACGATCTCCCGGTCGAGGATGCTCAGCGACACCTCGTCGACCGCCCTGATCCCACCGAAGGACACCGCGAGCTCGCTGGTAGCGAGCACCACCGCCCGCTCCCCCGACGGCTCAGCGCCGGTCGATCCGGTGTCGTCCCCGTTGGTCCCTTCGGTCCCTTCGGTCCCTTCGGCCGCGAGCGTGTCCGCCCCGACGGTCGAGGACGTCACGCCGGCCAGGAACACCGAACGCAGCAGGTCGGGACGCTCGAGCAGCTCAGCCGTCCTCCCGCTGAAGCGGATCTGACCCTTCTCCATGAAGTAGGCCGTGTCGGCGAGGGTCAGAGCGATGTTGACGGACTGCTCGACGATGATGATCGTCGTTCCGGCCGCGGCGACGTCGCGAACCAGCGCCGCAAGTTGTTCGACCACCACGGGGGCGAGCCCGAGGGACAGCTCGTCGATCATCAACAGGCGGGGCTGGGTCAGCAGCGACATCGCCAACGCCAGCATCTGCTGCTGACCACCGGAGAGGTTGGCGGCCGGTTCGTCGAGCCGATCACGCAGCGCCGGGAAGGTGTCGAGCACCTGGTCGATGGCGGCCGCGACCTCGGCCCGTCGGGGTCGCTGCCGACGCAGCCAGCACGCGGTGCGCAGGTTCTCGGCCACCGTCAGGGACCCGAAGGTGCCGTGACCGCCCGGCATCTGGGTGACCCCGTGGGCGGCGATCTCATCGGGAGGCGCGTGGGTGATGTCGCGACCGTCGAAGATGACCGCGCCGAAGTCCGCCTCGACGACTCCGGAGATGGCCTTGAGCAGCGTCGACTTCCCGGCGCCGTTGGTTCCGAGCAGCGCCACCACCTCGCCTTCGCCGATGTCCATGGTGACGTCGAACAGGATCTGCACCGGCCCGTAGAACACCTGGAGATGACGGATCAGCAGCAGCTTGGCGCGACCCTGACGACGGAGGAACAACGCCTGGGACCGAGCCGCCGAACCGGTCCACACATCGTCGATGTCCCGCTTGACCACCGCGCCGCCCGCCGAGATCTGCAGCGCGCCGATCAGCAGGATCGGACACATCGACACCATGCCGAGCCGGATCCCCCAGTGATCCGAGATCCACCCGATGAACGGGACCAGCACGAGTCCCGGGATCACCCACAGCGAGGCCACGCTGAACCCCACCGCCCGGGCCCGCGCCGGGATGGCGAGCGACAGCACACCGAGCAGACCCGGCAGCAGGATCGCCAGGCTGCTCGTGAGCAGGATGTTGGAGATCACCGTGAGCACGATGTTCGGAGCCAGTGCGAAGCCCAGCGCGAAGAACGCGGCGGCGAAGGCCACCCATCGGAGGAACCGGAACACCGACGCCGGGTCCTTCATGATCAGTCGGGTCCCGATCCGTCCGCCGACCAGCAGGCCGACGAGCTGGAACGGCTCGACCACCGACGCCAGCACCCCACGTTGGAACTCGCTGTAGTGGTACACCCGGTCATAGAGCAGCCCGGCGAGCGAGACGAAGCCGATCAGTGACACCGCGAGGAACGGGATGGCGTACCAGATGCGTCGCAGCACCTCCACCTTCCACACCAGACGCCACGCCTCGGCGAAGCTGGGCACGGGCTCCTCGGTGTCGATCGCCTCCTGCGAGGCACCCATGGCGCGCCGCTCCTGGGCACCACGGATCGGCTCGCGGAGGCGGAGCGCGAAGAACACGATCACCACCGTCGGGATGGCATAGACGAAGAACGGCGCCCGCCAACCCCAGTTGGCGGCCAGGTACCCGGCGAACAGCGGTCCGATGAAGCTGCCGACCGCGTTGGCGCCGCGGTGGAACGAGAAGACCGCGGGACGGCGATCGACGGAGTAGTAGTCCGACAGCAGCGAGCCGTGGGTCGGGTCGTTCACGGCTCGGCCGATCCCGCCGCCGGAGCGGACGAGTACGAGCATCCAGACCGTGGTCGCCAGGCCCGTGGCGAAGGAGAACACACCCCATGCGAGCGCGCCCATGATGGCCAGGCGGACACGGTTGCCACGGTCCGCCGCGATGGCGATCGGGACCTGGAGCAGCAACGCCCCGAAGGTGGTGAGCGCGACGAGCGCGAGGATCCCCGAATCGCTCATCCCGAAGTGGTCGCGGATGTTGGGGAGCAGGATGCCGAAACCGGTCCGGTCGAGCTCGTCCACGGCGTTGAGCGCGAACAGGACGAGGATCGGATAGATGGCACCGTCGCCGACGATCTGCTGCATCGACCGGCGCGGGTGGGTGACGTTGGACCACCAGCGCTTCGGCACGAACATGCCCTCGAAATAGACCGACAGAGGTTCGCGAACGCCCATCAGGCGGCCGTCTCCCCGACGCCGACAGCCCGCCCGATGCCCGTCTCCGCACCGGGCTGCCCCCCCGTCCCGGGGATGGCGTCGGGAGGGTGGTCCTCGGGAGTCGTGGCGACGCGACGCAGGGTGGCGGCGACGATCCCGTGACGCCCGGCGACCCATCGCAGCCAGGCGTCGCGGAGGCGGAACACGAACTCGGCCAACCCCGAGGGAAGGATCATCAGCACCAGCAGCGCGCCACCGGCCGAGGCGACGAACTGCCAGTCGCCCGGGAGCAACCACCCGGCGCCGCGGGTGTACACCGCGCCCACCACGGCGCCGGTCACGCTGCCCAGACCGCCGATCACGGCCGAGGCGAACACCTGGATGCTGGATCCGGCGTCGTAGCTCTCGGAGCGGAACGACGCCTGGTGGATGACGAACACCGCCCCGGCGGAGGCAGCGATGAACCCCGAGATGGCGAAGGCGGTGAGCTTCGCCCGGGTCACGCTCACCCCGAAGGCGGTGACCGCCCGCTCGTTGTCGCGCAACGCCTGCAGCACCCGGCCGGTCCGGCTGTGGCGCAGCCCGTTCACCGCCAGACCGGACAGGATGAGCACGACGAGGGCCAGGTAGTACACGCGGGTCGCCGAATCGAGCCGGACGCGGTTGAACAGCGCCGGCCGATCGAAGGTGCCCACGGGGATCCAGTCGAAGTAGGCGTTGTTGAACACCGCGGAGGAGAAGCTGAGCGCCAGGCCGAGCGTGACCACCGCCAGGTACAGGCCTCGGAGCCGGAGTGCCGGGAGCCCGACCACCGTCGCGGTCACCGCGCCGGCGACGCCACCGAGCAGGATCGCCACGACCGGGTCATAGCCGCGGGTCACCACCGCCCAGGCCGACACCGCTCCCCCGGCACCGACGAAGGCCATCTGCGCGAGGGAGACCAGCCCGGCCCACCCGGTCAGCACCACCACCGAGATCCCGACCGTGGCGAAGACGAGCACGGCGCCCGCCTTCAGCGTCGTGCCGGTGCCGGCCATCGTCGGGAGCCAGATCACGAGGCCGAGCATCAACACGCCGGCTCCCCAACGGACGAGCCGGACCTCGGTGAGGCGGGCGAGCTCCGCGGGAACGCCCCGCACCCCCACCGATACCGACCACGTCGAGGAGTCGTCGGCGGCGCGGGTCGGGCCGCGACGCTGCAGGATCAGCGCCACAAGGATCACCACCGTGAGGATCGGCGCGAGCAGGTTGGCGTCGCTGGAGCTCCAACGGATGCCGTTCTCCACGATGCCGAGCGCGACGGCGCTGGTGGCGATCGTCAGCAGGTCGTTCATCCGCCCGATCACCAGCGCGGCCAGGGACCGCAGGAGCACCAGGAGCCCCACGCCGAACCCCGGCGTCAGGCTGGTGATCCCGGCGGTGAGGAACACCGACGCGAACGAGAGCACCGCCGCGATGATCCAGACGACGGTCTGCAGCCGCTTGACCGGGATGCCCAGCATCGACGCCCGATCCGGGCCTTCGGCGGCAGCCCGCACGGCGATGCCGACGTTGGTGCGTCGCAGGAAGATCACCAGTGCGACCAGCAGCGCCGGAGCGACGAGTGCTGCGATGAGGTCGTTGGCATCGAAGATGACGCTGCCGATCCTGGCGGTCCACGCGAACGGCGCGTCGAAGGTTCGGTTGGCCGGTGGCTTGTCCCAGATCCTCGGCAGCAGCAACGCGGCCACGCCGAGGAGCTGGGAGATGCCGACGGTCGCCATGGTCAGGATCAGCCGTGACGAGGAGAAGAAGCGGCGCACGAAGGCCAGCTCCACGATGGCACCGCACACCACGGCCGAGGTCACGCCGAGCCCCGCCGCCGCGAGGTACGGCAGCTTCCACACCTCGATGGTCAGGATGACGAAGGTCGCCGGAAGGGTGCCAAGATCCCCCTGACTGAAGTTGATGATGTTGTTGGCCCGCCAGATCAGCGCCAGACCAAGGGCGTTGAGGGCGCCCAGCGCGCCGATGATCAAGCCGGAGACGAACGTGCCGATCGGCATCGGCCACACGATCTGTTGCACCACGATGAGCAGCGCCGCCGGCACCAGGGCGCGCACCCAGGCAGGCAGCAGAATGCCCCCCTGTCGATGCACCATCACGGACCCCCCTGGTCAATGAGTGCGGAGTATACGAACGAGTTGACCCAGCGGGTCAGACCGCCTCGGCTCGGTGGCGGATCTCGTGGACGACGGCGATGAGCCGGTCGACGTCGACCGGCTCGAACAGGCCGTCGGGGCCCTCGGGTGCGACGTCGGTGTACGGCGACTCGTAGAAGCGGCGTGGCTCGATCGTGCCGCTCGCGGCCAGATGCTCGATCACCAGGTTCACGTAGTCGATCTGGCTGGCGCTGTAGCGGCCTTCATCGAGGAACGCCGCGAACGCGTCCTTGGCGGCGGCTCGGTCCATGCCGACGAGCGAGCGGACGAAGAGGCCGAGGCTGCCGGCTTCGATCGTGGCCCGTTCCATGTCGACGGCGGAACCGCCGACCTCGGAGAGCATGCGCTCCAGCTCGGCGACGTCTGAGTCGGTGATCGGCTGGTTCCGCCTCAGCCGCTGGATGGCGAGGTGGTCCTCGTGCTCCCGCATGAACGCGAGGGCCTTCTTGCGGAACCGGACGTAGTCGTTCACCGAAGCCGGTCCGAGATCGACCTCGACGCTCACACCCAGCTCGTCGGTGAAGTCGGTGTAGAGCGGCTCGCGCCTGCCCCGCTCGATCAACGCGACGAGCGCCCTCAGCCGACGGCGAACGTCCTCGACCATCGGGAACGTCG
>Ga0315287_10002023_pt1 | contig 18999 bp, 16 predicted proteins | sample YL17G11_0_MG_FD_205037 | JGI IMG/M metagenome (GOLD analysis project Ga0315287, IMG submission 205037) | Sediment microbial communities from Yellowstone Lake, YNP, Wyoming, USA - YL17G11_0 | ecosystem: Environmental > Aquatic > Freshwater > Lake > Sediment | place: USA: Wyoming | collected...
ACCAGCGGCGACCAGCAGATCGGCGGCGCCAAGAGGTTTACAGACCTGCGCATCAGCAACGGCTCGGCCCTGAGTTGGGTCGATGGTACGGGCAGCCCCGACGTCGAACTTTCCCGTGGTTCTACCAACCGATTGGATATTGCGGACGGCGACGGACTGCGGCTGCATGAATGGATCGAGGCGGAGGAGATCGCCGCGCCGGGCACGCCTGCCGGCGGCTATGCCCGCCGCTACACCAGGGCCGGGGCGATCAGCGGCAGCCGCGAGTTCATCAAGGATGACACCGGCTGCGAGCATGAGCTGAGCGCGCAGCACAAGCAGACCTGGTGGATCGGTCAGGACGGCGCAGGCAGCGCGGGCTGCAACGTGCTATGGCTGTTCGCCGTTGCTCCGGGAGCGGACGGCGGCGCCGCGTGGGTCACCTACCAGAACCAGTGCACGTTCGTGATGCCCACTGCCGCAGGCGACCCCGCCCCGCTGACGAACGGCTGCGGCAGGTGGAGCTGGGTGGCGACCGACCTGCAGCGCAAGATGCAGTCTCTCGTCACGCTGGGCACGGTGGCTAAGCTGTTCGCCGGCGACGCTGACAGCTGCGCCTGCAGGACGGCGCGCGCGTATGTGCGGCTCAAGGTCAACCGCCGTGACCGCTTCGGCGGGATCAAACTGACGCTCAGCGATGCCCAAAATACCAACCGATTGGTATTCTCAGTGCAGACCTCACGGGCGGCGACTAACATCACTGCCGACGACAGCTGGCAGGAATTCACCTGCGGCGCGGTGGACATCGCCGGCTGGACGGGACCGCTGCGCATGACGCTGTCGGCTCACGGCACGCTGGAATCGGGCTACCTCGGCGAAAGCGTGCTGGACGTGGAGTACTTCGCGCTGGAGCAGTGGGCACGATGATGAAGAAGCGGAAGAAGGGAGCAGGTGACAGGTTACAGCCAGAACGAGCGCGGCGCTTCCTCTCTGTCTGCCACCTGTGACCTGTAACCTGTAACCTTCACGGCGGCCACCGAGACGGCCGCACTACCGGGCACTTGCTGCGGAGGATGCAATGGACGTCAACATCGTTGATCTGGCGGCGCAGTACGGCGTGCTGGGCAGCCTGCTGTTCCTGTTCATGTACTGGCTGGTCAGGCAGTACCTGCCCGAGCACCAGCAGCAGCACAGAGAGGAGCTGGAACGGATCCTGGCATGCCATGACCATAACACCAACCGGTTGGTTGAGGCGGTCGAGCGGCTGACGCAGATCGTGCACTTCAACAGCCAGGCGCTGATGGTGCAGGGCTTTATTAAGGGCGGGCTGACGCGGCAGGAGGCCGAGGACATCGCCGACCACCTGGCAGTCAGCATCTCCGGCTGCAGCTGCGACGACGAGCAGCGCCCGCGCGCGGCGTGAGACAACGCTCAGCGACCTGGACGTGGGACGCTACTGAGTTTGAAGATATGGGAATAAAGCGAATTCGTTCTCCACTTACATGGATTGGTGGCAAAGGTCGACTTCTTGGATGGCTACTGCCATATCTGGAAGTGCCCTGTCGCGTCTATGTAGAACCGTTTGGCGGCAGCGCTTCAGTGCTGCTCAACCGGTTGCCTGCGGCCATCGAGGTGTACAACGACGTAGATGGAGCATTGGTAACTTTCCTTCTCTGCGTCAAACACCACGCCAGTGAATTAGAGCGTCAAGTGCAAGACCTGCCGTATGCACGCGGTTTGCACACAGCAGAACTAGAATGGCTGCGTCTTGGAGCACCTGGCCGCTTGACGGATTTACAGTTCGCTGCCCGCTGGTACTGGCTTAACCTCGTCGGCTTCGGTGGGCAGTTGACAGGGGGCTTTGGCACTGCAGCAACTCAACCTCGCGTTAGCAGAACACGTAGGCGCATCCAGTCAATCAAGGTAGCCAGCCAGCGCTTGCTTAACGTACTTGTAGAATGCGAGGACTATCGCGTCCTCATCCCCCGGTACGATACGATCGATACTCTTTTCTATTGCGACCCGCCATATATCGGTACTGAAGGATGCTACAGCGGGGTAGCAAATTTTGTGGAACACGATCACGCAGATCTGGCAGACATGCTCAATAGTGTTAAGGGGAAGGCAGCGATTAGTTACGCGGCACACCCGCTGATCGAAAAGCTCTATCCCGCTAAGCGCTGGTATCGCGTATCTAGAAGGCGAAGTGTGACATTAGGTAATAGTCATCGCGGCACGCGCGCCAAGCAGATTACCGAAGTGCTGTTAATGAACTACGACTTTCGCACCGAAACTCCAAGAACCTGAACATCAGAAGTTCAATGCAGACTGGTCTGACTCTAACTGTAACGCTGGCGACGAGCAGCGCCCGCGCGCGGCGTGATTGGTGAGCGGGCTGCGGCGGCCTTAACCCGCCGCCGTTGTCCGCTCCTGCTTACTTGCCGTGGCGGCGGCTTCAGCCGCTGTGTTGTTCCGCGCAGACGGCGACTAAAGTCGCCGCCACACAGGGAGAGTTGCTGCCACAGGACTATTCGTTGCCTGCTGCACGCTGCCGTGCCACGGGCGGTGGCGCCCGTGCCACCAGTGCGCGGCTGGACTATGGCTTGAAGGCGCGGATGTAGCCCTTCTCGTCAAGCAGCAGCAGCTCGCCGGCCGGGGTGACCAGCAGCGGTGTCAGGGAGAACATGCAGTTGGCGGCGCCGCTGACCGACGCTGTGCCGTAGGGATTGAAAACGCTCAGTCGCGCGTCCCGGCCGCCTTGCAGCAGGCGCAGCAGCGGCGCGAAGACCGGTGCGCCGGCGCCGGGCTGATCCCAGGCTGGCGCCAGCAGGCAGGCCACACGTCCATCCGGCAGCAGCACCGGGCTGGATGCCGCGTGTTTCAGCTGCACGCGCCAGAGCTCGTGGCCCAGCGCGTCAACAAAGACCAAGTCGCAGCCGCCGCCGGGCTGCTCGCTGGTGAAGTAACAGGTGCCGTCCCCTACGGCGGCGACAAGGGGTTGCTGCGCCGCCAGCGGCACGCCAATTGGTGTGCTGAGGCTATAGCTGATGTGGCCATTCGGAGCCACCGCGTTTAGCTGCTGGCGAACAGCCCGCGGGCAGAGCACGACGACCCCACTCAGTACAAACTCGTCAGTACCAGCTACGCCCGAAGCAGTCCGCCACTTTTCCTGGCCCTGCGGACTGATGGCGACAACCTCCAGCTGCTTTGTCCGGCACAGGATAGTGTCATCGGGCAAAAGCACCGGTTGTCCCATCGCGCTCACGCCAGCGATGGTGCTGTGCCAGCGGATCGTGCCGTCGGCGTTGACGGCGTAAACATGGCCTCGATCAGCCAGAGCGAAAATCGTGCCATCGCTGCCCACGGCGCAGCTGACGTACCAGTCGCGCGCCGCCGTGAGGTGGATCGCCCAGCGCTGCGTGAAGTCCGGGGCAATGGCGTAGAGGTAGTTGTTGGTTGTGCCGATGTACAGCCCGCCGTCGGGCGCGACATTGAACGAGGCGAGGCTGCCGCCCCTGGACGGTTTGAAATCGTAGCGCAGCTGGCCGTCGAAACCGTATATGCGCAGCGAGCCGGTCACGCCGCGGATCGCCACGGCATCCTGGCCGATGAGCTCCCAGTCCACCGCATCGGAGAGGGTTCCGACGCCGGCGCCCTGGATCTGCACGTGCCAGGCCTCGCGCAGCGCGCCGGCGCGGACGCGGGCGAAGACCAGCCCGCTGACCGTCAGGGCGACTAGCAGCACGGCGATGACGGCGATCCAGAAAACGTGGCGGTGTCCCATCCCGCTGCGGATTGTACCGCGCAGCGGAGTTCAAGGTGCAAAGTTCAGAGTGCAAAGTTCAAAGTGCAGATTTCAAAGTGCTAAGTTCAAAGTTCAGGGACCGCCGCGCCTGGTGCGACGCGTTTGCGATGGACGCATGAGCCTGATCGCCGGGGAGCGCGCGCTGCAATCCGGAGCCGGATCCGTAGAGCACTGCACGTTGAACCGTGCACGCTCTTCCGGCTTTGCACTTTGCACTCTGAACTTTGCACTCTTCTACGCGGCCTGGCGGCGGCGGGCGACGGCGTCGCGGGCGAAGTGCGCGAACACCGCGACAAGGGAAAGCTGCAGCACGACGAGCAGCGGCCAGCGCAGCCACTCGGCGATGTTGGTCAAGTATTCAATATTAGCGTCGATGCCCCAGCACAGCAGGCTCGGTGCGGCCATAGGGTTGTACGGCGCCAGGCTGCTTAAGGTCCAGGGGATAGCAGCCTCAACGCGCAGCAGTATCTCGTAATGACGGACGTCGAAGGAGTGGACTGAGTCCGGTGCCAGCGATAGCAGCAGATACGGCGCTTGGTTGGCCGCGATTCCAGCGAGGATCGCACTCAGCAAAATGGCAACAGGCATCGCCTGGTGCGCGGCGCGCGAGCGTGCCGCCCACGCGCAAGCGCCGGTCACCATAGCGACCAGCAGCACAACCGCAATGACATTAACCAGCAGGAGAATCCCCTGACCAGGCCGCCCGGGAAACTGAACCACGGCATAATGAAAAGCGGAATACATCCTGCTCGGCCAGATGCTGCTGGACCACAGATGGGCCATGATCGCCACCACGGACAGTGCCGCAGCTCCGCTGGCGCCAGTCTCAGTTGACCCCCTTCCCACAGCGAGCATCAGCATTGACCCGGCCAAAGCCGCCAGTACACCGCTGATCAGGCAGCAGATAAACGTGAGCGGCGAGAGCAGCAACGCCTGCCAGAGGTTTGGTAAAAGCACGCTCGTTCGCGCAACTGAATCGGCCCACTGACCAGTGGAACCCATCAGCACCGCAACAATCTTCTGGGCATTCATCGGGCCAAAGTTGAAGGCGATCACCAACTCATAGGAGGCGGCTATGCCAACGAGACTTACGACTGTGACTGCTGCGCCAATGACGACGCGCCGAAGCAGCGGCGGCAGGATCACGCGTACGAAGCTGAGCACGATCTCGCGGTCAGAAAGCTGGGTCAGCACTCCCGAATCATCCAGCCCGAGCGCTGTGAGGCGCCGTGGCGATTGGCCCAGTGCGCGCAGGCTGTCCAGCACGGCACTGTAAACGCCCTGGCACAGCCAGACCGAGTAGACCATAACCGTCAGGCTGGATATGGTTCCCAGAACAAAATCGAGCGCCTCCAGCTTTGACCTGGCGGAAGTGCCCGACGACATCAGCGGCTCGAAGATGAAACTAATATAGATGGCGTAGAACGCCACCAGCTCGACGGTAACCAGCATCAGCCAGTGGCGGCGCCAGAAGGGCAGGCGCAGGTAGGCGCGCTGTCGGGCGATGAGCAGGTAGCGTGCCAGCGGATTCTCGGGCAGGCCGCGCCAGGCCTCGCGCCACAAGGCGGCAGTGCTGAGCATCTCGCCCAAAGCCGAGGCTCGGCTCGCGCTGTGTCCTGTCCCGCTGGCCATCTCCCGCTAGATTATGCCGCACGGCGGAAGCAGCAGGGGAAAGAGTGCAAAGTGCAAAGTGCAAAGTGCAAAGTGCAAGGTGCAGAGTGCCAAGATAGAGGACACGGCGGAAGGGGAAAGCTTTCCAGTGGCGGCGGCAGCATGCCGCCGTCTTCAGCGCCAGCGCACCTGCACGGCCACGCTGCACCCGCCTTGCCGTCTGCTCTCTGATCTATATCCTCTGTGCGCTCCGTGGCTGATCAGCCCGGCATCACGCAGCACTCAGAGCTCATCGAGCTGGAGACCGAGCAGCGGGCAGTTGTCGCTTAGCAACAGCTATTGTGACTGAGTCTCTTTTGCAATAACGAATTGCAGTACGCAAGTCGACACTGCTGTCGCGTTGGCGCTGGCAAAGGCGGGCCGGCCTGGGCCGGCCCCGCCAAGACGGCGGCATGCTGCCGCCGCCACTGCACTCAAAGTGGTCGGCGGGCGCAAAGTCCCGCCCCACCGGCACGGCGGCCGCTGCTACCGGCGCGGCTAAAGCGTCATCACGTAGTGCGCCACGTCGACGACTTCCTGGTCGGTCAGCAGGTCGGGCGCGAAGCCGGGCATGCCGTCCTTGGGGAACTTGAGGGTCTCGGGATTGGCATCCTCGACGCCCTCGCCACCTTGGCCCTGTGCCGGTGTGATGTTTTCCGGCGGTTCGACACCGCTCTCGCCTTGGGCCAGCGCGGGCTGCATGCCGAAAAGCCGCGCCAGGCGCTGGCTGGCAGGCTCGCCGGCCGCCCCGTAGATCTTGCCCTTGTGGTCGTTGAACCAGTTGCCCTTCGCCTTGCGCACCTTGCCCATGATCTGCAGCGGATTCCAGATCCCGCCGGCGCCCTTAAGCGTACTCAGGTCGAGTACCGCGCCGTGGCAGTACTTGCAGCTGGACTCAAACACGCGCTTGCCGTTCTCCACGTTGGGCGTCAGCCCGCCGGGCGGCATGGCGTAGTTCGTCTGCACGATGAACGGCTTGGCATCCTTCGCCGCGGGATCGGCGATGCTGTTCAGGTAGGCGGCCAGCGCGTCCTTGTCCCCGGGCGGCACAGCCAGCTTGTAGTTCATGTACGGACCGGCGATGCACACCAGCGCGGCATCGGCAAGCGTGGGGCTGCTGCCCAGCATGGCTTTCAGCTGGGCGTCGTCGCTGATCCACCAGGCGCCGCGCGGCGCCATGCCCAGCGCGCTGTGGGCGATGTAGATGCGGCCGGTCAGGTCGGCGGTGTTGGCGGCATGGCAATTGGCGCAGGTGATCCCAGTGGCGCTGTACGCCGCCGTGCTGAAGAGCTCCTTGCCGCGCGCGATCGGGTCCACGGGCGGGGCGGTCTCGACAGGCTTGGCGGCCGGCGGCGCGGTGCCCTTCTCGAGCTGGGCGGCGGGGCCTTTCTTGTGAGGGCCAGGGCAGCCGGCCAGCACAGACAGCACCAGAAGTGTGAGAAGAGCACAGAGCGCAGCTTTCACGTAGTACATCATCGTCCTCCACACAAGATTGCGGGCTCGCCCGCCATTGACGTGATTATGCCACAAAACAGGCCCGGCTGCAGGGCTGACAGCGGGACGCCAGCCAAGCAAAGCGGAGCAGGAGCGGCTGGCGGTACGCGGCGCTCGCGAGCTGATCTGCGCGCCTGCCGGCGGCCCAGCTTGGTATGATGTAACCATGCAAAACATGCAGCGCCTGCCGCTAATGATTACGCTTCTCAGTCTCCTCCTGCTCGCCGGCTGTCCCGGCGCACGGAAGCAAAGCGCCCCGCCGCAGAATGCGGGCACGGCGTCCAGCGCTCCAGGCACTCCGACCGAGCAGGCCGGCCAGGCTCCGGGTGGGCAGCCGCTGTACCTGGTGACGATCACGCCGCTGAAGCTGATCCTCGATCCGCTGGTGGGCAGCCGCGGGCGCGTCGAAGTACTGCTGCCGCCCGGCGCGTCGTCGCATACCTATGAGCCCAAGCCCTCGGATGCGCAGCGCGCCGCGCAGGCCACGGCGCTGATCTGGGTCGGCCAGGATTTCGACGCCTGGGCGGCCAAGCTGGCGACGACCGCGAACATCGAGCTTTTGCCGCTCGTACCGCCGGACATGCTGATGAAGGCCGGGGCATCGGAGATCGCGAAACAGCCGGGTGCGGACGGCGCCGCCTCGACTGAGCACACAGCTGGCGCGGGCGACGTAGTGGCACAGGCGGATCCGCACTTCTTCACCGATCCCATAGCCGTCGCCGGCCTGCTGCCGCCGCTGGCGGAGAAGCTGGGGCAGCTCGATCCCGCCGGCGCGCAGGACTATCAGCGCAACGCTGCGGCACTGATCGCGCAGCTGATGGCGCTCAACGAGCAGCTGTCCACGAAGCTGGAGCCGCTCTACGGCCAGCCGGTGATCCTCTACCACCCGTCGTTCAGCTACTTCGTCAGGCGCTACGGGATGAGGCTGGACGGGCTGATCGAGGCCTTTCCGGGCAAGGAGCCCTCGCCACAGGAGCTGACCAAGCTGGTGGAGACGGCCAAGCGCGACAAGGTGCGGGCGATCTTCGACGAGACGCTGCTGCCCAAGCAGCCCGCTGAGTCTGTCGCCGAGGCGGCGGGCCTGCCGGTATACGAGCTCGACCCGTCCTGCGGCGCCTCGGAGCGCAACTACCAGAGCTACCGCGAGTGGCTGCTGTACAACGCGGATATCTTCCTCAAGGCGCTGAAGCAGGGCTAGATGGGCACGGCGATCGAGACGGCGGGGCTGACGGTGCGCCTGGGCGGTTTCGCCGCGCTGGATGACGTCAGCTTGACGCTGGCAGATGGCGCGTTTGTCGCCGTGCTCGGCCCCAACGGCGCGGGCAAGTCCACGCTGCTGCAGGTGCTGCTGGGCCTGATCAAACCCAGCGCGGGCAATGTCACGGTGCTGGGGCGGGCGCCGGGCCGGACCAGCGGCATCGGTTACGTGCCGCAGCTCAAGACGCTTGACCGCAGTTTTCCTGCGGAGTCCTGCGAGGTTGTGCTGTGCGGTCTTAAGCGGCGCTGGCCCTGGCGGCTGAGCGCGGCGCAGCACGCCATCGCCGTGGATGCACTCAGCAAGGTCGGCGCGGCGCAGCTGGCGCACCGCGCGTTCTCCGTGCTCTCCGGCGGCGAGCTGCAGCGCGTCTACCTGGCGCGCGCGCTGGCCCGCCGGCCGCGGCTGCTGCTGCTCGACGAGCCGGCGGCGGGCATCGACGTGGCGGGCGAGGCGGACATGTACGACGTGTTGGAGGCCTACCGCCGCGAGAGCGGCGCCACCGTGCTGATGGTCACGCACGACTGGGGCGCGGCCTTCCACCACGCCACCTGCGCGCTGCTGCTGAACCGGCGGCTGATCGCCCAGGGCCCGCCGGCCACCGCGCTCTCCGACGCCAACCTGAGCGAGACCTTCGGCCATACCGGCCACGCCCACGCGATGGGCCGCTACGGCGAGGACGACAGCCATGCATAGCGCGCTGGCCGAGGCGCTGGGGATGCCGTTCGTGCAGCGCGCGCTTTGCGCCGGCCTCTGCATCGGCGCGGCGACGAGCTACTACGGCGTGTTCGTGGTGCAGCGCGGTCTGGCCTTCCTCGGCGACGGGCTGGCGCACAGTGCGCTGGGCGGGGTGGCGCTGGCGCTGCTGCTGGGCCAGCAGCCGCTGTGGATCGCCGTGCCGTTCACCGTGCTCGTGGCGCTGGGCATCACCTGGGTCACCGAGCGCACGCGCCTCGGCGCCGACACCACGATCGGCGTGTTCTTCGCGCTGTCGATGGCGCTGGGCATCGTCTTCCTCTCGCTCAAGCAGGGCTATGCCGCCGACGCCATCGCCTACCTCTTCGGCTCGATCCTCGCCGTCAGCCGCGCCGACCTGTGGGCCGCCGGAGCCGTGGCGCTGATCACCGCCGCCGCCACGCCGCGCTGGGGCGCCTGGGCCTACGCCAGCTTCGACCGCGAGAGCGCGCTGGCCGACGGGCTTGCCGTGCGCCGCGACGACTACCTGCTCTCGGCGCTGATCGCCGTGGCTGTCGTCGTCGCCGCCAAGGTGGTGGGCATCGTGCTGCTCTCCAGCTTCCTCGTCATCCCCGCCGCCGCCGCGCGCCTGCTTGCGCGGCGCTTCAGCACGATGACCATCCTCAGCGTGAGTATCGGCGTGCTCAGCGTGCTGGCCGGCCTGGCGGCAAGCTACATGCTCAACCTGCCCAGCGGCGCGACGATCATCCTCACGCAGACCGTGCTGTTCGCCCTCGCCTGGGCGATGTCAGCGTGGAGGCGTGCGTAGGGCGCGCTGTAAAGCGTGCCGTCTTTAGGCTGGAGGCTTCTGTTGCAGCACCATGAATACAAGAGCGGCGCTATTCACATCGCGCCCTACAGTGTTGCTGCGGCTGGCAGCTATCATCATCACGTGCTGCGCACCGGCACTACGTTTCTTCTGGACCTGCACCGCCGCGCGCTGGCCGATGCCCGGCTGCAGCTGGTGGAGAGCGCGTTCGTCGCCTTTCTCGCCGGCGCCTGGCTGGGACTGCGCGCCGTGGAGACGGACTGGGGCGTGGACCTCTCGTTCAGCCGCGCCACGCCGTACTTTGCGCTGGGCGCCGCGGCGCTGTGGCTGCTCGGCGGCGGCGCGCTGATGCACTTCGCCCGCAGCGCGCACCGCGACTACGTGGCCAGCCTGCTTGGCGAGTCCGGCCTGCTGTACCTGGCGCTGGAGCATGAGCCCGCCGAGACGCTGGCCGCGCTGCGGCGGCGTGAGAGCCTGTCGCAATTGCGCGGGCGCACGCCCCTGGCGCTGAGCTTCTCCGCGCGCATGCTGGCGCTGTTGGCCAGCTATCCCGCCTGCGCCTCGCGGCTGGGCTTTCACCCCTGGCCGCGCCTCTGGCGCTACCTCGAGCGCGGCCTGGTGCTGCTCACCGTGGTAGTGCTGGCAGCGCTGACCCTAAAGCTGATGCCGGCAGTGCAGCTGGCGCTGATCGGCCAGTTCGAGTACCCGCCGGCGCTTAGGCCGCTGGGCGCCAGTGTGCTGCTGCTGCTGCTGGCGTGCTTCACCATGGCGCACGCGCGCAAGCTCGGGCTATGGCTGGCGCTGGTGGAGGTGCTGCACGGGCCGGTGACCCGCGACCGCGCAGTACTCACGCGGCAGTGAACATGAGACTCATTCGCAATACGCATAACCTGATGAATCCAGAGAGCATCAACCACAGAGCGCACAGAGAGCACAGAGGCAAGAAGCAGGAGAGCAGGAAAGCCGTCAGCGCAGCCGCCGGTATAATCCCCGCGTGACGCAGACCACGGGGACACAGACGCTGCAGCGCTTGCCGTACGCGCTGGAGAGCCGCGTCAAGTCGCAGCTCATCATAGCCAGCCTGTCTGCAGGTTACATCCTTTACTTGTTGAGTGCTGCCATGAGCGAGGCGCTGGCCCCGAGCCTGCCAGCGGCACCCTACTGGATGGCGCTGCTGATGGCGGTGCCGTGCCTCCTGTGGCTGCAGCTGGCGCTGGCGGCGCTGCGGGACGCGCGGCGGCGCGCCCGGCCCAAGGCGCTGCACGTCATGGACGTGACGCCGCTGGTGCGCATGCTGCTGGACGACGATCAGGTGCGCGAGTTGCCGCTGTGGACCCGCTATGAGCAGCGGCAGTGGGCCGCGACGGGCACGAAGCTGCCGAGCTTCAAGCTCCGCGCCGAGCGGCTGGTCAGCGAGTTCGAGCTGTGCGAGCAGTGCCTGAAGGATGAGCACGGCTGCCGCTTCGAGGACGTGGAGCGGGTGGTCAGCGCGCCGTTCGGGCAGGGCACCGTCAGGGACGGCGTGGTAGTCAGCATCGTCATCCTCGCCGTGCTCGGCGCGATCGCCTTCTCGGCGCTCACCGGCAGCCCGCTGCCCTGGGCTCCGGCGCTGATCATCGGCAGCGGCACCGTGGCCTGGGCCTGGGGGCTGGCGGGCGCGCGCGCCGGCGGCCTGAAGCTCGGCATCGCCGACGCGCTGTGCGAGTACCTGCTGCGCGAGCCGCCCGCAACGCCCGAGGCCTAGCGCGCAGCTATAATCGCGGCGTGACACAGCCCACGGGGACGGAGGACCGGCAGGCGGGGCGGCAGCCCGGGGAAATGCAGCGCGGCAAGCGAGGTGAGCGCGGCGAGCGCAGTGAGCCCGCCGGGCGAGCAGCGCACAGCGAAAGCGCAGACCACACCGGCCGCCGCGAGCGTCGTGAATCCTGGCTGCAAGCGATAGAGCACTTCTGTCAGTTTCACTTCGCGCCGCAAGCCACGGGGACACAGACGCTTAAGCACCTGCCGGGCGCGCAGGCATGCAGCGCGCAGGTCGGGCTCATCTTCAACGCCATGTTTGCGGCTTACCTAGGCTACAACTGGATCGAAATGCTGTTCAGCTTCTACACGCGCAGCGCGGCGGGGGCGCCGTTTTGGCTGCTGCTGCTGGCAGTTGTACCGTGCGGCGTGTGGCTCTGGCTGGCGCACGTCGCCATGCAGGACGCGCGGCAGCGCGTGCGGCCCACGGCGCTGCACATCCTGGACGTAACGCCGCTGATCCGCTTGCTGCTGGATGACGACCTGCTGCTGACGATGCCGCTGTGGGGCCGGCGCCGTCAGCGGGCGCCTGCCACGCGCACCACTTTGCCCGGTTTCAAGATCCGCGTGGAGCTGCTGCTCAGAGAGTTTCGGCGCTGCGAGCGCTGGCTGAAGCAGCAGCACGGCTGCCGCTTCGAGACCGTCGAGCAAGCGTTGAGTGCTCCATTCGCGCTGCGTGGCGCCATGTCCGACGCGACTGCTAACATCGTCATTGCGCTGCTGCTGAGAGCGATCATCTTGATGGCGTTCACTCTCAACTCGCCGCAGTGGGGACTGCCGCTCAGCGCCCTGATCGCCGTGCTGGCCTTCGCCGCGGGACTGGGGCGCGCCCGCACCGCGGGCCTCAGACTCGGCGTCGCCGACGCGCTGGCCGAGTACCTGCTGCGCGAGCCGCCCGCAGCACCCGAAGCCTAGCGCGCCGCTATAATCCCCGCATGAAGCCCGAGGTATTGCTCGTGGACGCGGGGGGCACGCTGTGCTGGCCGCCGCTTGACCGCATGGACGCCATCCTCGCCGAGCTGAAGGGCCGGCCCATCGGCATCGAGGCGCAGTACTGCGCCTTTTCGCGCGGCAGCCACGCGCTCGACGACTACATGCGCGAGCACCACGGCGGCTATCCGACGCACGACAGCTTCAGCCTCAACCACTGGGTCTACGAGGAGGGCATCGCGCGCGAGGGCTTTGCCGGCCTGTGGACGCGCGAGTGCACGGAGGAGCTCTTCCGCCGCGACCGCCGGCTGGGCAAGTGGGACTACACCTTCCCGTGGGTGCGCGATGCGCTGGACAGGCTCAAGGCCAGCGGCATCCGCCTCGGCCTGGTGAGCAACTCCGACGGCCTGGTGAAGCAGCTGCTCGCGTCGCTGGGCTACGCGGGCTACTTCGAGACGATCGTCGACAGCTACGTCGAGCAGGTGTACAAGCCCGAGCCGCAGATCTTCTACCTCGCGCTGGAGCGCATGGGCCTGATCAAGCTGGCCGACGCCGCCTACCGCGCGGCGGAAGGGAGCGCCCGCGTCTCTGCGGGTGAGACAAATGGCGGCCAGGGACGGCCGCCCTCCCCGGTAATGTACGTGGGGGACAACTGGCGCAGCGACTACGAGGGCGCGACGCGCGCGGGCCTCGACATCCGCCTGATCGATCCGCTGGGCCTGTTCGCCAGCTGGACCGACAAGCGCGTGCGCGACATCGCCGCCCTGGCGGACGAGCTGTGCGGCGGGTGAGCTTTCCTGCCGCCAGCCGCTACTGCCAGTAGGCCGCGAGGAGCCGCTGGTTAGTGCTGTCGTAGTAGCAGATCACCGGGTTGCCGTTGACCACGGTCATGCTGCAGTACTCGCCCACGGTGCCGACGCTGTCCACCTGATACGGCTGGTACCAGGCCGCGCCCGCCGGGTCGTAGGAAGTGACGAACCACAGGCCGATGTTCTCCATGTCGTAGTAGCAGGTGGCCGGATTGCCGCTGAGCGCCACCAGGTCGCCGTAGCCACCGCCGCCGATCTGGTGCAGCCCCCCGCCCCAGGTGGCGCCGTTGGCGTCATCGGCGCGGGCGTAGTACAGGTTGCCGTCCTGCACCGGGCTGCCGGCGCACAGCGCGGGCACGGTGCTGATGCGCGTCAGCGAGGTCGTGCGGGTGTCCACTTGGCCCAGAAAGATCGGTGTCGCCCAGTCCGTACCAGCGGCGTTCGTGGCCAGCACGACGTTGAGCTGTGACACGCTGCTTTGCGGCATCAGCAGGTAGGAGATGGCCGGAAACTTGAACATCCCGCTGCCGGTCGTGCTCATTGACAGGCCTTCATACTGCGCGCCGGTTTGCGCGGCCATGACTTCCACCGCCGCGTCCCAAAACGCGCCGACGGGGTCCGCGGCCACGTAATAATCGATGTGCGACAAGCCGCTCACGCCGTACTGTGACACGCTGGCAATCGCCAGGCTGCTGTTGATCAGGCGCAGGGCGCACGCGCCGCCGCTGCCGTCTCCGGCGCCGACCTGCACGGGAGCGTTCCAAACGCCCGCGGTGTAGTCCGTGGCGCTGACGAAGTACTGGCTGTAGGCCGACACGCCGATGTTGTACGTGCCGTAGGCGATCGCCGGCGCCTGCGTGCTGGGCACGATCGCCAGGCTGGGGCCATAGCCGGTGTCGTCCGCCGCGCCGACGGGAGTTGCCACCGCGCCCCAGCCGCTGCCGTCCTCGGCCGTGGCACGGCAGAAGCGCAGGTCGCGCCCCGGCCAGTCCTGATAAGCGACGCAGGCGCGGGCGTTGACGCCGGTGCCCGAGACGCACATCGAAGTGGGGCGAACCACCTGCACATCACTGTCGACCACGGACCTGTTCCAGCCGTGGGCCAGCACGATCGAGGCCAGCGTGGTGTCCGTGGCCAGGAAGTTGTCGATCACGCGCAGGTGGACGATGTTCGCACCGCTGCGGCCGAAAGTGTGGCTGGCCAGCGGAACTCCGCTCTGGTCCACTTCGTAGATGCCGTCGCTGTTGAAGTCCCATTCGTACTTGATGATCGTGCCGTCAGGGTCGCTGGAACCCGTGGCGTCGAAGTCCACCGCCAGCGGAGCGTCGCCGTTGAGCACGGACGGCAGGAACGAGGCGACGGGGGGCTGGTTGGCCGGGTCGATCGCCAGGAAGGTGAGGCTGCGCGTGCCCGCCAGGCCGCTGTCATCCCAGGCGCGCACGGTCGTCGTCCACTCGCCGGGAGCGAAGAGGTGGTTGGCCAGGCCGTCCTGGTTGTCCTCCAGGTCCCATGTGCCGTCCGACTCCCAGTCGAAGTCGTAGCTTTCGATCGCGCCACCGACGGAGTAGCTGTAGGAGGCGTTGAAGTTCACCGTCAGCGGTGCGAGGTTCAGCAACGGATCGCTGTTGAGGTCCGTAGTGAAGAAAACGTCGGGCGTCAGGTTGTCTCCGATGAGCAGCCAGTCCAGCCTGGCGTCATCCGTGCCGGTGAGCAGCACCACGGCGTAGAGCTGGCCAGTGGCGGAGATGTACGTGGACAGCGCGGGCGGGTAGACCAGGTTCTGAGCGGTAACGCGCCGCCAGTCCCAGCGGTCGGCGCTGAAGTTCGCCAGCGCGAGATACAGGTTGGCGTAGTCCGTGGGCTCGCTGTCCCAGGCCAACTTGATGCGCGCGCTGCCCACATAGTCCGTCATGTTCTCGAACTGGAAGATGGCGTAGGCCGCGTCGTCGAGCGACGGGCTGAGCAGCGGATCGTAATTGGGGTTGAACTGGTCGCTCTGCATGTGCGCATGGGGCAGCCCGGAGTTGTAGGCGTAGCCCTCGCGACAGCGGTCGTCTTCCGTGGGCGGGGCCGACGCGCCTTTGTTCAAGGTGTGCGGCGCCGGCAGGCTAGGCATGACGGGTGCCGGTATGCCATCCGGCTGCGGCGACGAACCTTGCGCCGCCGGCGGTGGTGTGGCGGCCTGCTGGACAGCCGCGCTATGGCTCGCGCAACCTGTCCAGAGGCTTATGATGCACGCAGAGAAGCAGATGAAGCTCAGTACGAAGCACAGAATCCGTCCCATACGGCAGCACCTCCGCGGCGCGATCACGGTGAGCATGCCGGTCTTGCATGCGCTGGTTTCGTAAGATTATAACAGCGCTGCGCGGCCGCTGCCAGCTAAGGGCGGACCGCCAGTGCGTTGCGCTAACGGCCCGGCAGCTGTGCTACACTCCAAACCTGATTCGGTGGGTGGAGGCGTCGTTGGCTGATCTAGCGATTTCCGGCCTGAAGGCCGTGCCAGTAGTGCTGTCGCGCGAGTACTACACCATTGGGGGCACTGCGGAGTGCGACCTGGTCGTGCCCGAACTAGGCGCCTGCGGGCAGGTGGCCTGGCTGCAGGTGGAGGGTGGGACGGTACTGCTAGGCAGCGACAGCGGCGACGCGCGCGTGCTGTTTGTCGGCACGCCACTGAACGCGGGACGTCGCGAACGGCTGCTGCTTCACGACTCCTTCAGCATTGCCGGCCGCACGCTGACGATCACGCCGGCGCTCGTCTCGCTCACGCAGATCCGCGAGCCGGGGCTGACCTGGGCCGTACTCAGGTTCCTGGTGGGCCTGTTGCTGCTGCTATTCATCCTGCCAATCCAGCTCATGTTCAGTGGCAGCGCGGACATGCAGCAGCAGCAGCAGCAGCAGCAGCAGCAGCAGCAGCAGCAGTCAGCCGAAGGCGCCGTGAGCCAGATCAGCTGGGATTTGCCGTTCGTCTTCCCGCCGCCGGTGCTGCTGCTGGCAAACTCCGGCAGCCAGCTCACCAGCGGCATGGATGATCGGTCCAGCCAGCTCGAGAGCCTGCTGGGCACGCCGGCGTTCGCCTCGACGTTTCTGGATACGATGGACGCCAAGCTGCAGACCGTGCTGGCACAATTGCCCACTGCGCAACAGCTCTCACTGCTGGCCTGCTACGCGCTGTTCGGGGGCTTTATCAACTGCGGCGGCAGCCTGGGACTGAGCGCGCAGTCGCGCGTGGACATCAACGGCTCGACGCCCGGACTTGACGCGCGGCTGGGGCCGGGCGGCTGGCTCGGGCCGCTGAGCGCCATGCTGATCTACTTCTTCGCGCTCTACGGCCCGGTCAGCATGTTCCTGCTGATGGCCGGTGTCCGCTCCGCTCTGAGCATGGTAAGCGCGATGCTGCGCTACGGCTTGCGCTTCCTGATTATCTCGATCGTCTTCATCCTGTTGTTCTCCGTGGGCGCCTCGATCGCGCTCAAAGTACTGCTGGCGCGGCTGTCGCTGCTGGACTTCCTGGTCAGCCTGAAGGTGGTCACGCCCTTTTCACATCCGGGTATCCTGGGCCGGCTGATCGGTGTCCACCTGCTGTATCTCGCCGCGGCGGTCACCGTGATGCTGCTGTTGAACATCAAGCGCCTCAAACGCGGTCTGGTGCTCGAACATGCAGCAGTGCGGGCAACGGGCAAGCTGCTGGCTGCTAAGGGCCGCGCCATCGCTGAGCAGCAGCGCGGACGCCAGGGAAAGGAGTCTGCCAGCCCGGCCGCGAGCGACAACGAGAGCCAGTCGCGGCCTGACCCTGGCGGCGCCGATACGCCAACCGAATAGTGCACTGCGGCTGCACCGTGAGCATGTGCAGGCCCGGCGGCCTGCATCACCGGGAACGCGGCACGGCAGCGCCGTCAGCCGCCGCGCAGAGGATTCGCGGCTACCGCCGGGACGGCGGCACTACGAGCACTAGCGCAGGCCGAAGAACGCCATGCTGTACTTGGCATGGCCCGGACAGGCGAGTGGACGGCAGGCCGGCGGGGACGCGCGGGTATAATCCACTGCTATGAAACTGCCCGTGACCATCTATCCCGGGGAGGACGGCTGGTTCGTCGCCGAATGCCCGGTCATCCCAGGCTGCGTCTCGCAGGGGCGCACGCGAGACGAGGCGCTGGCCAACATCGAGGACGCGATCCAGGGCTGCCTGGAAGTGCGCCGCAGGCTCGGGATGCCTCGGACAGTCGAACTAACGGAAGTGGAGGTTCCTGTCTAGGTTGGTCAAGCTGCCTGTGGTCTCCGGCCGCAAGACACGCCAGGCGTTGGCCAGATTGGGTTGGCAGTATTTCCACCACTCTGGCAGCCATATGATCCTGTAAAGCCCGGCTCGATGGCGACTATCTCCGTGCCAGACCACAAGGAGCTCGATACCGGCACGCTACGCGCGATCGTGCGCCAAGCTGGTCTCACTGTCGAGGAATTCGTCGCGGCGTTGCGCGCGCACTAGCCATTGTGGCCGCTGCCGGTAGCGCTAGCGCAGGCCGAAGAACGCGCGGATGATGTGGCGGGCGACGTCGGGGTTCTCGCGCAGGCGGCGCGTGCAGTAGGGGTACCAGTCGCGGCCGTAGGGCACGTAGACGCGCAGGCGATGGCCGCCGCCGAGGATGATCCGGCGCAGCTGCGGATCGACGCCCAGCAGCATCTGGAACTCGTACTGCTCGGGCCTGAGGCCCAGCTTGTCGATCTGCGCCAGCGCTGCCCAGACGAGGTGCTCGTCGTGTGTGGCGATCTCGGTGTAGATGCCGCGCCTGAGCAGCTTGCCCAGCGCCGCAACGTAGTTGGCGCGCACCGTGCCGTAGTCACGCCAGGCGATGTCGCGCGGCTCGATGTAGATGCCCTTGCACAGGCGCACGCGGCTGCCCGCCGGCAGCGCGTCGATGTCGCTTAAGGTGCGCCGCATGTAGGCCTGCAGCACCGTGCCGACGTTGCCGAAGCGCGGCAGCAGCGCGCGGTAGATGCGCAGCGTGGCGTCGGTGCAGCTGTGGTCCTCCATGTCGATGGTGGCTTCGAAGCCGAGCTCTTTCGCGCGGGCCACGATCTGCTCGATGTTGGCGGCGCAGAAGCCCTCGTCAATGTTAAGGCCGAGCATCGTGGGTTTCAGCGAGATGCTGGCGGGCAGCTGTTCGCGGCTGGCGACGTCCAGCAGGGCCAGGTACTGATCGACGAACCATTGCGCCTTCTCGCGGCTGTCTACCGACTCGCCCAGCACGTCCATGGTCGCCATGGCGCCTGCGGCCTGCAGCGCGCGTACGCACTTCACCGCCTGCTCCACCGTCTCGCCGGAGACGTAGCGCTTGGCCACGTAGCCGACGATGGGCTTGGGGACGAGCGGCATGCCGATCACGACCAGGCGTCTGAAGAGGCTCATCATATTCTCCGGCTAGGGCTCGAGCGTCTTGGCGGCGGGACCTCAGCGCGGCGTGCGCCGCACGCGCGAACGGCTTGGCGAGGTCAGTGGATGTCCGGCGTGCGTCGGTGGCCAGCCGCAAATGACGGCGCGATAATAGGCCGAGTCGCCAGCGCTGTCAATCGCGGCGGGGCCGGGACAGGCACGGCAGCCTGCACCACCGGGCGGGCCGACACAAGGCCGGCCCCACGAAGAGCCGCCGTGACGGCGGCGCTACCAGCCCTACTTGCCGGGATTGGGTCCGTTCGACGGCGGCTTGGAGCTGCCGGACATCATCTGCTTCATGCGCTCGCGTTCCTCGGGCGTGATCGGCAGGTTGCCGCGGCCGGTCTT
>Ga0315287_10002025_pt1 | contig 18991 bp, 15 predicted proteins | sample YL17G11_0_MG_FD_205037 | JGI IMG/M metagenome (GOLD analysis project Ga0315287, IMG submission 205037) | Sediment microbial communities from Yellowstone Lake, YNP, Wyoming, USA - YL17G11_0 | ecosystem: Environmental > Aquatic > Freshwater > Lake > Sediment | place: USA: Wyoming | collected...
GGCTGCGCCCGCCCCCCCCCCCCCCATTCAAGCCCGGCCCGCCCCCCCCCCCCCTCCCCCCCCCCCCTTTTTTACAAACCCCTCTTTTTTTTTATCTCCCACCGGCGTGTGGTGAGGGCGGCCGGGGCCTGCTTTGCCCCGCGCTGTCTGCCACCCGGTGTCCCGGCGGCGGCTTGTGTCCGGCCTGTGTCGGGGCCACGCGCAAGCGCCGCTGCGTGCGCGCGGGAGGAGAGAGTGTGTGAGAGAGAGAGAGAGGGACAAAAAAATGTTGTCAAAAACAGGAACATTAACCCAATCACCAACCACGACCACGACATGCCGGTCTCTTCCCGCGACAAGGCCCACAGTCGCACTCATCATGATTGGATGTGTGCTGGCGGGCGTGCGGGCGCGTCTTTGTGAGGGAGCACCTTGCTTGTTTCTTCTTCTTCTTTTTCTCGATGTTCAGACCTCGTCTCCCAGGCGCACGCGAGTTGCGCCATCCGGCGTGCCACCAAACCCGTTTTCCTCTCTCTCTTTCTTACACCTTTCCGCGACAAATCACGCATCACACGCTTCCATGGTGTAGCTTGCCAAGTCTTAGCCTGCCAGATGTAAAACAAACAAACAAAGTCCTTCCAACCTTGAACCTGTCACTACTTATACCTCTCAAAAATAGTTTTTGGCATTGATTGCCGTTCGTGTAGCTCAGTTGGGAGAGCGTACGCTTCACATTAGCCCTGATGCGTTTGATATTAGAACACGCGTAAGGTCCAGGGATCGAAACCCTGCATGAACAGTTTTTTTTTTTTTAGCAACCGCTGTTTTTGCTCGATGGAAAGGAGCGCGTGCGAGGCGTGGGGGGATGAAGAAGTTTTATTTCTGTGCCCCAGCGAATGGAGGAGGGCGGGGTCACGAGTCGGGCTGCTTCCGGGGGCTTGTCTTCTTTTGTGATCTGCACACGCGCGCACGCTCTCCCTCGTCGTTCCGGCCACGCTTGCAGCAGTGGGTGCGAGTGTTGGATATCGGAAGGAATGCCTAATGATGGGAGGGGTGGGTGGGCGGGACGGCGCTGGCCCTTGTTTTCTCGCTCTTTCTCCAGTCCTCTGTCCTTGGGTCGCAAAAAACGCGCCGAGCGCTCGTCGATGGCTGTCCCGCAATATCAGCCCAGGCAGCGTGAGTGGCGCCTTGGCGTGACTGAACTTTTTTTTTTGCCGTTTTGCTGTTGTTTAGGATGGGGAGGGTCGCGGGAGGGATGGGCAGGTTGAGGAGGGGTGGCCGGTTCTCCACACTGCCTTGGACCTCTTCTCGTGTTTTTGCCTTGGCCACGCCTTGTTGGGTTTCCAAGACACCGCGCCCCCTTGGAGTGTGCGCCCAGGTCTAGCACAACACACCCTTTCGGTGGTGATGCTCCCAAGACCGCGCCCGTACCGCTTACACGCCGCCGACCACCACTCTACATCTCCCATCCCCACCTCAATCAAACCTCGCCCCCGGCACGACCAGCGCCACCACATACCTAACCACCTCCTTCACCAGCCGCGCCGGCTTGGGCGCCACAAACAGGGCGCTCGCACTGGCGTACAGGCGCGTGTCAGGCCCGCCCGGCGGCCCGTCCGTAACGGTGGCCCGCATCCGCAGCTTCCTGCCCACCACGCTCTCCACCTCCGCCGTCACCAGCAGCAGGCGGCCCGCCGAGATCTTGCGGTGGTAATCAACCTCCAAGTGCGCGGTGAAGGCGGGCCCGATGAAGGGCAGGTCGCCATGCACGCGCAGGGCGTAAAAGAGGTGGCCCATCGCTTCATCAACGATCGCGGCGGTCAGGCCGCCGTGCGCGACGCGCGGGTACCCGCATACGTTCTCGCCCAGTTGGATGACGTACGCCATGCGGCGGGCGGACGGGTCGTACAGGGCGACCAGGTCGCGGACCATGTCATGGCGGAGGAGGGCCGAAAACTGTTACATGGGAGGAGGACGTGGGAGGAGGACGTGAGGCGGGCGGAGGTTGGGCACCACGCTTTTCCTCTTCTCCATCCATCCACAATTTCTTGTGGAAGGAGGGAGGGCTGGGCGTGCCACACGTTGGTAGCCCTCCTCTGGATGGCGTTGGTCGCTCTCCAGAGGAGAGCGACCAACGTGTGCTTGCTTTCTCTCACCCTCTCTCTCTCTCTCTCTCTCTCTCTCTCTCTCTCCTCCCTCTCTCTCTCTCTTTTCTCTTATTCTTCCTTACCACATGGTCCGCCCTCAAGAAGGCGTGCGCCTGCTTCTCCAGGTCGTCCGCGCTCAGGATTTGGACAACGCCGTCTCCGGCCGCCAACTCCTTGACCCAGGGGGCCGCGTCAGTCAGGCTTGGGGTGGCCACCACCCTTTCATCCTCCTGCGCCCGGGCGGTGTGGCGGGCCGTGGGAGCCAGGGTGAGGCTGCCCAGGCCGCCCAAGGCGACGCAAGCTGCGGCGGCAAGGAGGGCCGAGGTTGACCGGCGAGGGGGTGGCGGGAGTGGATGGTGGGCTGCTGGTGGCAGTACTGTCGCAGCAGCGGAGGAGAACGCGACAGCGGTGCGAGCAACGCGAGACGGATGAGGCGGCGTGCCGCGGACGGTGGCCGCCATCACGGCCCCAGCAGCAGCACTGGCAAACGCGGCAGCAGCTCGTTGCGAGGTCGGCGATTCAATGCCTCCCGTCGGGATGGCGCCCCGCACAGCCCAGCCACCGGGTCCGCCCGCCGCCCGGCCCAGGGCTCGGCCGGCCAACAAAGCAGACAGGCGTGGAGTGGTCATCGTGCCGGGTATGCGCAGCGTTGGGCAGGGAGAGCCAGAGGGGCACAAGCGCGTGCGGCGCGTTTTTCCTCGCCCCTCCCTTTTTACTGGAATGGTTCGATGAAAATGGAAAACATGGGCCACGGTACAAAATAGGATCGCGGGCGCTCAGGGAATGGGCAGGGAATGGGCAGGTTGAGGATAGTTCTGTTATTTTATTGCTCGTGAAGGGGCGCGGGATGGCTGGTCGTGTTTGCAGTTTTTGGCCAAGGTGGCCCTCTCTCTCTTATACGTATGACACACGCACGCAGCACCACCACACCACCCACCATCCCACCACCACTTTGCGTTTCAGAGAACACGGAGTGCCCGAAATATATATAAAAAACACCCACACGCATATCACTCGCTCATTTCGCGCCGGCCGCCGCCGCCGGCCCTGCCCCGCCACCACCCCCGCCCTTGCCGTGCTCCATCCCGCCATGCCCCCGCCCACCCACCACCCGGCGCCAGAACCAGTGCCGCCGCCACAGCGCGCCCATCTCCTCGATCGGCACGCCCTTGGTCTCGGGCAGGAGCAGCCAGGAGTAGAGCGTCATGACGACCACGCACGCCCCGAAAAAGACAAAGATGCCCCATTTCAGCCCGCACAGCATGGACAAAAAGGCCTGGCCCATGATGAAGGTGAAGAGCAGGTTGACGCACACGGACAGGGCCATGCCGAAGGACCGGGTTTCCATGGGCTGGACCTCGGAAGGGAGGAGCCAGCCCAGCGGGCCCCAGGACCAGGCGAAGGCGGCAATGTAGACGCACACCACAAAAATGGTCCCGACCGCGGCCTTGGAGGAGAGGACGACCCCGTCCTTGCCGCCCGAGAACAGGACGCCCAGCAGGCCGCCCATGGTGAACTGGGCGGCCGCCATGACGATGCCGCCAGTGATGAGCAGCGGGCGGCGCCCCGCCCGGTCGACCAGGAAGACGGCGATGAGGGTGGCCAGGACATTCACGACGCCGACCACGACCGTCTGGAGCAGGGCCGACGCCTGGGAGGAGCCCAGCGTGCCAAAGAGGACAGGCGCGTAAAACATGATGGAGTTGATGCCCGTCAGCTGCTGGAAGACAGGGGCCGCCACGACCGCCACCAGTTCGGGGCGGTACTGGCGCCGGAAGATGGCGCCCCGGCCTACCGCTTCGGCCGCCTTGGTCGCGGCCGCGGCGTCGCTGATATCCTCCATCTCCGGGCCAATGTCGTAGCCCGCCCCGCGCACGCGTTGCAGGACGCGGCGGGCCTCCTCTGGGTGGCCCCGGGCGAGCAAGGAGGCGGGCGTGTCGGGCAGGCAGAGCGCGCCGCCCAGGAGGATGAGGGCGGGCACGCCCGCGCCCGCCAGGCTGAGCCGCCACCCGTGCTTGACCTTGCCCAGGACCGCCCAGTTGACGAGCTGGGCGACCAGGATGCCCAGGGTGGTGGCCAGCTGGAACATGATGTTGAGGGCGCCGCGCAGGTGGGTGGGCGCCATCTCGGAGAGGTAGAGCGGGACGGCCTGGTTGGCAAAGCCAACGCCGCAGCCGAGCAGGACGCGGCCAAAGACGAGCATGCCGACGTGGACGGCGCCCGCCGTCAGGGCCGCCCCGATGCAGAACATGACGCCCGCCAGGGCCATGGTCGTCCGCCGCCCGGCTCGGCGGGTGACGAAGCCCGCCACGATGGAGGAGACCATGCCCGCCAGGAAGAGGGAGGACGTGAACAGTTGGAGCAGGTGGTCTGCGTACTTGCAGTACGGGTTGGTGTCCGCGTTGGGGAAGTCCTCAGGGACGGGCTTGGAGCAGTCGAAGACGCGGCAGTAGACGGAGGGGAAGAACTTGGCCAAGAACTCGGCGTTGGCGGTCACGCCGCCAGTGACGCCTGGTGGATGGGCGAGGGGATGGGGCGAGTTGAAAAAAGAGGAAAATGAGGGTGAGGCAGGGTTGTGGCGGCCGTGTGTGTTAGGCGCGTGTGGCGGCAATGGGCCGGGCGGCGCCCATTTTAGGGACGGCCTGGCGCTTTATTCGACGCTTCTCGCGCATCATTGGTGACTCATGCCGACTCTCTAGTGGCCTGAGGGTGGTGCGGCGTCTCGGGAGGGGGGCCGTGGCGGGCGTGGCATGCAGGCCGCGCGATGGCGGGGAGAGCAAAGACAAAAGAGGCCCGCCTTGGCCATTGGACAGCATTTGAGGGGGCTCTCCGTCGTCGGACGGCCTCGCCGGGCACATCAGTGTAGATACCAGTCAGCTCGCTATCGTCCTGCCCCAGTCCCGTTATCTCGGAGGGTGGAGGAAGGGTAGGACGGACGCACGCAAAAGAGGAAAACACCCTCTTCCTTTTTTCGCCACACCTCTCAAACCTCGTTCCGCCATCCCGCCCGTCCACTGCCCTCCAATTGCACCGCCAACCCTCCTTGACGTTGCCACACATCGAAACATCAACTCACCAATGTCATACCCGAAGAGCGCGCCCCCAAAGGCGGCCACCAGGCAGACGAGAGCTGTGTAAGCAGTAAAGTTGGCACGGGCGTACGTCCGGCCGGCCGGGGTGGTCGGGACGGAGATGCCGCCGGCCATTGCGGTTGCAGGCAGGGTGTGTGGCTGGCGGGTGGGATACACAAGAAAAGGAAGAGTCGAGCGGCGTCCGGGATGCAGCGGGGTCGAGCACGCGCAGGTAATTTGAGAGTTGTGAAGGTCGAGAGCCATGAGCCATCTCTCATCTTTCTCTCTCATTCATTCTCGTCAGAGCGCCCAGTCGCCATCAAGGTCTCCAAAGATGGAGGCAGCGCCGGTGTCCAGGTGTCCGCGGTGCGCGAGCTCACCACGCTCCACGCCCTGCCGGCCCACCAGAACATCGTCCGCCTGGGCGCCGTCCTGACCTCGCCGCTGGGCACCACCATGCGCGGCGTCGCCCTTGTGTTCGAGTACGCGGAACACGACCTGGGCGAGGTCCTGCGCTTCCATGGCGGCCCCGGCGGTCGCGCTCTCTCCCTGTACACATTTAAAGCACTTGCCTGGCAGACCCTGCGTGGCCTGTCGCACCTCCACGCGCGCGGCATCATGCACCGGGACGTCGAGCCGGCCAACCTGCTGGTGACGGGTGGCGGGTCCGTCCGCCTGGGCGACTTCGGGCTGGCCCGCTCCGTCGTGTCACCCGCTGCTCCGCTCTCCGCCATCGGCGGCGCGGTCGCCACCCTCCACTACCGCGCGCCCGAACTGATGATGGACGCGGCCCACTACACGCGCGCAGTCGACTGCTGGGCGGCCGGGTGCGTCATGGCCGAGCTTCTGCTGCTGCGCCCGCCTTTCAAAGGACAGGAAGCCCAGCCCGCGGCCCGGGCGGTCCAGGTCGACCAGTGCCGGGCGGTGTGGGAGGTCGTCGGCCCGCCCGATGCGGTTGCGTGGCCCTAGGGGGGCGCCCTCCCGCATTGGGCGGCCGACGCGGGCGGGCCACGAGGGGTGGCGGAGCGGGCAGGCAAGGGCGGCGGCAAGGGCGACCCCCACCCGCCGCCGGGCCGGTCGCGCCTCATCTCCCTACTCCGCGCCGGCTGCCCGTCAAGTGCGGGCGGGTCCCTGCCGCCTGGGGCCCGCCTCTCCGACCACGGCGCCGACCTCCTGGCCCGCCTGCTCGACCCCAACCCACTCACCCGCCTGTGCGCCGCCAACGCGCTGGCCCACCCATTTTTCACAGACGAAGCGCCGTCCCCGGGGGAGGACACGATTTGTGCGCGGGGGGAGGCGGGAGGGGGCCTACCCTCTGCGCCCGCGGTGGCCGGTGATGACGGGTGGGGGTGAGGCCGGCGAGGGGCGGTCGGCGGGGCACCTGTTATTTTAGAGAGCAGAGCAAGGTTCGGGCCGCCTCTCCACTGCTGCCACCAGCGCCCGCCGCTCTTCATTTCTATCGCTGCGCCCGCCCGCACAACGACCGGCGCGCACGCCCAACTTCGTCTCCAACCCCGCGCATCCACAAGGTCAGTCACCATGGACGCCGCCCAGTGGGCATTCACGAGGACTTGAGGCGCTCGCTCCACCACGCGCGCAAGAGCGAATACGGGCGTCTGCGCTTGGCCAGGGAAATTGGCCAAGGAGGCCAATTTGCATGCGTCTCTTTCCGCCCCGGCCCCCCGCCCCAGATCCCTCAACTCACCCTGCTTCCTTCCACCAACACGTCGCCCTTGACAGTTATTCTATTGGCGTGTAGAGAGACTTCCTCGTCCCCAGAGTATTCCCCCACACAAACAACAACACACGCAGGCGCCCCAATCTTGTTTTACTAGAGAGATGTCGCCGCCGCCGCCGGTCTCCTCCCGCCTTCGCGCCCTCCTCCAGCTGGACTTCTCCATTGACCCGGCCATCGGGGCGCCCTTGCTGCTTGGTGGCGGCCCGCCCCGTGTGGAATCCGGGATCGGCCAGCGCCAGGGTGAATCACTCCTCCCTTTTGGCGCGGCCGCGCCCGGCACCCACGCACCTGGCACAGACCGGGCCTCCCAAGCCGCCGTCGCCTCCTGGGAGCTGGCGCACGGCATTGGCAATGGCGGTGGCGTGTCAACGACTTCCGATCTCGTCGCTGAGCCTCGGGCGCCGGTGCCCGGGCGGGTCAGCCCGTCCAAACCATCGCTGGCAGCCCCCTCTCGAGGTGGTTCTGGTTCAGCCCACACTTCGCCCACCGTCATTGCGCTCGCCGCGTCCGCGCTGTGCCTGGCCCTGGTGGTCGCCCTGGTGGTGGGCGGCCTAGCCGCGCGTGGTCTGGCGACGTGGCGTCGCAAGGAGGAGGAGGAGGAGGCGGACACGGCCGGTGCCGGCGCGCCGTCCCCCTCCCCCACCAGCACTGCAGCCGGTCCAGCCTGGTGGCAGCGCTTGACCGTCGCGGGTCCGGCCGCCGTGGCGCCCTTTTCAGGCGAGGACTCCGCCCTGGCGACGCCCGCTGGCATTGGCGGCGGCCCTCCGACGATGACGTCGGTGGAAGCCGCCGCCGCCGCCGCCGCCGCCAGTGGCTCCAACCTCAGCCCCGGCATCGCGCGCCGCCTGGTGTCTGTCGACGATTCGGCATATGGCGAGGAGGGCGGTGCCGTGTCGGCTGCCGCCACGCCAGTCCAGCCTCCTTCACGTTTTTCCTCCTTCTTCAGCAGCGTCAGCGGGCGGACGGGGGTTGGTGGTGACCCAGAGGCAGGCGGCGGTGGGGTTTGAAGAGGGAGAGAGAGATGGAGAGTGTAGCCGAGTGAGAAAAACAAACAAAAATAAAATACAGGAACAAAGCAAAATATGCCCCACGCCAACCCACACACACTCACACACATACGCACACACACGCACGCCGGGATGACCCACACGCCCAGTACATGCACACGCAAGCGCAATCAACTCGCAAACAAACACACACCGCCCCTCCATCCTCTCACCCTTCCTGCTCGCCCACCACCAGGTCGACCGGCGCGCCGCCCGTCACCCACGCCGAGTGCCGCACGCCCGTCGGCATGATCAGGTAGGTGCCCGGGCTCAGCTGCAGGGCCTCCGTCTGCGACCCGCCCTGTCCGCCGCCGCCGCCGCCATTCTCGGCCGGGTCTTGCGGGTCTACAGAGATGAGAAAATGGCCAGCCGCAACGCCGAGCAGGCGGGGTGTGGGCGTGGCGTGGGACTGCATGACGCTGTCGGGCTCCAGTTTGAGGGTTTTCATGCGGGTGAAGCCCAGGGAGGCAAAGGTGGAGGCCAGGTCGGTGGAGGGCGGGAGGTGGGTCACGGTGAGCGGGGCTGGCAGGTCGGCCCCGGCCGCACTTGCGCGCATCGACCCCATCATTCCTGGGGCTGTGGGTGGCGAAACCCGGCTTGTGCCGCCCGTACCACCGGCGGTATGCATGGGGCTCACGCTGCACACACGAATAGGGCGAGGGTGGGCGGGCGCGAGGGCCCGACTGAGCAGGGCGAAGCGGAGGCAGAGCATTGTTGGTATGAAAAAGAGATGCAAGCCTTCTCGTAACACTTGAAGCTCACGGCTCGCCCGCCGACTTCCCCGGCGGCCCACTCACTCCCGGCCGGCTCACCGGCCGCGGGGGCGGCGCCTCCACATCCCCACCAAACCCACTCGCCGGTGACATAGCTGGCACAGCTGCTCCTGCTGCCCCTCCTTCACCCTCGAAGCCGCTGGCCGGCACGATCGCGGCGGGTTGTGGCGGAGGAGGGGTCGCCCGCCCGCCGCTGCTCTTCCCGCTTCCGTTTGTTCGCCCGCTCAGCCGCCTCGCCAGCCAGTTGGGGGGAGTGCTTCCACTGCCAGGGCAGGAGGTGGCGGGCGGCGGCCCAGGCGCAGCAGGCGGCGGCGGGGGCGCGTCCACCACCTCGGCCGTCGTGCCCGACCTTGACCCGGCCCGCCCGAGGTCGACAAAAAAATGGACGAGCTCCAACGCCGTCGGCCGGGTCGCCGGGTCTGCCGACAGGCACCTGTTCATCAGATCCACGACGCTGGCGGGCGCCTCCTCCGGCACCTGCACCGGCCGCAAGTGGCGCCCGGCGGGCGCCTCCCGGACGGACAGCTCCCACAGCAGGACACCAAAGGAATAGATATCGGCGGCCTCGCTCGTCGGCTGGCCCATGAGGACCTCTGGCGCCGCCCAGGCGTAGGTCCCGACCGCGTGCATGGTGGAGACAAATTGATCGCGCAAGACCTTGCCTTTGTGGAGAGAGGGAGTGTAGAAAAAGGAAGGATTGAGTGAAGATGTGAATGGAAAAAAGGAAGGGCACGCGCGCGCACCCGCGCCCGCCCACCCGCTGCCCTTTCTCCACAACTCACTCAGCCCGACGTCCGCAATCTTGGCCATGCCATCCCGGGCCAGCAAGATGTTGGGCGATTTTAGGTCCAGGTGGACGATGCGGCGGGCGTGCAGGAAGTGGAGGCCGCGCGCAATGTCCAAAGCACACGCACGGTTGAGGCCAGTCCGCGGAATGGGCCCAGTCGGCCCCACCCGCCGCCGCCAGGTGAAGCGGCCCTTGTCGCTCGCCGCGTCCTCCGCCAGGGCCGCGTGCAGGTCGCCGCCCGGCATGAACTCGGTCACTAGCACAGCATGCCCCACCTGGATGGACGCGCCTACAAAGGAGACGATGTTCCGGTCGTGGCACGCCCGTAGCAGCAGCACCTCGCGCGCGAGCTCCTCTAGGAGAGGCACCCGCCGCTTGCTGGCGACGTGGGGCTGGGTATTCAGCGACACGCCGGCCTGCGAGTCCGCGCTGCCTTTGGCGGGTGAGGCGGTGGCCGGGTTAGACCGGGAGGTGACGCGACTGCCTAGAGCGGTGGCGCCCGTGCCACCACCACCAGCTGCCCCTGCTGGGTCCGACACACTCGCCCCTGGCGGCCCTTCGTCCCGCCCAGGCGCGCCCGCGGTGTCATCATCCCGGGGTAAAGACGTGCGACGTAACCGGGCCAGCCAGGCGGGGCGAGTGCGGGCGATGGGCGGGTCGGGCGATGGCGAGGTGGCGGCCGTGCTCGCGTCTGCCGCCCGGGCGGTCAGGGCTGGGATTTTTTCGGAAAAGATCTTGACCGCCACCTCTTGCGCCCCGCCCAGCAGGGCCTTGTACACCCGCCCCGATGCGCCCGCCCCCAGCTCCCACTCCGACCCATCTGGGCGGGTGAGAATGCGCAGGGAATCCGGGTCCAGCTGCCAGTCCCGTTCGGCCAGGGCAGCGTAGCCACACCCGCCGTGCTCGCTGGTGTCCTTGTTGGTCCCGCCTGCTGTGGCCGACGAGGGCGTGGCGGCGGTCCCGCCGCCCGCCCCGCCATCAATGATTCCTAAGAGGGCAGCGGCGGAGGGGGCGCCACTGCCCGCACGCGCGGCGGCCGCGACCGCGGCGGCCAGGCCGACTGCCTGCACAGCGGCCTTGCCGGTTTTGCCGCCCCTCCAACCACCACCACCCCCGCCGCCACCCGCGCCGCCCGTCGATGACCGCTTGTATGCCACCCACCCGCCCGCCGCCAGGCCCGCCGCGAGCAGGGCCGGGATCAGGGCGGCCGCTGCAATGACGCCCGGCTCCGTGCCCCGCTCTCGGGGCCCGGGCACCGACAAAAAAGTTGGCGGCCCGCCGCGTCCCGTCCCCCCAAACGGGCGCCCGTTCACGCTGAACCAGCCGCTGTCCGACCCGGCTGTCAGCGCGGCCTTCGACACGCCGTTGACGTTCCAGCCCGCCAGGATCATCGCGGAGGTCAAATAGTTGGTCACGATGGCTTGTGACAGCTGGGTGAACAGGGCTTCCGCGCCCGGCCGGGGCAGGCGGGACACCTGGAAGGTGACGTCGACGGCGGGCACGGGTTCGGGGAGGCCCGCAGAGGCCGCGGAAGAAGTAGGCGGCGTGCGTGTCGTGGACGGGCTTGTGACGGCGCCGTCTCCCGTTCCCACCCCTCCTTCAGCCGGGGTCGCCGCCCCCAGGTTGGGCGGCGGCAGATCCGGCACCTTGGAGTGCGAATCCCCATCGCCCACGCCCGCGTCAGGGACCACGCTGGCGGGCAGGGCTCCCGCCAGCATCTGGGCCAGGCGGCGGCGTTGCGGCGGTGGTGGTGGAGAGGGCGCGGCCGCGTTGGCTGCAGGCACGTCCTCCTTGGCCGGCGGTTTAGGCTGATCGGCCGGCCGGGTCAAGGGTAGCGGCCACCCGTCCGGCGTGCGCGCCGCGGGTGGCACCACCATAGACGATGGTATGACAGCCACCTTCAGGACGCGCGTGTTGCTGGTCGTGACATAATCCACAGGCCCTGACGTCAGGTTGGAGACGACGACGGAGTGGAGCGTCCGGATGAGCTCGTTGTTCGACACGCTGGCCGCGGGCCCGACCAGCATGAGCTTGAAGACGACCTTGTCCCTGCCCACTGTGTCCTGGGGAGGGGGCGCCGCCGGGGCGAGCTGCGGGTTGACGGCCGTCTCCGCGAAGCGCAACAGCTCGACATCGTCTACCCGCACCCCTTCCGCTCGCAGGCGGCGCAGCGTTGGCTCGCCGGCCAGCACCTTGCGCAGGCTGGCCAGCTGGGCCGGGATCAGCGTCGTGTTGCGGCGAACTAACACGGATACGTCGACCGTTGGCACGCACCTTTTGCTTGACCCTGGCGGTGACGACGTCGAGCCGAGCAGAGCCCGCCTGGGTGGTGGGGACACCGGCGTGTCGAGGCGTGTCGGGGCGACCCCGTCGCTGCCCAAGCTCCCATCGAGGCCGCCATCGCATGGCGAAAAAGAGGTCGCCTCTAAAGACAAGTCGTCGACTGAAAGAAAGTCGGTCTCGGAGGCGACCGCGTCGTCGATGGTGGCCAAGAAGGCGGTGCTTGCGTTAACTCCTGGGCCGGAAAACTGAAAGGCAGGTTTGATGAGAGCGGGTTATTGTTCGCCTCTGCCTGCTTCTGAGCGCGCATCCGCCCAGCTTGTTTGTATCTCCATGGCCGTCTGCGACCGCTACCTTGTACGATCGAGTGTGACGCTTCGGAATCGGCTCCGCCGCACCCCACGCAAAAAGGCGCGTTTGCATGGGGGCATCTCGCTCCCTTCTCATGACCGCGCTCTCATTCCCGCTCTCTCTTGTCTTGCTTTCTTCTCGACCACTCACCCTCACGGCCGCCTCCGCGACGGGCTGGAGCTTGCTAATGGCCTCCACCTTTGCCTTTAAAACCGCGATATCGACGGGGCTGGCGGTGCACGTGAGATTTAGGGCGGCGACTGCCAGGATGAGGGCAAAGGAAGAGAAGCTGCGCGGTCGCCCCATCGCACTCGGCAGGACACCCACCGCTCGCCCCTCGCCTGGCATGTCGCCGGCCCTGCGTGCTCCTGCGCCGCTGGCTGTGGGACTGGTGAGAAAGGTGGCGTGCAGCGGGCAACGAGTGGACGCGGGGCACCCCATAAGAAGAAGTGAAAGATTTTCTCCCTAACAGGGCCACACTCTCTCTCTGCACCTTCGTCTCCACGTGCGGACGGAGGGACGGAGAGTCTCCCGCCACCACCGCCGATCGCTAACTACATCACTACACACGCCCGCCCACTCTCCGGCTCACCAGCACGCTCACGCCCCCCCACACCAGCCCTCAGCGGTGGCGGCGGCGCCCCCCTCCTACCCGGCGCTCTCCCCTCAACCCCGCTCTCCCGCCGCCAGGCAGCTGAGCGAGCGGCCGGGTTGTACGCCAGGGACGCCGGGTCGAGGCCGTACCGGTCCCGCATGCGGGCCGCAAAGGCGGCACCGTCGGGGTCAGAGGCAGGCGGGGGCGTCGCCAGCGTTGAGGCGGCCGCCGCCGCCCGCCTTGCCCCGCTCGATGCGCCCCACCGTGGCGGGCTGGCCCACCCTTCCGCCGCCGCCGCGGCCTCGGCCTGCCAGTCCTCGGCGGCTGACGCGGCGGGTAAGAGTAGGGATGCGATGGCCAGGCCCGTGACTTGCAAGGCCGCCACCAAGCCCGCGGCGAGGAGGGCGGCGTGGAGCGCCGCCACCTGAGGTTGAGGTGCCGGTCGGGGCGTCGGCCCGGGCGGAGGCTTGGAGGGATGCCCTCCCGCCACCAACAACGCCACCGCCAGAACCGCTTCTGCCAGGACTGCACTGCCCATGGCGGCGCTGTATGTTGCAACAGGCGCAGGGCGGGTGCGCGGGGCGCAGGCGCCCAGGCAACCCAGAGCGGTGGAACCGATGGCGGCGGCTGAAAGGGCCAGCGGCACTAAGCCGTGGGCGGCCCGGTCCAATAAGAGGGACAAGAGGAGGGCGGCTAGGCTTGCTAGGGTCAGCGCCGTGTTGGTCGCCCGGAACGCGGCGGCCAGGGCGCGCAAGCGCAGCGGGAGGAGGGGTAGGGCGGGTGGAGGAGGAGACGCCGCCGAGGGTGGCGTCCGGGGAGACGCGCCCGCCACGACACCGCCCTCCTGCTCCTCATCCAGCAGGAGAGGGTTTGACCGGTCGCTAGCGGCGAGGACGGGTCGCCCCATCGAACGGCTGGGCGACCACCAGACGGCGGACGAGGGCATGTGTGGCGGGTGACACGGGGAGAGAGAGAGAACAAATACTGTGAGCGCCCGACTGCTCGCGCCCACTCCATTTTCACGCCCCATGCTCGGCCGCCTCGCCCACAAGCTCCTCCTGCGGCCGCCTCCAACGTTGCCCGTGATGGTTTTTGCTCGCTTGCTGGGTGGCCGACTCCCTTTGAACCCTTCCCGCTCCATCGCCGCCGCTGCCGCCCCTTCCCACCCCACCAAGCCCCCCCCTCGCCTGGCCGACCGCGCCCGGCCGCCGCCGGCGCCCGCGCCGACGCTGTCGCCCGCCGAGAAGAAAAAGGCAAAGGGCAAGGCGGCCCGGGCGAAGGCGGCCTCCACCAAGCCACCACGTGACCCGGCTGCCATCATCCAGCTGGTGGCGACGCCGGCGGAGGAGGCGGACGCGGCGGGCCTGGTCGCGCTGGCCGGGGATGCCAGCACGTCCACGTTTAGCGGGCTGGGGCTGGACGGGCGCGTCCTGGTGAGTTTTGGCGGGGCGCCAGTTTATGATGTTTATGGCCGCAATTGCCCACAAAGATCTGGGGATCCAGGGTCTGGCTGGTCGCATGCTCCTCGCTCGGGATTTTTTGATGGGCGACACAATAAAAAATACAGACGCATGTTTTGCTCGCTCGCGCTCCTCACCTAGCCACCTCCCTTTTCTCTCTCATCTCAGGCCCGCCTCCCCGACCTTGGCATCCTCGCGCCGACGCCCGCCCAGGCCGCCGGCATCCCGGCCATTGTCTCCGGGTCCAACGTTGCTTTGCACGCCCCGACCGGGTCCGGTAAAACGCTGGCCTTCCTGCTGCCCGTCCTGGACGCGGCCATCGGGCGGGCGGAGGCCGAGGCCGCCGCGGCCGCCGCGGCCCACGCCGCGGCCGCCGCGGCGGGGACCAAGCTCCCGCCGCCAACCCCGCCCTCGCTCCAGGCCATCATCGTCTCGCCCTCCCGTGAACTGGCCATGCAGACCACGCGCGTCGCACACCGCCTGCTCCCCGATGCGGCCCGGCCTTTGGTGCAGCAGTGCATCGGTGGGGCCAACCCGCACCGGCAGACGGACGCGCTGAAGAAGTCGAGGCCCCTTGTCGTCATCGGCACGCCGGGCCGCCTGGCCGAGCTGTCCCGGTCGGGCGCCCTCCAGACCCACGGCGCGGCATGTTTAGTCCTGGACGAGGCTGATCAGCTGCTGGCGCCCCAGTTCCGGGAGGAGGTCGGCCGGCTGGCGGACCACACGGGCCGGCGGCTGGCCACGCCGCGGCAGACTGTGCTCGTCTCGGCCACCCTCACCCCGGCCGTCGTCGCCCGATACGGGCGGTGGTGCCCGGATGCGACCTACGTGTCGACGGTGGTGAGCGCAGAGCCGGAGGCGGGCGGGGCGGGCGCGCTGGACGCCTCCACACCGTCTGTCAGCAGCAGCGTGGTCGTCCCCTCGACCGGCGGCTGGGGGTGGGGCGCGCCCGGGTCGGCGGGCGCTGACACCAACCCCCTGCCCACCACCTCCTCCGCGGGCGGCGGCCTGACGTCCGCCACGGATGCGGCGCCGACCCTGCCCAAAACACTCACGCACGCCTGGCTGCCGACGCGCAAGACGCACCGCACGGATGCGCTGCGGCGGGCCGTCCACGCGCTGGGCGCTGGGCGGGCCCTCATTTTCATGAACAGCGCCGGGCGCACGCAGGACACGGCCTTCAAGCTCAACGCCCGCGGCATTCCGGCCGCCGTTCTGCACGGTGCCATGGGCAAGGCCTCCCGCAAGTCCGTGCTGGCGGACTTTGAGGGCGGGCGCCTGCGGGCGCTGGTGGTGAGCGACGTCGCGGCGCGGGGCCTCGACTTTCCGGGCTGCGACGCAGTCTTCAACCTGGAGCTGCCCACGGATGCCGCGCATTACGCCCACCGCGCCGGGCGGACAGGTAGGGCCGGCCGGCCGGGCGTTGTGCTTACCCTGGCTGAGGAACGGGAAGGGTTTGTGGTGGAGCGTCTGGCCAAGCGTCTGGGCGTGGCCATCCCTGAGGCCCGCCTGGAGGGCGGGCGGCTTGAGATGGGAGGATGAGGAAAATAATGACGTTGTGATTATTTTTATTTGTAGTTCCATTAACGCATCCTGCAAAGAAGACACGAAAGTTACATCGAATGACTTGTGCGACGGGTGTGGCCTGCCTCTGCGCGCGGCGGTAAGCGGCAGCGTGGGCATACCTCACCCTCCTCACAACTCTACATATCTCCATCGGTTTTTCATTTGTTCCGACGCGCAAAGGCACCGGCAGCGTCCGCATTCAAGAGTTCCCACGGTCGCCAATATAATACCACTCCAAACGCGCGTCAATGCCTCGCTTTCATTGCGACACAGCGGCAATTGGCGTGTCCATCACACACAACTCACAGCCCTTCTCAAATGGGAATCAGGCCGCGCACTGTCTTGGTCACCACGCCCATAAGGGGCGCCAGGATGACGGGTGGGATGCCCGCCATCTGGGCCATGGCTGGGATGTACTGCGCAAGGCCCGTGCCGGACAGCTTCTTGAACGCCACAGCCGCGGCGGGGAGGACGCCCGTGTTGACGATGATGTTTTTGAAGAACTTGTCCGGCCCCAGGGTGACCACATTCTGGACGAAGGATGTGAATTCCCGCTTATCCAGGACACCGTCCCGATTAGAGTCGAAGGCGAGCAGGGCTTTGCGAATGGTCTCCCGGGAGGGCGGGTCCTGGATGCCCGGCAGGCGGCGGTTGACCTGGTGGTACAGCTTGAGAACCGCGACCTCGACCTCGACGTCCTCGATCACGCCGTTCTTGTTGTAGTCCACCTTGTCGAAGATGGCGCCGGCCAGGAAGCCGAGGATGGGGGTAGAGATGCCCTGTACGGGAGGGAGGACAATGCATGGGTGGGGTGGGAGAGGTGAGGACGGACCGGTTCAAGAGTGTGCCCACTCTGAGTGCCTCTCGCATCTGGAATGACGAGAGTGCCAAGGAGAGGGGGGGGGCAGGTCTTGCCTTTCCTGGCACCTCGCATTTCTTTGCCTAAGCATGATAACCTCAAGTGTTGAACTGGCGGCGTTCCCCGAGGGCTGAGGACGCGGGAGGACGCGAAAGACAGTGGAGACGCCTCGTTCTCACGACCCGGCTATAGCTGGCAAAAGCGCGTGCGCCGCTAGCCGCCGGGCAAAAGTGTTAAGGGATGCGCGTGCCGGGACTCAATTTGTGGGAGCAGTGCGCGCAGTCTGGAGCATGCTGGTCTAGGTTTGCATGGCAAAAGTGAGGGCGCATTGTGTATGGGGCACGCACCATGGTTGGGAGGAGAGACGGGGAGAGAGACGGAGTCCAAACACGAGAAAGATGGCGAGAATGATATCACCACAAGGATCCACACGATGATGATCCACACGATGATGATGGAAAGAATGCATTTTACAACTTGGGCGTGAAACTGGCCCCACACCCACACCCCGCGTCCGCGTTAGGGTTGACCGTGACTTCAAACCCCGCTTTGATGAGCTCGCTCACAAAGTCGACCGTGCCGCCCCGGACCAGGCCGAGGGAGACCGGGTCGATCATGAGGAGTGGGGTCGTTCCGCCCTCATCCCCGACGACTGTGTCACCCTTCTGGGGGCCGGTGTCCATGGCAAACACGTAGGAGAAGCCGGAGCAGCCGCCCGCCTCGACGGTCAGGCGCAGGGCGGTGTGGCCGGCTGCCACCGCGTCCGGGCGGGCCAGGAGGTCCCGGACCCTGCCGGCCGCGGCGGGCGTGAGGGTGAGGGCTGGTCGAGGAGAGGCGGGCGCGGCGGGCGCGGCTGGTGCGGCCGCTGCTTCGTTGTCAAGAGTGGACGAGGAGGAATATGGCCGGGCTCCCAGGCCCCGGCCTGTCTGTGCACTCCAGGCAGGAGGCGGTGGCGGCGTGAGCGGGCCGGCTGTGCGTGGATTAATTTTTTAATGAGAGAGGTTGGAAGAAGAGGAGGAGGAGGTCGAGCAGGGCAACTTTCGTCTAACGCGGCCTGGGCGACAAAAACGACTCACGCGCTCCGCCGGTCCCACAGCTACACACCTGTCCACGAAGAAGCTACCCGAGCGGGTAAAAGGCACACACAGCCCTCCGCTGCGCTCACAGCGGGCCGCGACAGGCAGATGACCGCATCGGCGTGGTGTCGGCCTAGCCTGCCGGCGAGGGCGGCCGCCCGGGAACGCATGGCAATGGAGATTGGGGTTGGCAGACGCAGGCGAGGTGTGTCAGGTATGAGTCACGCGACCTTCAAGGCCGAGCTGGTCAGGGCACCCAGGCTGAGCAGGGTGGCGCGGCAGAGCGGGCGGTGAGGGCACACACAGCCGACAAACAGCAGACTGTGCTTTGCGTCTCTTGCCACTCTTTCGTTCGTTGGAGCGCCCCACACCCCACCAGCACCAAACAATGCTCCTCTCCCGCCAGACCCAGGCCGTGGCTCGCCTGCCTCGCCAGGCGTCCACCCCCGCCGGCCCCTCTCGGCCTCGCTGCTCGGCTGTCGCCCCGCTCGCGGCAGCGGTTGCTGCGCCGCCGGCGTCCCTGGACGTGAAATCCTTCAAGGACGGCTCCTCCGCGGGCGCGCCCGCCACCTTGTCCCTGGCGGTCGCCGAGGAGGACACCGCAGGCGCGGTGGTGCACCGTTACGTGGTCATGCTGCGCCAGAACGCGCGGGCGGTGAGTTTTGTTTGGTTAAGTGAGGAAATGTGTTGGAGGTCGCCCCCTTCGCTCACGGCTCCTTTCGCGCTTCTTTCCGAGGGCGGTGGGTCGCGTATGGTCGGCCCGCACTTATCGGGGCGGTTGGATGCATTGCCACGCGCATGCCTGGTCGGCGATGCGTGATGCCCTCGCACGCCCCGCAAGTGAAGTCCGGAAAGCCCTTTTTTTTCTTCTAGCCGCCGGCCCGGGCCCGGTCGCGGCAGCAGGGGGATCCGCTGACCCGTGCCTTGGAGAGGCATGACGCGCTCTGTCCTGCCGCTCCACCGCCCCAGCAGCAAGGCCAGATATGTGGTGCATGCGATGGTGGCGGTGACATCGACAGCGCGCATCCCGCCACGGCCCGGGCCATGACGGGACGGCTCTCCCGCGGCGGCCGACGTGGCCTGCAGCCACAAATCGCTCGCCAGCTCTGGCGTCGGCCTGGGCACGGCCGGCCGGCCGCACCCGCACACTCCTGCCCAGCAGCGAGTCTAGGCGAGGCCTTGCTCGCTGCGTCAGCGGCCTCGCCATAGATTGAAAAAAGCCCCACCCCTTCCCGGAACCTGGAGCTCGCGCCTCCAACTCCC
>Ga0315287_10002026_pt1 | contig 18988 bp, 10 predicted proteins | sample YL17G11_0_MG_FD_205037 | JGI IMG/M metagenome (GOLD analysis project Ga0315287, IMG submission 205037) | Sediment microbial communities from Yellowstone Lake, YNP, Wyoming, USA - YL17G11_0 | ecosystem: Environmental > Aquatic > Freshwater > Lake > Sediment | place: USA: Wyoming | collected...
GGAGTTGTACGTTCTGCTCACCGAGCCGCTCACGGTCCCGGACCACGAGACGCCGGTCTCGAGGAAGCCGTCGTGGGAGTACGTGAGCCCCTGACCGTCGGCGGTGGTGATGGTGGAGAGCTGGCCCTTGGTCGGGTCGTACGCGAAGCTCGTCTGCCCCAACGGCGAGGCGATTGTGGCCCGCCTGCCGGTGGTGTCGTAGGAGAAACCGACCTGTGCGCCGTCCGGCCGCGTGATCTGCGTGAGCTGCTTGTCGAGGTTGTACGCGTAGGTCGTGGCGACAAGACCGATGCCCACATCCGGCGGGGTGTAGGCCTGCTGGAGGTTGACCGGGGTGTAGGCGAACAGGTGCGGTGGTCTGCCTGGCGGGGTGATGGAGGTGACGTTGCCATCGGCGTCATAGGTGAAGGCGATCTCGCGGGCGTCGGGGAGGATCTGCTTCGTGACGCGGCCGGCGAGGTCGTACTCGAAGCCGGTGACGCGCTCCAGGGCGTCGACGATGGCGGTGAGGTTGCCTCGTTCGCCGTATCTGAGGACGCCCCACCGTTCGCCTTGGCTGACGACCTCGAGGTCGCCGCTGTCTCCGTAGACGTAAGAGACCGGCATGAGATCTCCGATCGCTTCGTCGGTGACCCGCCCCCGCTCGTCGAGGACCGTCACCTGCTGGCGGCCGGCGGGCGAGGTGCTGGTGACGACGCGGGACGGTCCGTCGAGCACGGCGGTAGTGACCTTGCCGTTGACCGTGACTCTGTCGGTCTGGCTGGTGATGGAGAAGGGGTTGGAGGGATCTGCCAGGGTGGCGGTCCGAGTCGCAGTGGTGGTCGAGGTGAGCCCGGAGGGTATTCTCACCGTCGAGGAACGCGTGAGGGGTGCCTGCATGCTCCACCGCGGATCGGGGGTGGTCATCGATGTTCTCACCGTACCGTCTCTGGCGGTGGAGGTGACGGAGCCGTCTGCGACCCTGGTGCTGGCGTCGGTGCACGCACAGCCGGCGTCCTGGGTCGTGCGGGACTCGTCGCCGTTGGGCATCCTTGCGATGGTATAGACGGTGGCGTGTCCCTCGGCCGTGGAGGCCGTCACCTGCAGGCTCGAGAAGGTCTCGGTCCGGGCCAGCGCGCTGAAGCCGCCGGCCGCATCCTCGTCCTTGGTCAGCCGGCCGAGGGCGTCGTAGGTGAAGGTCGAGGTGTGGCCAGCCGGGTCGGTCATGGAAGTGAGCAGGCCGTCGAGCGTCGACGTGAAGGAGGTCGTCTCCCCCGCCGGGTTGGCCACCGACGCCAAGTGGCCGTTTGAGTCGAGCGAGAGGGTCGTGCGCTGGCCGGTCGACGCGACGATGGCCAGCGGAGCGCCGTCACCGTCGCGCTCGACGGTGGTGACATTGCCGTCGGCGTCCGTGATGCTGCTGACGAGGCCGTGCCCGTCGTACTCGAAGGTGAGAAGGACGGCCCCGCTGAGACTGCTGACGGTGCGTAGGTGGCGGCCCTGGCGGTCGAACACGTAGAGCTCCTGACCGTCAGCGGATGCGATCGGGATCTCCTCCACGGTGAAACCGGGCAGCCGCGGCGTCAGCACCCTCACGCGCTGCCCGCTCATGGCAGGGATGTAGATGCGACCGTCCGGTCCGACGCGCGGATGGCGCGGGACCATGAGGTTGCCCTGTCGTGCCGGCACATGGTCCGTCGGTGTGCCAGGGAGAGTCGAGCCGCGGCCCGCGATGGTGCTGATCACGCCGTCTCGGCCGATCCGGCGTAGCACGCCGTTGCCGGCATCGGAGATGAGCAGCGACCCGTCGCGGTCGAGCGCCACACCCGAGGGGCGGTAGAGGCGCGCTGACGTTGCTGGTCCGCCATCGCCGGAATACCCTGCCACGCCCGTCCCGGCCACGGTATGGATGATTCCGTCCGGTCCGACCTTTCTGATGCAGTGGTTCGAGTACTCGGCGATGTAGAGGCTGCCATCCGAGCCGACCTCGATGTCGACGGGTCCGTTGAGCTTGGCGGCCGTTGCCGGCCCGCCGTCACCGCTGTACCCATCGGCGTTGCTGCCCGCCACCGTGAAGATGAGACCGTCCGGCGTGATTCTGCGCACGCGGGAGGAGCTCGAGTGACCCACATAGAGGCTGCCGTCAGGACCCAGTCGCACGGCGACCGGATTGCACATCGCGGCATCGACGGCGGGACCACCATCTCCCCAGTAGGCGCAGCCCTTGCCGCCAGCGATCACTGTCTTCTGCCCAGACGGGCTCCTCTTGATAATGCTGTGATTGAGCGTTGCCGCCACGAAGATCGTGCCATCAGGGGCGGCCTCGACTGCCGACGATATCGTCGGGCCACTCATCAGCTGGGTGACCGGTCCCCCCACGGCGCAGCGCCAGATGCGGCCGTTGCCGTAGTCGCTGACGTACAGCGTGCCATCGGCAGCGATAGCAAGGCCGTGAGGGTTGCCGAAGCTCGACGAGAACACGGCCGTGTCGAGGGTGAGGCTCTCATCAGCCGCGCTGCGCCGCTCGCCGCTCCCGAGGTAGAGCGTCTGGCCGATGGGGTCGTAGGTGTGATGCGGGCTGATCGTCCAGCCCCCCACTGACTGGTCCACCGCCCCCAGACTCCCGAGAGTGACCGGGATCTCTCTCCAGATGATGGCTTCGGTGCGAGTCGGACCCAAGCCGATGGACTCGCCAGAACCAGCTGCCGCGAAGCGGCTCGTGCGCTTGTAGCCACCATCGTAGACGTAGCCTATCCGGACGAATGCACTGCTCCCACCTCGCCATGCCCGGCCATACGCGTCAAGCGAGCCAGGATCGAGGGTGATGCGTTGCTCGGGCTGGCTCGGGTAGGAACTCCGCAGCTTCTGCCCGAGCACGTCGACCTCGAGGTCGATGCGCTTGAGCGAGGCGGGCACGCTGACGCCACTGAGTTCGATACTGAGAGCCCGCGAAGCGGTGAAACCCGGGCTTCGTAGCGATCGATGGTTGAGTGAGTATGGTGTGCCCGCGATAGGCAGCGATTCGCCGAGGACTTGCCCCTGCGTCTCGATGATCGAGCCGCAACGCGAGCAACTGTCGGGGGGCGGGCTGTCGGTGCCAGCGCCACCGCCTGCGGTGGCGCCCGGCGGCCAACCGAAGGCCCAGTTAAAGTCGTGCGGAGAGAAGTGCTGCACCCGCACGCGCCAGAGTGTTGCGCCGGCAGGATAGAGGCCAGCGAGCTGCTGGCGCTCACCATCCGTGATGCCGAGCGCCGCGAGCGCGTCGGGCGGGTCGGCGATTCCGTCGCCGGTGATGTCGAGATCGGTGCTGCCACCCGTGACGCCGACGATCTCGAGCACCCGTCCACTCTCGGACGGCACCCAGACAGCCTTGTTGCTGTCGTAGACACCCACAGGGACGTTGATGCCGACCGGGAACCCGAGGAAGTTGTCCACATAGAAGGGCACCGCCTGGCTGAACGTCACGCTGGTGGCGCCGGCGGCGATCGCCTCGTCGGCGGAAAGCTCGACGCAGTAGGTGTAGGCCACGTTCGAGGGCAGCTCGGCGGGCATGGCGGCGGGGCCCGAGTCGCCCACGGTGTACTCAGTGGCGCGCACGTGGAGGGTCGAGATCGGCTGCGTGCTGCCGTCGGGCATCACGAGGTTGGCGGTGGTGCCGGCGGCGAAGAGCAAAGTGGCCTGGCGAATGCCGTCATCGTCGGTGACCACGCTGCCCCGCGCGACCTGCATCACCGGCTGGGTCAGGTCGATCGCGGTCACCTCGTTGTCGAGGGGAATCAGCACGACGTCGGGGAGCCACTCCCACTGCTGCCAGTCGGTAACCGCCTGGCGCTGGGCGGGGAGGAAGCCGTCCTTCCGGTACTGCACGACGAGTGTCCCGCCGCCGTTGACGGCGAGGTCGAACATCCCGTCGGCGCGCGTCAACGTCTGGCCTAGTTCGGCGTGGTCCTTGATCGTGATGGTGACACCGCTGAGAGGCTGACCATGGCGATCCGTGACCTTGCCGCGCAGGACCGCGACCCGCTTGGCCACGATGGTGCCGGGTGCGACCCCGGTCTGGATGGGGTCGTCCCCGGTGTAGAGGAACTCCGTGGCCGTGAAGATGTCGGTGGCCACGGTGCGGTCGAGGGGCGGTGCGACGGTGGACGGATCGGGAGGCAGACCGCCACCGGGCACGGTGACGGTGGTGATCGGTCCCGTGTTGCCGACGGAATCGGTGGCGGTGAGCGCCAGGCTGTCGCCGGTCGCGGCGGCGAGAGCCACCGCAAAAGCGCCGTCCGCCCCAGCGTTGGTGGTGACGGTGTCTCCCGAGCGGGTGTTGCTGAGGCGCACCGTGGCCGAGCCCTCCGCGGCGCCCGCGGTCCCCGTGACTGTGACCTCGCCGCCGCTGGGCGTCCCGACGGTCAACTTCGTAGCGTCGATGGCTGGTGGCGGCGTGGTGTCCAGCGTGACGAGGAGGGCGATCTCACTGCGGTTGTCCGCGCCGTCCACTGCGAGGATCACGATGGGGTTTGGTCCCTCGGCGAGCGTGACGGCGGTGGAGAAGGCGAGGTCATCGCCGACCGCGACCGACACCCCATTGAGGGTCAGCGCGGCCGGCTCGCTGACAAGACCGGAGAAGGTAATCACGGGCTGGTTGGTGAGCAGGCCGTTCGGCGGCGAGAAGACGGTGATCACCGGCAGAATCGTGTCGACGGTGAAGCTCACCGTCGCCGGCTCGCTCACGTTGCCCTCGTAATCAGCGATCGTGGCCGAGAGCGTGACGGCGCCCTCGGCGAGATCGGCCAGTGGTGTGCAGGCAGCGCGCGTCTGCGTGGAGGTGCAGCTCACTTCGAGTGCCGAACCGTCGACGTCGAAGGCGAGGGTCGAGGGGTCGACGCCGGCGCCGGTGTCGGAGTACTCCACCTCGATCACCGGACGGTTGGTGGCGAGGTAGGCGTTGGCCACGGGCGAGGTCAGGCGTAGCACCGGCGGGATGGTGTCGGTGTACAGGGCGAGGCCGCGCACCTCGCCGAAGCCCGTGATGTCCACGAGGCCGAGGAGTTGACCCGCGATCGAGACGTGCGAGACAGCGTTGGGGCGAGCGAGCCACGCCGAGTCGTCCTTCGGATCGGCGATGAGATCGGTGATCGTGCCATTCTGCTCAAACGGCTGTGCCTGCACGACCACGCTCCCGGCGTCGTCGAGGCGGAGGAGGTCGCTCTTGGTGGCAAGCCAGACGCCATTCGATGTGGCGGCGAGGCACTGGGGCTTGGTGAAGCTCCCCTCGAAGGCCAGGACGCCGGACTCGTACCGCCGCACCGTGTCCTTGAGGGCAACCCAGAGTGCCCCGCTGTCCGTGACGGCGAGGTCCTGGAGATTCGGGGACTTTCCGAGATCGATGCTGCCGGCCTCGAGGCCGGTGATCGCGTCGCGAGCGGTGAGGGTCTTGTGAGTGCCGATCCACACGAGCGATCGCACAGGATCCACGACCAGAGCGCGGACCGACTCCGCGAGCGAGTACTGGCCCAGAAGCGCACCTTGCGGGTCGAAATGGAGGAGGTGCTTCTGTACCCCGAGCCAGACCGTGTGGTCGGCGGAGTCGATGGCGAGAGCTACCTGGCTCGAGTCGGCAGGGAGACCGGCAGGAAGCGACGTCGCGAGCAATAGCTGACCATCCAACGCATAGGCTCGCAATGTCCCGGACGCAACAGTCCAGACCCGCTGGTCGTGCTCGTCGACGGCAACGGCGCGGACCCCGCCGGCGTCAGTCACCGCGAGCTGCACGCCGCCATCGCTTGCGGCAAGCTTGACCAGGCCCTGGGCCTGCGCGACCCAGGCGGCCTTGAGGTAGTCCGCGGCGTCGGCAGCCGCCTTCTGTTCCGTTTGTGTTAACGATCCGGTCAGGAGAAGGGGTAGCGCAGCAGCGCCAAGAACAAGCCGGAGGGTGGTTCGCATGGGGGTCCCTCGCTCGCTTCGTGGTTCGCTACGTCTCGTGTCTACTTCTGGTTCGACTGCCAGGAACGGTTCCACTCGGTCGCGCGCCAATTCGCGGGTCGCCGAGACGCTTCTCACTCGAGCTCGATCAAGCCCCCCACCTGATCACGGGAATGCATGATCATTCTGCCAGCCTGGCCTGGGTGAGATCAAGGCCCACGCAGAGACAGCGCCCACCTGTCCTTGCCGCGGAGTTCTCAGTCGCACGAGTCGCGCGGTTGGGGTCGACAGGCTCGGCCCAACTCTCTGTGGCGGTGGTCAGTCGTTTCGCGTCATTTCGCGCCGGTTTCGCGTCAATCACAAGGTCGTGCCCCGACTCACGCGGAGTGACGAGGCGGAACGCCCCACGCTGTGTTGACCTCGTGTTGACCCTAGCTACCCAGGTCAGTCGAGGTCGAACCTCACGCCCTGGGCGAGCGGCAGGTCGGAGGACCAGTTGACCGTGCACGTCTGCCGCCGCATGTACTGCTTCCAGGAGTCCGACCCCGCCTCACGCCCCCAGCCGGTCTCCTTCTCGCCGCCAAAGGCGCCGCCGATCTCCGCGCCCGAGGTCCCGATGTTGACGTTGGCGATGCCGCAGTCCGACCCCTCCGGGGAAAGGAACGCCTCGGCGGAAAAGAGGTTGCTGGTGAAGAGCGCCGACGACAGCCCCTGCTTGACCGAGTTCTGCAGGGCGATCGCCTCGTCGAGGCTCGCCACCCGGTAGACGTAGAGGACGGGCGCGAACGTCTCCTCCTCGGCGATCTTGAGGTCCTTGGGCGCCTGGACGATGGTCGGCTCGACGAAGAAACCCGGCCGGTCGAGGCGCTTGCCGCCGCAGAGGATCTCACCCCCCTGGGCCCGCACCTGCTCGAGCGCCGCCATCATGTCGGCGACCGCCTCCTCGCTCACCAGCGGCCCCATCAGGGTGCCGCGCTGGAGGGGGTCGCCGATGCGCACGGTGCGGTAGACCTTGAGGAGGCTCTTGACCACGCGATCGGCGACGGCCTCGTGGACGATGAGGCGGCGCACGCTGGTGCAGCGCTGGCCGGCGGTGCCCACGGCGGCGAAGAGCACGGCCCGGATCGCCATGTCGAGGTTGGCGTCGGGCATCACGATGATGGCGTTGTTGCCGCCGAGCTCGAGGATCGAGCGCCCGAATCGCTGCGCCAGCGAGGCCGCGACCTTGCGGCCCTGCTGGGTGGAGCCGGTGAAGGAGATGAGCGGGACGCGGGGGTCGTCGACGAGGCGCTGCCCGACCTCGCGCCCGGAGCCGATGACGAGGTTGAAGACGCCGTCGATCTCGAACCTGGCCATGACGTGGTTGCAGATGTGCTGCACCGCGAGCGCGGTGAGCGGGGTGTGCGAGGAGGGCTTCCAGATCACCGTGTTTCCGCACACCGCGGCGAGGGCCGCGTTCCACGACCAGACCGCGACGGGGAAGTTGAACGACGAGATGACGCCAACCGGGCCGAGGGGGTGCCACTGCTCGTACATGCGGTGGCGGGCGCGCTCCGAGTGCATCGAGAGGCCGTAGAGCTGGCGGGAGAGACCGACGGCGAAGTCGCACATGTCGATCATCTCCTGCACCTCGCCGAGCCCCTCGGCGAGGATCTTGCCCATCTCGAGAGAGACGAGGCGTCCGAGGGCGTCCTTGTGGGCGCGCAGGGCGTGGCCGAGGGCGTGGACGACCTCGCCGCGCTTGGGCGCCGGCACCATGCGCCAGGTGTGGAACGCCTCCGCGGCGGTGGCCGCGACCCGCTCGTAGGTGGCGCCATCGGCCTGGAGCACCGTGGCGATAACCTCTCCCGTCGCCGGGTCGAGCGAGGCCAGCTCGCGGCTCTCGGCCGGGGCTAGCCATTCCTTCGCGTAGGCGCCCGGGTTGCTCGCCTCGATGTTGAAAGTGCTGAGGATCTCTTCTCTCGTCATGCGTCTTCGTCTCCCGAACGTGGAATCCGCCAGCGCGGCCTGCCGTGCATTCAAAGCGGCGGCGCAGTCGCGAACATTCCAGCCAATGCGTTGCTTGTCGGTCGCAGGACCGCGTGCTAGGCTGCCCGCGATGGGGTGGGGGAGGCCGTTGCAGCGTTGTGGCGGGCTTCTCATCGCCATGTCGGCCGGCCGCTGCGACGCCGGCGTCGACGCCGGCGGGGCGGGATCGAGGCCCCGCGGCACATCGGGGGATCGAGGATGAAGATCCAGGTCACGTCAGAGGCATGCACGGGCTGCCGTCTATGCCGGCAGATTTGCGCCATCGACGGGTTCGGCGACACCAACCCGAGGCGGGCGCGGCTCCGCATCGAGGCGAAGTTCCCGGATCCCGGCAGGTACTTCCCGCAGGTCTGCGACCAGTGTGGCGACTGCGCCGCCGCCTGCCCGGAGGAGGCGATCGCTACCAATGACCGCGGCGCCTACGTTGTCGATGCCGAGAAATGCTCGATGTGTGGTGTGTGCATCGACGTCTGCCCGATCGGCGTGATGATGAAGGGCGAGGACGACGTGCCCTACAAGTGCGACTTCTGCTGGAGTTGCACCGAGGTGTGCAACACCGGCGCGCTGGTGCGGGCCGAGTAGGGGGCACTGCCATGATCAAGGGCTTCGGCGGAAACCAGCTGCGCATCGATCTGACGAGCGGGACGATCGCCCGGACGCCTCTCGACTCGCGCGACGCGCGCGAGTGGTTGGGTGGCCGGGGGTTCATCGCCAAGATCCTCTACGACGAGGTGCCCCGCGACGCCGACCCGTTCGGCCCCGAGAACCGGCTGGTCGTGACGCCGGGGATCTTCTCGGGCAACTTCGGGCCGAGCGGGAGCAAGTGCTGCTTCGGCGCGGTCAGCCCGTTGTCGAACGGCCACGGCGACTCGACCGTCGGCGGCCACTTCGGGCCCGAGCTCAAGTTCGCCGGCCTCGACCTCATCGTCTTCGCCGGGATCTCGCCCGCGCCGGTGTACCTCTTCATCGACGACGCGAAGATCGAGCTGCGCGACGCCGCGAAGTACTGGGGCATGGGCACGATGGAGGCGGAGAAGGCGCTCAAGGAGGACCTCGGAGAGGAGTTCGAGATCGTCGCCATCGGGCCCGCGGGTGAGAACAAGGTGGCGTTCTCGTGTATCGGGCACGACTGGGGGCGGCAGGCGGGACGCTGCGGGATCGGCGCGGTGATGGGCTCGAAACGGCTCAAGGCGATCGCGGTGCGCGGCACCAAGTCAGTGCCGATCCACGACCTCAAGGCGCTGCGCGACTCCACCATGGCGATCATCAAGCGGACCGCCCAGCATCCCAACATGGCGCCATGGCAGAAGTACGGCACGGCGATGTTCGTCGGCTGGTCCAACGAGCACGGCGTCTACCCGACGCACAACTTCCAGACAACCTACTTCGAGGACTACGCCGGGATCGACGGCCAGCCCCTGGTGGACCGCATCCTGGTCAGCAACAAGGCGTGCTTCGGCTGCTGGATGAACTGCGGCAAGTACTCGAAGGTGACGCTGCCGGGCAAGGAGACCGTGTTCGTCGAGGGGCCGGAGTACGAGACGGGATCGCTGTGCGGTGGCAACTGCGGTTTCAACACCATCGAGCAGGTGGCGTACGTCAACTGGCTGTGCGACCACGTCGGCGTCGACACGATGTCGGGCGGCGGCTTCGCGGCGTTTGCCATGGAGTGCTACGAGAAGGGAATGATCACCAGGGAGCAGCTCGAGGGCCACGAGCTGCGCTGGGGCAGCATCGACGATTTCGAGCACTTTATCGACATGATCGTGCACCGCCGCGGCATCGGCGAGTGGTTTGCCCGCGGCGCCAAGTACGCGTCGGAGCAGATCGGCCAGGGTGCCGAGCGGCTGGTCGCTCAGGTCAAGGGGCAGGGGATGTCCGGCTACGATGGACGTGGCGCGCCGGCGATGCTGCTCTCCTACATGACCGCCGACATCGGCGCCCACCACAACCGCGCCTGGACGATCACCATGGACGAGGACCTCGGCAAGACCGTGATCAAGGGCAAGGCCAAGGTGGTCGTCTACCTGCAGCACATCCGCCCGTTCTTCGACACGGTCTCGTGCTGCCGGCTTTTCTGGGGCGAGGTGGACGTCACCGCCGAGGAGCACATCGAGGCGATCAAGCTGATGACCGGCTGGGAGGACTTCACCCTCGAGGAGGCGATGCGACTCTCCGACCGGATCTGGAACCTCAACCGCGCGCACTACCTCGAGCGCAACGGCGGTCCCGGGCGGTCGTTCGACTATCCCAACGCGCGCTTCTACGAGGAGGCGGTGCCGTCGGGTCCGGGCAAGGGCGCGCGCCTCACGATGGAGGATCTCGACGTCATGCTCGACGAGTACTACCAGGTGCGCGGATGGGGCCGCGACGGCAACCCGTCGCGCGAGATCCTGCTCGACCTCGGCCTGACCGAGTGCGTCGCGAACCTCGAGAAGCGGGGAATGCTCGGCGAGTTGTTCGCGCCGTTGCCGGCCGTGCGCGGCGAGCGCTACAAGCCGAAGGCGTTCTAGACCATGACGATCCTGCTCCGGGCCGGCGGTCTGTTGAAGGACTACCTGAAGCCGGACGTGGACGAGTTCACCCGCCGGGTGGAGGCCGCCGAGGGCACCCCGCTGCGCGACATCCTGCGCGGGATCGGGTTGCCGCCGGGCCACGTGGCCATGGCGTTTGCGGGCGAGCGCCTCGTCAACCTGGCGTACGTGCCCAGCGAAGGCGACGTCATCACGCTGCGGCCACCGGTGCAGGGCGGGTAGATGACGCAGGGGACCGGGGTCCGGGGTCCGGGGTCCGGGAAGAACCACGAAGCGACGACGACGCTGCGCGGGAGATACGCGCGGCAGCTGGGGATCCCGGGCATCGGCGAGGCCGGCCAGGAGCGGTTAGCCGCAGCCCGTGTCGTGGTCCTGGGGGCGGGTGGGCTCGGCTTCCCGGTGCTTACGTACCTTGGCGCCGCAGGGGTGGGCGCGATCGTCGTCGTTGACCACGACCTCGTCGAGGCGTCGAACCTCAACCGCCAGTGTCTCTTCGGCGAGGCGGACATCGGGCAGGCGAAAGCGGCGCGGGCGTGCGCGCACCTGAGGGCGCTCAACTCCACCGTGGGCTGGGAGGCCGTCAACGACACGGTGACGGACGAGAACGCCGGTCGGCTCCTGGCCGGAGCGGACCTCGCCGTCGACTGCGCCGACAACTGGGAGGCCCGCTTCGCCCTGGCCGCGAGCGCATGGCGCGCCGGCGTCCCCGTCGTCCACGGCGCCGTCGCGGGGTTCGAGGGCACCGTGGCCGTGCTCGGCCCGCCGGGGCCGTGCGTTGCGTGCCTCTACCCGGAGGTGTCGGGCACACGCAGCGCTCCGCCGCCGGTGCTCGGCGCGGTGGCCGGCGTGGTGGGCTCCCTGATGGCGACCGAGGCGATCCGGGCGCTGTGCGGCGGCCGTCGGCCCGGCCGCGGGCGCGTGCTCCTTCTCGACCTCGAGCGGGGCAGCTTCGACTGGGTGGCGGTGCGCCGGGTTTCCGGCTGCCGCATCTGCGCCGACTAGTCTTCGGCTTTCGCTCTCTTCGTTCCCCGAGCCGCGAGGGCGTGCACGACAGCCGCGGCGACGGCACCTGCCGGGTCCGTCGCCGTCTCCACGTCGACCACGACGACGGACGACGCGGCCAGCCGACCGAGCAGCGTCGGGATCAACGTGCGACGAACCACGAGCAGGCAGGCGGCCGGCCGGCGACGGCGGATGACGCGCAGCAGCGCCGGCATGTGGCCTCCGCCGCGGAGCTCGACGGGTCCGAGCTCGTCGACCACGATCACGTCGCCGAGCGTGGCGGCCTCGAGCGCCCGCCGTGCGACAGCGAAGCCGCTCGGGTCGAAGCGGAAGCCGGTTCCGTGCTCCCCGTCCCCCGGTGCGACGCGGACGGCCAGCGGGTGGACCTCCCCCCTCGCCAGGTCGCGAATGTGGAACCCCGTCTTCTCGCCCGCGACCATGATCGCCTCCTGGACGAACCCGGCAAGGCGGACGCCCCGTGCGGCGAGTACTTCGGCCGCGGACGCGACGGCTGGTGTCTTGCCGCTGCCCGGCGCTCCGGTGACGACGACGAGGTGGGGGACTCTCGCCTCCGTGAAGGCAGGCGCGACGAGTGCCCTGTGCCCGCGCAGGGCGGCGGCGGCGGCGGCCTCCTCGGCCACGCGCCCGGTGTGGGCGAGGAGCGTCTCGATGAGCCGGAAGGCGTCCTTGGCCTTCGGCCGGCGTCGGCGCCGACGCATGGCGAGGGCGATCCAGGCATCCCGCCACGCCTCGCCGAGGTGGGGGAGAGCGTTGAGGGCGAGGCCGAGGACGAGGCCGAGCCGTTCCGCCCGCAGGCGGCGCGCCGTGCGCAGCAGCCCGTCGGCACCGACATGCCTGGCCGCCAGGGCAGCCAGCAGCGCCAGGACGAGGAGGCGCAGGTAGACCGAGAGTCCGGTCGTGGCGCCGGCCAAGAACCCGGCCGACCACGTCACCAGCGCGGTGGCGGCGGCCGCGGCGACGGTGAGAACGGCGAGGGTCCGAGCCCGCCACGCCCGCCGGAGAGCGGCAGGCTCGAGCAGGAGCGCCGCGGCGATCGCGAGCAGGAGGGCGACGACCGGCGCCGCCGGGTGTGGGACGAAGGCGACGAGCGCCGCGAGGGCGGCCAGGGTTCCGGCCAACGCCCTCACGAATCCCCCTGCAGCCTGCGGCGTACGCGGCCGGCCGTCCGCCACGCCGCGGCGCCGACGGCGACGCCGAACAGGCCGGCGGTGGCGACCGGGATGGCGAGGATGCCCCACATCGAGCCCGGGGCGAGGCCGAGCGCGCCCCGAGCAGCCTGGACTGTCTGGTCGAGGGCCGCCGCCGCCCGCGGTCCGGAGACCAGCAGTATCCAGGCGAACTGCTGCGCCGGCGCGCTGGCCAGCGCGAGGCCGCCGCCGAGGAGGGCTCCTACGAAGCTCGAGCCGGTCGCAGTGAACGCCGCCTCGACGAGGACGGCCTGCGCCATGATGCCGATCATGGAGCCGAGCGCCAACCCGCCGGCCGTGAACGCCTTGAGAACGACCACGACCAGCCCCATGACCAGGGTGGAGCCTGGCGCCGGACGCAGGCGGCGGGCGGTCACCATGCAGAACAGCCCGATGCAGCCCATCACGACGCCGAAGAACGGCACACCCGCGCTCTTGAGCAGCAGGCCGAGGGTGACCTCCGCGGCGCCCCACAACGCCCCGAACAGGGCCGCGTGCGTCCACGCGCGCGCGTCCCTCATGGGGCGTCGCCGATCTCGACGAGGCGTTCGCCTTCGAGGTGGAGATGGCGATGACCGAGGGCGACGAGCTCCTGCCGGTGCGTCATCAACAGGTAGGCCCGTCCGGCCGCTGCGCCGGCGGTGATCGCCGCGCAAAGAGCCACGAGCGCTGCGGGGTCGAGCCCCTGGGCCGGTTCATCGAGGATCAGGAGTGGCGGCTCGAGACAGTCGAGGGCCGCGTGTACGAGCCGCTGGCGCTCTCCCCGCGACAGCGTCCAGGGAGCGCGCCCCGCCAGGGTCTCGAGCCCGTGCGCGGCGAGGATGCGGGCGCTCTCGCTGGGTCCCGGGCCGCTGAGCGCCAGCTCGGCGGCCACGGTGTCGGCGAAGAGCTGGAGGTCGGCCGCGGGGAGCATGAGTCCGACCCAGGTCGGCCGGACCAGCCAGCGGGCGTGCGCCGAGCCACCCGGGATCGCGTGACCGGCGAGGACGCGTGCCAGGGAGGACTTGCCCGCGCCGTTCGCGCCGGTGAGCACCACGACCTCACCGCCCCGGACGCGCAGCGCACCCTTCTCCACGAGCCGCCTCGTGCCACGGGCGAGCCGGAGATCCTCCACCTCGAGGACCGTCTGCTCGCGGGGCGGGGGCGGAGCGGCGAACCGGGGTGGCGCGGGAGGGGGACAGGTGCGCAGCGCTCCCTCTCCCAGCGCGAGCCACCGGTCGACCGTCGCCCGCAGTCGCCAGCCCGCGTGCTCGGTGAGGAGGACCGTGCCGCCGATCGCGCGGACGTGGGCCAGTCCCCGGGTCAGGGCCGCCACACCGTCGTCGTCGAGGTTTGCGGTCGGCTCGTCGAGGAGCACGGGGCGTGGCGCGGCCGCGAGGGCCACCGCCAGCGCGAGGCGCTGCCGTTCCCCCGAGGAGAGCTCGACGACCCGCCGTTCCAGCAACGCGGTGAGGGCCAGCGCCCCGACCACGCCGTCGAGGTGGGGCGGGTCCCGGTGGAGCGTGCGGGCGGCGTTGAGCTCCTGACCAACGGTGGGGAGGAAGAGCTGCGCCTCGGGACGATCGAGGCACGTGGAAAGGAGATGGGCGCGCTGCGCGACGTCCAGCTCGCCGATGCTCTCGTTGTCGACGAGCACCGCTCCCGAGACGACCCCGGGGCGGGCCCAGGGGATCAGGCCGGCGACCGCGTGAAGCAGTGTGGTCTTGCCGCACCCCGACGCCCCGGTCAAGGCTATGATCTCGCCGGGAGCGGCAGCGAGCGCGATCTCTCGCAGGACAGGAGAAAGCTGTCCCGGCAGGCGCACGCCGAGCCGCTCGAGGCGGATGCCACCCGGTCGGAGCGGGGCGGTGGCCGTCGCGGCGACGGCCTCGCTGCCGGTCACGAGCCCTTTTCTCCTGGGCGCTCCGCCAGTACGTCGAAGTCGCCCGGGGCGGTGGCGAGCGCCATCCGCATCGCCAGCGACTCCTCGCGGGGGAGAGCGGAGTAGGTTCCGTACGCCCTGGCGACGACGGCACCGTGCGGCGACAGCGCTTCGCCCTCGGCGCGGATGTAGCCCCCCCAGCTGGTGACGGTCCAGCCACGCAGGTCGAGCGCCTGACCGATCTCCGCCGGGGCGATGAACCGGACCTTGAGCTCTCCGGTCAGGCAGAAGCTGCCGCAGGCGACGGCACAGGCCCAGGCCAGGCACTCGTCGAAGAGGGCGGTCAGGATGCCGCCGTGGACGCGGCTGGCGTAGCCGGTGTGCCTGGCGTCGGGAAGAAATCTCGCGACTACGACGCCGGTCGAGTCGTCCCAGCTCCAGCGCACGGCCATGGTCGCGGGGTTGACCTCGGGCTCGCCACAGACCGGGCACCCCGGGTAGCGGGGGAAGGGGCGTCGCATCGGCGCATCGTATCAAGCGCCCCGCTCGTGGGCGTCGGCTCCGGCGGCGCCGGGGTGTGAGCGGGACTGCCCCGCGACCGGTAGAATTGCGGCCATGGCCGAGCCGTTCGCCCACCTCCACCTCCACTCCCACTACTCGCTGCTCGACTGCACGATCCGCATCGGCGATCTCGTCTCCCAGGTCGCCCGCCTCGAGATGCCGGCGGTGGCCCTGACCGATCACGGTAACCTCTTCGGCGCCTACGAGTTCTACAGCGCAGCCCGTAAGGCGGGAGTTCGCGGCGTGCTCGGCTGCGAGGTCTATGTGGCGCCGCGAAGCCGCCGCGAGCGAGGCGGTAGCCCGCAGGGTGCGCGCAAGCCGTACAACCACCTGGTCCTGCTCGCCGAGAACGACCGCGGCTGGACCAACCTCGCAGAGATGGTCACGGACGCCTACCTGGAAGGGTTCTACCACCGCCCGCGCATCGACAAGGAACTGCTCGGCGGCCACGCCGAGGGGATCATCGCGCTGTCCGGATGCCTCTCCGGCGAGGTCCCGTCGCGACTCCTCGCCGGTGATGAAACCGGCGCCGTGCGGGCCGCCGAGGAGTACCGCGAGATTCTCGGCCGCGACAGCTTCTTCCTCGAGGTTCAGGATCACGGCCTGCCGGACGAGCGGATCGCGGCCGAGGGCGTCCTGTGCGTCGCCGAGAAGACCGGTCTAGGGGTGGTCGCGACCAACGACTGTCACTTCCACCGGCGCGAGGACGTCGAGGCCCACAAGGTCCTCATCGGCATCGGCCAGAACAAGAACCTCGGCGAGCTCGCCCGGGACTACGCCTACAACGACGAGTTCTACGTCAAGTCGCCCGAGGAGATGGGTCGGCTCTTCGCGCACATCCCGGGCGCCCTGGCGCGCACCGCGGAGATCGCCGCCCGGTGCCACGTCTCCTTCCCGGACCAGGGTTTCCACCTTCCCCGCTTTCGGCCCCCGGAGGGCGAGCCCCTCTCCGACTACCTCGAGCGCCTGGCCAGCGAGGGTCTGGATGCCCGCCTCGGCGACGGCCGGCACCGCCGCCACACCGTGGCGGAGTACCGCGCCCGCCTGCACCAGGAGCTCGAGGTCATCCACACGACGAGCTTCGAGGGGTACTTCCTCGTGGTGTGGGACTTCATCCGCTTCGCCCGCGAGAGCGGCATCCCCGTCGGCCCGGGGCGGGGGAGCGCGGCGGGCTCGTTGGTCGCGTACGCCCTGCGCATCACCGACATCGACCCGCTCGAGTACGACCTGCTCTTCGAGCGCTTCCTCAACAAGGACCGGGTTTCGATGCCGGACATCGACATCGACTTCTGCCAGCGACGTCGGGACGAGGTCATTGAGCACGTGCGGGAGCTCTACGGTCGCGAAAACGTGTCGCAAATCGCGACGTTCAATGTTCTTCAAGCCAAGTCATGCATCCGCGATGTCGGTCGTGTCATGGGGATGTCGTTCGCCGAGACCGACCGGATCGCCAAACTCGTCCCCGACGGGCCCGGGGTCGGTCTCGAGCAGGCCGTCAAGGACTCGCCGCGTCTCGCCGAAGCGATCGCCAAGGACGAGCAGGTCGGTCGGCTCGTTGACATCGGCAAGCGTCTCGAGGGTCTCGCCCGGCACTGCGGCGTCCACGCCGCCGGCGTGGTCATCGCGGAGTGTCCGGTGCGGGAGATCGTGCCCCTCTACCGCACCTCCCGCGACGAGGTGGTGACGCAGTTCGACAAGGACGTTATCGAGAAGCTCGGTCTGCTCAAGATGGACTTCCTCGGGCTGCGCACCCTGACCGTCATCGCGGACTGCATGGCCTCGTTGCGCCGCGCCGGGGTCGAGCCACCGGAGTTTGCCCGCCTGAGCCTCGACGACGCGAGGGTCTACGAGCTCTTCTGCGCCGGAGATACCGACGGCGTCTTCCAGTTCGAGTCATCGGGGATGCGCGACCTGCTGCGCACGGTGCAGCCGGAGCGCTTCAGCGAGCTGGTGGCCCTCAACGCCCTCTACCGTCCAGGACCGATGCAGTGGACGGCGGAGTACGCCGACCGCAAGCACGGCCGGCAGGAGATCTCCTACATGTTCCCCGAGATGGAGGAGATCCTGGGCGAGACCTATGGCGTCATCGTCTTCCAGGAACAGGTGATGCGCATCGCGGTGGTGATCGCCGGGTTCTCGCTGTCACGGGCGGACACCCTGCGCAAGGCAATGGGTAAGAAGGAGAAGCAGCTCATCGACGAGCAGGGGGCGCACTTCATCGCCGGCGCCGTCGCCAAGGGGTACCAGAAGGGGAAGGTCGAGGCGCTGTGGCGCCAGATCGTGCCCTTCGCCCAGTACGGCTTCAACAAGTCGCACTCAGTGGCCTACGCCTACCTCGCCTATCAGACCGCCTACCTCAAGGCTCACTTCCCGCTGCACTTCTGGGCCGCCATGCTCTCCTCCGAAACGGCCAACACGGAGAAGCTCTCGGCCTACATCGCGATGCTGCTGGGGAAGGGGATCAAGGTGCTCGGCCCCGACGTCAACGCCTCGGAGCTGGAGTTCACGGTCGAGGGCGAGGCGATCCGGGTCGGGCTCGGCGCCGTCAAGGGCGTGGGCGAGTCAGCGATCAAGGCCATCCTTCTGGCGCGCGCCGGCTCGGGCCCGTTCCGCACCGCCACCGACTTCGTCCGCCGCACCGCCGATCGCGCCATCAACCGCAAGGTGGTGGAGTGCCTGGCCAAGGCGGGGGCGTTCGACACCGTCCAACCGGATCGCGGACCGCTGCTCGCCGGGCTCGACGCGCTCGTCGAGCAGGGCACCCGGGAACGCCAGGCTCTCGAGGCGGGGCAGCGCTTCCTCTTCGACCTCGACGCCGAGGATGCGTCCCCGGCGCCGGCTCCGACGGTGGGGGCGTTGGCGCCCGAGGAGCTCCTCCGCGGCGAGAGGGAGGCGCTCGGGTTCTTCCTCTCGGGCCACCCCCTGGACAGGTGGTCCGGCGTCCTCCGCGAGCTGCGGGCCACTTCCGTGGGTGGCCTCGGCGAGCTGGCAGCCGGTGGGGCGGAACAGGCTCTCGTGGGCGGTCTGGTGGCCGGGCTGAAGGTTCGCCCCATCAAGGAGGGGCGCAACCAGGGCAAGCGGATGGCATCGTTCATGGTCGAGGACCAGAGCGGCAGCGTCCGGGCGGTCGCCTTCGCCGATGCCTACGAGCGCCTCGAGAAGCTCCTCGCCGACGGCGCTCCACTGCTCTTCACCGCCGCCCTGCGCTCCGCGGACGGCGAGCACGTCGAGCTGTCGGTCGAGGCGGCGACTCCGCTCGAGGGCATCGAGGCGCGGGCCGCCACGGCCCTTCGACTCCACATCGACGTTGACGGTTTTTCCGAGGCCGCCGCGGTGGAGCACCTCTACGAGCTCGTTCTCCGCCACGAGGGCAAGACCCCATTGCGGCTGCGCCTGGTGGGAACGGGGTGGCGGGCCGACGTGACGCCGACGCGGGTACTGGGCGTCAACCCGAGAACCCTGGTCCCGGAGCTCACGGCTCTGCTCGGGCCCGGCCGGGTCGAGTACGTCTTCAACGGCGCCTGATCGCCGACTTGCGCCGATTCGCCCGCTGGCGTAGGCTTTCTCGTCCCGCGGCACTCCCGCGGGCTCTCGGAGGAACCAGATGAAGAAGGCGGGACTCTCCAGCGCCGAGCTGATTCGGCTCGAGGAGGCGCACGGCGCCCACAACTACCACCCGCTCGACGTCGTCATCACCCGCGCCGAGGGTGTCTGGGTCTGGGACGTCGAAGGCCGCAAGTACCTTGACTTTCTCGCCGCCTACTCGGCGGTCAACCAGGGCCACTGCCACCCCCGCATCGTCACGGCTCTCAAGGAGCAGTCGGAGCGGGTGACGCTGACCTCGCGCGCCTTCCGCAACGACCAGCTCGGGCCGCTGTGCCAGGAGATCACCTCCATGA
>Ga0315287_10002027_pt1 | contig 18987 bp, 13 predicted proteins | sample YL17G11_0_MG_FD_205037 | JGI IMG/M metagenome (GOLD analysis project Ga0315287, IMG submission 205037) | Sediment microbial communities from Yellowstone Lake, YNP, Wyoming, USA - YL17G11_0 | ecosystem: Environmental > Aquatic > Freshwater > Lake > Sediment | place: USA: Wyoming | collected...
TCGAACTTCTATGTAAATGTGTTTCAGCTGATTGGGAAAATGCTTGGCGGCGGATAATCTCCGCCTGAGGTGGCACATGCGATTCATCAAAGGTTGCCTGGGTGTCATGGCAGGATTGGTCCTGCTGGTCATTCTATTCTTTGTAGTTCTGGTGGTGAACTATCGCACTGGCTGGTTCGACCAGGAGACCACCCGGCCCGTGCAGTCTCCAGACGGGACCTACTCGGCATACATAGGGATGCGGGGCATGATGGACAACGCGCGGTGCCGGCTCTACATCAAAAAGGGCGGCGAGCGGGCCAGACGGGTTCTCGATCTGTACCGCGGCGACCTCAAGTGGTCACCCGATTCCCGCAAGGTCGCGGTTGTGTCGATGCCCTATGGAGACTCGGCCACTATCTGGATTTACGACGTAAAGACGAACCGAAGCTGCCGCGCCGAGGTCAACCCGGCATTCACAGAGATTGCCGCTGACCAGTGGATGGTCAAGTGGGATTGGGCGGAATTCGACTTGATCGATTTCAGGGCCGTCAACCGAGGAAACTTAGGTGCTGTCAATGAGCAAAGCGTTCCACTTCTGCGGTGTCAGGTTGTCGAGAAGGGATCAGGCTTGGTGATCGTTCCGCACAAAGGAATAGAGGACCCACCTGGAACCCGGCGTGGTGGTGCGAACAAGTAAGGAAAGGGGTCTGTCCCAGAGTGCAGCAGCATGGACAGCCCCCTTCCCGTGATCGCTGGTGATCGCGGTCCCGCCTCCGAATCACTCCAACTCGTAAGTCGCCGTGACCACAACCGTGTTCACAAGCTCTCCCGGCTGGATGGTCAGTTCCTCGGCGCCGGGTTCGGGAGCGGGGCTTGAATCGGACATGCTCGCCTGGGCGTTCATCGCATAGGACCGATTGGCGCTGTAGCCATCGGAGTAGCCGTAGTAACCGCCGTACCACTCACGGTCTTCAGGATAACGTTCGTTGCACGCCACCAGCTTGCCGAGCTTGCCGCCCAGCGATGCGGCCAGTTCCTGGGCCTTTTTCCTGGCCACAGCCGCGGCCTTCGCCCTGCCCTGAGCGCGGATCTTGTTGAGGTCTTTCGCGCTGTATTCGAGCTGCCCGACCCGGTTGGCGCCGGACTTCACGGCGGCATCGATAAGCTCGGCGACGTGCTCAACGTCCCTGATGCGCACTTTCAAGGCTTCCTCTGCGTTCCACTTCGTGACGTGCCAGCCTGTGCCGCTGTCCCACCGCGAGACAAGGTGGAAATGCTGCGTCTGGATATCCTTGGCGGCCACTCCCTGCCCCTTGAGCGCATTTATGATCTTCGCGCAGGTATTCTTGACATAGTCTTTCGCGGCCCGCGCGGTCCTCGATGATTGCCTCACGCCAAACGTCACTTCAACCAACTCCGGCTTGGTGCGCACTATGCACGACCCGGTCGCTGTCACCCCCCGGCTTGGTTGGCCATACCCGGCCGGCCCTGCCGCCGCAGGCTGCGCGGGGGCGACTGGATGGAAAACCGCCCACGAAGCGATAATCACCCCGAGAACAAGAGCAACGTACATGTAGCGTATGAGCGACTTCTGAAACTCCGACATAATCATGACCCTCCTAAACAGTTTCTTTACCGCTGCCGCGGCTTGCCCGTTTATACGGGCGGGCTTAATGATTCGTTCCTGTTTTGGTTTGCTTTGCGGGTCGAACGCGAAAACCGGGTAAACTCTATTCTTGACGACCAAAGAAGTCTGACACTGGGAGGGTCTTAGATGGAAGATCGATTGGAGAAAGTGTTGCAGGGAGATAGCTGGAACGGCCATCCGGCGCATCCCGCGTTCGTAGCCCTGCCTATCGGAATGTGGTGCCTGGGCGCCACGCTGGACTTCATCTCACTGTTCACCAAGAACAAGTGTATTCAAGAGGCAGCCGATGACGCGGTGACGCTGGGATTGGCCGGCGCGGCGCTGTCAGCCGTTACCGGGCTGGCGGAGTATGGGAGGGTTCCACGAGATGACGAAGCCAAGCGAATGGCCCTCACGCACGCGGTCATCAACGTCTCATCGGTCGCCCTGAACAGCATCAACGCCATTATCAGAAGCGGCCGCAGGGGCGCGGGCAGGCCGGGCGGGATGCTGCCCAAGGTGCTCTCGTGGACCACCGCGAGCCTGATCACGTATAGCGGATGGCTGGGCGGGAATCTGGTATTCAACCACGGAACAGGAGTCGACACCAGCCGCCGAGCGCGCCGCGAACACGAAGCCACAGCCCAAACAAAGACTAGGGCGGAAACCAGAAAACAAGAGGAGAAGGTACGCGTGCACGCCTAGAATCGCATTCGTGGCCCGGAATCGGGGGCGGGGCCACAGCGCCCGCCCCTTGATTGGGCACTATATCCGGTGACACCGAAGCAGAAGGGACTAATCACGAAAGGCAGAAATGTGGGAAAGCACGAAAAAAGGTCTTAAAGAGTTTTGGATACTGACTTAGCGTCCGGGCTGTGTCATTCCGACCGGAGCTAAACGAAGCCTCCAAGTATGTCATTCCGAACGAATGTGAGGAATCTGCTTTTTCACTTGCAGCCTTCGTTTATCGCCGAAAAGCAGATCCCTCGACTGCGCTCGGGATGACATAGTTTGGGGCCTCGGGATGACAGTATGCGGCAGACTGTTCGCTAACTCACGGACTGAAACTCAGTAGGTATCAGGTCGTAGGGCTTAGGAAGGGAAGGCTGCTGTCCTGATCCCTCCAGGTAGGGATACCTGGAGGGATAACGCGAGGCGTTTCGGCATTGAAATGCCGAAACATCACAATAATGCCCGCCCAGGCCATCGGCCCATCATGCCATCGGCCGGTCCCTTCCCGGCTCTCCGTCCTCCGCCTTCCGCCTTCTGCTTTCCGCCCCGCCGCCGATCCTCCCATAAGCCCTCGGGTACCCCGCCGGCGTGGGCTTTACCTTCTCGATGACGACCAACCGCCGGATGATGTCCGTGCCGGGGATTCGTATTTGCTTGACGTCCTCGATTTGCCCACCAAGCCGGCATATAATCGGCTTCGCGGCGACGAGTTCCTCGTCTATGTCCCGGCCTTTCTGGGCAACCACATATCCGCCCTGCCTGACGAGCGGCAGGCACAACTCGGCAAGTACTCTCAGCTCCGAAAGGGCGCGCGCGTAGGCGGCATCATAACGCTCCCTGTGCTCCGGCTCGTGGCCGATTGCCTCCGCGCGGGCCGCGAGCGCGATGGTGTTCTCAAGCCCCATCCGGCGTATTGCCTCGGCGATGAAATCACTCTTCTTTCGGGTGGCTTCGAGGAGAGTGACGCTCAGGTCGGGTCGGGCAATCTTGATCGGAATGCCCGGAAACCCGGCCCCGGCGCCCACGTCGATGACGCGCCCGCCCGGCTTCACATCCAGCGCGGCCAGGCAGGTAAATGAGTCGAGATAGTGCGACGTGACTATGTCCTGCGGCTGGGTAATGCGAGTGAGGTTGAAGCGGCTGTTGGCATCGACGAGAAACGCGGCGAAATCGTCCAACCGCGCAAGCTGACTCTCCGAGAGATCGATCCCGAGTTCGGCGGCGCCGTCGCGCAGTGTGTTCAGTGGCAGGAAGGTCATCTCAGGCGACTCCTTATTAGGTAATGGGGGGCGTAATACAGAACAAGCCGATCCTCGGTGAATCCGAGATCGGCTTGCCCAGTGACCTGCCAGCCACACATAAGCGTCGTCAGTTGTTCAATTGTCGCGTCGAGAACTTTCTCCATTTTATTCAGACGATGCTAGAGGCGCATCTGTTCCATGTTCTGCTTCAAATTCCGCAGGAATACCGTCAGTATGGCTATATCCGCCGGGGTCACCCCAGGTATTCGAGATGCCTGTCCGAGCGTGGCGGGCCTGATCCGGTCCAGCTTCTCCCGAGCTTCTCGTGACAGGGCCTTGATGGTTTGGTAGCCAATCCCATCCGGGATCGCCATGCACTCCAGCTTCGCCGCCTGTTCCACTTGAAGCTGCTGCCGGTCTATGTAGCCCTGATACTTGATCCCCAACTCGACTTGCTCCGCCACATCCTCCGGCACGTGTCCGTTGCCCATCGCACGGGCGATGTCGGCATAGCTTATCTCCGGCCGCCGCAGGATTTCCTCCAGGGAGCACGTGCGGTCGCCAATCTCGATTGCGAGCCGCTTGAGGATATCGGAATGCGATGGTTTCACGAACGTCTCCGCCAGCCGCTTTCGTTCGGACTCGATCAGCCTCGTCTTCTCCTGAAACCGCGCCCATCGCTTGTCGTCCACCAGCCCGATCTCCCGTCCCAGAGGCGTCAGCCGGGCATCGGCATTGTCCTGCCTGAGCAGCAGGCGATACTCGGCGCGCGATGTCAGCAGCCTGTAGGGGTCGCTGACGCCCTTCGTGACCAGGTCGTCTATCATCACCCCCAGATAGCCCTCGTCGCGCCTGATGATCACCGGCCCGCGCCCCTGGAGCTTCGCGGCCGCGTTGATCGCAGCCATCAGCCCCTGGCCCGCCGCCTCTTCATACCCCGACGTGCCGTTGATCTGCCCGGCGAAGAACAGCCCATCGACCAGCTTGGTCTCGAGCGACCCTTTGAGCTGGGTGGGCGGCGCGAAGTCATACTCGATCGCGTAACCTGGCCGGAACATCCGCGCCTCCTCCAGCCCCGGAATCGTGCGCAGCAACTGCAGTTGGATTTCCTCGGGCAGGCTGGTGGACATCCCCTGCACGTAGATTTCGTCCGTGTCCCAACCCTCGTGTTCCAGGAAAACCTGGTGCCGCTCGCGATGCCCAAACTTGACGATCTTGTCTTCGATGGATGGACAATACCTCGGGCCCACCCCGCTGATCCTGCCGCCATACATCGCCGAGCGCGTCAGGTTCTCGCGGACGATGCGGCTGGTCTCGTGGTTCGTGTAAGTGAGCCAGCACGGCAGCAGATCGCCGCGCTGGGTCTTGTCGTTGACGAACGAAAACGGTCCGGCGTCGGGTTCGGAGTCCTGCCGCTCGCATACCGTGAAATCGACGGTCTGTTTGTCTATGCGCGGGGTCGTGCCGGTCTTGAGGCGGCCCAGTTCGAAGCCGAGCGTGCGCAGGCAGTCCGAAAGCCGCTCCGAGGCGAATTCCCCGGCCCTGCCCGCCGAAAACTGGGTTTCGCCGATGTGGATGAGGCCCTTAAGAAACGTGCCGGTCGTGACAATGACGCAGCGGGCTCCATATTCGATCCCGGTCTGCGCGCGGATGCCGGCCACGCGGCCCCCTTCGACGATGATGTCCTCCACCATCGCCTGCTTGACGTCCAGGCCGTGCCGGGCCATCACCGTCCGGCGCATTGTGCTCTCGTATAGCCGCTTATCCACCTGGGCGCGAAGAGCATGCACCGCCGGCCCTTTTCCGGTATTGAGCATCCGAATGTGAGTGCAACAAGCGTCCGTGGTCAGGGCCTGCTGTCCGCCCAGAGCGTCTATCTCGCGCACCAAATGCCCCTTTGCCGGGCCGCCGATGCTGCAGTTGCAGGGCATGTGGCCGATTGTCTCGATATTGATCGTCACGAGTAGTGTGAAATGCCCCATACGCGCCGAGGCGAGCGCGGCTTCGCACCCCGCATGACCCGCTCCGACTACTATAACATCGTAATTGTCCATCGCACTCCAATTATAGCACACGGCTCCCCCTCTCCACGCTCGAATCCACCCTATCCACGGCCTGTGAACAAGATTTAACTGAAATATACCGGGATTTTATTGTCATTTCGGCCTTCTCGTTGTCTTATAATTATGGGAGACAACTTTCTACTGCCATTGGCTAAGCAATCAAGCACCGTGCCCTGGCGGAAATCGCCCGCGACCGCCGGCCGGTCATCCGAATCTTCGCCCGCGCCACCGAAGACGGCCGCCTCGAACCCGCCGGCGAATCAGGGCCGGAGATGATGATGAGGGGGATTTGGGAGATGATGAGGCGGGGGAAGGAGAGTCCGGAGGGGGCGGAGAAATGAATGGCGGCAGGTGGCTGGCATAATATGAACGCCTGTTCGTGTTAACATCGACAGAGGCACAGAAGCGGGATTCGACAATTCAGAAGATTGTGGTTGACAAAACGCAATTCTTGGGGTATATATTCTGTAGGAGGAAAATACGATGAGCGTTGGGGAAAGACTGAAGTACGCCCGCAAGAGGCTGAACATCACTGAAACTCAGGTTAGTGAGCTTATTGGGATAGGTGTATCGTCACTATCTGAGTTCGAAAATGACAAACGGGAACCTAAGCTAAGCCATTTGCAGCTTCTGGCTCAGTTGTATAACAGGCAGCTCTCATTCTTTCTTGAAGAAGGTCCTGTTCCTCAAGAGATGGTCCTGTGGCGGAAGCAGCCTGAAGAGAATGCGGAAAAGGTGGAGCGCAGGTTCCTAAAGTTGTGTGAGCAGTACCGAAACCTTGAGATGTGGTGCGGGGAGACCATAGTGCCGCGGTTGCCTTCCCCAAGGGTGAGCGCTGCGAACCTGGATTATAACGACGCGGAGAGTCTGGCGCGTGATGTAAGGAATCAGTTGGGGTTGGGTGATCGGCCCGGCATCGATCTGCTTAGAGCGCTGGAGGAGGAATGCGGCGTAAAGGTGTTCCATAGGGCATTCGAGCCAATGGGTGTGGCAGCCTCTACAAAAAGCCCGAGTTTCGGATTCGCTGTACTACTCAACTCAAAGCACGTCAGATGGCGCAGGAACTTCGATCTGGCTCACGAACTGTTTCATTTGCTTACGTGGGATGTATTCCATTCTAAGGAAAGCGAATCCAGCGGCCCTGACGAACGCGAAGAGAAGCTTGCAGATCGATTTGCCGCCAATCTTCTCATGCCGGCTGAGGCGGTGCGGGGTGCTGTCAACCGGCGTGGCCCTCTGACATATGAGGCGTTGTTCGGCATAGCGCGGGAATTCGATGTGTCGGTAGAAGCTTTGGCATACAGGATTGGCTACCTGTACCGGATGGAAAAAGAGAAGACGGATCAGATCATCAGCGCAACACGTGCGATGGCTCACTTGCTGGAGGATAGAAGAAAGGATAACAGCAGCGCGCCAGAGCTTCCGGAGCGTTACCGTGCTTTGGCGATAAGAGCTCTGCAGCGTGGAGAGATAGCCCTCGGCCGCTTTGCGGAGTACATGGACATAAGCAGAAAACAGGCGCAGGAGTATTTGCGGTTTGAGGGGTGGGAGCTTGAAGAAATTCCGCTTACTGCTGCTTGATGCAAATGTAGTGATATATCTGTTCCAGCTAGGGATTTGGGATAAATTCGTTGAGTCTTGTGATGTTCATATGGAGAGGACCATCATCGAACAATGCAAGTACTATAAAGACGACAACGAGGGCAAAAGACCGATCGATCTATCTGCTTACATGAAGCGTGGCGACATTGTAGAAGAGACAGCGGAACTTACCGAACTAGTGAGTTTGAAGGATAAGTTCGGATCAGATATAATCGAGCGGCTTGATCGTGGCGAGGCGGAGGCGCTGGCCTTACTGACGGAAAGAAACCCGAAATTCCTGATCTGCTCCAGTGATCCTATCGTCTTCCGTGTTCTTGCAGCACTGGGTATGAGCGAGCAAGGTGTTGCACTGGAGACCGTGTTGCAGGGCATCGGCTTGCGTAGGTCGGTCGATTCCCAATATACCGAGAAGTATCGCAGGATGTACCTGCAAAGAGGCTTTCAGGAAGGTCTGCAGGGGTTGACGTCGCTCAAATGATGGCCAAGAAAGATGGGCCTGACCAGCGGACACCCGGACCATTTGGTGTTTCGGGATTTGAATGGAGCGTTAGCCCGATGGAAATCCCGAAACTAACCTGCATTCCTACGAAGCGTCCGATGGTCCGTCAATCCTTTACGGGTTGGGCTGCGGCTGCCTTCTGATCGGCAAGCGCCTGCGACAGTTCCCTTGTCCGTTTGGGTGAGAAGTACGGCAGGTTGAAGCGGCCGTCAATGATCAGAGATGTCTTGCTCCCCGCGTTCCCACCCTCTATCAAAATGGAGTAATTCCGAGCCTTTCCGAACCCCGCCGGGATCTTTATCGGCTTAGCGTTCTCGTCTCTCGTCTCACCGGCGTTGCCTCTGGAAATTGAGCGCGACGCCTCATACTCCCTTGTCTGGAGGCGCATTACCAGTGTGGGCAGCATGGCGGCCTCCAACATCTGATAATCGCCGTGGGGCGCGCGACCCGCTGGCCCATCGAGGTTCCCAAAATCGTAAAGGGCGCTGGAATCGAAGTCAGTCTTTATGTAGTCCTTGAGCATCCCTGCGATGAACTTAGGGTCGTAACGATTCAGCGGCAGGCCGGCATCGCTTCTTGCCAGCTCCTTTTCCCATGGCGACAGTGAACTATAGAAAGACCATATCGCCTTGGCCTTGGATTGAGATTGCCCCAACACCTGACGTGTGAGTCCCTGTAACGTCTCGCCGCTGCACCACTTCCCCACGGCCATCTCCGGGAACCCCGCGAGCGCAATCGCGTCGTCAAGATCGACTCCATCTCCATTAGCCTTCGCGGTCAGACCGTCGATCAGCCGCTGAGGTATCAGGTTTCGGAGCTCTTGGACCCAAATGGAATTGACACCTATCAGGGCCTTCGACTCGCCATGCATGCACCAGCTTACTCTGGGCATGGCCGCTCCCAAAGCTTCCCGAACAGTTGATTCATTGGCAAAAGAGTTGGTCACATCGCGCTCCGTGCAAACAGTGTCGAAGTCCTCGCAGACTATGGTCAGGTTCGAGGCTTTCGAAAGAACGATCAGGGCATCGCCGCCGAATTTCGGCTTGCCGTCGGCTTCCAACTTGACAGTTACCTTCTGGGCAGCCTCCGGCGAATCCCAGATCCCCTTCGCGCCGCTCAACTCGCCGATCTCCGGCAGAGAGGGATAAGTGGGCTGTTTGGGAAGCGTCGACGGATCCACGTTGGCCAGGACAGTATTGGTCAAATTGGATGTATTGTCGTATGATGTCCGCACATTGAGCCCGCCGGCTGGTCCGGAAGCGCGGACCACGCCGGTCATCATGATGGCCCTGCCCACGAGCTTCGCACCCAATCGCGCATCCTGGAGTTCATCGGCTGTGGCGGGCTCTATCATTCTCGAATCGGAGCTCAAGGACATCCTGCCAGAGTTTTGGAGGTTGACATACGCCTTGTCCATCGACTTGAGCACGGCGAGCAGGCCCTGACGCAGACCCGCAGGGGCCGTGCGCGGAGTCAGTATCAACTGGTCCCCCGATAGAATCGCATTTCTCGTGTCGGCATCCATCGCCGAGAGGAGCTTGGAAATCTCGGTCTGGGTGGCCAGTCTGTCCGGCCAATCCTCGCCGGCGTCTTTCGGCGCCTTGATGCCGGACAGCGGGATGTCCTTGAGGCGGCAGGCCACGTCCAGTGTCCACAGGGCCTTAGCCTTGCCGACGTTATCCACGGCCGCCAGATAGTCGTCGGACGCCTTCTGGAGCTTCGCGTTGCGCACGACTCGGTAGAACTCGCTCTTGTCGGTCTTTACCTTGGTCAACGATGTCTGCGTGGCATAGGTGACGAAGTCCAGCAGCTTTCTCGCGGGGATGCCTCTCGCCGCGACAGTCAGGGGTATGTCTCTTGCCCGCCAGTCTTCCGGGGTGCTGCCGCAATAGATCGTCGCCCCGGTCACCCGAGCGATCTCGCTCACGACGTCGTGCAGCCTCACACCGGAAGCGTCGTAAGTGATCTTCGCGTCAAGCCTCGCGTCCGTCGCGCCGACCGGCGGCGGCGGCTTGATGACCTTTCTAACCGTGTTCGGGTCGACGGTCGTCCTGCCGGCGGCATGCGCGCATGAAGCTGCCAGCACTAACAACGCGACAGTTATTGCCCTATGAATGAAGCTGCGCATGGTGCTCCTCCAATGATTGGTCAATTCTTCGCGGGTCGGGCCGCCGCTGCGTTCTGACTGGCAAGCGCCTGCGAAAGTTCCGCCGTCCGTTTGGGCGAAAAGAACGGCAGCCTCCGCGGGCCATCGATTCTGAGAGATATCCTGTTTGCCGCATCCCCGCCCTCGATCAAAATATAGTAATCGCGAGGCTTCGTGAATCCCGCCGGGATCTTTTCCGGCGTAACGCTTTCGGTGTTCTTCTCATCGGCTTTGTCTTTGGCGACCGAGGGCGACGGATTGGGGGACACTTCATACTCTGTTGCCTTGACGTGCATCACCAGAGTGGACAGCACGGCGTCGTCGAGCATCTGACGATTGCGGGCCACCTCATCGAGGCGTGGAAAGGGGGAAGGGCTTGTAATCTTGCTCGTGGTACCCCTGGCACCCATGGTCAAGAGTTGCACACAATAGGCATTCATGTAGTCCTTGAGCATCCCGGCGATGAACGTAGGGTCGTAACGGCTTAGCGGCAGGCCGGCGCCCCTTTTTGCCAGTTCCTTCTCCGATGGAGACAATGAACTGTAGAAAGACCATATCGGCTTCGTGTCGGACTCAACGAACACTTGAAATGGGAGCCCCTGCAACTTCTCGCCTCTGAGCCACTTCTGCAGCCCCTCCGCCGGGAATCCCAAGAGTGCAGTCAGGTCGTCAAGATCGACCCCATCTCCATCCGCCTTCGCGGTTAAATCGTCGACCAGCAGCTGAGGTATCAGGTTTCGGAGTTCTTGCATCCAATTGCTGTTGACGCCTATCAAGGCCCTCGATTCGCTGTGGGCTGACCAGCGAGCGGCATTCACGGCTGCTTCCAAAGCCTCTGCAACAGTCGACTCTTTACCAAAAGACGCGGCCACATCGCGCTCCTTGTGGACCGTCTCAAAGTCCTCGCAGACAATGGTCAGGTCCAAGGCTTTCGAAAGCGCGATCAGGGCATCGCCCCCAAATTTCGGCTTGTCGTCCGCATCTAACTTGATCGTGACCTTCTTGGCAGCCTCGGGCGTATTCCCCATCTCCTTCGAGCCGCTCAACCGGTCCATTACGGGCAGAGAGGGAGAAGTGGGCTGCTTCGGAAGCATGGACGGATCCATGTTGGTCAGGACGGTGTCGGCCATAGCACTTGTATGCTCGCGTGAGGTATGCCATTCGTTATCGCCGAAGCGGTATACGCCGATGATCCATATGGTCCCGCCTATAGACTCCACTCCGAGTAGGGAATCATCGAGCTGATCGGGGGTGGCGGGGGCTCGGATCATCGAGTAGCGGCGGAACTCGTTGACACGAGCTTGGTCCATCGACCTCAGGACATCGAGCAGGGGCAGCCTGAGACTTGCTGGGGCCGTGCGTGGTGAAAATATCAACTTCTCGCCCGAGACAACAGCATTTCTCGTGTTGACATCCATGGCCGACAGCAACCTGGAAACCTCGATCGCACTCGCCAGTCTGTCCGACCAACCCTCGCGGACGCCGTTCGGCGCCTTGATGGTAGAAAGTGGGATGTCCTTCAACCGGCAGGCTAGGCCCAGTGTCCACAGAGCCTGCGCTTTGTCGAAGTTATCCACGGCCGTCTGGTAGTCGTCGCACTTCTTCTTGAGCTTCGCGTTGAGCACGACTCTGTAGAACTTACGATTCTCGGTCTTTACCTCAATAAACGATGTCTGCGTGGCATAAGTGACGAAGTCCAGCAGCTTTCTTGCGGGGATGCCTCTCGCCGCAACGGTTACGGGCATATCCCTTGCGCGCCAGTCTTCCGGGGTGCTGCCGCAATAGATCGTCGCCCCGGTCACCCGAGCGATCTCGCTTATGACGTCGTGCAGCCTCACACCGGAGGCGTCGTAAGTGATCTTCGCATCCAGCCTCGCATCCGCCGCGCCTATCGGCGGCAGCGGCGTGATGACTTTCCTAACGGTGTTCGGATCGAGGGTCGTCCTGCCGGCGGCGTGCGCCGCCGACACCACAAAAGCGAGTAATACAACTACCAAGACAAAACAAATTGCCCTATTCACATTTATCCTCCAATATCAGCCGCCCCGGATCGGCGCATTCGCCATGACGTCCGGGACAAACCATGTCCGCATACATGTCTGCCAATACTTGGACTATCCATCCCGCCCAAACGTTAACACCATTTACTCATTCGCTCTTTGCCGGCCATCCGCCTTCTATTCGTCAAGGAGGTCGAATCCGGCCGCGCGTCGAAAGCATACTGGAACGTGCCACGCACATCGAGTAAACCAAGGAGTTGCATCATAATGTTCCGTAGACCGCTTGCCCTGGCCGCCCTGGCGGTGTTCCAGATATCCGCCGCGGCACATGCCGCCCCCGCCGTCTCCGTCAAGAAAACCGACGACTCAGTGATCGTCAGCTCGGAGACGTGGGCCACCCGCATCCAGGTCTGTTCCGAAAGAACGATCAGGGTCACCCACAGCCCATCGGCGCGTATGCCCGATATCACCAGCCTCTCCATCATCAAGAAATGGGGCCCACCCGGGTTCCGCGTCATGGAAAAGCCCGAGCGGATCGATGTCCTCCTGCCCAAAATCACGGCCCTCATAGATCGGGCCACCGGCGCGGTCACGTTTACTGAGGGCGCCGACGCCGTGTTACTCCGCGAACAGCCCAATAGCTCCGCGTTCACGCCGGCATCCGTCGGCGGAGAGAAAACGTTCAATATCGAGCAGAAGTTCGGAATTGCGAAGGATGAAGCATTTTACGGCCTCGGCTGCATGCAACTGAGCAAACTGGACTACTGCGGCGAGAAATTCAAACTGTTCCAGGATAACACCGTCGATATCACCCCCGTGCTGCTCTCAAGCAAGGGCTACGGCATTCTCTGGGACAACCCATCCACCGGTGAGATCGATATCGCCAAGGACCAGCCCGATCTCATCTGGCGGTCAGACTGCGGCGACGCCATCGACTATTACTTCATCTATGGGCCGGATTTCGACAGGATAATCTCAAGCTACCGTGACGCAACCGGCAAAGCGCCTATGTTCGGCAAGTGGGCGTATGGCTTCTGGCAGTGCAAGGAGCATTATGACACGCAGCAAGAACTCATCGATATTTCCAAGGAGTTCCGCGCCAGAAAGATACCCATCGACAACATCGTTCAGGACTGGTATTACTGGAACCCCAAGCCCTGGGGGTCTCACGAATTCGACCCGGAACGCTATCCCGATATGGCCGCCGCTATCAAGACCCTGCGCGACACCTATAACATGCACGTGATGATCTCCGTGTGGCCCAAGTTCGAAGCCGGCAGCAAGAATTACGACGAACTCACATCCATCGGCGGCCTGTTCCTCGCGACCAGGTCCAGCGCGGCCTACTATGACGCTTTCAGCCCCAAAGCCCGCGAAGTCTACTGGCGGCAGATGAAGGACCAACTGTTTTCCAAGGGAATCGACGCATGGTGGCTGGATGCGACCGAGCCCGAGTATACCTGGCCCATTCGCCCCGATCTCGCCCGCGAGTTCAAGACGGCAATGGGCCCCGGAGCGAAGGTCTGGAGCGCATATCCGCTCATGACCACCAAGGCCATCTATGAAGGCCAGCGCGCCGCGACATCCGACAAGCGCGTCTACATCCTCACCCGCTCGTGTTGGGCCGGAATCCAGCGCAACGCAGCCGTAGTCTGGTCCGGCGACATCAGGGGGCGGTGGTCGGTCTACAAGGACCAGGTCGCGTCCGGCCTGAACTTCTGCATGACCGGCATCCCCTACTGGGCGACCGACATCGGCGGGTTTGAAAGTGGCAACCCGGAAGACCCAGGATACCGCGAGCTGTTCCTGAGGTGGTTCGAATGGGGCAGTTTCTGCCCGATTTTCAGGGTGCATGGAACCAGATACCCCAAGGAAATGTGGCGGTTCGGAGAAGACGCCGAGAAGATCCAGCTCAAGTTCGATAACCTGCGCTATCGGCTGCTGCCGTATATCTACTCGACCGCGTGGATGGTCACCGACCAGGGCTACACTATGATGCGTGCCCTGCCGATGGACTTCCGCACGGACCCCAAGGTCCTCAACATATCCGACCAGTTCATGTTCGGTCCGGCGCTCCTCATCAACCCGGTCATGGAAGCCGGCGCGACCAGCCGCTGCCTTTATCTGCCCTCGGGAACCGACTGGTATGACTTCTGGACCGGCGAGCGCACGCCCGGCGGCAAGACCGTCGACACGCCGGCTCCTATCGAATCCATGCCCATCTACGTCCGCGCCGGCTCGATCATCCCGATGGGCCCGTTTGTCCAGTATTCCACCGAAAAACCAGCCGATCCCATCGAACTGCGCATTTATCAAGGCGCAAGCGGCAAGTTTACCATCTATGAGGACGAAAACGACAACTACAACTACGAAAAAGGCAAGTACGCTACTATCACAGTCGCGTGGGACGAAAAGAAGCAGACCCTGACCATAGGCAAACGCAGCGGCAGCTTCCTCGGAATGCTCAAGGAGCGCAATTTCAGGGCAGTATTCGTCGGCCCCGCCCACGGGGTAGGGCTCGACACAGCCTCCGACCGGGACCGCCTGGTGCGCTATACGGGGGCTGCCGTGAGTGTGAAACCGTAGTTCTTGCCATGCGTCCTTGATTTCCAATCGTGTCGGCAAACCAGCTATAATAGATACGCACTGCACAATCCCTGAGTACGTGCGAAGCGGCTGGACATATACCACCGGCCGGGAGTGGATAGCATAATGCGTATTACGGCGGAATTTGTCACCAGTGTGGCCCGTCTCGACCAATTGCCCCCTGAGAGCTTGCCCGAAATCGCGCTGACCGGGCGATCCAACGTAGGCAAATCTTCGATGATCAATGCTCTTGTAGGCAAACCGGGGCTGGCTCGAACATCCAATACCCCTGGGCGCACCCAGACGTTGAATTATTACCGGATCACTCCCGATGAGAAGACCGGGAAACCCTTCTTCCTTGTCGATATGCCGGGATACGGCTTTGCGGCAGTCAGTAAATGGAGCCGTGCCCAATGGCAAGACATCGTCGAGCAATACCTCGATGCGCGGCCAATGCTGTGCGGCATTGTGCAGATTATCGATTTGCGCCACCTGCCTCAGCCGCTCGATCACACCATGGCCCAATGGCTGCGCGGCAGCGACCGCCGCTATGTGATCGTCGGTACCAAAGCGGACAAAGTGGCAAAAACGAAAGTCCCCGGATTGCTGACGCAGGTCACCCAAAGCCTGAATGTCGACAGCCAAGACACGATGGCATTCTCCGCGCAGACAGGATTTGGCCGCGACCAGCTTTGGCGCTGGGTGATAAACGCGACGAATGCCATCCATCCGGAGCATCCCAAGATTTTCCCGGATCAAGGGAATCAGTAGCCGCCGGATAACTTGGCTCTGGCCATTCGCTGCTCGGTGAAGTAGCTTGGGCTTCTCGTCGCTTTAGGCTTGCTGGCGGGTCGGGGTTTGCCGGGCGCCTGCGCGGTATTCGATTGCCTGTGATGCGCCTTCGGGCCACGTTTGGACTCATCCCTGGCCGGCGGCGGAGCGCTATAGTCGAAATCCTCCAGCTTACGGCGTTCGATCGGAGCGCCCAACGCCTTCTCGATATCGAAGACGATCGCGGCGTCGGTCGGAGTCACCAGAGTCATCGCGTCACCCTCACGCTCCATCCTGCCCGTGCGCCCAATCCGATGAATGTAGTCATCGGCGGTGGCGGGGATGTCGTAGTTTATGACGTGAGATATGGTCGCAATGTCCAGTCCGCGCGCGGCGATATCGGTGGCGACCAGTATCTGGCATCGGCCCGACCGGAAATCATCCAGCGCAAGCTGCCTCTGGTTCTGAGACCTGTTTGCGTGCAGCGCGGCGGTTGCGTATCCGGCATTCTTGATCTGCTGGGCGACCCGGTTCGCGCGGTGCTTGGTGCGCGTGAAAATCAGCACCGAGTTAACATCAGTTTTTTTGAGCAGATTGAGCACCAGGGATGTCTTCAGGTGCTGCGGGCACGGGTAGAGCACGTGCGCGATTGTCTTCGGCGGCGCGTAGATGTCCACATCCACCCGCCGAGGATTTTTCAGAGTGTCCTTTGTGAACTGCGTAAGTTCCGATGGAAATGTGGCCGAAAAGAGCATGTTGTGGCGTTCGCCCGGCAAGCGCGAAAGTATGCGCTTAATAGACGGCAGGAACCCCATGTCCAGCATCCTGTCGGCTTCGTCGAGCACCAGCTTTGTCACTCTAGAGAAATCGGTGTTGCCGCGGTCCATGTGATCCAGCAGCCTGCCCGGACAAGCGACTATCACATCGGCCCCGGTCCGCAGCGCCTTTTCCTGGGGGTTCATCGCGACCCCGCCATAGACGGTCGCCGACCTGATCTGGGTAAACTTGCCCAACTGCTTGAACGTCTCATTGATCTGCTCCGCAAGCTCCCGGGTCGGTGTAAGCACAATCACCCTGGTGCATTGCTTCTCGACGGGGTTGGTAAGCAGATGTTGAAGTATCGGCAGCACAAACGCGGCGGTCTTGCCGGTTCCGGTCTGGGCTGTGCCGATAAGATCGTGGCCCTCGAGGCCGATAGGGATTGCCGCGACCTGAACCGGCGTGGGGATCTCATAGCCGGCCTCGCCGATCGCACGGTGAAGGCGCTGATCCAGCCCGAAGTGCGCAAACGTCATCACACCGGCAGGCCCGTTGGTGTCTTGCGTGGCTTTGCCGGGCCGGCACGGGACGAACTCCCTTGGACCGGGCTGGGCCTTTGCATTGAGCACGCATTTTCTGTCTTGATAGGTCAATACTTGAACTCCTGGTTGCTTTCTATATTATTATCTTCGAGGCTTGAAGCGAGTGAGCTAGCCGGACCGAAGATTTCCGTGAACAACCAGGTCAGTGCCAAACCAATGTAGCAACTCGTTACATTATAGCACAAATGCTGGAAGGCGTTTTGTGGATTGGCCGATTCGTCCTCCCGCGCCTTCTGGGGATCGACGTTCCCCGCCCTCTGCTTTCCGCCGTTTCCACCGCCCACTCCCCACAAAATTCCGCACTTTTTACTAACCCATACGTGACACTGCGCAATTGTTCTGGTAAAATCAAACATGATATGAGACCAAACAAACTCAGCCTTATCGTAATATGTGCACTCATGGCGGCCGCAGGCGGAGCTGCTTTCGCCCAACTTGGGACACCGGACCAGGTCGTGACCAGCAGAATCGCGCTGTCCGCCGATAAGCTCAAACCCGGAAGCGATTTCGAACTCGCCGTCGTCGGGAGCGTCAAATCCGGCTATCATATCGGCGCGCGCGACAGCGCCCTCTACGCGGCCAATCTTGCCGTCACCGCTCCGGCGGGCGTCACGCTCTCCGGGCCGGCATTCCCGGCAGGCGTGCGCAAGGCGTTCCCATTCGCCCCAAACGAGAAGATCCCGGTCTACGAGGGCACGTTTGTCATCAGGGTGAAAGGCCATGTCGCGAAGTCCGCGAAGCCGGGGCCGGTTACGTTCGCTGCCAAGCTCGACACCCAGGCATGCAAGGGCGAGCAGTGCTACCCGCCTCAGATATCCCAGGCTGTGCTCAAGGTGAACATCGCCAAACCCGGCGAGAAGATCGCTCCGGCGAACACCGATCTCTTCAAGCCTACCGCCGCATCCGGCCAGGACGAGGCCACCGGCATGTTCAAACGGCTGGCGGGGATGAGCCTGTGGGTCCGGCTCGCGTTTCTTTTCGTAATGGGCCTGTTGATGGCGTTCACCCCGTGCGTTTACCCGATGATCCCGGTCACAGTCGGCTATTTCAGCTCCCAGGCCGACAAGAACGGCCGCCGGGTCTACGGGCTCGCCACGACTTACGTTCTGGGCATTGCGCTGACCTACTCGACCCTCGGCGTGATCGCGGCTGTCACGGGCAAGGCGTTCGGTGAGGCCATGCAGAAACCCGCCGTGAGCGGCGGGATTGCGCTGGTGCTGATCGCGCTCGCGCTTTCTATGTTCGGCCTCTACGAACTCCAGCCCCCGGCGTTCATCACGAACCGCGCGTCCGGCAAGAGCGGCATCCTCGGGGCGCTCACGATGGGCCTGATTTTCGGGATCGCGGCGGCGCCCTGCGCGGGACCGTTCGTGCTGGGGCTGATGCTCCTCGTCGCCAGCCTCGGCAATCCGCTGATGGGCTTTGTGATGTTCTTCGTCATGTCGATCGGCTTCGGCGCGCCGCTTTTCCTACTTGCGGCATTCTCCGGCAAAATGCCCGTGCCGGGGATGTGGATGGTCGCAGTCAAGAAAGCCGCGGGATTCCTGCTGATCGGCGCGGCGCTCCACTTCGGCGGATACGTCCTGCCGGCGCCGATCCAGCCCTATCTGATTCCCGCCGTCGTGCTGGTCGGGGGCGTTTACCTCGGATTCTTCGAGAAATCTCTCGCTTCCGTCAAGTTCGGCTCCTGTTTCGGTAAGGCAGGGAGCGCCGCCGCGCTTACGCTGGCGGTTGTGATGCTGATGAACCACGGCCCGCGGACATTCGTCAAGTGGGAAACTTATACCCCCAACAAGCTCGCCCAGGCGGCGCTCGCGGGCAAGCCGGTGATGATCGAGTTCACCGCGAACTGGTGCCAGGTCTGCCGCGAACTCGAACACGCCACGTTCTCCGACCCGGCCGTCATCAACGAATCGAACCGTTTCGTGCGGCTGCGCGTGGATGGCAGCGTGGCAAGTGAAGCAGTCGATGCCGCCAAGGCGAAGTTCGACATACACGGTTTCCCCGCCGTCATCCTCATAGACAGCACAGGCGCCGAAATCCGCTCCCAGCGGGTGGTCCGATTTGTCGATGCATCCGAACTCATCAAGCGCATGGCCCAGGTACGCTGAGATGGTCGGGAGGTCCGGTAGTCCGGAGGTCGATGGAAGCTTTGGGATGTTGCGGTATTTCAATGCCGAAACCCAGCCTATCCCTCCAGGTATCCTTACCTGGAGGGTGGCTACCCTGTCATTCCGGACGGACCTAAACGAAGCCGCGAAGTATGTCATTCCGAACGAATGTGAGGAATCTGCTTTTTCCCTTCCGGGTTGCTTCGGTTGCATGCAGCCGAAGCGTGCCCCGAAGGGGCACCCAAAACGCCCCGAACAGCGAGGGT
>Ga0315287_10002028_pt1 | contig 18982 bp, 18 predicted proteins | sample YL17G11_0_MG_FD_205037 | JGI IMG/M metagenome (GOLD analysis project Ga0315287, IMG submission 205037) | Sediment microbial communities from Yellowstone Lake, YNP, Wyoming, USA - YL17G11_0 | ecosystem: Environmental > Aquatic > Freshwater > Lake > Sediment | place: USA: Wyoming | collected...
TGATGCTCCGTGCCCGGGAAAATGCTTGGCGCATGTGATTACCTTGTGCGACTGCATGCCTTTGATCAAAGCCAGCCCCAGCCGGGAAACCATTTCCGGGTCCGGACTCAAGGCGCGGTCGCCGATCACCTCGTTCTCCGGGTTCAAGTCCAGGTCCAGCACCGGCGCGAAATCGGTGTTGATGCCGACCGACGAAAGCTCGGCGCCGAAAATTTTCCCAACCTCAAACGCCAGCGCCTCATCTTTCTTCGCTCCCAGCCTGCGCATGGAAGGCACCTGCGTGAACGGCTCCTTCAAGCGGAGCACTCTTCCGCCTTCCTGGTCAATAGCGATCATGGCCGGGAAACTTTTGGAAGCGCCCCGGATGGCGTCCGTCAACTTGCGGACCTGCCCCGGAGTCGCGTCTTTTCCCGGAAACAAAAGAAAGCCCGATATCAGCCCGGATTCCAGCATCCGCTCCATTTCCATTGGCAATGACACGCCGCGCAGGTCAACCACCACCATCTGGCCGACCATCACTTCGATTTCCGGCAAGCTCATTTCGCCCTCCCCTTTTCCTCAACCCGCAGGTAATCGCCCAGAAAATCCCCAAGCAAATTGAACGAGATCACCAGCAAAAACACGGCCAGTCCCGGAAAAATGGTGAGATGGGGCGCGGTGCGCAGGAAATTTATGCCGTGGCTCAGGAGCGAGCCGAAGCTCGGGATCCTCTGCGTGCCCAGTCCCAGGAAGCTGAGCGCGGCCTCGGACAGGATCGCGCCCGCGATCCCGAAGCTGGCCTGCACCAGGACCGGCCCGGAAACATTGGGCGCCAGGTGCCTGAAGATCAGCCGGAGCCGGCCCGCGCCCAGCGCGCGCGCCGCCTCGTAATAAGGCCGTTCCCGTTCCACCAGGACCTGCGCCCGCGTCAGCCGCGCGTACCCCACCCAGCCCAAGAGGCTGAGCGCGAATATGACATTTCCCAGCCCGGGCCCGAGAACAGCGGCCAGGGCGATCGCGAGCAATATCCCCGGGAAGGCCATCAGCAGGTCGATCAGCCTCATGACCACCTGGTCAACCATGCCTCCCAAAGCGCCGGCCATGGCGCCCACCAGAAACCCGACCAGCGCGGAGATCAGGACCACGGCCACGCCCACGATCAGGGAAACGCGCGCGCCGTAGATCATCCGGGAAAGCACATCTCTTCCCAGCTTGTCCTGGCCCAGGAGATGATTGTGGCTCGGCCCGGAAAGACCCGCGCACAAATTCTGTTCCTCGGGAGGGTGCGGAGCCAGCACAGGCGCAAAAATGGCCGCGAAGCAAAACGCCAAAATCACAACCAGCACGATGCCCAAGGCGGCTTTGCGCTTCACTTTTCCCTCCACAGCCGCACCCGGGCGTCGACCATGGCGTAGCACAAGTCGACCAGCAGGTTCACGGTCAGGTAGCTTGCCGCGATCACCAGCACGCACGCCTGCACGAGCGGGAAATCGCGGCTGAAGATGGCGTTGATCAGGAGCCGCCCGATGCCGGGCCAGGCGAAAATGGTCTCGGTGATGAAGGCGCCGGACAAGAGCGCGCCGAACTGCAGGCCGATCACGGTGAGGATCGGGATCAGGGCGTTGCGGAGCGCGTGCTTCATGATCACCCGCGTCTCGCTCAGCCCGCGCGCGCGGCCGCTCCTGAGATAGGGCGCGCCCAGGACTTCCAGCATGCTCGCGCGGCTGATCCGGCTCAAAAGACCGGACAGGGCCATGCCCAGCGTGAGCGCGGGCAGGACCAAATGGTTGATCCCGCCCCGTCCCGAGACCGGCAGCCAGCCCAGCCAGAGCGAGAATAAAATGATCAGGAGCGGGCCCAGCCAGAAATTGGGCACGGACACGCCCACCAGGCTGAACACCCGGCTCGCGAAATCGAGCCAGGAATTTTTCTTGAGCGCGGACAAAATCCCGACCGGGAGCGCGATCAGGATTGCGATCAGCATGGAAAAAAAAGCCAGCTCCATGGTCGCCCCGAGCCGGGGCCAGATCACCTCGAACACCGGCTTCTTGTAAAATATTGATACCATCTTGCCCTGGAAAAGGTCGGAGAAAAACAAGACCAATTGAGTGTAGAGCGGCTGGTCCAGGTGCAGGCTTTTCCGGAGCGCTTCCACCTGGCCCTGCTGCGCGGACTCCCCGAGCATGACCATCACCGGGTCGCCCGGGATCATGTGGATGAACAAGAACACCACCAGGCTCACCCCCAGCAGCACCGGGAAGAACCAGAACAGGCGACGGACCAGATAACCGCTCATTCCTGCCACCTCGCGCCTGCCAGACCGATCCAATCGCCTCCCATGCCGGGTGTAAATCCCGCAAGCCGCTTGTCCGAGACCACATAATCCTTGGAATACCACAGGCTGATGTAGGGAAGGTCTTGCGCCACTATCTTCTGGACCCGGGAATAAAGTTTCCTGCGCTCCGCGCGGTCAGGGACGATGCGCGCCTCAGTGACCAGGCGGTCGATTTCCGGGTTTGAATACCTTCCCCGGTTGGAGCCCTTGGGAGGCAGGCTTTGGGAATGAAAAATTGTATAGTACTGGTCCGGTTCAATCACGCCCGTCCAAGTCAGGGTGTAAAGCTGGAAATTGCCGGCCTGGATGTCCGCGAACACGGTGCCCCACTCCAGGCTCCGGACCTCGACATCAATCCCGATTTTGCCGAACTGATACCCGATCGCCTGGGCTATCCAGAGCCGCTGCACATCCTGGCTGGTCTTGTAGCTCAGCCTGAACCTGGGCAAAGGCCCCGCGCCGTCCGGGTCCGGATACCCGGCCTGGTCGAGCAATGTTTTTGCTTTCTCGATATCGTGGTCGTATTTTTCAACATCCGGCTCAAACGCCCAGTTTTGCGGGGACAGAAGAGTATCAGCCTTGACCACAGTTCCTTTCAACAGGCAGTTGATTATCTCATCGCGGTTGATCGCGTAAGCCAGGGCCTTGCGCACCAGCGGCTTGCTCAAGACCGGGTCGCGCAGGTTGAAACCCATGTAACTGTAATTGATGCCCTGTCGCTCCCGGACCAACAGCCGCGGGTTGGACTTCAACCTGGGCAGCTCGTCCGGCGTGATCGAACCCGCGAGCTGGACCTCGCCCTTCTCAAGGCTCATCAGGAGCGTGATATCCTCGGGGATGATCCGGAATTTTATTTTTTCAAAGTATGGCGCAGGCCCGGAATAATCCGGGTTCCGGCTGAGTTCGACCTCCGCGCCCGGGACCCATTTCACGATCTTGTAAGGCCCGGCGCCGTAAAGCTCGCTGGTTGAAAGCGATGATTTTTTCGCCACGCTCGCCGGCAGTATCCCAAAACTCAAACCGACCAGAAACGGGGCAAACGGCTCCTTTAATTCCATCCGCAGGCTGAGCCGGTCCAAAATTTCGATTTTATCTATGTGGTCCACAAACTCCGCGAACCGCGAATTTATGTCCGGAGCCTTCAGGCTTTCCAGGGTGGCCTTGACGTCTTCGGTTGTCAGCTCCCGGCCGCCGGCGAATTTGACCCCGGGCCGGAGATGGAAAACATAGGTCCTGGCGTCCGGCTGCTCAAATTTTTCCACCAGGTCGGGCGTGGGCTCAAGGTTGTCTCCGATCGTGAAAAGGCCTGGAAAAACCAGGGTCAGGATGTTGACCGCGTATGAATCCCTGGCCACCCTGGGGTCCAGGGTTGACGGGCTGGCCTTGATCCCGACCGTGATCTCGGGCTTGGGCGCGCCCCCGGTCTTTTGCTCGCAGGAAGCAAAATTCCCGAGCAAAATCGCGGCGAGAATTATTTGTATGGTCTTGCCCATCGCTTTTAATTTTCTTTCCAGTTATTTTGAACCAGTCGATAAAGCTGTCAAACGATCAACCGCGCCGGTTCAAGCTTTGCCAAGTTTGTGCTAATTTACATTCAAGGCAGGGAGCAATCTCCTGATGCTTGACAGACATGCCTGATCTGGATTTAAATTTATGGGATCGGCCATGGCGGAAAACCTTAAATGCAAATTTTGCGGACGGGAGGTCAAGGAAACCGTCCACTCCAAGAAAATCCCGCTGGGGTTCCGCGTGGACTACTACCTGGTCTGGACCGGGGAGTTGACGCCCGTGGTCATGAAAAACCCCAAGGACGAGCGCGAGGTCATGCAGTTCTTCAAGGTGGACAAGCTCCGGCCCATTGTGGCTTGCTGCGACTGCTTTGAGAAAGAGGATGTGAAGCTGGAGATGGACCGCGCCTTCCAGGAAGTGCCGGAGCTGTCGGTCTTGGAAGCAAACGGAGATAAAAAATGATCAAGGAAGCCAGGCTGATAAAAACTTTCACCTCGATCGCGGGCATCCCCGGACTTTCCAAGCAGGAAAAACTGATCGCGGATGAGCTGGCAAGGCGGCTCCGCGGGCTGGGCATTCAGTGCAAGTTTGACCGCGCCTTGAAAAATGACGGCCAGGTCGGGAACCTGATCGCATATCTCAAAGGCAATGTCTTGGCGCCGCCGCTCCTTTTAAACGCGCACATGGACACGGTCGGCCCCATTGAAAATCACGGCTGGATACGCCGCGGCAATTTTCTGGAAAGCCGGGGCAAAAGCATTTTGGGCGCGGACGACCGCTCGGGCGTGGCCGTGATCCTGGAGGTGTTGGAGCATCTTGCGGAAACGAATGCTCCGCACCCGCCCCTGGAAGTGGTGTTCACGGTGGCCGAGGAGATCGGACTGATGGGCGTGAAACAGCTTGATTGCTCGATGCTCAGGGCCAGGCACGGGATCGTGCTCGACAGCGGCAACCCGCTCCAGCCGGTGGTGGCCGCGCCCCAGGCTTACAAGCTGACTTTCAAGGTCCAAGGCAAGGCCGCGCACGCCGGGGTCTCGCCCGAGCGCGGTATCAACGCTCTTCAAGTCGCGGCCAAAGCGATCAGCAGGATAAAAATCGGCCGGATCGATTTTGAGACCACGGCCAATATCGGCATCATGCACAGCGGCACCGCCACCAACATCGTCCCGGAAAGCGCGGAAGTCTTCGGAGAGGCGCGGAGCCACAACCTAAAAAAGTTAAACGCGCAGATCAAGCACATGCGCCACGCTTTCAGGAAAGCGGTGAGCGAGGCGAAAAAACCGGGCACCGCCTTTGCGGGCCTTCCGCGCCTGACCGAAAAAATTGAATTTGACTATCCGAGGATGAAGCTCACGGGCAAGGACCCCATGGTCCGGCTAAAAAAAAATGGGGGAAAACAACTGGGCCGGCTGGTCGCCATTTGGGTGGGGGGGGGGGGGAGTGACGCCAATATTTTAAACGCGCGCAAAATCCAATGCCTGATCCTCGGCTCGGGCATGGAGCGCGTGCACTCGGTTGAGGAACGTCTCAATCTTGACCATTTGATCTTATCCGCGCGCCTGCTGGCAAGGGCCATTGAACTTTTCCCGCAATTCGCCAACTCAAAATGAACGAAAGCATGGACCCGCTGCTCCACGGCTTTGAGCAAGGCCCGATCCGGCCTCCCAGCGAGGCCTTCAGCCTGCTCCTGCGCGTGACCAGGAACTGCCCCTGGAACCGCTGCCAGTTCTGCCCGGTCTATAAAGAGGAAAAATTCTCGCGCCGTGATGTCAAAGAGGTGCTTGCGGACATCAATTCCATGGCCGCGTGGCATGAGGAGTTGAAGTCAAGGAGCCGGCGCACAGGTTTTGGGGGCAGCCTGGACCGGATCAGCTTGCAGACGATTTATCAACAGGACCCGGGCAACCCTTTTCTCTACTCGCTGGTCCTGTTCGAACTGGGCGGGGGCAGGACCGCATTTTTGCAGGACGCGGACAGCCTGTTCATCAAGAGCGAAGAACTGGTTGAAATCTTAAAACACCTCCGCGAAAAATTCCCTGGGATAGAGCGTGTCACCAGCTACGCGCGCTCGCGCACCATAGCCGGGAAAAATATCGAGGAATTGAAAACGATACGGTCCGCGGGCCTGAACCGGCTGCACATCGGCATGGAGAGCGGCTCGGACCAGGTGCTGGAACTGGTCAAGAAAGGCGCGACCCGGACGGAAGTGATCGAAGCAGGAATAAAGGCAAAACAGGCCGGGTTTGAACTCAGCGAATATGTCATGCCCGGCCTGGGCGGAAAAAAATTGAGCCAGGACCACGCGGAGAAGACCGCGGACGCGCTCAACCGGATCAACCCCGATTTCATAAGGCTGCGCAGCCTGGCGGTTTCCCCTCGTTCTCCGCTCTACCAAAGTTTAATTGATAAAAAGTTCGAGCCGCTCAACGACCTTGAAGGCGTGGAAGAAATCCGGCTCTTCATTTCGCTCCTGGACGACATCAGCAGCAATTTTGTCTCCGACCACATGCTCAACCTCCTGCCCGAGCTGGAAGGAAAATTTCCCGGAGATAAGGAGAGACTGCTTTCCATCTGCGACCGGTTCCTTTCCCTTCCACAGAAAGAGCAGCTCATCTACATCATCGGCCGGAGAGCCGGGATTTTCGAGAGCCTGGATGACATGGGAGCGCCGGAGCAAAAGAACCGCGCGCAAGCCATCATGGAAAGGCTGGAACTGCAGACTCCGGAGCAGGCGCAAGAGGTGATCCGGAAGATAGTGGAAAATTTTATCTAATAATTTTTCACGGTGGCAAGGTCCTCCGGATGCAAAGCGGCGTCGCGTTCATCCTTCGTAGTGGACGATTTAAGGTGTTGTAAACCAAGATTATCCAGATACACATATTGCGTGGAATCTTTCTGATGGTACTACGGAGAACCAGGACGCCGCAGTCCAAATTTGACATCCCAAGCGATTCTGGAAGAATTCGAGAAGCGATGACCGAATATGGCGATCAATATTACGAGCGGCAGATCGAATCCTACCGGAACAAGCATCCGGCGCAGTGGCGCAGGATCAATATCTTCATGGAATGGCTCCAGCCCAAGTCCGGAGAGTTGGTCCTGGAGACCGGGTCCGGACAGGGCATCGGCACGCGCGAGCTTTCCAGGAGCGACGCTAAGGTCATCGCCCTGGATTACGAGTCGCTTGCTCACCGCATCGCCTGCCGGTTCCTGAAAGAGGAAGGCGTGGACCTGGACCGGATATTTCATGTGCGCGGGGACCTCTACAACCTGTCTTTTTCAGACAACACTTTTGACGCCATAAATTTCTCGGAGGTGATCGAGCACCTGGAGACTCCGGACAAAGCGCTCTCCGAGCTTTTCCGCGTTCTCAAGCCGGGCGGGAGGCTGTTCTTGAGCACCTGGCCCAACCTGGCAAACCTGGTCTGGAAATACCGGTACGCGCGCGGCGCAGGCTCCAAGGAGGATTTCAACCCCCACACGCCCTCGCGGGTGAAAAATTCCCTGGCCAGGACGAATTTCCGCATCACCCGGTTCCGACTCAGCAATTTCTATTTCACCATTCCCAAAATCCCCTGGGAGATCAGCGCGATCAATCAGGACAACCCTTTTACGCGCCTTCTGGAAAAAAGCCTGGGCATTCCGGTCTGGGGAGCGATCATGGCCGAATCGATCAACGCGCTTGCCGTAAAACCTTAGGCGCTCCTTTCGATCTCAAATAATGAACCCGGAAATAGAAATTGACGGCGGTTTCGGGGAAGGCGGCGGCCAGATCATCCGCACCGCTTTGAGCCTGAGCCTGATCACAGGCAAGAGTTTCCGGATCTTCAATTTGCGAGCGCGGCGTCAAAAGCCCGGGCTCAGGCCCCAGCACCTGGCCGCGGTCAAAGCCGCTCAGAAAATAAGCGGTTCCGAAGCGGCCGGCGCTGAAATCGGCTCGGGCGATCTGTCCTTTTTTCCCAAACCCGCCCGGCCCGGAGACTACCGGATCGACATCCACACCGCGGGTTCCAGCGGCCTGGTCTTCTCGACCCTGCTCCCTGCCCTGGCAAACCTCGGTCAGACAAGCCGGCTCCTGATCACGGGCGGCACCCACAACCCCAAAAGCCCGTGCTTCAATTTCATCAGCGAGTGTTTCCTGAAGATAATTTCCTTGTTGGGCATAGAGGTCGAGCCGGAAATTTCCCGTTACGGTTTCTATCCCAAAGGCCGGGGCGAGGTGTCATTTAAAATTCATCCCTGGAAAAAACAGGATGTTGTTTTCAAGATGACGGAGCCTGCGAGCTGGCAGGGGCCGGAAGTGGAAATAATTCTGGCCGGGCTTGAAATGCATATTGCCGAGCGCGAAAGGGCCGAAGCCGCGGAACGGCTCAAGATTGATCCCGGCTCGGTGAAAATAAATTTCCTTCCCTCTGACATGGGCCCGGGCAACGCGGTGCTTATAAAATATTCCGGCGCAGGCGGCCGGTCGGAAATTTTCACCGGTTTCGGCGAGCCGGGCAAGCGCGCGGAGCGGGTCGCCTCCGAGGTCTGCCGGGATGCCAAAAATTTCGTCAAGAGCGGCGCGCAACTCGACCCTTATCTGGCGGACCAGGTCCTGATTTATTTGGCGATGTCAGCGGGCGGCGAGATCACGACCAACCAGCTCACTTCCCATTTCCACACCAACTTGAAAATCATCCGCGAGTTTATCAAGGTCAGGGACGAGTTCAGCCATCCGGCGCCGGACCTGAGCCTGGTGAAAATTTTCCGGGCGTGATGTCTCTCAACTGATCGCGAAAGTTTTTTTCCAGAGCAGATAGTGCGCGGCCATCCAGATGCGCGCGGTGTGATCGATGCCATGCTCGGTGTGCTCCTTGAGGAGTTGCCGGGCCAGGGGCATGGAGATGAAATCCTCCTTCCGGGCCAGGTCGCTTTCGAAAAGCTCGGAGAAGAAGCCTTTCAGCTTGCCGTTGATCCAGACTTGGAGCGGCACGCCGAACCCCTGCTTGGGCCGGTAGACCATCTCGCGGGGCAGGCTCTGGAGCAGGTATTTTTTCAACATGTGCTTTTTGTCGGTCCCGGGCAGCTTGTAGGAAAAAGGGATCGTGAACATCAGCTCGACCAGCTTGTGGTCCATGAGCGGCACCCGGACCTCCATGGCGCTGGCCGAGGCCATGCGGTCGGTCATCAGCAGGATGTCATCGCAAAGGTAGGTGTGGAGGTCCAGCCAGAGCAGGCTGTTGAACGGGTCTTGGCCCGGATACTCGCGCGCGTAACGGGCAAGGTGCCGGTAGGGGTCGTGGGCCGCGCGGTCTTTTTCGCTGATTTTATCCGGGCCGATCAAACCTCCGTTCGTCAAATATCGGCCGAAAGCGCCCATGGTCAGATAACGGAGGTGGCGGACCACGAGGTCCGGCTCCTCAAAGCCCAGCGAGCGCGAGAGCCTGCGCCTGAAGCTCCGGGCCTGGTCCTCCCGGACCAGCCCGGCAAAGAACGGCGCCAGCAAACCCCGCCGCAAAAACCCGGGCGTGAAGGCGTAATAATAATTGATCAGCTTGTCCGCCAGATGATGGGTGTATCCGGCGAAAAGCTCGTCCCCGCCCGCGCCCGCGAGCGCCACTGAAATCTCCTTCTTGCACGCCTGGCAAAGCAGGTAGTTGGCCACCGCGGTGTAGTTTCCGTGCGGCTCGTCAAAATGCCAGATGATCTTTTCCAGGAGCGGCACCAGGTCCTGGGCGCGGTTGTGTAGGAGAATATGCTCGGCGTGGAATTGACCCGCAACCGCCTTGGCCCATTTGCTCTCGTCCCACTGCGCTTCCTCGAAACCCACGGTGTAGGTCTTGATCTTGCCCGAGGAAGCCTTGACCGCGGCCGCGGTTATCGCGGAGGAATCAACCCCGCCGGAGAGAAACACCCCCAGCGGCACATCGCTGACCAGTTCATCCTTGACCGCGCTATCGATCTCCTCAAAGACCATTTTCCGGGCGAGTTCAGGTCCGGGGGCATCGTATTCGTTCCGGGCCGGCATTTGATGATAACTTTTTATAGACACCTGCGCGTCCTTGACCGAAAGAAAATGGCAGGGAAGCAGCTTGCTCGCTCCCGTCACCCCGCTTTTGGGCGCGGGCATGTAGCCGATTAAAAAAAACTGGTAGACCGCTACCGGGTCCATGCGGCGCGGCAGCTCCGGGTCCTTGAGAAGCGATTTCAGCTCGCTGCCGAAGCTGATCCAATCCGGGCCGATATAATAATAGAGCGGCTTCACGCCGTAGCGGTCCCGGCAGAGCAAAAGCTTTTTTTCTCCCCGGTCATAAATCGCAAACGCGAAAATCCCGCGCAGTTTTTCCAGGCCCAATTCGCCCCATTCCAGCCAGGCGTTTAAAACCACCTCGGTGTCGCTCTGGGTGCGGAACTTCCGGCCCTTTTGCTCGAGCTCCGCGCGCAGTTCCCGGAAGTTGTAGACCTCGCCGTTGTATGCGATCACCCCCCGGCCGCACGCGCTCTCCATGGGCTGGTCGCCGGTGGCGAGGTCTATGATCTTCAGGCGGCGGTGTCCGAGTCCGACCTGGCCTTCAAAAAACAGCCCTTCCGCGTCAGGCCCGCGGTGGATGATCTGATCGGTCATGGACTTGATCAACCGGGGTTCGGGTTTTTTATCCGGCGAGAAATAGAACTTGCCTGCAAAGCCGCACATGGTTATCGCTCAAGGCTCATAGCCGAGGTCTTTGCACTTCTGATAACACTGCTTGGCTTTATCAATGTCGCCCAGTTTTTTGTGGACCACAGCCAGGTTGAAAAAAACAATGGCGTATGCCGGGTCGATTTCCAGAGCGCGTTCAAATTCCTGACGGGCCTCTTCCAGGTTGTTGTTCTGGGCGTGGACCACTCCCATGTTCTGGTGGGCGACGGCGATGAAATGCTCGATGTTCTTTATCTCCATTTTTAGGACCTTGATGATGTCCTTCCACTGGTGGAGAGAATCCATGCCTTTCTCAAAACGGCGCTGCGCAACATTGTAAAGGTCGATGGCGACCTTGACGCGGTCGGACATCTCGTCGATCTTGATCGCCATGTGCGCCACGCCGATTTTGCCGATCGGGGTTTCCTTGGCCATTACCATCAATTCTAATTAATTAAAGCCGTAAAAGCAATATTTTCCGTTATTGCGAAATTTCCAGCAGTACGGAGCGCGTGTAATATGAAGAGACAAGGCATATTTATTTTGAGGGGAATTTTGGCTGTGTTATGATTCTATGTGATGGGCGATTTGTTTGAGGGCCAGGACGGGAAGGAACCCAGGGATGATTCGGGATTTTCGCCGCTGGCGGACCGGATGCGTCCGAGGAGCCTGGACGAGTTTGTGGGCCAGGAGCACCTGGTCGGCCCGGGAAGACTGCTGCGCCGTCTGGCGGAGCAGAAAAAAATCACCAGCCTGATCTTCTGGGGGCCACCGGGTTCGGGAAAGACCACGCTCGCCCGTCTCTTGTGCCGCATGAGCGAAGCCTATTTCCTGAGCTTCTCCGCGGTGCTCTCCGGAGTTGACGAGCTCCGGACCGCGATCAAGAGCGCGGACCGCGTGCGCAAGTCCCAGAACAAAAAGACCGCTCTGTTCGTGGACGAGATCCACCGCTGGACCAAGGCCCAGCAGGACGCGTTCCTGCCCTATGTGGAGCAGGGAAAAATCATTTTGATAGGCGCCACCACGGAGAACCCGAGCTTTGAGGTGATCGCTCCCTTGCTCAGCCGCTGCCGGGTTTGCGTACTCAAGAAATTGCAGGAGCCGCAGATCAAATCCATCCTGCAAAACGCGGTTGCCGACCAGGCGCGCGGACTGTTTGCGAACAAAGAGCCGGTCAAAGTTGACGAGGAAGTGCTGGATTACCTCTCCCGCCTCTGCGAGGGCGATGCCCGGCGCGCGCTGAATGCGCTGGAGCTTTCGGACGAGCTGGCGCGCTCGGAGCAGGGCGAGCGGATTTCAGTCTCGTTTGCCGAGGAAGCCCTCACCAGCCGCTCCCTGCTTTACGACAAGACCGGCGAGGAACACTACAACCTGATCTCGGCGTTCATCAAGTCCATGCGCGGCTCGGACCCGGACGCCGCGCTTTACTGGATGGTGCGGATGCTGCAGTCGGGCGATGACCCGCGTTTCATCTGCCGGCGCATGATCATTTTCGCCGCGGAGGATGTGGGACTGGCCGACCCCTTTGCGCTCTCGGTCGCGGTCGCTTGCGAACAGGCGCTGGAAGTGGCGGGCCTTCCCGAGGCCATGATCCCCATGGCCGAGACCTGCGTCTATCTGGCGGCCTCGCTCAAGAGCAATTCCGCGTACGCGGCTTTGAGCAAGGCCAAGGCCAAAATTGAGGAGACCGGATCCCTGGCGGTGCCGCTCCACCTCCGAAACCCGGTCACGGCCCTGATGAAGCAGCTCGATTACGGCAAGGATTACAAATACCCGCACGATTTTCCCGGACATTTTATTGCGGAACAATACCTGCCCGACGAGCTTTCGGGCACGATTTTCTTCGAGCCGGAAGATATTGGCAAGGAGGTCGAACTTAAGAAGCGAGTTATGGAGAGGAGGAAGCTGAAGCAGGAATCCGCCAAGGGCAAGAAAGCTCCGGCCAAGAAGCCCGGCTGATTGAAAAGATCCGTGCCGGATATATAAAATAAAATGGATTTAAAAAAATTAAGGTGGATCAAGCTGGCGCTCATCCTGGTCATCGCCTCGTATTTTTTGTCGGCTTGGAACGAGGTCCAGGAGGTTGACCCGGCGCAGTACGCTGAGATCGCCCGGGAGATGGCGGAGAGCAACGACTGGCTGACGCTGCGCGACAACTACGGTCCTTACCTGGACAAGCCCCCGGTCACGATCTGGATGATCGCGGCCTGCTTCAAGGTATTCGGCGTGTCCAATTTTGCCTATCGCCTGCCCGCCATTCTCTGCGCTATTCTTTCAATTTTTTTCCTGGGCAGGACCGCCCGGATCTTGTACGACCGGGACACGGCCTGGCTCTCCATGCTCATCATCGCGTCCTGCGAGGCCTGGTTCCTCATGGTCGGAGACCCCAAGATCGACATGGTCCTGGTCTGTTTCCTGACCCTTTGCTTCTGGGCATATTTTGAGGCCCGGACCCGGCCCCGGTTTTTTTATTTATTTTACATTTTCATCGGCCTGGCCGTGATGACCAAAGGCCCGATCGGGTTCATGATCCCGCTCATGGCCATGGGCATGGAATGGTTTTTTCTGAGGGACTGGAAGGAAATCTGGAGGATGAAACCGATCTCGGGAGTGGTCATCCTCGCGGTCGTGATCGCGCCCTGGTATTTGGTCCTGTACCAGGACACGGGCGGACGCGGCCCGTATTTCATGCTCTGGGAGCAGAGCTTCGGCAGGATTTTTATCAGGACCTTCAAGAACCAGGCCTCTCCGTTTTTCTTCGTGACCACCTTCTTATGGGCGTTCCTGCCCTGGACTTCTGCCGCGATATTCATGATCGCGGTGAAGCTCTCGGAATTCCGGAAGCGCGAGGATAAGTTCTCCTATCAGCCGCGTCGGGTCCTGACCTGGTGGTTCGTGCTGCCGTTCATCTTCATTTCTCTTTCCAGCTACAAGCTTGACCAGTACCTGTTCTGGCTGCTGCCGCCCATGGCTATTCTGTGCGCGGACTTCATCGTCCGCGCTCCTGAATACCAGTCCCGGAAATGGTTTGTCCATTTTTTCCGCGGCCAGAATATAACGACCGTCTCAATCGTGGCCGCTGCGTTTTTGACGGTCATTTTTTGTTTTCCGATTGAAAAACCTTGGCTCTGGCTGGTGCCGGCTTTCGGTCTTCTGGGTCTGCTCTCAATTGCTTTCGTCAAAATGGGCCCCGTTAAAAACCTGGCGGTCCTTCCCTGCCTGGCCATCCTTTTTTTCAGCATCGTGTTTTACCTCCAGATTTACCCCGGGGCCTTGAATTTCCAGTACGGCACCAGGATGGGAAGGATGCTCAAAGAGAAAGACCCCTTGGGCAAAGTTGTTTACTCATGCAAAATTCCGGTCAGCAAGGCGCTGGCTTTTTATTCGGGCCGCAAGGTTGAGAAAAAAGACCCGGAGCAGATGAAGTCGGTCCTGTCCCAGGGGCGGGAATCTTTTGTGGCGGTCCGGGAAATAAATTTCCAGGAACTGGCGGACGCTCTCGGTCCGGGCTGTAAGATCGAAACCCTGGGCAGGTTTCCTGAATTCCATACCTCTCGTCCGACCATAAAATTTCTGCTCCTAAAAACCAGGCCCAAAACCCTGAACACGGTCCTGCTCTTGAGAATTTCTCCAATCTGAAATTTTGGTAAGATATGATCAAAGCGAGGTAACAAATGGCAGATAACAAGCCGCAGTTTCCGGAATTCGGAAAAAATATCTCGAATTTGCTTTCCAAGGTTTCGGTCCTGGCCGCGATACTATTCACGCTCGCGGGCCTGGACGCGCTTTTCACCAAAATGTTTCTGAAAAACACCTCGCCAATGGTGGGCGGGATATTGATCCTGTTCGGCGTGATGCAGTTGCCCGCGATCCTGAGGATGCGCAGGAAGGCAAATGAGACTTCAACCACTCAGTTTGAAGGCATGTCCTTCGGACCCGGCGGCATCGGTCCGGACGGCATCAGCCCGGAAAGACTGGAGCGAGTCAGCGCCCCTCCCCTTGACCAGTATGCCGCGCCGGCTCCCGGCGCCGGGACCGCGATCGCCAGATATACCTATAAGATGTCCAACCAGGTCTTCGGTCTTTTCATCACCGCGGCTTTTTTCATGGCGGGGATGGAGTTGCTCTTTCTGCATAAATTTATTGCCACCCCGCCGGAGCACGGCCTGAGAATTTTCGCCTGGGCATCGCTTGTGCTCGGAGGTCTGGGGTTCCTGAGCGGACTGAAAAGCATGCTTTTTCCCAAACCGGCCATTTCCGTGACCGACCAGGGGATCAGCCTGAGCATGTTCGGATTCGGCGGGACAGGAACGGTCATTCCCTGGACCGCGATCAAAGGAGTGCGGCTGACCAGCGGCCAGACCGCGGGTTCCAAGAACGATTCATTGGGCCTCAAGCTCGATCCAAGCTTCCCGGCCCACGGCCTGGTGGCCATGGCATTAAAAGCCGGCAACGGTGAACTGGTTTTGCCGGTCCACAATCTCAACGCTCCCGCTCAGGCCATTGTCAGCGAAATCGACCGTCTCTGGCAGACCTATTCAATCCATCCCTCGGAAACCAAGCCCGACGGGTTCAACCCGGCTGAAAAACAAGGCCCCAAAAATGGATTTTGAAAAAAACCCTTACAATGCGGAATCCCTGAGCCAGGGCAATGCCCTGGCCAAATACCAGTACCGGCTGCTGCCCCTGTTTGTTTTTACCTTTTTCGGACTGGTGTTTTTCAGCCTGGGACTGGAAATAAGCTTTTTACACTTGTTCATGCCCGATGATCCCACCATTGGGATGCGGCTGGTCGGAATCGCCAACATGATCATGGGCGCGATTTTCGTGGTGGCGTTTTCGCTCCGGCTGATTGTAAAAAACACGCCGATCATCGCGACCGACCGCGGGCTTCTGCTGGACATCTACACTTTCAAAGTCGCCAAATTTTTCATCCCCTGGGACGCGGTCCTCAACCTGGAATTCCGCGATGTCTGGCTGCCCAGGGGCGGAAAGATGAAATATTTGATCGTGACCGTTGTTCCCCATTTTGCCCTGCCCAAAAGCAAGTTAAATCTCAGCTTCCTCCAGCTCGGCAAAGACCAGCTTTCCATGGAAATATTGGGCGTCAGCGCGGATCCTAAAAGAATGGTTGACGAGCTGGTCAGCTTCAAGCAGCAGTTCTCAGGGAGGAAATAATAATTGGGAATTAAAAGGTTTTCCTGGAGTCGAGCAGCAGCGTGACCGGGCCCTGGTTCACAAGCTCAACATCCATCATGGCCTGAAATTTTCCGGTCGCGACCGGGAGGCCTTTTTCCTTCAGCTTTTCCACAAAATAGTCATAGAGTTTTTCCGCGAGTTCCGGGGGCGCCGCAAGGTCAAAGCCCGGCCGCCTCCCCTTCCTGCAGTCCGCGTAAAGCGTGAACTGGCTCACCACCAGCACCGCGCCCTTCACCTCCGACAGCGACAGGTTGAGCTTGCCGTCGCCGTCCTCAAAGACCCGCAGCCCGTAAATCTTTTCAGCCAGCCAGTCCGCGTCCGGTTCCGCGTCGTCCCTGCCCACCCCGAGCAGGACCATGAAACCGTGCCGGATTTCGCCCGTGGTTTCTCCGGCCACTTTCACACTTGCCCGGCTGACTCTCTGGATGACCGCTCTCATTTTTTTATCCGGGAATTTTAAAACGGATGGCTTTGGGAAGGACCTTGAATTCCGCGGGGAGCGACCCGGGCTGCTCGCCGTCGATGTCCAGGAGCACAAGCTCGGGACTGTCCGCCACCACGTGCTGGGCGCGGAAATGCTCGACCTTGGGCATTTTCAGGTGCGCTCCGGTGCGGATGGCCGCGCTCAGTTTGAGGCGCTCGGGAATGCCCAGGTCGCCCAGGATCACTACCTCAAAAGTCCCGTCCTCAAGCTCGGCCATGGGCGCGACCATCATGCCCGCCCCGAAATACCTGCCGTTGGCGACCGCCATGTTAAATATTTTCCGCTCTATTTCTTTGCCGTCATCGAGCTTGAATTTCACCAACTGGTTTTTGTAAAACATTCCGGCCCGGGCCGCGGCCAGCAAAAATGTGACTTTCCCGCCCAGCAGCTTCCTGGACTTGTTGACATAATAGTCAGACAGGCAGCCCATGCCGAAGCTGGCGATGTTGAGGAAATGCCGCTCCACCATCTTCCCCGAATGGTCCTTGTGCCTCATCCAGCCCAGGTCGATGTTCTTGAATTTTTTCCCCTTGAGCAGCGGGATCGACTTGCGATAATCTCGGGGCACGCCCGCGGTCTTGATAAAATCAGAGCCGGTGCCCGAGCAGATGACGGCGAAGACCGCGTCGGGGTTGATCATCTTCGAGTTTTCGAAGAAGCCGTTGACCACCTCGTTGTTGGTGCCGTCCCCGCCCACGCTCACCACCATCTCAAAGCCTTTCTTGACGGCCTCGCGCGTGATCCGGCTAGCCTCTCCCATGCCGGTGGTGAGTTTGAACTCAAACTCTCCGAGCGCATCCCGGGTCAGCCTCCGCACTTCCGGCCAGTTTTTTCCGGTCCTGCCGCCCGACGAGTGCGGGTTGACCACCAGAAAGGTCTTGAAATTATCGCTCATGTTTTCGGCTCCAATGGTCCAGGTTCGTCTTCATAGGGCTCCAGGTGGACGATCACCTCGGCGCCGAAGATGTCATGCTCAATTTTTTTCTTGAGGTCGTGGCTGAATTTGTGGGCGTCTTCAATATGGGTGTCGGGCACGAACTGGAGATGAAAATCCACATACACCCTGGGCCCGGACTGGCGGGTGCGCAGCTTGTGGTAGCGGCAGCGGCCCGCGCAAAAGTCTTCGATGGTCTTTATGATGTCGCCCTCCAGTTTGGCGTCCGCCCGTTCGTCAATCAAGGCCGGGTATGATTTCACGATCAGCCGGTAGGCTATGCCCAGTATCCAGAGCGCGATGATGATGGAAAAGATCGGGTCCAGCAAATACAGTTTCACCCCGAAAAAGCGCCTGCCCGCATAGATCGCGGCCAGGGTGACGATGACGCCGCCCGAGGTCAGGACATCGCTCCAGAGATGAGCGGCGTCCGCCTCCAGGGCGATGGACCTGGTCCGGCGCGCGATCCGGTAGAGGACCCGGGAGACCGCGACATTGGCTAGCAGAGAGATGACCATGATCCCGATGCCGATCGGCAGATTGGTCACTTCCGCCTTGATCTGCATCTTGTGCACCGCCTCGTACACGATCCAGATCGATACCATGAAGATCAGTCCGGCCTCGAGCACGCCCGAGATGTTTTCGATCTTACTGTGTCCGTAGGGGTGCTCCCGGTCGGGCGGCAGATCGGACACGCGCACGGAAAAATATGCGATGCAGCTTGCGATCAGGTCCACCCCGGAATGCGCGGCCTCCGCGATGATCGACATGGACCCGGAGATGATCCCCACCGCCAGCTTGAAAAGCGTTAATGAAAGGTTGGAAAAAACCGAGAGGCCCGCGGCCTGGGTCTTGGTCAATTTCATAATTTGTCTAAAATTTCTTTCCTTTTCTTGTTATACTCTTCCTCGGTGATCAGGCCCTTGTCGTACAACTCCCTCAGGTCAGTCAGCCGTTCCTTGACGCTTTTCGCAGGAGCGGATTCCTTTTTCTCCACAGCCGGCTGGGGCTTGGCCTGAGGTTTAGGCTGTTCCGCCTGGGGCTTGACCTGAGCTTTTGGCGGTTCGGGCTGGGCCTGGACCTGGGGCTGGACAAGGGGCTGGGCCGGCTCGTCCTCGACCTCGACCTCGGGTTCCGCCGCGGGCGCGGCCTGGATTGCAGGGGCGGCCATTGAAATCATCAGCCAGTTTTTGACCGGCTTGTCTCTTTTATTCTTTGCCAGTTCCTGTCCCGGTCCGGCGACAAGTTTTGAAGAACCCGGGTAGTATTTGAAGGGGTCGGAATTATTCACGCTTTCCTCGTTGGCGCTCAAGCTCTCGCCAAGATTCCTGAACACCAGGTTCAACTTGCCGTCTTTGATAAAAGCGATGCCGTCGGTCAGCCGGTCCAGTCCGATGAAGGATTTTCCGCGGAAGCATTCCAAAGAAAAATCCACCCACTGGCTGGAATCCGCCTGGTTAAAAGCCTTGGCCATATAGACCGCGAGTTCGTTGACTTCGTCGGAGGCGAACAGGTCGTATTCCTTGGTGGCTTTTTGACCCAGGCTCCCGGGCAGGTTCACCCAGGCGCGCGCGTACCTGATTGAGGTGAGCATTTTTCTCATCTGCTCCGCGGAGAGCTCCGCGGGCTGGTCCAGTTTTCCGAGTTTCTTGTCCGCTTTGGAGAGCCGGACATAGCTGTAAGAATTCTTGCGCCAGACATATTTCGACTTCTTCAGAAGGTCAAGTCCCATGCTTAACGCGACCAGGATCACCAAAAGGGAAATAATCGATTTTCTCATTAAAATACCTCCATGGGGGATTTTAGTATTTTCCCGCCCCATATTCAAATGCTTATGGCAAAACCGCGTCTATAAAAGTTCCCGATTGCGCAAATCCCCGG
>Ga0315287_10002029_pt1 | contig 18977 bp, 13 predicted proteins | sample YL17G11_0_MG_FD_205037 | JGI IMG/M metagenome (GOLD analysis project Ga0315287, IMG submission 205037) | Sediment microbial communities from Yellowstone Lake, YNP, Wyoming, USA - YL17G11_0 | ecosystem: Environmental > Aquatic > Freshwater > Lake > Sediment | place: USA: Wyoming | collected...
CCAACGCCGCTGACAACTACGCCAAGGCGGAGGCGCTGGATTCCCGTGAACCCCGGTATGCGATGGAAGCGGCGGTGGCCTACCATCAGCTTAAAGACTACACCAATGCGTTGATATATTATGAGAAACGCATCGCGCTGGGGCCGGATAACTGGAATGTTTATCTGAATGCCGCCTACTGCACGCTCAACATGGAAAACTATGAGCGGGCGGTGGAATATCTGTTGAAAGTGGTGGCGCTGGATTCAACCCAGGAGAAGGCCTACGCCCTGCTGTCAAACACCTATATGTACCAACTGCAGGACTGTCATAACGGCGTGACGTGGACCGAAAAGTGGCTGGCGATGGACACGACCAATTGCGAAGCGCTTAAAAGCCTGGGATTTGCCTACTATGGCGGCATTTGCCCGCCCGACTACCTCAAGGCCATCGGCTATTTTGACCGGTCGCTGGGGTGTTTCAAAGCAAAAGGCAGCGTCGCGTGCGGCAGCGCCGACATTATGCTGTACATGGCCCAGGCGTATCATTTCTATGCCGCCGGCCTTTATGAACGTAATCAGAAACAGGAGTCGAAGGTCTATTACAAGAACGCTTTCGACTGGTACAATAAAGTGTTGAAGTGCGATCCCGGCAATGCTGATGCGAAGAAGGGTTATGACGATACCCGGTTTATGTATTAATTACCGCCTGATAGGAAAAGGCGATCTGTACGGGAGAGTTTATGGCAGACGGTGAAAACAACAAGCAGTCGTTTACCGATTCCGATTTGCGGTTCAAGTATATCGGCTTTGATGTATTCCCGGGCAAAGCCGGAAATATATTCAAGTCCGAGGAAGAGCGAAAGACACTAATTGAACGGGTCAAGGCCAAACTGGATCGCGCCAAGGATGAAGTCCGTGACCGATGCACCCTGATGGAAACCCGGATTTCCCCGGTGGAGAAAATGTTCTTGGCGGTCGCGGCGGTGGTGTTGGTTTTGGCCCTGTTTGTGCCCTGGTTTTCGGGTTACATCCCGATTTCGTACGAACAAGTAGGGTCGAACGGAGACACGTCGTTTTATTACGCTTCCGACCATGATCAGCGGGTTGTCCGGTTTGTGGCTGATGCTTTGAAGGATAAGCATGACCGGGCGCTGGTTAATCAGCAAAGAGCCAAGGCCACAAAAGCTCAGGCGGCGGCCCAAGCCGCTGCGGCTGAGGATGAGGCGGCCGCGGTCGATACTGCGGGCGCGCCGGCGGCTCAGCCGGGGGCGGCTGCGGAAGAAAAAAGCGTCGTGCCCAACGAGATCAGAGTCCTGCTTGTGGACACGTTTGACATCCAGGCGTTGCGGAGCACGGCTGATCTCCGGAAACATGTGATCGCCTTTTACGGTTACAACGGCGCCAGCCGGCAGGAGAATCTGAAGTTCGGCGCCGAGGCGGCTTTGGCGGCGGTCCCGAATCTGACCAGCGCCATCCAGGCTAACGAAATGGCGCTGACGGATCGGATGGCCAGAATACGAACTGCCGCTACCGAGGCGAGGATGGCGCGGGGACTGACGATGGAAGAGCGGCAGCGCGTAGCCGACAGCATCCTGGCCGATACCGCCAAGGTGGTCGGCGGCACCGTGGTCAGCGAGCCGGTGGTGCCGGAGCTGGCCGTCAAGGGTATTGTCAACGACGCCTATTCCAAGTCCGGCCTGGGAGCGCTGGCTTCGATCGGCACCTACGGGTCGATGGTCTTCTCGAGCGGATTCGCTCTGATGCTGACCGGTATTCTGCTGATCGTCTACTTGATCAGCTGTCTGGCCATGGCCGCGATGAATCTCTATGTTCTGTATGGGGTCAAGATGGCCAACCAGAACGAATATGTCCTGTATCTCAAGAAAAAGCTGCGGCTTAACTGGATTCCCGTGCTGATCTGGCTGGCGATGCTCCTGTTCTCATTGATCGGCGCCGCCTACGGCTTCGATACCAAGGGGACGCTCAAGCAAGTGGGGGATTCATACAGCTTCGTCACGTTTATGGGGTTGTCGTCGTTTGGATTTTATCTGACGCTGGCGGCGTTTTTGATTACGGCGTTAAAGGGAAAAGAGATTTAGATTTAGATAGAGAACTACAAGAAATGAGTATCGCATAGAGTGGAGGAATACGAGCGGTGAAACAGACGATTTTTGTAACTCTCAATGCCTTGATTTCCTTTGCAATCGGGTATATCACGTGGGGCATTATTTTGAGCAATACGGAAGAGGGCACGTTGGCGTATTCGATCTATCAAGGCGGTCCCCTGGTAGTGATATTGATCGCCATTCTGCTGATGCTTCTGGCGTTTGTGGTGGAGCGGTTTTTGTCATTGCGGGTGGCCAAGGGCAAAAGCTCGGTCCAGGTATTTTTCAAGAATCTGATCGGCCATTTGCAGAATAACGATTACGAGTCGGCTCTGGCCGCCTGCGACAAGCAACGCGGAACCACCGCCAACGTTCTTCGCGCTGGTATCGAACGCTACATGCGCGTCAAGGGTGACTCGTCGATGGAGCCGGACAAGAAACTGGCCGCCACGCAGGCCGCCATTGAGGAGGCCAACGCCCTCGAGGGTCCGCTCTTGGAGCGCAACCTGATTGCCATGTCCACGATTGCCTCGATTGCCACCATGGTCGGACTTCTGGGGACGACGATCGGCATGATTCGCGCCTTTGCGGCCACCGGTCAGGCCTCCGGCGGCGTCATCGACGCCCAGAAGTTGGCCACCGGTATTTCGGAGGCGCTGGTCAATACCGCCGGCGGGCTGACGTCGGGTATCCTGGGCATTTTCTTTTACAACTTCTTTGTCAACAAAGTCGACTCCTTCAACTACACCACCGACGAGGCCACCTATGAGGTGCTCCAGTTGTTGAAGGCCAAAGAGGCGGCAAAGTAAATGAAGATTAAGAAAAAACGACGGCTCGGTATTCGCATCGACATGACGCCGATGGTGGATATCGCTTTTCTGCTGCTGATCTTTTACATGACTACGACTCAATTTAAGCCGCCGGAGAAGAAGTCCGTCGATCTGCCGTCGTCGCATTCTGAAGTCTCCCTGCCGGACAAAGACGTTATTAACGTCACCGTCACCAAGCAGGATTCGATTTATGTCGATTATATCATCAAAAAGACGGTTAATATCGACGGCCGGGACATTTCCATGCCGGTGCGGATTTATGATGAAGCGACGACCGCGACGGTGGGGTCGCTGATCAACGCGGCCCGCGTGAGAAACCGGATGGCGTTTCTGGTGATTAAAGCGGACAAGGATTCCAGTTACGGGACGATGGAAGGTATCATGAAGACGCTTCAGGAGCAGAATCTGACCCGGTTCCAGATAATCACCAGTCTTGAGCAGACAATTTAAACGTAAAGGTAGTGATAAGCCATGGCTGGAGCTGATGTAGGCGCGCCCCGACCGCAAGCCGGAAAAAAGGTCGGAATCAGGCGGCCCAAACGGCGCCTCGGAATTCGTATCGACATGACGCCGATGGTTGATATCGCATTTTTGCTCTTGATCTTCTATATGGTCTCGACGGTGTTCTCCATGCCCCAGGCGATGGAGGTCAATTTGCCGCCGGCGTCCGAGGATGAGATTAAGATCCCCGAGTCGAACGTTTTATCCATCCACGTCGACGAGAAGAACCGGCTGTACTGGAATATCGGCCGTGCCCTACCGGTGCCCCTGCGTTCGGACTCGTTGCGGGCGCTCCTCGTGGAAAAAAACCGGGCGAATCCGAAACTGAACACGCTGATCGTGATTCATAAGGACGCGCGGTATCGGACGATGGTGGATATTCTGGACGAAATCGATCTGATCGAACGCTCCTTCAACGCCGCCACGGCCAAAGAAATGGGCGTCACACTTAAGGAGTTCAACGATCCCAAGAACGAGCGATACGAGGATTTCCAGAAGAGGAAGTTCTCGTACCGCTATGCCATGCTGCCGTGGGAGGATAGTGACTCACGTATGATTGAAGCCGTCCTTACCGGACAAGGGGGTGGTTGATATGGCATATGCAGCCCAACATGCCCAGATTCCGTACGGTGCGTTTGAATTGAAGCGCAACTACCAGCGGAACATGATCACGGGGACGCTCTTCTCGGCTGCCCTGACCGCGCTGATCATTTTTTCCGTCTGGTTGTACAACGTGATCACGTACGAGGAAATTGAGGTCAGAAACGTCATCCGGATCAAGACGATCGCCGATTTGGGGGCGCCGCCGTCGCTGGCGGCCAAGCCGCCCCAGATCGACATCGCCAAACCGGCGGTAGCCGCGCCCAAGATCGGCGTTCCCAAGCCGGTCTCTGACGACGAGGTGGTCGACGAAGATATGGTCATTGCCTCCCGGGAGGACCTCCAGGACATCAATGCTCCTGTGCTCAGTCCCAATGATGCCGATGGCGCCGGATCGGAAATCGTCATCGATATCCCCGAGGACGAATATATGCCCGCCCCGGACGAATTCATTCCCTACGAACAGGCTCCCGTACAGACTTACGAGGAGAGACCAGAGTATCCTCGTCTGGCTCAGGAGGGCGGCTTCACGGGATACGTGATGGTCCAGGCCTTTGTCGACAAGAACGGCGAAGTCAAAAAGGCGCAGTCGGTCAAGACCAACCGTCCCAATATGGGCTTCGAGGAAGCCGCGGTTAAGGCGGCCTACAAGTGCAAATATCGTCCGGCGATTCAAAACGGCAATCCAGTCGGTGTCTGGATCGGCTATCGGGTTGAATTCACGCTGGAGAATCAGTAATTCATAGTGGGGAAGGCCGCCAGACGCCTTCCCCACACCTTATCCTCGCCGGGGCGGATGCGAGTCGCCCCGAATCCTCACTTCCCTCACGCCGCCAACATAGAGTGTTTGTGTGGCGCGTTTCGGCGCCAAGTCGATGATCCGACCGAGTCAAGGACTGCAAGCGGCGCAGGCTGCCCCACTGGCGGCAGCTCAAAATGAAACGCTTTGCCCGGAGGGTGACCATGAACCAGGGCCGCGGACACTATGTTGGTGTGGGCGAAAGACGACCTTTGCAAGTCGGCTCGCCGGTTGTATCCCTTGAATGGCGCGAAGAGTGGTTTACCAATCTCTGCCTGGCGGTCGTGCTGGCGGTGGTGATGTTCCTCATGTTGCTTTCCATCTATCTTGTCGTTACCAAGCCGGAACCATCGTCGAATCCTGAAAGGAAAGTCACACCGTTTCAGGGAAATTCTTTTGCAGAGGCTCCGCCGTCTGAGGCAGAGGCCCTTGTCACTTCGGCTTTCCTGCCGGCCGTATCGGTGGTATAGAGAGCAGGACAGCGGTCGCATCCCGGCGATTTACCTCCCGGCGGACTGATGTTACAACCGCCTTTGCCGGAATGCCCGTTGAGTCGCATAACCGAGAAAAAAGGTCATTGACATGATGACCGGACCGTGTCCGGTGATCGATTCCGCAACCCGTAGACGCGGAGGGGAACATGAGCCTTTTTTCACGATCTGCCGACCCCGCCCCAGCCTTCGTACCAATCGTTTATCCGCCGGGTGCCCTCATCCCACCCGGACATCGTTGCGGGAGCATTTACCTGGGCATGATTTTTGTCCTGGTCATGGTTCTGGCGGCCATGTCGGTTATGGCCGTCCATCTCAATTCCGAGCCTGCGAAGCCGGATAACACGACCAGCAACGATCTGACCCACCCGCGCCTGGTATGGCATGGATGCAATCACAATGGCCATCAACCGGTGGCCATGTCGGAAGACAGGGTTAATCAGGGAGGTGATGAAAATGTCGCAGTTGGTTAGTCTGCCGTATGGTGCGTTTGAGCTTAAACGGTGCTATCAGAGGAACATGACGGCAGGGATATTCGTGGTGGTTGCCGTCAGCGCCGCCATTCTCAGTCTATGGATCGGTATGACCTCGCAAACCGGGCCGACGACCACAGAACTGACGAATCCTGCCGAGGAGCACCCCACTCAGGTTTGGCAAGGGCCTCCCATTTCCATCATCCGACCGGGTCCTCCTGGCGTCGGTAAGGCGGCAGAGGCCCAAAAGCAAAAGGCCGGCGCCCGGCTGGTTCTGGCTCCCGATACCAGTAATATCGAAGAGTCAATGATCGCCCCGCCGGGCGACGATCTGGGAACCGTCCCGGGGCCTTCGGATGGGTCTATGGGAGGGGCGATTCCCGGATCCGGGCAGTCCGGCTGCGAAGAGACTGCCTTACCGTCGCCGGAGGACTTTGTTCCGTATCAGACGCCACCCATGCCGGTCAATGAGATTAAGCCTCAATATCCTCGGTTGGCTCTCGAAGGGGGCTTTTCGGCGGTCGTGTACATGCAGATTTTTGTCGGCTCCGACGGCCAGGTCAAAAAAGCCCAGGCGGTCAAATGCACCCGTCCAGGGATCGGTTTTGAAGAAGCCGCCCAAGCCGCCGCATACAAGTCCGTCTACCGGCCGGCCATCCAGAGTGATCATCCGGTCGGTGTATGGATTGGGTATATCGTTCGGTTCAAGATAGAGTGAGCCTTGGCTCAGGTTGACGCTAACCCCCCTCATTGGTTTGCCCGAGGGGCCGTAGCGGTGCGGCCCCTCTCTTCACCGCATATATACCACGTACAGGGTACCCGCAGTTAGCCCTCAGACTTAACGTCTCAATATATTGTGTAAGAGCTGGTTATAGTCTCCAATATATAGTATTCGACTCCACGGAGAAATATTTTTGAAAAAATCGCTTGACAACTGCACAAATGTGCAGTATTTTTCTGTTGCGCCGATAATTGAGACCAAGGAGACATCGATGATTTGGAGTGAAAAGAGAAATCCGGGTTCGGTCGCTGCTGGCGGCCTGGCCGCTGTCTTTCTCACCGTAGACCGGCATCAGGCATTTAGCGTCCGAGAGCAAGCAGCAATTCCGCCATCGCCCGGAGTCGCCGGGGCGTGCCCGGAATGCGGCGGCCGGCTGATTCGTTCCGGGATTTGTTTTTCGTGTCTGTCGTGCGGGTGGGGCGGTTGCGGCTGAGGGCTAAAAGGCGGCACTGGCCGACCCAGCTTTGCGTAGTCCATGATTTACATAGGGGGATAAAGGATGCGGAAACTTCTGGCAAAAAGCGGCATTCCCGAGCCGATTCTGGCTCAATGGGAGAAACAATTCGACGGCAGGCTGTTGCCGTTGCAATATCGGGCCATCGAGGAATACGGGCTATTGGAGGGGGCATCGCTTCTAATCTCAGCGCCGACCTCCTCCGGCAAAACCTTCTGCGGTGAAATGGCGCTGGCTCGGGCCATCCAGGCCCGAAAGAAGGCGATCTATTTGGCGCCGCTCAAGGCGGTGGCCGAGGAAAAGTACCGACATTTTGCCGCCTGCTACGGCGAGCTGGGTCTTCGGATCATCATCGCCACCCGTGATCATCCCGAAAATGACCGCGACGTCGAGCAGGGCAAATTCGATGTCGCGGTCATGGTGTACGAAAAATTCAATTGGCTCCTTCTGGCCAATTTCGATCTTCTCTCGCAGGTGGGCACGGTGGTGGTCGATGAACTGCACATGCTGGCCGACGAGGTCCGCGGACCACAACTGGAGCTGGCGCTCACCAAGCTTCTGTATTCCGGATATGGTCCGCAAATAGTGGCTCTTTCGGCGGTCGTGGGCGAGGCCACCGATTTGGCCCGGTGGTTGGGATGCCGGCTCCTTTTGGAGAAGTCCCGGCCGGTGGAGTTGCGGCGCGGAGTAGCGTCGGCGGGGAAGTTCTATTTCAGGTGCCACAATTCGGGGGAGCGCGGGGAAGAGGCGTTTGGTGAAGGTGATGATACGGTTGGGACGCTGTTTCGCAACCTGGCGGAAATGTCGGCAGCCGGTCGCCAGGCGCTGGTTTTCCTTAAGTCGCGGCGCGATACGATGGACGCGGCCCGACGATTTATTGAGTATGCCGATCTGCCGCCGTTTTCGGAGAATAAAGGCTTCTTTGACACGGAACTGGCGGACGAAGAGGATTCGTCGCTGCTTCGCAACCTTCGCAGCGCTCTCGAATTCGGCGTGGCGTTCCATAATGCCGATCTGACGGCGATCCAACGGCAGGCGGTCGAGGAAGGGTATCGCGCCGGGCTGATTCGGGTTGTTTTTGCCACCACGACCCTGTCAACTGGAATCAATCTTCCGGCGGCCACGGTGTTCATAGAGGCGCAGAAATACCGCCAGCATAAATATACCGGCCGCCCGGGATTGGAACCGTTGTCGTGGGCCGAATACGAGAGCATGTCCGGCCGGGCCGGCCGCGTGGGGATGATGGAGACCGGCGCCGACGCCGGTCGGGCGATTTTGATGGCTTCCGGCGAGTTGGAAAAAACGATTCTATGGGACTACTATGTTGACCGGCGTCCGGTGCCGATCGGTTCACAACTGGATCAACGCAGCCCCGTCGACATCATATTGGATATTATCTGTTGCGGCCTGGCAGCGCGTCCAAAAGGGATCGAGGAGGTTCTTTCACGCTCATACTACGTTCAACAGAATAAACTCCCTTTCAACGTACAAGGCGAATTATTTCAAGTACTACTTGATGGCGGCTTCCTGAAATGCACCGGCGATGAATTCACGGCCACTCCCTTGGGTAAGGCAACGGCGATAACGGGGCTGACCGTCGCCGGGGCGCGGCACATCATTGACGCCCATGTCGACGGCAAGCTCGGTAATGATGACCAAATCATATATCATCTGTGCCAATCTCCCGAGGGCAAAGCGATTTATCTGCCGTTCCCAACCACCAAATCCCGCCTGCGGCTTCCGGAACGATACCAATCGTTTGAAGATCACCCGCTGGTCAAGCACCTGACCAGCCTGCGGCGCGAACTCACGGGCGAAGAACGACGCCGTCTCATTCTGACTTTTCTGATGGGAGATTGGATGAACGGCATGTCGGCGCTCGATATCGAAAGCGCCTACGACCTGCATCCCGGCATGATGGAAAAGCTGGGCCGGCAGGTCGGGTGGCTTCTTACCTCGGCGGCGTCGGTGCTCCGGACCTATGACCGCTTTTCGGAGCTGCCTCCCTGTCTGGACGATCTGGGGTTTTCTGCCCGAACCGGGCTTCCCACGGAACTCAGAGAGATTCACGGCTGGGTCGGTAACGTGCTTTTTCGAAACGAACTGTTGGCGCTCTTCCGAAAGGGAATCTGCCGCATCTCGGATTTGCTCGACCGGGGCAGCCAGGTGGCGCCCGAAATCGTCAATTCGGAAAGACGTCTTAATGCTATAGATGATAGAATCAAGAAAATAAAGGAGGAAATTATGGTTGGCGCTGCGAGCCCGTTGATTGCGCCCACGGAATGCCCGGAATCGATTGAGATCGACGGCACTCCGGTACGGGAGCGGTTCTTGATCCGGATCAACGGTCGGACGATTGGCCTGACCGGCAAGTCATTCAAGTACCTTGTCCGCCTGGTCTGGTCGCGGCTGACAAAAGACAGCGGTTGGCTTTACAAGGAGGATTTGGAGAAGGGCTTTAATCAAGCCCGATACCTCTACCGCCTGCGCCAGGAAATCGGCCGCGACTTTCTGCCGGACTGGCCGCTTTATGAAAACAACCGGTCAGGGTATTACCGTCTGGCCGCCGACCCGGATGGTCTGAAGGTCAACGTGGACGCTCTCAGGAGCATCCCCGATCACGAGATTCAGCAGATGGCGCAGGACCTGGCCGCGCTGACGACGGCGTAAGGCTCCGCGTCGGACAATCGTGGTTCATCTTTCCGGTTGTGGTTGACAATTGCCGGCTGGAAAAGTAAACTCTTATCCAGAAATGGGTGTATAAGCCGATAAGAGTGAAACAGATGACCATGATTATAAAGTCGCGTAAATGGCTGCCGTTACAGATCTCCGAAACCGAAATAATTCTGCCGGTTTTGCCCCTTAGAGCGGCGGTGATTTTCCCCGGCGAAGCCCACACCGTCCAGATGGGGCGAAAGGAAAATCTGGAGCTGCTTAAAACGGCGGCACGACGGGACAACCTCGTGGTCCTGTCATTTTCACCTCAGGAGACCCCGGTCGGGGGAGCGCCCCGGCTTTCGCAGGTGAGCGTCTTGGGCCGGGTGCATTCGATTACGTCGACCGCGGCCAAGTCCAAGATGGTCACCATCGAGGGGTTGCGGCGGGTGGCCCTGATGAAAATCGTCACCACGGTACCCTTTATGGAAGCCGTAATAGCGGAAGTGAGGGACGGTGCCGATGAGAATCCCCTTCTTGACGGACCTTTAACGGAGATGAGACAGCTGGTCTCAAATCTGGTCCGGCTGGACGAGCGCTATTCCGATGAACAAATCGAGGATATGGAGATGGACCGACCGTCTCCCGGGGTTTTGGCTGACCGGGTGAGCGCGATGGTTCATTTTCAGCTAACCGACAAGCAAGAGGTCATCAACGCCGTCAATACCGTGGATCGACTGGAAACGCTGACCACGCTCCTCAAGGACGAGGTGGGAAAATTCACGCTGTCGACGCAGATTCAAAATCGAGTCGCGGAATCCTTGGAGCGCAAGAAGCGCGAGAGTTTTCTACGCCAGCAATTGATGGAAATCCGGCGGGAGCTGGGTGAGGAGTTTATCGAAGAGGATCTGTCTAAGAATTATCAGCGGCAGATCAAGGAAAGCAAAACCCTGCCGCCGGACGTGACCGGCCGGCTGCTATTCGAAGCGAACCGTCTGGGGCATCTGTCGTCATCATCTGCCGAATACGGGTCTGCCAAAAGCTATATCGAACTGCTTTTGTCTTTGCCATGGGATGGCCGGCAACTCGAACCGATCGATATGGTCAAGATCGAACAGGGAATCAACGCCGAGTATTACGGCCTGTTCCACATCAAGGAGCAGGTGCTGGAATACCTTTCGATGCGCCAGCTGAGCCGTCAGGCGCGCGATCTGCCCATCCTCTGCCTGGCGGGGGCGGTGGGAACCGGCAAAGCCTCGCTGGTCAGGGCTATTGCCGCCGCCATGGGCCGCCCGCTGGTGCGGATAAACGGCACCAGCCTGATCATGGTCGAGGATATTAAGGGGGCGCATCGCAACGAGATCGGCGCCGGGCCGGGACAACTGGTGCGGGCCATTCAGCGGGCGAGATCATTCGATCTGGTGGTGTATCTCGAAGACATGGAATATGTCATCGGATCAGAGGACAGCAACGCGCTGTTGGCGCTTCTCGAGGCGGTTGATCCCCGGCAAAACAGCCATTTTGTCGACAATTTTGTCGGTCTCCCGCTGGACCTGACGCGCATCCTGTTTATCCTCGGCCTGTCCAATTTCGAGGAATTCCCCGAGCCGTTTGCCCACCGCTTGGAGCTGGTCGAAATGCCGGGGTATATTGAGCGGGAAAAGATCGTCATCACCAAACGGCATATGCTCCCCAAGCTGTATCGTCGCTATGGCTTGACGCGGACGGAACTGCGGTTCGCCGACAAGGGTCTGGCCCGGATCATTCGCCAGTATACCATGGAGGCGGGCTTGATCATGCTCCAGCAGAGGCTGGAAAAGATTTTCCGCCGGATTACCCGCAAGAAGGCCTCGTGCGAGGAGTGCCGCTATCTCATCGATGAAAACAACGTCGATCAATTTCTGGGGAGCGCCCAATTCATCCCCGAGAAGGCGATGTCCAAGCCCGAAATCGGCGTCGCCAACGGTTTGGCCTGGACGGGCGCCGGCGGCGATCTGATGCTGATTGAGGGCTTGAGGATGCGGGGAACGGGCCAGGTCTTTACCACCGGTTCGCTCGGCGAGGTGATGAAGGAATCGATTCAGGCGGCGCACAGTTTTGTACGGGCGCGGGCGGACTTTCTGGGTATCGACTATAACGATTTTGTCAATTTCGACATCCATATTCACTTTCCTATGGGGGCCATTCCCAAGGACGGGCCGTCGGCCGGCGTCACGGTATCGCTGGTCATCGCCTCGGTTATGGCCGAGCGGCCCATCCGCAACGAGATTGCGATGACGGGGGAAGTAACCCTGCGGGGGCGAGTTTTGCCGGTCAGCGGCATCAAGGAAAAGGTGGCCGCGGCGTACCGGGCCGGGATTCATACGATTATCCTCCCCAGGGAAAACGAGAAGGACCTAAAGGATATTCCCCGGGAGATTGTCCGCAAGACCAATTTTGTTTTCATCGAAACCGTGGATGAGCTGTTTGAGCAGGCGCTGCTTGACTTTACTCCGTCGTCATACACTTTGGAGAAGATATTCGCCGAAGAGATAAAGCAGGCCAAAAGACGCAACCGGGCTCTGGCGCGGGTCAAGAAAACGTCGACCAAGAAACGCCCGAAAGCGGAGAAAACCACCGGCAAGTGATATCCGCGTCGACGAAGCGTAGTTTCCGGTTGACAGTGGCACGCCGTTGTGTTAGTTTAACGAGTGATTGTGTTCTACATCATGCTCCGGAGGAAAGAATGCGCAGTCTCAGTCTTCTGTTCCTGTTAGGCTGGTGTCTGATATTGACGGCAGGCGCTTTTGCCCAGGACGATAACGTTCCCGATACGCTGCTTATCCAGAGGCTGGAGGCGGAGAAGGGCGGTCAGGTATCCCTGAAAGTCGATTTTTTCAGCGACCAGGAATTGGCCGCGCTAACCATTCCGCTGACGGTGATCGGCGATGAGTATCTGATAGATTCCGTCTCATTTGCCGGCAGCCGGATCGAATACCTCCAGATACGGCCGGTAACGGTTAAGGAGAATCGGAAGCAGGTGGTGTTCGGCGCCATCTGCATGACCGAAGATTACATCCCGGCGGGCAGAGGCCTGATGGCGACGTTGTACCTTTCGCCAAGCGGCTCCGGGAAGGGGGAGATGACCGTCATTGACACTACCACCATCGGACCGGCGAGTTTGCTGTTCACTAAACCCAGTTCCGCATCATTTCTTCCCAAACTATCCACCGGGGCGGTAATTCTCAAGAAGGCCGCCGACGCGTCGCCCAAGAAAGACAAGGGTGACAAGAAAGCCACGCCGGATGATGCCGGCGGCAAGAAGAAAAATTGATCGGTAACCTCCGCCGGAAACCTCTCCGGCGGATGATTGTTCTTGACACATCGATAATCCGGACGTAATTTACAGGTAGGCGTAGTACGGGTGACGATACCGTCCGTGGTTCTCAATTTTTTTTGGCTCGATGTAGGCGTATTGGATAGCTATGTACCCATTCGCACAGGAGGTTCCTGATGAGTAACAGGATGTTATGGGTTTTGGCGCTGGCCATGCTGTCTGGTGTGGTGGCCATGGCGCAAAGCCCCGGAACCGATCCGGGAGCGCCCGATACTTTGTATATCAGTTCGGTACAGGTCAATGCCGGCCAGAAGGCCGTCGTTTCGGTCAATTTCTTCAATGACGAGGAAATGGCCGCGCTCACGGTCCCTCTGGCGTGGTCATCGGATGATATCACGTTGGATTCGCTTTCCTACGTGGGCTCGCGGATCGCATACATCGGAACCAAGCCGGACAGCATCTATAACAACATCCAGGCCGTGGTGTTCGGGGCGATCATCTTTTTCGAGCCTAACATCCAACCGGGCAACGGGTTGATGGTCAAGTTGTACTTCAACATTCCTCCCGGCACACCGGATCAATTCGTCTATATCGACACCACCAGTGTGGGGCCGGCCTCCCTTGCGTTCACCAATCCCAACGCCACCAATTTTGTTCCCGTAGTTCGATCCGGCAAGATCACCATCGGCAACCCGCAGCTGCCGCCGCGAATTGAGTTGTCCCCGGATTCCATGGTTTTTGAGGGAGTCGTCGGGTTTCCCAATCCTTCATTTCAGGCGTTGTCGATTACCAACATCGGGCAGGGAACGCTGAACTGGACTGCGGCCACGTCGCAGCCATGGTTGACGGTGAATCCAGCCAGCGGAATCGCGCCCACCTCAACGTCGGTCAGGGTTAACATCGCAGGTTTCACGCCCGGCAACTATTTTGCCAGCGTCACGATTTCCGCTCCGGGCGCGGACAACACACCGCAAATATTGCCGGTGCGCATGCACATCATTACTTTGGCGCCGCGCATTGTGGTTTCGCCAAAATCATTCTCCATATCGGGCATCCAGGACGGCGCCAACCCGGAAGATCGATATCTCTTTATCTCGACCGACGTCCCCGGAAGCCAGCTCCACTGGACCGTCTCGCATTCCTCCTCCTGGCTGACCTTGTCGCCGACAGCCGGCGCACCTCCCGATTCGGTGAGACTCCGCTTCAATATCGCGGGATTGCCTTACGGATTTTACTATGACACCATCGTCGTCTCGGACCCGCAGGCGACAAATAATCCGCAGCGAGTACCGGTGACGCTCCAGATCGTGTCGGCTTTGCCGATCCTGGCGATGGATCCCCCGATATTGCACGTGGTGGCCGTTGTCGGCCAAAGCACCCTGCCCAAGGTGGTTCGCATCTACAATTCCGGCGAGGGCGTGATGACTTATCAGGCGACAGAAAGCAGCCGGTATATCACCGGCCTTAACCCCTCCTCCGGCACCGCACCGCAGTATATGCAGATTAGTTTTGCCACGGGCATCATGGCGCTGGGCGACTACTATGATACCATCACCGTGACGTCGCCGGAGGCGATAAACTCGCCGCAACACCTGATCGTCCATTTCCACATTTCCAACAGTCCGGCCCAAATCGCGCTTTTGCCGAGTTCCATCACGATCAATATCTTTGAGTGCTGGCAGGGTCCCGAGGCACTTCCGCCGATTAGGACGTTGCAGATTGAGAACATCGGCCAGGATTTGATGAACTGGTGGTTGACGCACAAAAGCGACTGGCTGCTTGTATCGCAGGAATCAGGAAGAGATGACGCGATTCTCTTGCTCCGGCTGAGCGCCGAGGTTTTCCCCCTGGGGTCTTATTACGATACCATCGTGGTCTATTCAGACGAGGCGATCAACTCGCCCCAAAGGGTGCCCGTCACCTTGAACGTAGTCCACGCTACTGAAGACCCGCTGCTTGTGGTCCAGAACACAAACCCCAATATTCCGGCTCAGGAAGTGTTCGGGACTACCAATGGTGTGGTGGCGGTGATGAACGTCTATAACCAGAACCCGGGCTGCATGGATTTCTGGGTGGAGGAAGACATCCCCTGGCTGCGTTTTATAGATTCCGCCGGTTCGGCGCCTCTGGATCCCCAGGTGGCGGTCGAGATCGGGTCGTATACATGGGGCGTGTACCCGGATTCATTCTACGTCTATTCGTCGACCGCGAGCAACTCGCCCGTTAAGACGCATGTCAACCTGCTCATCTGGCGCCTGCACGGCGATTTCGACTGGAATAATCAAATCGATCTTGCCGACGCGGTCAAGATGATCAACTACATCTTCCGCGATGGTCCGGGGCCTGAGCCGGAATACGCGGTGGGCGACTGTAATTGCGATGTCTTCATCCGTCTTGATGACGCCATTGTGCTTATCAATTACATTTTCAAGAACGGAAATGAACCCTGCGGCAATCCGTAAGACGCGTTCTGAAGAGCAAGATTCGGCCGCCCGATCGGTTTGACCGGGCGGCTTTTTTTGACGTCGGCGAGTGATCTGTCGCCAGCACGGACGGACGACCCCCGCAGGGGGATTGCATCCGGTGCGCGAAACTATTCGGTGGCAGGCATGTTACTACGTGCAGAGAGTGATGACGCGGTTCCGCAGATAGCCGGCCGGGGTGAAAGACCAAGGCTGGACTTTCCGGCTCGGGCTGCATTTATGTTCTTAACTATGGGAACCGAACATAGGAACAAGCACCAGGGCGCTGCCCGTTGAGGAGTCTTAGCGTGAACAAATATCAGAGGTGTGTCGGTATTCTGTTGGCTTCTGCCGCCCTGCTGGGTTTTGCCTCCATGGGGCAGGCCGGCGCCGGGGACGACGTTGCCCTGTCGTTCGACCCAAAGGCGATACACCGGCAGATGTGGGAAGATATGAAACCCCGCCTTGCCAGCCGCGCAGAGATGGAAACCGCATGGCTGACAAAAACCGCCACCAACTGGCGGGAATATGACATGGACTACTATCGAATTGACCTTGAGATCAACCACGGCGCTCAGGTAATTTACGGCCGGGTCGGAATTTACGGCACGGTGGTTGTCCCGTCTCTGGACAGCGTCATGGTTGACCTGCTGGACACCCTGACGGTCGATTCCGTCTACGACCAATCGGGCAGCCTTGTCTTTGAGCATCTTGACGATCGCGTGACGGTCCATCTCGACAAGGAACACGTCCAGGGCGAAAGCTTCTACTTCACGGTGGTCTATCGTGGCAAGCCGGCTTCTTCGGGCGGCTTCTTGGGGTTCAGTTTCTCGTCCCGAAATGGTCTGCCGCTCATTACCACCCTTTCGGAGCCGATGGGGGCGCGGAGCTGGTGGCCGTGCAACGATATCCCCCGGGACAAGGTGGATTCGGTGGACATCATCGTGACGGTCGATACGTCGCTGGTCGTGTCCTCCAACGGGCTGGTTGTCTCCGACGTCGACAACGGCAACGGCACGCATACCACTCACTGGAAATCCCGGTATCCGATCGCGCCGTATCTGATCAGCCTGGCCGTACATCCCTATGCCGTCTGGCATGATTGGTACAAATACAGCCCCGTCGACTCCATGCCCCTTGACTTTTATGTTTATCCCGACGAGAGCCTGAACTCGCGGCAGTACTTCAAGTATGTCGTGGCGCACATGCTGACCGTCTTGGCGGGGCCGTTCGGGCTTTACCCGTTTATTGAGGAAAAATACGGCTGCACCCATTTTAATTGGGGTGGCGCCATGGAACACCAGACCAACACCTCGACGACGTCGTCGGCGTTCGGTTATTCCCAGCCGGTAGTCGTGCATGAACTGGCCCACCAGTGGTGGGGGGACATGGTCACTTGCTCGGACTGGCACCACATCTGGATGAACGAGGGATTTGCCACCTATGCCGAGGCGCTGTATTTCGAAGCCGACAGCGGCATTAACTACTACCATGCCTACATGAACAGTTTTGACTACCCCGGCGGCGGAAGCGTTTACATCCAGGATACGACCAACATCTGGAATATTTTTGGGGCCATCGTTTACGACAAGGGGGGGTGGGTGCTCCATATGCTGCGACACGTCGTGGGCGACAGTCTCTTTTTCGTCTCGTTGGAAAATTATCGCGATCAGTACACGTGGTCGTATGCCTCGACCGAGGATTTTCAGAGGGTCGTCGAAAACACTGCCGGGATCGATCTTGGCTGGTTTTTCCAGGAATGGATATATGGGACGGGTCGCCCGTACTATGTGTATTCACATCTGAGCGAGCCGGATAGCGCCGGCGGCTGGAATACCTATCTGCATATTTCTCAGGTTCACGGCGCGTTGCCTGAGGTGTACACCATGCCGATCGACATCCGGATTACCTCGGAAGCCGGCGACGAGACGAAGGTGGTGCTCAATAATCGGCGGGTTCAGAACTTTGTCCTGCACACCGATACCGAGCCGTTTGTCGTCACTCTTGATCCCGACCGGTGGATTTCGCGCGCGGCGATGTGGGAAGACTATACCTTCCATATTATCACCGATACGCTGGCCGACGGCATCCAGACGTTGCCGTACGCGGATACGGTTCTGGTCAAAGAAGCCACGGACAACTACCGGTTCGAGATGATCTCCGGGACCATGCCGGAGGGATGGGTTTTTGACCCCGCGACCGGGGTCATTTCGGGGACGACCTATCAGGCAGGGGAGTTCACCTTTATGATCCGCGCCTACGATCTATTGAATGCGTCGTACAAAGATTCTGTGGAATACGCGGTGCACGTGGCGGCCGTGACGCCTCGTCCGGGGGATGCCGACGCGGACGGCGCCATCAACATCGGCGACGTGGTCTTTTTGATCCGCCACATTCTCCGGGGCGGACCGCTGCCGCCGGTGCCCAACTGGGGCGATGTCAACGCTGATTGCCAAATCGACCTGGCCGACGTCGTCTGTATCGTCAACTACATATTTCGAGGGGGCCCCGATCCGCAGCTGGGTTGTGTCGAATAGCGGCGCCAGTCCTGTCCTGACGGCCCCGGGTAACTCCGGGGCTTTTTCTTTATGGGGCCGGGTATTTAGTTGACAAGCTGCTAACGGGGTGGATATATTTCAAGCTCAGGTCGCGCTTCGGGGCCAGGGTCTTGCATTTGTGTCTGAACCCTGATGGTTAGGTCGTAGATGGTTCGCAGCACGTACTATTTGCACAGCTATGGATGCCAGATGAATCTGGCCGATTCCGGAATTCTGTCGGCGGCCATGGAAGCGGCCGGATACCGGCCCGTGTCCGATCCGGCGGAGGCAGGCGTCATTATCCTGAACACCTGCTCGGTGCGGGAACGGGCCGAGGCGCGGGCCCTGGGCCGGCTGACCGAACTGGCTCGGTTCAAGAAGGAACAGGAAACATACATCTGTGCCATCGGGTGCATGGCCCAGCGGATGGGGCGGGCATTACTGGAACGGGTGCCGGAAATCGACTTCATTCTCGGCACCGAGCAACTGTTCGAACTGCCTCGACTCTTGGCGCAGAAAAACGGACTACCCATCGTCGAAACTGCTCTCGGAAACACCCTTGACTGGGCGGAATACACACCGACGCCGGATAATCCCTACTCCGCGTACGTAACCATCACCCGGGGGTGTAATAACTATTGCGCGTATTGCGTCGTGCCGTACCTGCGGGGCCCGGAGCGACACCGGCCGCCGCAGGCGATTCTGGACGACATAAATCATCTGGTTGCCGCCGGTGTCCGGGAAGTCACCCTGGTGGGTCAGAATGTCAATTCGTACGCCCATGAGTCGGTCAGTTTCCCTGACCTGATCCGGCTGGCGGCCCGGGATACGGATGTCGCGCGCCTCCGCTTTATCACGTCCCATCCCAAGGACCTGTCTGACGATTTGATCGACCTGTTTGCCGTTGAACCGAAATTGATGGGTCATGTTCACCTGCCGGTACAAAGCGGTTCCGACCGGATTTTGGAAAAAATGTTCCGCCGATATACTTA
>Ga0315287_10002031_pt1 | contig 18968 bp, 9 predicted proteins | sample YL17G11_0_MG_FD_205037 | JGI IMG/M metagenome (GOLD analysis project Ga0315287, IMG submission 205037) | Sediment microbial communities from Yellowstone Lake, YNP, Wyoming, USA - YL17G11_0 | ecosystem: Environmental > Aquatic > Freshwater > Lake > Sediment | place: USA: Wyoming | collected...
GGGGTTCCCTTGGGGGGGTTGTGGGGGGGTTTTTTGTGGGCCGGGTTTGGGGGGGGGGGGGGGGGGGGGGGGGGGGGGGGGGGGGGGTGCCTCCCCCCCCCCCCCCCGCCCACCCTGCTGTTGTCCTCATCCGCCCTCCTCGCCGCGGCCGCCCGCCGCGCCCGCAACGCCGCCACCGTCTCCACCGCCTCCGCCGCCCGCCCCGACGCGCCCAGGGCCGCCAGCAGGGCGCACACGGACCGCTCGTCCGCCCCGAACAGGGCGTCCATCTCCCGGTGCGCCGCGCGCGCGCCCGTCAGGTCCCGCCGCCGGCCGTGGGCGGCGATGAGGGAGGAAAACCATTGGGGGCGTTCCTTGAAGCCGAGCAGGGCTGCGGATGCCATGGTCGCCCGGACCGCCTCGGGCCGGGCTTCGGACCCGTAGCGGGAGGCCAGCAGCGTAAAGTGGCGGGGGTCGGGGAGCGTGCCGGCCGCGTACGCGAGGCCCAGCAAGTCCCGGGCGCCGTCCGCGGAGGGCGCGGCCTCCATGCGCCGGGAGATGAGGAAGGAGCGGAGGGGGTCGGTGCCGTCGGGTAGGGGGGGCGGGTCGGCGCCGGCCTCCAGGGCGGCCAGCAGGCCTCGGTAGAGGCGGGCCGCGGTCGGGGAGGTGGTGGGCGGGGCAGCGTGCGGGTCGAGGGATGCGGCGTGGCCGCGCTGCGGACGCCGGGGCGCCCTGATGCTACTGCTGCTGCTGCCGCGCCCGTCGTGGCGGGGCTCCCGGTCGCTGCTGCGCCGGGGGTACCTTGGCATCCCAGCTCGCTCGCGCCCTCGTCCCCTGTCGCCCGCCGCGCTGGTGCTGGGCGGCGAGGCGGCGAATGGGGCCGCGACGGCTCTCGCTGCCGGCGCCGCCTCGGCGGAGAAGGCCACGCGCGCGTGGTGGTGGGCCAGCGCCGTCGCGGCGCCGGCCAGGGCGCGCCGCATGAGGTAGGAGAGGCCTGTCAAGGAGGGAGCGTGCTTGCCATGGTGTGTGGTGCGCCCGTGTGAAAACGCGCGGGGGTGTACTAGGGGCCGGGCCGAGGAGTGCGCTGTGTGTGTGTCACTCACTCCTCCTCAACACAAAATCCTGCACTCTCTTCTCATTCTACGCTCGCCGCCGCCACCCGCGCCTCCCGCTTCGCCCGCCCCGCCAGCGGCCCCGCATCCTCCCCGTTTCCAGCCCGCCGGGAACGCCGGTCTGCCGACAGGTGGATGAGCAGGGCCGACACGTCGGCGGGCGAGACGCCGCCCATGCGGGCGGCCTGGCCAACGCTCACCGGCCGCGCGCGCCCCAGCTTTTCGCGGGCTTCCAGGGACAGGGTGCCGATGGCGTCGTAGTCCAGGTCGGCCGGCAGGGCGGACCCCGCCCGGGCCGCGTCGGCCGCCGCCTGCCTGACCGCCCGTGCGACGAATCCCTCGTACTTGACCTCAATCTCGACCGCCTCCCGCTCGTGGAGGGGCAGCGCGCCCGCCCCGCCGGCGGGGCCGCACCCGTGCGCCGCGAGGAGCCCGTAGTGCACGTGCGGGCGTTTGAGCAGCTCGGTCAGGGTCAGCAAGGGAGGCATGGCCTGGCCGGAGGCGGCCGCCGCGGCCCGGGCGGCCGGGTGGTCGGCCGCGATGCGGGTGGTGTCCAGGCGGGCTCGCTCAGCTGCCGCGCGGCCGGCCTTGGCCTCGTACAGCGCGCCGCGCGCGGGCGGCACCACGCCCCACTGGACGCCCAGGCGGGTGAGGCGGGCGTCCGCATTGTCCGACCGCAGCGCCATGCGGTGCTCGGACCGGGACGTCAGCACGCGGTACGGCTCCCGCAGGTCCTTGGTCGTCAGGTCGTCGACCAGGGTGCCCAGGTAGGAGGATTCGCGGGGCAGCGTCACGCCCTCCCCGCCGCCCGCCACACGCGCCGCGTTCAGCCCCGCCAGCAGGCCCTGGCCCGCCGCCTCCTCATACCCCGTCGTCCCATTGATCTGGCCCGCCAGGAACAGGCCCGGCAGCGTGCTGGCCGCCTCCAAAGTCGGGTTGAGCTGTGTCGCGGGGATGAAGTCGTATTCCACCGCGTACGCCGGGCGCAGCATGCGCACCCCTTCCAGCCCCGGCAGCGTGCGCAGCATCGCCAGCTGCACCCGCTCCGGCAGGCCCGTCGAGAAGCCTTGCACGTACAGCTCCCGCGTGGACGCGCCCTCCGGTTCCAGGAATATCTGGTGGGAGAGGCGGTCGGGGAAACGGACGATCTTGTCTTCGATGGAAGGACAGTACCGCGGCCCGGGCCCCATCTTTTCAGCCCACCCGCCATACGTCGGCGACTCGCCCAGGTGCTCTCTGATGAGCGCATGCGTCGCCTCCGTCGTGCGCGTCAGGTGGCAGGGCACCTGGGTCCGGGGAATGTGGGTGGCCGGGTCGAAAGAAAACCAGCGGCCGCCGGGCGTGCCGTTGTTGAGTGTGCCATCCGCGTCGCCCGGCTGGGGTTCGGTGCGGCTGAAATCGACCGTGCCCGCGTCCACCCGGGCGGGCGTGCCCGTCTTCAGGCGGCCCGCCTCCATGCCCAGGCCCACCAGGGCCTCCGTCAGGCCGACCGCGGGCGCCTCACCCGCCCGCCCGGCCGGCATGGAGGCCCGGCCCACCCAGATGCGGCCATTGCCAAACGTGCCGGTCGTCAGCACTGCCGCCCGGCAGGTGAGGCGGCCGCCGAAGAAGGTGGTCAGGGCGGCGATGCGGCCGTCGGGTCCGACCTCCACCCCCGTCACCATGGCCTCCTTCATGTGGAGTAGGCCGGAGGCGCCCGACGCGGCCTCGAGCGCGGCCCGGGCGGCGGCCGAGTAGGCGTGCTTGTCTGTCTGGGCCCGCAGCGCCCAGACAGCGGGCCCCTTGGACGCGTTGAGCGTCCGCTTCTGGAGGTAGGTCGCGTCGGCCAGCCGCCCCATGGCGCCGCCCAGGGCGTCCACCTCGTGGACGAGCTGGGACTTGGCGGGGCCGCCGATGGCCGGGTTGCAGGGCTGGAAGGAGAGGGAAGAGAGTTTTTTTGTGGGGCGGGGGGGATGGCTAGGCGGCACGAGAGCGCGAGCAGAGGGGGAAAAGCATGCCGGCCCTCCTCTTCCTCTCCTCCTTTCCTGTACCTGCCACGCAATGCGGTCCAGCGACAGGGTGACCAGCAGCGTCCGCGCCCCGAACCGGGTGGCCGCCAGGGCGGCCTCCACGCCCGCGTGCCCGGCCCCAACGACGATGACATCAAAGTCCGAGTCCGCGTCCGAAGTGGGGACGAGGGCGGCCCGGGCGGCGACCGGGTCGGGGAGGGGGATGGAAGGGGTCGAAGCTGGCGAGTTGACGGGGGTGGCGGCCGGTGGGGCTGGCGGGCGGCGGCTGGAGGCGGCATGCGGCGGCGGCCGGGCAGCCAGCCAGCGCACAGGCGACGATGTCAGCGCGGGCCGGCTGGTGCTGCCCCGGTCAGACGTGCTGGCCCGGTAGGAGCTGGATCGGCCTGTCACCGAGCCGACTGGCGTAGGCGGCATGGCGCGCGTGCGGCGTGGTGTGTGCAGCGTGTCGCGCACAAAAAGAAAGACCAGTGAACGAGGTGGCGCCGGGCTCTCAGGCCGACCGGCAAGCGAGAGGAGCAGAAAACTGAATGCGCGCGCTCCACCTTGCGCGCGCTTGTCTCCCCCTGAGCCCCCTCCTTTCGACACAGACCCACACTTGCCGCGACTGGGCGCCCGCCTTTCCATCACACCGACAGAGGGAAGCACAGAGCGCCCAAACGCACGGCAGGCAACTCTCCCTCTCCTTCAATGGTCGACGCCGCCCCTTTTTCTCAATCCATTACCGATGCCCTCCTGCCCGCCCGGGTGGAGGCCGAGGTAAGGAAGGCGTGTGCACAGGGAGAGGCGCCCCGCATGAATGGAATGCGCGTGCCCCGCAAGCGAGGGCCCCCAGGCGCACGGACTCTCTCTCTCACCACGCGCTCCATTTTTTTCAACCTCATCATCATCATCATACTCTCCACGCCCCCAGGGCCTCTCCCCCTCCGCCCTCGAGGAATACCTCCACGCCCTGTCGTCCCGCCTGGCGTCCACCCAGGTCGCCGCATACACGGCCCTGGCGGATGTGGTAGGAGGCAGTGAGGGGGAGGAAGGAGGACAAGCGGCCGCGCCGCTCGTGGCGGCCCTGGCAGGCGGGCTGGAGGACGCGGAGAGGGGGGGTGGGGGCGGGGGCGCGACCACGACACACCCCTCCTCCCTGGCCGCCCTCGCCGCCGAGGCTGCCTCGTTGGAGGAGGCGCTGGCCGCCGCCCGGGCCCGCCAGGCCGACGCCCGGTCGGTCGCCGCCACGGCGTCCGCGGCGGCGGGCGTGGTGGGGGCGCTCGAGGGCGGGCGGCTCGCGGCCGCCGCGCGCGGGGTGGCAGGGCTGGTGGTGGGAGGAGGCGCGCCCGCCGCCCTGCCCCTGCGGGCCGCCCTGGACGCCGCCGTGGCCGCCGCCCTGGCCGCCGCGGTCGCCCCTCTGCCTCCCCCTGTGGTCGGGGCGCCTGGGGGTGGGGTGCGGTTGGCGGGGGCCGCGGCGGCGGACGCGCTGAGAGCCGCGGCCGTGGTGGGGGCGGGGGCGGAGGTCGAGGGCAGAGAGGTCGAAGAAGGCGCCGCGCCTCCTCCCGCCGCCGCCGCCGCCGCCGCGGCCCTGGGCGCCGCCCTGGCCCGGGACCTCCTGGTCCCCATCCTCACGGCCGGCGTGGAGGGGGTCCGCTTTGAGGAAGACCGCGGCGAACAAGAGGGCGGGGGCGGCGGCGGCGCCGTCTTCCGGTGGGCTGGAGAGGCGGCGGCGGGCGGGGCCGCGCCGCTGCCGCCACCCCCCACGTCCTCTCCCGAGGACGCCGCGGCCGCCGCCCTGGCCTTCATTCACGCGGCCTTGGTCAGGGGCGGCCGCCTGGATGACGGTGACGATGGCGAGGAGGGCGCCTCATCCCTCCTCCTCCCCGCCCTCGCCGCTGCCCTCTGGCCGCCAGTCGCGGCCGCGGCGGTGCGGGCGCGGCTGGAACCAGTCGCGCCACCAGCGAGTGATGGTGGTGGAGACACGGCCCCTCCCTCCTCCTCCTCCTCCTCCTCCGCCGCCGCCGCCGCCGCCGCCGCCGCCGCAGCCTGGGCCGCCCGGTCCGCGGCAGCCACCCGCCTGGAAGTGACCGCCGAGGCCCTGGGGCTGGCGCCCGCCGGGGCTCACCGCCGCCTGGCCGGCTTTGTGGCCGGCGCGGCGTCCGCGGCCCTGACCCGCGCGCGGGTGGGGGTGGTGTCGGCGGCCCGGGCGCTGTTGCTGGAGGGCAGGGCGGGCGCTGGCGAGGAGCCCCTGGCCCGGGTGGGCCTGCCGCTGCCCATCCCACAGCCGCCGCACGCAGCTGGCCCCGCCACCGCCGCCGCCGCCGCCGCCCTCGAGTGGGGCGAGGGCGGCCCGCCGGGGGCCAACCCGCCCGGCGGGGCGCCCCTGCTGGCGGAGGGCGCCTCCTCCATCTCCCCCGCTGGGGCGGCACTGTCAGCCCTGGTCACGTCCACCGTCGCCCGCGCGGCGGCCGCCGCCCTCGCCGGCCGGGCAGGGGAGGCGCAGGCCCTGGCACGGGGCGCGGCGGACGCGGCGGAGCTGGGCGCGCTGCTGGCCCCGCCCGCCACCGCCGCCGCCCCCCTCTTCCTGGCCGCCCTCCTCCGCAACGACTGCGCCGCGCTCGGGGGCGCCCTCACCGCGTCCCTGGCCGCCCACGGCCGGGCCCTGGGGTATGCCGCCCCCGCCGCCCCCGCCCTGCTCGCGGCCGCGGGTGACCGCGTGCGGGCCGCGGGCGACGCCGCGCTCAGGGCGCGGGTGGGGCTGGAAGCCGCGGCCCTGGGGGGGGCCCTCCGGGCCGGCCTCACCCCGGCGTCCCTGACCGCCGTGGGTGGCGGTGAGGGCGGCGGCGGCCATTCGGACGCGTCCGGCGCCGTGGCCGCGGCCGTGGACGGCGCCCTGGGCGCGCTGCGGCGGGCGGGGCGGGCGCTGGCGGGGGTGCTCCCCCCGCGCGAGCTGGCCGCGGTCGGGGCGGCCCTCGCCGACGCGGCGGCCGCGCCCGTGGCGGCGGCCCTGCTCTCCCTGCGCGACATTTCGGCGGCGGGCTCGGACGCCCTGCCGGTGGTGCTGGGCCCCCTCGCGGACGGCGCGCCCGCCGCGGTGCTCGGCTTGTTGGAGGAGGAGGAGGAGGAGGGTGCAGAAGGCGGGCGCGGTGCCGACCCCTCCACCCCCGCCGCCCTGGCGGCCGTCCTCGCCGCCGCGCCCGGCCTGGTGCTATTGCGCGAGCTGCTGACTCTGTTGCCCATGCGCCTGGCCGACATTGTGGCCCGGGCCGCCAGTGGCGCGCCCGGCGCGGCCGGCCTGGGCCCCCGCCCGCTCGCCCGCCTGGTGGACTCCCTGTTTGAGGACACGCCCGCGCGGCGGGCGGCGATGGCGGCCATCCTGGAGGAGGGGTAGAGCGGACAACACTAGAGAGGGAGAGAGGGAGGAAGGTTGCGCGTGCTTGTTGTTTTGAGAGACAAACAGCCGCACCTCTGCGCACATGGACGGCCACAACCATCCATCAAGCCACCACCCCCACCGCCGCCGCCTCCTTCTGCCCTCCTCCCCCCCCCCCTCCCGGCGCCCCCGCCCGCTCCCGCACATTCACGTACAGCCCGTTGGTGGTGTGAATGGTCGCCCCCGTCGTCATCCCCACCTCCTGCCCCGGCGTCAGGGTGACCTCGAACCGCCGCAGCAGGACCGCCAGCGCGGTGACGGCCTCCATCACCGCAAACTGGTCGCCCACGCACTTGCGGGGCCCGCCCGAGAACGGGATGAACTTGTAGTCCGTGCTCACCTCCGTCGGGTGCGGGTCCTCCAGGGGCCCAAACCGCATGGGGTTGAAAGCGTCCGCGTCGGGCCCCCACACGGCGGGCGAGCGGTGGATGTTGTACACAGAGATCATCACGTCCTGCCCCGGCGGCACGCTCCAGTTGCCGGGCGGCAGGGCGTCGGCCACCCGGGCCCGCCGCAGCAGGACGGGCGGGTGCGGGTACAGGCGCATGGACTCAGACACGCACCGGGTGAGGTATCGCAGGGCGGCGTACTGGGCGGTGGACGGGGCCGGCGAATCCCCGAGCACGGCGTCCACCTCTGCGCGCGCGGTCGCGGCAGCCCCCGGGTTTTGGGCCAGCAAGTACACCGTCCACGTCAGCACGGACGCCGTCGTCTCGTGCCCCGCCACCAGCATGGAGAGCAGGTCGTCCCGGAGCTGGGTGGCCGAGACCTCCTCCCGGGACGCGATGAGGAAGCGGAGGATGGAGGGGTCGGCCGAGGGGGCGGCCGGGGCGGACAGGTCGGAGGGGGCGCCCGCCGCCTCCGCGGCCGCCTCCGACTCCACCATGGCCCGGCACCGGGCGACCAGGTCTTCCGTCGTCTGCCGGATGAGGGCGACCGCGTCCCTCGCCTTGCGCTGGCGGGGGTCGACCAGGTACATGAAGGGCAGCTTCCACAGGGGCACCACATCCGTCGCGCGCGACTCGGTCTCCTTGAGCGCGGTGTAGACGGCCTGGATGAGCGGGCTGGACGCGTTGAGGGCGTCAAAGTCGTAGTTGAAGACGGCGGACCCGATGATGTCGAGCGTCAGCTGGGAGAAGCAGGCCTCGATGTCCAGGGACGCGCCCGCCGCGGCCGACGCGGCCAGCTTGTCATTCAGGCGCAGGGCTGCCGGGCCGAAGACGCGGGCCAGCATGACTTCCAGGTACCCCCGGTGCAGGGACGGCCCGACCGCCCGGCGCCGGACACGCCAGGCGTCGCCCCCACTGATGGCGAAGCCGTCGCCAAAGAGGAATTCCGAGACCTCCGCCACCAGCCCCTTTTCATAGATGGGCGAGTTCGGGTTGTCCGTGGAGCGCAGCACGTGCTTGGCGGCGGCCGGGTCGGAGACGACGAGGAAGGAGGAGACGGGGCCTGAGAGCGGGTGGGTGGGTGTTGAGGGGGGAAGAGGGCGTGAGAGGAGACGTGTGCCGCCAAAAAAAAGACAGGGGTTGTGGGTGGGGAAAGCGGGCGCGGGTGCGGGGTCGAGAGAAAAAGGGAAGCAACCTTTCGACCCCCTCTCTTTCTGTCTCTCCCTTCCAACTCACCTGTGGGCAGCAAGTACACCGGCCCACTCTCCACCATCCACTTGAACAGGGCCCGGAACAGGGCGCCCCCCAGGAGGTCCGCAATGTCCGCGGGCTTGGCATCCGCGACGGGGACACCGTCCGAGCGCCCGCCCCACAGCCGCCCCAACTGGGTGAGCCAGCCGGGGGAGACGACGGACCGGCCGGCGCCGGCCGGGTCGATGAGCTTGGCCATGCCCGCGTCGACGGAGGCGTCCAGGTCGATGGACTCGTCGTTCGCCTAGGAGAGGGCGAGAGAGGAGATGAAGAGAGGGGGATGGAGGGTCAGGGGTCGAGGTTTGAGGCGCCTGCATGTGTTTTTTTTTTGCTCTTCTTTTCGGGACGCTCCTCGGACAGCGCGCATTCCCTCACTCTCGCTCGCTCAGCCTACTCACCGCTGGCGTTGCTCCCATCCGGCCGGCGAGGGGGCGTGCGAGCGGAGCCGTGGGGCGGGCGGGGCGGGGCGGGGAGGGAGGCGTGCGACGACCGGCCGCCGGCCGGGCGGCAGGAGAGGCGAGCAAGGCCGGCATGGTGTGTGCGTGTGTGGTGTCCTACGCTATTGGACAGTTGGCTTGCCCGGGGAGGTGAGTCAGCTGCCCCCGCTTGTGTGTGTATGGGCTGGTGTGCGTGTGTGTGGGAGGGTCGCACACGCGGCTAGTTTTGTGCGTGTGAGGGTGAAAGGTCATCATCCAGCTGAGCGAAACAACTTTCTCTCGCACTTTCATTTTTCTTTGGAGCCCGCGCGGTACGTGTCCGGTACCTCACACTCACGCACCAGGCCTGGACCACAGGTCATTTTAATTGACAGACTTGTGATTGATAGGCGCGCGAACTCGCAGGGCACCTGCCTCGCTTCACAAAACCTTTTCCACCGGCCGCTCGCTTTGCGCAACATTCGTTTCGCACGACGCCGCTCTTGCTTCCCTTTCCTGCGTTTGACGCAGGCGCCCGGACACGACATCCTGCATCTTTCCCCCCACAACAGCCTGGCCCAGATTGCGCATTACATCTACTCTGGTGTGTTGTGACCCCGTGAGACTCTCCCTTCCACACACACTTAAAAAACGATGGCCCTCCCCTTCAAAATCTTCACCCTGACCTTGAAGACAGTCTCCAAGCCGCTTGCAGGCCGCTTCACGGCCTTTGCCCTCTCCCACCCGGTCGCCCGGGAACGCATCATCAATGTCGCACAGGTAAGGAGGGCGGCGTGTGAGCGAGGGAGATGGAAAGTGGGGCAGCATATGCCATCCCCCACTCCCACCCCATCTTACCACTACCGATACCGCTTCACCATTCCATCCCCCCATCCATTCCCTCCACCTCCTCTCCCATTTCCTCTCGCTCTCTCTCTGACCAGCGCCTCCACCGCCTGGAAGTCGCCATCGCGCGCGGCGCGGAAGGCAAGTCCGGCCCAGCCTTCGTGGGCGACCTGACCGAGGAGCGGGCGGTCGAGCTGGCGGGGAAGGTCGCGTCTGAGGGCTTTGTCTGGGGCTTCGCGACGATTGTCGTGGGCCTGGAGGTCGGCAGGCAGGCCCGCAAGGACGCGGCCAAGCGGGACCAGGAGCAGGGGTACCGGGACGCGGCCGAGGCGCGAACGGCTGAAGTGGCGGTCACGGCCGCGGCGGCGGCGGCCGCGGCGGCCCGGGCGGCTGAGGCGGTCGGCGAGATTGGCGGGCGGCTGGAGGCGGTGGAGAGGCGGCTCGCCGAGAGGGGGACGGCGGGGGAGCGGTCCTGGCTGAGCGTGTGGGGGGCTTCGAGCAACAATGGGGTCCAGGCGCGAGCGGCGGGGGCGTGAATGTGTGTTTTGGTCTAGTGATAGGTTTCCTCTCTACAATTTTCTCAGTCTTTTTTTGTGGCCGCGCCCCAGGAAGGAGGTGGCGGGGGCTGGTGGTGCTGCACCTGCGCCTGCTGCGCCGTCCACGCGGACGGCATCCCACCACCGCCTGACGCGGGACGGTGCATGGCGGGCGGTGGGGCCACGTACGCGGGCATGGCGACGTGCGGCGCGGGTGGCGGCGGCGGAGGTGCCGCAGCAGCGGCGGCGTGCCTTGGTGGTGGCTGGTGGTGGGGGTGGGGGTGGAGGTGGGCGAGCGGCACGGCCGCCGGCACCGCCGCCCCGCCCGCTTCCCACCCTCCACCCCCCTGGATCACGCCCGCGACGTCCTCTAGCAGGTCCGCCACCAACTTCTCTTTGCCCGCCACGGCCACGACGAGCGCGGCCAACGCAGCAAGCAGCCCTCCCCACAAGACCACGCCCGCGCCCGCCCGCCTGTCCACGGCCGGCGACGGCGGCGCCCAGGACACGGACACGGGCACGTGTTTGGGCCAGACGGCCGGGTCCGCCCACTCGGCCGCCAGGCCCCCGTGCGCGGCCAGGTAAGCCGGCGGCGCGGGCGTGACGGAGGCGACCACCCGGGTCAGGGCCGGGCCGGCGCTAGAGAAGACGAGCTTGATGACTGGCACCCCACCGCCCTCCCGCCCCAGCACGGCAAGCCAGGGCGTGATGAGGCGCTCGCCGTCAAAAGCCAGCTGGACTTTGTAGGTGCCGGTGAGCGTGGTGGACCCGTCCGCGGGGGCCGGGAGCGGGATGGCGAGCTGTGATGGTGGGAGAGACAAAGCGAGGGAGGGGGAATGCGATGAGATGGGAATGAGATGGGGTTCGCGTGTGCGTGCTCTCCCCCCCTCTCTCTCTCTCTCTCTCCTTCTCTCTCTCTCTCTCTTTCCTTCTCTCTCTCTTGCTCTCTCATCACACGCCAACTCACCAGGCCGTCATCCAGGTAGCGCGGGCAGTGGCGGCCCAGGAGGTCGGCCCAGGCGGTGCGGACCTGGAGGGGAAAGGGAATGGAGTTGGGATGAGAAAAGCGGGGGCAGGTTCGAGGTTGGAAAATGATTGCCCCCCCCCACCAAAATTCGCTGTGTCCCTTTTTACTCTCACCCCATGGTACTGCATGCGCTGGGCTGAGGGCAAAAAGTCGCCCACCCGGAACTCCCGGCCCGGGGCGTGGTGGTGAGTGGCGGCCGAGGTGGGAGAGAGGGCGGCGAGGAGGAGGAGCGCGAGCACGACGATCGGCCAGCGGGGGAGCCTTCTTGAGCCGCTGCTTGTGGTGGCGGCCGCCATGTTGGCGACGTGCACGTGTGTGAGTGCGGGGGGTGTCTCAGAGGAAGGCCTGGGTGGTGTTTGTGCGCGCGTGTGTGTAGCGAGAGAGAGAGAGGCGCGCTCTCACCTTTCAATGCCTGTCTGCGCTCCACCCCCAAAACCGCACTCTCCTCTTTCCATCCATAAAAAAACCCGCGCCCCGTGTGCACTCCACAATTCTCGCCGCGCAAAGTGGAACCACCGGACACAAACACAGCACTGTCACAACACACACACACACACAAACACGCAAACACGTGCATACAGAGTCTTCTCTTTCTCTCCCGCAGCAAACACGCCACCACTCTTTTTTCAGTCTCCATCCATCCAGACTCTCTTTCTCTCTCTCTCTCACCCGTTTTGTCCACCGCCACCATCCCCATCAGTACGCCCCGCGCGCGTTCTGGCCCCGCATCAGCTGCTGATACGCCGCCCGCCGCTTTTCGTCGGCCTTCGCCGACTGGCGCCGGCGGGCCTCCCGCAACTCCCGGCACCGGGGGACGGGGCAGGCCAGCTCCGCGCACTGCTTGGCGTGGACTTGGAGCAGCGCCCACATCCGCCGGCACAGCGGGCACCCGCCCGCGACCTTGTGCGGGCAGGCGACCGCGTGGTGGAAGAGGCCCTTGACCTTGGCGCAGTTGGTGGAGGCGCAGGACGCGTCCGTGCAGCCCGAGGCGTGGCGGAGGAGGGCCATCGTGCGCGCGAGCTGGGCGGCCCGCTCGGCGCGCTGCTCGTCCGTCAGCCGGGCGCGGGTCGCGTCGAAGGCCGCCCCGCCGCCGCCGCCGCCGCCGCCGCCCCCGCGCGCGTGCGGGACCAGGGGGTGCGGGTGCCCCCCGCGGGCCGCGTCCGCCGCGCACGACGCGCATGCGTCCCAGTCGGGGCAGACCGTGCAGCGGAACCCGCCGCCCGCCTCCACCTCCGCCCCGCACACGTTGCACGTGCAGGCAAAGGCGGGCGCGTCCGGGTTGTGCAGGTGGTACAGGACCATCATGGAGGAGTGCTTGGCCCGGCGCAGGGCGTCGAACTGGTAGTGGTTGCCCTGGCACAGGGACAGGAAAGCCTGGCGCGTGTCGAAAAACTCGCAGGGCGTGTCGGGGTTGCCGGCATCGCCCGAGGCGTCGGGCAGGCGCGGGGCGGCGAAGGGGGTGAGGGCGGTCAGGTCGACGCCAGGGGGGAGGGGGAGGCGTGTGGGGGGGAGGGGCGCGGTGGCGGGGTCGGCCGGGGCGGGGGGAGGCGGGGCGGGCGCGGCGCTCGCGGGCGCGGCAGGCGCGGCAGCAGCAGGCTGGGAGGGCGGGGGCGGGAGGGACGACTCCTTTTCAGGTTTCGGGGCGGCGGCGGCGGCCGCCGCCGGTGCCGCCACGCCGGCGTCCGCGCCGCCCTCCTTCTTCTCCTGCCCGCCCTCCGCTTTGGCTTTGGCCGCCGCCGCCGCAGCAGCAGCCGCAGCAGCCTCCTTGGCCTTGGCCGTCGCCGCCGCCGCCGCCGCCGCCGCCGCTGCTTGCGCCTTGGCCTCGGCCTCCGCCTTGGCTGCCTCATCAAACGCGGCCAGCGTCGGCCGCGGGTCCCCAGCCCCGCCCTCCGCCCGGTAACACCCGTCGCACAGCACGAAGCGGTGGGGGACCCCGCCCGGGCCGGCCAGGCCCTTGGCGGCGGACGTGAGGGGCGGGGGCGGCGCGCCCGGCACGGTCGGCAGGCGCCACCCGACCTCGCCCCACGCGGACAGGGAGGCGGTGTGGCGCAGCCCGCCCCGCGCGTTTGGCGCGGGCACGGGCGGGTCCGGCCCGCCCGCCCCGCCCGCCACGCCCGCGCCGGCGCCGATGTAGGCCCGGCAGAAGGAGCAGGGTTCGGCCAGGTGGACGATGATGAAGTCGTCCCGCATGCCGCCGATGGCGTCGCCCAGGCGGGCCATGAGCTGCGCGTCGGGCGGCCCTCCCAGGGCCGCGGCCGCGCGCTTGCCCTTGGCCGACGCCTTGGCCCGCCCGCCGGGCAGGGCCGCGACGGGCAAGCCCGACGCCCCGCCCGCCGCCGCCGCGCTCGCGCCGGCCGCCGCCGCCGCGCTCCCGGCCTTGGCCTTCCCCGCCCGGCCCCCGCCCCCGGCCGCGACCACGCGGGCGTCCGCCTCGATCGCCGCCAGGAGGTGCTCCGCCTCGCCCGGCCAGTAGTCGCCCTCAAAGTACGGCAGCGCCCGGGCGGTGGCCGGCCCGGGCAGGCGGTGGTCCCGCCCCCCGTCAAAGAAGGTGTCCACCAGGTTGCTGACGTGCGAGACCGTCCCGTCCGCGCGCGCCCGGCGCAGGGCCGCGAAGTACCACTCCCGCAGGCGGTCCGAGCGCGGCGTCTTCTGCTTGCCCGGGTGGCAGTAGAGAATGTAGTCATCGCCCTGCAGGGGCGGGCACGCCCAGATGAACATGGAGGTGTAGCCCCGGGTCTTGGCGTACGCCAGGTAGCCGGCCAGGATCTCATGGTAGACCAGCGTGCGCAGGGCGACCTCCGGCGGGGAGGTGGAGGGTGCAAGCGGGGCGGGCGTGAGCGTGGCGGCGGTGGTCCCGGTCCCAGGCCCAGGCAGGTCGGCGGCCGGGGTGGGCGCGCCGTCACCCCCACCCCCACCCCCACCCACGTCCTGCAAGGACGGCGGCGCCGCGGCGGCCGCCACGGACGGCGTGAAATATTTGACGGAATCTAGGTAGGACAGGTAGACCCAGCGCGACGTGGGCGGCGGGCAGGCCGCGCCCGGGTTGGCCGGGTCGCGCCCGCCGCCCCCGCCCCCGCCCGGCCCGGCCGAGGGCCCGCCCGGGTATTCCTGGACGTACAGGCAGTAGAGCGCCACGTCCACGCCGTCAATGCGCTGGAAGAGGACGATGACCTTCTGGCGGTAGGGGAACGAGGCGGGGAGGGGCGGGAACGCCGCGGCCGCGGCCGAGGGCGGGAAGGCGGCGCTCCCATCACCGCCCGCGGGCCCCCCGCCGGCCCCGTTGTTGCCGCCCGGCCCAAACGTGTCCGCGAACCGGGGTTTGACCTCCATGCGCTTGGTGACATTGTTGATGACGCGCAGGGTGAGGGCGGGGACGTACCGGGAGGCGACGGCGGGCGGGGTGGAGGACAGGGGAGGCACGGCAGGCGCGCTGCCGCCCTCGGCCTTGACCCCGCCACCCTCCGCCCGGGGCGGGGCGCCGTCTACCGCCGCCGCCGCCGCCGCCGTGCCCGGCTCCGCCTTCACAGCCACAGGCGGGGAAGGGTGGCCTGCCCGCCGGGCCAGGCCGTCCCGCGCCGCCTCGTCCGCCGCCAGCGCGGCGCCCAGGCGGGCCTCCAGGAAGTCAGACAGGTCGCACCGGGGCAGGTCTTTGGCCTCCAACATCGCCTGCGGGCGGAGGGCGATGGGCTTGCGCGACCCGTTGGCCAGCCCGTCGCCCAGGCACATGGGGCAGAGGTAGGGGATGCCTTCCAGGTTGCGGCCCCGGTTGAAGAGGCCGCAGACCTGGTGGACCCAGCGCTCGCACGCGTCGCACTGGACCCACCCCTCCTCCACATCCTCGTCGTTGCGCCGCTTCTCGAGGTCGCCCCGCCGCACGGGCGCGCCATCGCACTCCAGCCGGTCGGAACGGGCCGGGTCGGAGACGCAGGCGTGGCACCAGGCGCCCCGGGCAGGCCCAGCGGCGGAACCCGCCGCGCCCGCGCCCCCGCCATCCAGGCCCCCACCCGGCGCGGCGGGCAGGGCGTAAAAGATTTGGTTGCGCTTGATGCGCCCCGCGCAGCCCGTGCAATAAAGGCTGGGCGGCTCGAAGGTGAGGCGGGCCGCCCCGCACGCCGCACAGTCGTCCTCGTGGTGGGTGCCGTGCTGCGCGACGTGCACGCCCGGGACAGAGGTGAGCGGCGCGTAGCCGCCCCCGCTCCCCGCCGCCAGGGCGGCCGCCGCCTCCGCCGCGGCCTGGGCGGGGGGCCGCCCCGCGGCGACAGCCCGGGAGGCGGCAGCGTGGGCGGCCGCCGCGGCGGCGCCACGCTCGGCGTTGGGCGCGCGGAGGGATTCCAGGTGCGCCGCGATCTGGTCGCCCGAGAATGCCTCGATGAGGGAGGACCCCCGGTTGCCGGCGCCCAGGTCCAGCGCCTTCCGCGCCCGCTTGGCGGGCGGGGGCTCGCCCCCGGCGCCGCCCCCTCCTCCACGGGCGGCCGCAAAGGCGGCGGCCTGCTGGCGGCCGGCCGCGTGCGCGGCGGCCTGGGCGGCAGCGGCCGCGTGCGACGCGGCCGCCTGCTGCGCGGACGCAAAGGCGGCCGCGTACACCTGCTGCTGCTGCGCCGGCGTCGCGCCCCGGGCAGCGGCCGCAGCAGCAGCAGCAGCGGCGGCCTGGGCGGGCGGCGGCGGCGGCGGGCCCGGGTGGACAGGGCCGCCACGCCCCCCCCCCGCCGCGTGTTGGGCCGCCACCAGGGCGGCCGCCCGCTGCTTTTGGACGTACTGTTTCACGGGCGTGCACACCGGGCAGGCCGGCGCCGTGCACTTCTGGTGGTGCTTCAACAGTTCTCGGGAGGCGACGCAGCGGGGGTAGGTGCAGGCCGGGGCGGCGCAGGCCAGGATGTGGCGCCACAACTCCTTGGCAGTCGTGCAGGCCGCGCCATACGGGCACGTCCCCTCCGGCGCCGCACACTTCGCGCAGTGCCGCAGGAAGAGCAGCCACCGCTGCTGGCGGGCGATGTAGTCCCGCCGCTGGGCGGCGGCAGCGTCGGCGGCGGTGGCTTGCGCGGAGCCGGGCGGGCCGGGGGTGGGGGTGCCGCCCGGGCCGCCGCCGCCGCCCCCAGCCGCGGCCGCCGCGGCCGCCGCCGCCGCAGCCGCCTGGTGGTGGGCCGCCGCCGCGTGCTGTTGGTGGTGGTGATGATGCAGGGCGGCTGCCTGGTGGTGCGCCGCGGCGGCCGCGGCCGCCGCCGCGGCGGCGGCGTGGGCGGCGGCGGGTGAGGCCGCGCCGCCGCCGCCAGTCGGGACCATCCCTCCAGCAGACCCCGCCGTCGGCGGGCCGCCCGGCACGAGGGCGGGCACGCCGCCCGGCCCACCACCGCCGCCAGAGGGGGCGGGAGGCAAGACGGTCGTGCCCGGAATGTGGATGTGGGCGGGCGGGGCGCCGGCGACGTCCTGTGAAAAGGGAGAGAGGAGGGAGAGAGAGGAAGGAAATGAGAGGTTGGAGGGAAGAGAGAGCGGCAGGACGCGCCGCGCGCACGCCTGCGCGCGCGGGGCCGCCGCGCTGGGGCTAGGGCACGCCACCGCTCCCTGTCGCTCGCCATGCATGCGGACCAGGGGCCTCACTCGGCGCTCCGGGCGGGACAAGGCGCGCCGGTGAGCGGGGCGGGGCGGCGCAGCGCCAGAGGGGCGCGAGAAGAAAAGCGAGCAACGAATCGGTCGCTGCTCCTCTCAACCTCGACCTCTTGAGCCGTCAAGTCGTGCTGCCTCCCGGCCGTCGCCCCGTCCGCTCACACAACCCCAAAACGCTTACCATCATGCCCCAGCCACCCCCACCCGTGTCGGCCACCCCGCCCCGGGCGGCTGGGCCACGCAGCAGGACGGGCGCGCCGTTGGACATGAAGGAGGGGGCAGCAGGCCCTGGCGCCGCGTGCACCGGCGCCGGGCCGGGCGGCGCGCCAAACTGGACCGCCGGCAGGCCGCCGCCGCCCAGGTCGCCCCCGCCACCGTTCAGGCCGCCCATGGAGCCTGGCTGGGGCGGCAAGCCCGGCACAACCCCGCCACCAGCCTGCTGCTGGGCGGCCGCGCGCTGAGCGACCATGCGCCGGCCGGCCGCCTGCAGGCGGGCCTCCAGGGTGTTGACGTCCAGATAGACCTCCTGCGCATTTTTTTGGGTACGGGAGAGGGGGGAAGGTAGGTGTGCGCACACGTATCGCGTGAGATCGGGATTGGGTTGAGGTGTTCAGGCGGCGCGGCGGCGCCTCAATGCTAAGGCGACGGGGTGGAAAAAAAAAAAAAAAAAAAAAAGCGCGCTCGCCCATCCCACACGCCTCTCATTTTCAACTCACCAGCGACTCGGCCGACCGCAGCAGCTGGGCCTCCAGGCGGCGCGCAAAGTCCGGCAGGCGGTCCGCGAAGCTGGTAGCATGCGAGTTGCGGAAGCGGGCGTGGCTGGGTGGTGTGGGGAGGAGAGGAGGAGGTGAATTTTCGACGGCGCGTTTCGCCGACCACGCCGCACTCACCGCCTTCTTCTCTCGCGCCCGCCACCGTGTCTCCTCGCATCTCTCGCCTCCCGCGCCCGTCCAACTCACATCAGCTGCAAGATACGCTTGCGATGGGGCGTGATGGACGGGTCATCCTTCCACGCGTCCATGGTGCTGCAAGGGGTCGCGCGCCCCGCTGAGAATTCTATATGAGGCGAGCGAGAGACGCGGTTCTGCCCTTTCATCCTCTCTCTCTTTTCAGTTTCAGTCTCTTCTGCGCCCGAACTCTTTCTCTCCATTGTTTAAAGACTAAGAGCGAATGCAAGTTGAATTTACACAATAAAGAATCGGTATTCAAGGAGAAGAGTATAGCAAACAAAATTGGGGGTGGTGGGCAGACAAAGGGCAGCACGGCTGGTGGTAAGGAAAAGGTTAGGGAGAAACCGCACCATCCCTCTCACCTCAGCTCGCCCTCCGCCACCTCGCCGCCCTCCCCCAGCTCCTCATGCGCCTCATCCATCTCGCCCGTGGGTGGCGGGGTGGGGCGGAGCGGGGGTGGGGCGGCGGCGGGCGCGCCGCCGCCCTCAAACACGCGGCGGGACGCGGGCGGGGAGGGCGGGGGCGGGTGGTGGCCGTGGCCGCGGCCACTGCGCACGCGCGCGCGCGCGCCCGCTCCCCCGCCACCGTCCTCGAAGGACGACCCAAAGGAGGACAGGCCGGGCGACCCGGCCCGCACCCCGGACGCCGACCCCGGCACCCGGTGGTGGTGGCCGCCGCGCAGGCGGTGGCGGTGGTGGTGGTGGTGGGGCGCCCATGAGGCGCCCACCGGGGTGGACCCCGCCTCGGAGGGCGCGTCCTCCTCGTCCTCCTCCTCCTCCCCTCCATCCCGCCAGGGCGACGCCGGCCGGACGCCGGGCGCGCCGGCAGCCCCGCCGCCGCCGCCGCCGCCACCATCCCAGCTGACTGAGTCGGCCCGGGGGCGGGCGGCGGCGGCGGCGGCGGCGGCGGCGACCGCGGCGGCCGCCAGGCGGTGGGGCGGGTGCGGGCGGCAGCGGAGGTGGTGGTGGTGGTGGTGGTGGGGAATGGCCGGAGGGGGCAGCGCTGCCGCGCCCTGCCCTCCCCCACGCTTCCTCGCCCACGCGCCCAGCTGGGCGATGAAGCCGGCGTTCGGGGCCGCGCCCGGGCGGGCCGCGGCCACGGCGGCCAGGGCGGAGGCCAGGCCCAGACCGCGGGCCGAGACGAGGTGGGCGGCCGCCAGGGCGGCCGACCGGGACCGCCCCGCGTAGCAGTGCACCAGGACGCGCCCGCCGCCGCCGGGCTGGTCCAAGGCGGCCGCGATGAAGGCGAGGGAGGCCGGGATGTGGGAGAGGAGGTCTTCCTCCGGATCGTCGTAGACGGGGACCTGTGAGAGAGGGCGAGGGGGCGGGTGAGGGGGGACGAGCGAAAAGCACGCTGGTGTGATGAAACGGGTTTTTTTGGGGGGGGGGGGGGGGGGGGGGGCGGGTGGAAAAAGGTCAACCCCCGGGCGCCGACGGCGCC
>Ga0315287_10002033_pt1 | contig 18964 bp, 15 predicted proteins | sample YL17G11_0_MG_FD_205037 | JGI IMG/M metagenome (GOLD analysis project Ga0315287, IMG submission 205037) | Sediment microbial communities from Yellowstone Lake, YNP, Wyoming, USA - YL17G11_0 | ecosystem: Environmental > Aquatic > Freshwater > Lake > Sediment | place: USA: Wyoming | collected...
CGGATTTCCCCACGCCGGAGAACATCAAGGACGCGGGGATCAAGGCCATCCGGGACAATTTCACGAAATACACGGACAGCGACGGCATCCTGCCCCTGCGGAAGGCCATCGCCAAGCGGCTCAAGGAGGATTTCGGCCTCGAGTACGGCCCCAAGCAGATCATCGTCTCCGCCGGCGCCAAGAGCTCCCTCTTTCACCTCGTCCAGGCCCTGGTCGACGAGGGCGAGGAGGTCATCATCCCGGCGCCCTACTGGGTCACCTACCCCGAATGCGTCGCCCTGGCCAAGGGCAAGTCCGTCATCGTCCCGACGCGGGAAGAGGACGGTTTCCTGCTGACGCCCGACGCGCTCAAGGCCGCCATCTCGCCGGCGACGAAAGCCCTCATCCTCAACAACCCCTCCAACCCGACCGGCGGCGCGTACAGGAAGGACCAGCTCCTAGCCCTGGCCGAGGTTGTGCGGACTGAGGACGTCTACGTCATCGCCGACGAGATCTACTCGAGTCTCGTCTACGACAACTTCGAGTTCACGAGCTTCGCCGCCCTCGGCGAAGACATCAAGAAAAAGACCATCATCGTCAACGGCGTGTCCAAGTCCTACTCCATGACGGGATGGCGGATCGGGTTCGCCGCCGGCCCGGCCGAGGTCATCGACGGCATGTCCAAGATCCAGAGCCACACGACCTCCAACGCCTGTTCCATCGCCCAGAAGGCCGGCCTCGAAGCCTACGACGGGCCCCAGTACGACGTCCAGAAGATGGTGGCCGAATTCCAGAGGCGCCGCAACTACTGCCTGATGCGCCTGGCCACGGTCCAGGGATTTTCCTGCTTCAAGCCGCAGGGGGCGTTCTATCTTTTCCCGAACGTCAAGTCCTTCTACGACAAGGAAGCGAACGGGGCCAAGATCCGCAACTCCTACGGCCTGGCCTATTACCTCCTCAAGGAGGCGCGGGTGGCCATCGTGCCGGGCGACGCCTTCGGCGCGGACGACTACATCCGGCTGTCCTACGCCACCTCCATGACCAACCTCGAGAAGAGCATGGACCGCATCGTCGAGGCCCTGGGCAAGCTCAAGACGGCCAAGAAAGCCAGGCGTGCCGCCCTGGACAACACCGTGACTCGAGTTAAAAAATCGGTCCCCGTCGAAACGGGGATCGACAGCCGGATGCGCGACGCCCTGGCCGCCGAAATGGAAGGCCACCTGGGCTACGAAGGCCGCTACGAGTGGAACGCGAACGTCAACGGCGCCGTCGTCCAACTCCGGACGAACGTCGCCCATCTCAACGATTTTTGGGTCGAGAATTTCGCGCCCGCCCCGGCCGAGGCCGACTTCAAGCCCCACGGGGCGATCTACGCCGTCGACGGCATCGCCGGCCGAGAGCCCCGCGGCTTCTATCACTCGGAAACCCAGACCGGGATCCTGGTCAACACGGACAACTACGGCTCCCTCCGGAGCCTGGCCCTCGGCCTGGCCATGGACATCGCCGTGCGGACGGGCGGAGCCGGGGCGGCCGGCGCTGTGCGGGGGATGTCCGCCGACGTCGACGGCAACGGACTCGTCCTGGTCGGGCCGCCGGGGACGAAGAAGACCGAGCTTTTCTTCGAGCTCCTGGCCGACCCGTGCTTCAAGCTCCAGGCGAACGATGTCGTCTTCGTCCGGCTCGCCGGGGGACGGGCCGTGGCCGACTGCGTCGAGAGGAAGCTGTACATGCCGACGACGGCCGTCGAGCTCGACCGGAGGCTGGCCCCGCTCTTCGACCGGAGCAAGTGCGAAAACGTCGCCCTCCAAAAGGAGGGTTGCTCCGACATGGACTGCCAGCGGGCCGACGACTGCCGGCTCGACAGGGGCTCACCCTACTGCTACAAGGCCGCCAAAGAAGCCCACGCCCTGCTCGACCCGAGCTGGCTCGGCGGTCCGGCCGCCTGGGTGAAGCGGACAAATCTGAAGTGGCTCGTCCTCCTGAGGAACGACGCGACCTCGCCGGCAATCGTCAAGATGGGGAAGGACGAGGCCCTGCGGACCCTCGAGGCCGGCGAAGCGGCCGGGGCCAAGAAAGCCCTGACGGGGGGCAAGGCCCAGCCCTACTACAACCCCCATCTCCTCGGGTCCTCGCCGGAAAAGCTCGAGGCCGAGCGGGCTTTCTTCAGCCGCCTCCTCGATTCGGTCGAATGCGTCCTCTTCAACAGCGGTGTCGCCGGCTCGGACAAGCTCAAAGAGCTCGTTTCGACCGGCCGCTGAAGGCCCCTGTCGGCGGCTAGCCGTCCGGGAGGAGGCTCCTCCTCATTAAATCACCCTTCTTATCATCAGCCGGGGTGATTGCCCGGGTCCCGGGGGCGCCCGATAATGCGATAAGGCGGATAAGCTCCGGGGCCCGCCTTGAACAGGTGTCGAGTTTGCTATATAAATGAGGCAAAACGAGAGTTGACAGAGGGACAAGTCATGAAGAAGCATTACCAAAACCGGCCGGCCGCCGGCGGGTTCACTCTGCTCGAGATCCTCGTCGTCCTCGGCATCATGGGCATCTTCATGGTCGTGTCGTATCCGAGCATCCTCAACACCATGGCCGTCCGGAACCTGGAAAACACGACCCGCCAGATCCAAACCTACCTCCAGCAGACCAAGCTCCAAGCGGTCAGCACCCGGATCGTCCACCGCGTCCGTTTCTTCCGGGTCGACGCGTCCTACTGGGCCTACGACATGGAGCGCCTCCAGGCCAACGGCACCTGGATCAAGGCCCAGGGCGCTCCCCGTAAGACCATCCCCAACCGGGTCAACGTCACCATCACCTTCCCCGCCGCGGGCGCGGACCACGTGGCCGTCTTTTCCCCCTTGGGGACGTTCCCGCAATTCGCCATCAACCAGAATTCCATCACCTTGCAGAATCCGAACCTCGACCGTCCGGGGCAAATGGATGAACGCGTGCTCAGCATCTTCCTGGGCGGATCGATCCACTATTCCAAGAGAAAGAGCTCCTGAGATGAACAAACAGAAGCATCATCGCGGTTTTAGCCTCATCGAGGTCATGGTCGGGCTATTTCTTGTCGCCGTGGCCGTCCTCGGGCTGGCCCAGCTCTTCCTGGTCGCCGTCGCCAACAACCTCAAGGCCGACCGCGTGGCCAACGCGACCTTCCTCGCCCAGCAGCAGATCGACTGGCTGCGGGGCTTCACCTTCGACGAGCTAAACATCTACGCCGGGACGACCCTCGCGTCGCGGGACGAGCTCCTCGACCTCAACCTGGACGGGATGAACGACTACCGGCGGATAACCGACTTCCATATCGCCGGAGACACGTTCCAAGTCCTCATCCACGTCTATTCCGCGGAAAAGTTCAGCATTGACGCCGACGAGCTCATCGCCGACACGGACCGGCACCGGCCGCGCGCCCTGATCACGACGATCATCACCCGATGAAGGAGCGAAACCCGTGAGAACACCCAAGACTCTCTCCTCGAACCGCTCCGCGGGCTTCACGCTGATCGAGCTCCTCGTCGGCAGCAGCATCATGCTCATCGCCGTCCTCGGGGCCCTGTTCGTCTATGCCCGGAGCAACAAGGTCTCCGTCGAACAGCAGATGGTCACCGAGGTCCAGAACGACGTCCGGTCTTCGATGTTCTTCCTCACCCGCGACCTGCGCATGGCCGGGGCCGGACTGCCCGCGGAATTCGCCGGCTATTTCCTCGAGGGGCTGGACAACGACCCCCTGGCCGCCGGCGAGGTCGCGCCCGACCGGGTCCGGCTCATGGGCAATTTGGAAGACCCGCTCAACGTGCCCATACGAAACTACCAGGGCTCCTCGGTCACCCTCGACATCGAGGACTTCAGCTTCGAGCAATACTCCTACCCGGACGCTTTTTACGACAATAAGTTCGTCATCATCCTGCCCAACCCCGAATCGGGCTGCCGCTTGGCCGAGGTCCGCGTCATCACCCACGTCACCCACAATACCGGAGGGGCTACCGAGAAATTCAACTTCTCCCCCGGCCTGGCCCCGGGCGTCGACCCGCCGGGCGGCCTGTCGGGGACCTGCGCCAGCCCCAACGACTACGACGGGGGCATGATCAGCTTCATCAACGTCAAGGAATACTGGCTCGACGTCACCGGCAACTACCCCGGCCTGACGGCGGGCGTCAACGGCTACATCGGCGGCGGCGAGGGCGGCGTCCTCTACGTCACCAACAACGGCATCCATTTCCCGCTGGCCCGGAATATCGAGAACTTCCAGGTCGAGTACTGCGGCGACATGGACAGCAACCTCCTCCTCGACGGCTGGACGCCCTGGCAGAACGCCTGGACTCTGGACCAGATCGCCCGGATCCAGCACGTCAGGATGTGGGTCCTGGGCCGGACGGCCCAAGCCTTCACGTCAGTCGGGGGCACGCCGCCTGGGGCGATCCATGTCTACCGCCGGCCGGCTCTGTCAAACAGCCCGGCCGCGGCCGCCGACGACCACCGCAAGAGGTTCCTGCTCGAGTCGACGTCCAACGTCCGGAACATGAGCCTCAACCTCTACAACCTGGGCCAGAGATGAGGAGCGCGCCATGAACAGACGAGACAAAGACAACCGCCGGGAACGGGGCTCCGGCCTCATCGTCATCATCATGATCGTCGCCTTCATGCTGGCCGTCGGCATGCTGCTGCTGACCGTCACGGGCACCAGCCCCAAGGTCTCGGACAGCATGCGTCTCCAGGGGATGGCCTTCGACTCCGCCGAGGCGGGCTTCAACTCCGCCTGGATCGTCCTCAACGACGCCTTCCTCAACAAGGTCTATTCGTCCTTCGGCAGCCACTACCGGACGCAGTTCAACGGCGCCGAAGGGCTGGACGACCCGCTGAGCCCGTCCTATTTTCGCGGGCTCACGGACGAACAGATCGTCGACGACTGCGCCGCCCACCCGGACCCCGCTACCATCATATTCAATTCCGAGCCACTGGCCACCGACCCTCGCTGCACGTTCACGGTCTTCCTCATCAACGACGAGGCGCCGGGAACGATCGCGGCCGACGACAACGACTGCATCCTCGTCTGCATCGGCCGGGGGCCGCGGAACACCTACAAGCGCCTCGAGATCGTCATCGAGGTCGGATCCTAGGGCCCGAAAAAGGAGCAACGCCATGAAACACAAAGGCTTGAAGCGCCAAGGGAGCCTTTATGTTCTCGCCGTCCTCTGTGTCATCGCCGCGGGCGTCATCGTCCCGCGGCTCTGGCCGCAGGTCGTCCAGGCCTGCACGGAGTACACGAGAGCCTTCGCCGAGAACTTCGACGCCGTCAATTTCAAGGACGCCGCGAACTCGGCCATCGCCCGCTGGCCCAGCGGGCCTATCTCCCTGCCCCGCCTGGGCTCGAATTTCGCCGTGACCCAGCCCGGGACCATGGGCGCCCGGATCTACAGCTGCGCCTCGGGCGACTTCACGGGCGACGGTTACCCGGACCTCATCGGCCTCGACATCTCCGGCCAGTTCTCGCCCCTGCCCCAGAAGTCGCATCTCATCCTCATCCGGAACCAGTACCAAGCGAACGGCGGCGCTCCCCCCTTCTTCGCCGTCGACCCGGGCACATCTTATGAAAAATTCCAAACGGACACCGGCCCCGCCTCGATGACCGTTGGCGACTACAACGGCGACGGCCTGCTCGATTTCTTCTTCATGAGGAATTCGGTCGACGAGTTCGGCTACACGAATTTCATAGCCGCGATGTACATCAACAGAGGCACGGCCTTCGTGCCCAACTTCGAGCCCCACGACGTCTCGCCCAGCCTCAACTTCACGGCCCGCTTCCAGGCGGCTCACATCTACATCAACTGGGCGGCCGACCATCTCACGTCCGTGGACATCGACAAGGACGGCGACATGGACATCCTGGTCATCAGCCAGGACCGGATCTTCCTCGTCCGCAACCCCGGCCCCGGCAATTTTACCGTCGACCAGTTCGACATCAGTGAGCTGGCTTATGACGCCCGGACGGGCTTCACCATCGGCCGCGGCGGCTCGTGCATCTCGGCGGCTGACTTCGACAACGACGGCGACGTCGACATCGTCGGCGGAACCGTCAACAACATCGCTTACCTCGTCTATTACGAAAACGACGGACTGGGCCACTTCACCCGCAAGGAGCTGGCCATCCCCGTCGCGTCCTGCACGGGCTCGGTCGGCGTCCTCGGCAGGGACTTCACCAACGACGGCTGGCCGGACATCTTCGTGGCCACGGACGCCTGGAACGCCGGCAACCAGGCCCACATGTGGTTCCTCAGGAATCACGGCCTCAAAGATACGATCGACAACACCGTCGATCCCCCCGTAACCGTCACCGACGTCGACTGGGAGTTCAAGTGCCTCAATAACTGTAACCCGATCATCCCGCCCACCTACGACGTCGACATGAGCACGCCGCTCGACTACGACAACGACGGTGACCTCGACATCATCATCGCCGACGCCAACAATTCCGGCGACTACTACCTCATCGAGAACCAGCTGGCCGAGGTCTTCGAGCTCCGCGGCCAGGCTCAATCCACGAACATCGCCGCGGGCACCATCGACCCCAGCCTCCACGCCGTCACCCGCGTCCGGGTCACCTCCATCCACCAGGGCGTCCTGCACGGCTCAAGCGCCGGGCTGGCCGTTGCCCTTTACTTGTCCAACAACGGCGGAAAAGACTGGGAATTCTACCGGCGGTTCGAGGCGGCGGCGATCGCCAACCTGACCAACGCGGCCGGAGTCGGTTGGTACGACTTCAAGAACTTCGGGGCCGACCTCCGCTGGCGGGCTGTCCTGACCGCGACGGAAGACCCGATGCAGGAATACACGGGCGCCTCCTTCGAATCGCCCTACATCGACGACCTCGCGCTCGAGTTCGTCTACGTCGACCGGCGCGAATACTCCCGCGCCTCGGCCGCGGCGACCATCGTCACCCAGAGCGGCATCAACAAGAAGCTCGTCATCGGCTCGTCGTTCATCTTCCCCGGCTGGGAAGGCCAACTCCGGGCCTACGACGTCTCTGCCGTCTCCTTCACGGGCGGCACGTTCTCGGCGCTCCGGACGATCAGCAGCTCGGACCTCGGCGCCGCGACCGGGCGAACCCTGGTCACGGGCGCGGAGATCTTCTGGGACGCCGGGCAGATGCTCGACGACCGCCACCCCGACAGCCGAACGATCTATACGGCCATCCGCGCCAACGGCACCGTCACCAACCCCCTAGTCCGCCAGAACTTCACCCGCGCCAACGTCGGGAACGTGGCTACCGCCGGGAGTCTGGCCTGGTGCCTCCAGGACGTTAACAACGACAACGCCGGCCTCATCGACTTCGTCCGCGGCAAGGACCGCTACTGGAAGATGGGCGACGTCAACCACTCGACGCCGATCGTCATGGGCCCTCCATCGGAGGACCCCGCCTACATGGGCGCGGGCTACGCCGAGTTCCAGCAGGCCTACGCCGACCGACCGAAGGTCTTCTACATCGGGGCCAACGACGGCATGCTGCATTGCTTCGATACGGCCACGGGCGAGGAGCTCTGGGGCTTCGTCCCCTACAACCTCCTCCGCAAGCTCAAAAACATGTACGCGGTCGATGCCGTGAACAACACCCGCTATTTCACGCACGATGTTTACGTCGACGCGACGCCCTCCGTCGCCGACGTCCAGATCAACGGGGCCTGGCGGACCGTCCTTATCACCGGCCAGGGGCCGGGCAGCGGCAGCACCCTGGCGGGAGGCCTGAACTATTATTGGGCCCTCGACGTCACCGACCCCACGAATCCCCTGCCCCTGTGGGAGATCACGCACAAGGTCACGTCCGGACAGACGACCAGTATAACGATGGGCGAGACGTGGTCGACGCCGGCCATCGGCAAGGTCAACCACAGCGGCACGGCCCGCTGGGCGGCCTTCATGGGCTCCGGGTATGACAACGACCCGGCCGCCAATATCGCCGGCACGTACTTCTACGTCGTCCGGGTCGATACGGGAGCGGTTCTCCGGACGCAGACCATCACCCAGGTCAACACGGCGACGTTAGGTAACCCCAAGGTGGCCTACCGGTACACGAACATCCAGGCGGCCATCGTCGCTTCGCCGACGGCCATCGACACGGACGCCAACGGTTTCGTCAACTCCGTCTACGTTGGCGACCTCGACGGCCGCCTCTACCGCTTGAACGTCAGCGGCACGAATACCGCCCAATGGAACCTCGCGGCCATCTACACCGACTACCTCAACTACCCGATCATCACCAAGCCGGCCGTCTGGCTCGACCCCTACGACGGGAGCCCGGTGCCGCGGATCTACTTCGGCACGGGCGGCGATGACGGCGCGCCGGCCGACCGCGATTATTCGTTCGTCGGCCTCATCGATTCGGGGTCGAACACAGCCACGATCGAGTGGTATCTCGGCATCCCGGCCCGCCTCAACCTCGCCGCGAGCTTTGACGTCGGAGACCTGGGCGTCGGGAGCAAAGTCTGGGCCGACCCGGTCATCGCCGATCAGGTCGTCTACTTCAGCACCCTGCGCGGCAGCATCGAGAGCGTCAACCCCTGCGTCAACCTGGGCGAGGCCGGCCGTCTCTACGCCCGCTACATCCGCCAGACCTCGGCCATCCCGGTGGGCGGGACGGCCTTCAGGACGACCGAACAGACGCCGCCCGAGTACCTCCAGCTCGTCAGCAAGGCTCGCCGGGCCGTGACCGTCGGTGAGGCATCGCGCGTCGGCGGCCGGATCAACAAGCGCGAGGTTTACGTCCAGGAATACGACTCCACCTTGGAAATGCTGGAGCAGCCCATCGGGTCGCTCCTCCGGATCAAGTCGTGGAGAGAGATTTACAGGGTCATTTGGTAAGAGCCCAGTGCTCCGCGGACAGGGCTGGCCAGCGAACCCGTTGGCCGGCCTTCGTTCGCCGCAGGCAGAAGCCCCGCGGCTGACGGGACAGATGAATGGAACGTCCCGAATACCGCGGGGTTTGACACGCAACGGACGTGAGAAGATAATAGGGAAGAAACTGTCATGAAGAAAGCGCTGATATTCTTAACCGTCCTCGGCCTCACCGCATCCCTTGGGGCCCAGAGCGTCGTCGAGCTGGCCAAGCGCGAAAAAGCGCGCCGGGAGGGCCTCAAAGGCCGCCACGCCATCGTCGTCAAAAATCATGACCTCCTGCAGGTCAAGAAGCTCCCCGCCGTCGAAGTTGCCAATCCCGTCCAGGAAGGCGGCGAAAGGGCCCTGGCCGAAGACCAGGGCGCCGACGCTGCGGCCCTCTCCTCGGACGCCGAGCAGTCTGTCCCGCCGTCCGGCTCCGGGGCCCCCCCGGTCCGGCGGATCGTCCCCCGCGTCGCCGCCGCGGGGCCGACGCTCATGGGAGACGGCGCGGCTACGGACCAGGCCACCTCCGGCGGAACCCTCGAACCCCAGCTCAAGGCCGCCCAGGAGCTCGTCGACCTCCTGACGACCAAGATGAACGCCCTCCGCCAGCAGTTCGAATTCCAGGACGCCATGGTCCCCGGCTCTGTCATCCAGGAACAGATGGCCGAAACCAACCAGCGGCTGGTGAAGGCCCAAGCTCAGGAAGCCCGGATCCGGTCGGAGATGGGAAAAAAGGGCCTCGCGAAAAAGGACCCCGCGGCCGTCGACCGCTAAACCCGATCCTCCAGCTCCTCCGCCAGAAGATGCAAGATGAAGAGGTGCGCCTCCTGGATTCTGGGCGTCGAGCGGGAGGGGACGTCGAGGAGATGGTCGGCAAGCGGGGCGACCTCGCCACCCCCCTCGCCCGTCAAGCCGACCGTCACAAGACCTTTTGCCCGGGCCGTTTTTAGGGCCTCGACGACGTTCGGGGAGGTCCCGCTCGTGGTCAGGGCAACGGCCACGTCCCCCGGGCGGCCCAGGGCCTCGACCTGGCGGCTGAAGATCAGGGCGAACCCCCTGTCGTTGCCGATGGCCGTCAGCGAGGACGTATCCGTCGTCAGGGCAATGGCGGGGATGGGCGGTCTGCCCGTGTGCCGCATCCCGTTGACGAGCTCCGCGGCGAAGTGCTGGGCCTCAGCCGCGCTCCCTCCGTTCCCGAAGAGGAGGACCTTGCCCCCGGCCCGGACGCTCGCGGCGATGGCCCCGGCCGCGGCCTCGAGAATGCCCGACCGCGTCCGGAAGAAGTCGTTGAGGACTCGGTTGAGATCAGCCACCGTGCTCCCGTAGGATTCTTGCATGCCCATGACTCCTCCAGACTTTCAGATCCCTGCCCGCCCGCAAAGGAAACGGTCACTCCGTCCGCGGGCGCAAATCATTGATTGCCCATGCCGCTCTCGGGATTACCGGTCCTCGGACGACAGGATCGCTTCTTTCACTTTCTCCATGAGCCCGGCCATAGTCTCTATCGCGTGGCCCCCTGTCGGTATCGGGTCGTGAAAGGCCACCCGGACGCTCCCCTTTCGGGCGAACTTCTGCCCCTTCGGCATGAGCTCGAACGTGCCCCGGATGGTCACGGGAACGATGGGCGCCCCGGTCTCCAGGGCCAGGAAGAAGCCGCCCCGCCGGAAGCGCTGTAATTTCCCGTCCCGGCTCCGGGTCCCCTCGGGGAAGATGAGGAACGAGTAGCCCTTCTCCCTGACCATTTGGATCGCCTTGGCTATGCTCCTCTTTCCCCCTTTAATCCCCTTCCTGTCCACCGGGACGAACCCGACGAAACGCATCCCCAGCCCCACGACCGGGATGCGCAGGATGGATTTTTTGAGAACGACCCGGGCCGCCCCGGGAATGAGCATCTCGAGCAGGGGGCCGTCGAGAAAGCTGATGTGGTTGGGCATGAAAATGAGCGCCGTCCGCGGATCGATCCGGTCGAGCCCCGATACCTCGACCTTTATCCCAAGGACGCGCCCGGAAACGCGCATGGCCCATTGGCCGACGGAGATCAGCGGGTCTCTCCATCCCGCCACCATGCAGAAGACGATGAACGGCGTGATGAGGATGACCAGGACGATGTAGAAGAGGACGAGGAGGGCGCTGCGCATGGAACGGCACGGATTATAGCATAGCCCTTATCTATACAAAACGGGCGGCCGCGGGTATAATGGGCCCAACAAAAGCGATGTTAAGTCATTCTCTTCCCCGAGCCCTCGATTTTATCAAGGCCAACCAGAATCCCGATGGCGGTTGGGGCTACCGGCCGGGCGGGCAAAGTCTCGTCGAGCCGACGGGTTTGTGTCTCCTGGCCCTGAAGCCGCGCGGGGACAAGGCCGCGATGATCAAAGGGCTGGATTTCCTGAAGGCCTGCCAGAAGGATTCTGGGGCCGTCGGCATCAATCCCCAAGACCCGGAAGGAGGCTGGATGGCCTACGCCGCCCTCTTGGCCTTCCACGACCTCGGGGCTGCCGCCGAAGAACGCCGGCTAAAGGACTGGATCCTTAATTTCGAGGACGCTTCGAGCCGTTTTACTCCGGCAGATATCAAGGCCATCGCAGGGGACTACCGTTACGATGCCTCGATCCGGGGCTGGCCATGGACGCTCAACACGACGGGCTGGGTCGAGCCGACCGCGCTCTTCATCATCGCCCTTAGCCGCGCCGGCGTCCCCGTAACCGATAAAAGGATCAAGTCCGGCGTCGATCTCATCCTCGACCGGAAAGTCCCTTCGGGCGGCTGGAATTTCGGGAACCCCTACAGCAAGGCCTACGAACTCGAGGCGAGCACGATGTCGACCGCTCTGGCCCTGGCCGCGCTCGGCGCCGCGGGCGTTCAAGAAGGCCGACCCGCCGTCAGTTCAGGGATCCGCTTTCTCACTCTCAGCCTGGCCGGCGATACCAGCACAGCCTCCCTGGCCTGGGCCCTGCTTGCCCTGAATTGTTACCCAACCGGGGCCGCCCTGGCCCCGAAGGTCTCTGCCCGCCTGGCCGGCCAGCAAGCGGCCGACGGGAGTTTCCGGCAGAACCTCTTTGAAACGGCCCTGGCTTTCATCGTCCTGAGCGATACGGCGATCCTCGTTCGAACTCCGGGAAAGGGCCGATGACCAAAAAATCCATGACCCGCCGGGAGGTCGTCCGCGTCCTGGGGAAGTCCGCCCTCTCCGCCCTGCCCGCCGCCGCTCTCGCGGGAGGTCGGCAACAGTCTGCCAAGGGGCCCGTGCCCGGCCCGCTCCTCCAAGTCGCCATCGTCCCCTGCCCCGACTACGGCCCGGAAACGCTCGCCGCGGCCGTCCGGGCCGGATGGCGGTCGAGCCGGCCGCCCGACGTCCGGAACAAGCGCGTCGTCATCAAACCGAACATGGTTGACGTCTCCCCGGACCGGCCGATCCACACCGACCCCCGGCTCATCGAAGCGCTCATCCTCCACCTCGGCGACCTCGGGACGCGGGAGATCGTCTTGGCCGAAGGGACCTCGCACAACAGGGACTCGGAATCTCTCTTCCGTCGTTCCGGGTACGAAGCCCTGGCCAAACGACGAGGCATCCGCCTCGTCGACCTCAACTACGACGACATCCGTCCGGTAAAATGCGTCAATCCCAGGGCAACGCTCCTGAAGGAACTCTACCTGCCTGAGACCATCCTCTCGGCCGACGTCATCATCTCCGTCCCCAAGATGAAGACCCACAAGCTGGCCGGGATCACCCTGAGCATGAAGAACATGTTCGGCATCCTGCCGGGGATGAAGTACGGCTGGCCGAAAAACACCCTCCACTGGAACGGCATCCCCCTGAGCATCTGCGAGATCAACGGCACGGTCAAGACGCACTACTCCATCGTCGACGGCGTCGTCGGGATGGAGGGCTACGGCCCCGTCATGGGCACGCCCAGGAAGGTCGGCGTCCTGGTCATGGGCGACAACGCCCTTTCCGTCGACGCTACGGCGGCGCGGGTCATGGGCGTCGACCCCGCCCATGTCGACTACCTGGCCATGGCCCACAAGATCAAGCTGGGATCCCTGCGCCGCGAAGACATCGCCGTGGCCGGGGAGAAGATCGAAAAAGTCCGAGCCGACTTCGTCCTCATCCCCGAGTATTCGTTGCTGAGAGCCCCGAAAGGTTAACGTTCGGATCTAAGGAAAAACGTCATGATACAAACTCGTCACTGGCGCCTCTTCGCGGCAGGCCTCATCCTCGGCTGCGGTTTCCTGGCCAAGGCCGCGGCCGGCTACATCGACCCGGGCACGGGAAGCTATATCCTCCAGATCGCCATCGCGTTTTTCATCGGCCTCGCTTTTTCAGTCAAGGTCTTCTGGAAGAAGATCTCGGCCTTTCTCCGAAAAACCTTCTCCAGCAAGAAGGGAAACGGCGTCGATGTCTCCTGAGGACGTCCTCCCCTCTTCCTTCCGCGACCCCGCCGGCTACGTTTTCCGGAGAGGCGGCGTCTTCTACCGGGGGATCCGGAAATCCGGCCGGCCCCATTACGACATGCTCATGTCCTCCGGGCTTTATAAGGAGCTCGTCGCCGCGAACTTGCTCGTTCCGCACGAGGAGTTTCCCCTCGAGGGAGAACGGGTCGGAGACGTCACCAAGGTCATCCGGCCGGAAGAGATCCCCTTCATCTCCTACCCCTATGAGTGGAGCTTCAGCCAGATGCAAGACGCCGCCCTGGCCACCCTGGAGATCGAGAAGCGGGCCCTCCGTTACGGCATGACCCTGGTCGATGCCAGCGCCTACAACATTCAGTTCCTGGGGGGTCGGCCGGTCCTTATCGACACCCTGTCCCTGCGTCAGGCGGTCGAGGGGGAGCCCTGGACGGCCTACGGCCAATATTGCCGGCATTTCCTGGCGCCGTTGGCCCTGATGGGCCTCAAGGACATCCGTCTGGGCCAGCTTCTTCGCGTCCACCTCGACGGCATCCCGCTCGACCTGGCCTCTTCGCTTCTCCCCCTCCGGACGCGCCGACGGCTGCCGCTCCTCCTCCACCTCCATATCCACGCCAAGAGCCAAAAGCGTTTCGAGGGACGTCAGGTCCGGGTGGCGAGGGGAAAGGTTGGCCGCCAGGCCCTCCTCGGACTGGTCGATTCCCTCGAGTCCGGGATAAAAAAACTCCATTGGCGCGCTTCGGGAACGGAATGGGCGGATTACTACGAGGACACCAATTACTCAACGGAAGGGCTCGACGACAAGCGGAAGACCGTCGAGGAGTTCATCCGGGAGGTTCGGCCGAGGACCGTCTGGGACCTCGGCGGGAATATCGGGACGTTCAGCCGAATTGCCGCGGCCGCCGGGGCTTACACCGTTTCATTCGACATCGATCCGGCCTGCGTCGAGATGAATTACCTCCGTATCCGCCGAGAAAAGGAGGAAAATCTTCTTCCCCTTCTCCTCGACCTGACCAACCCGAGCCCGGGTGCCGGCTGGGAGAACAAGGAGCGGATGACCCTCCTCGAGCGCGGCCCGGCCGACGCTGTCCTCGCCCTTGCCCTGCTTCATCATTTGGCCATAGGGAACAACCTCCCTCTGGATAAGGCCGCCCGTTTCTTCGCCAGGACCGGACGCCACCTCCTCTTAGAATTCGTTCCCAAGTCCGACTCCCAGGTCAAGCGGCTCCTGGTGACCAGGGAGGACGTCTTCGACGCTTATACCCAGGAGGGTTTCGAACGGGCCTTCGGCGAGGTCTTCACTATCAAGCGCCGCGTGCCTCTCAGCGGGTCTGAACGGGCACTCTACATCATGGAAAAGAAATGAGCGGGACATGAAGAAGGCCCCCGTCTTTCACCCCTTCCTCTTTTCGCTTTTCCCCATCCTCGCCCTCTACGCCTACAACATCAAGAGCATTCCCGTCCCCCTGGGAGAGCTGGCCGGACCGCTCCTCGTATCCTTTGTCTGCGCCGTCGTCCTTTTCCTTGCGTTCCGCATCGCCCTCAAGAACCCGGCAAAAGCGGGTCTCCTCGTCTCTCTCCTCCTTCTCTGGTTTCTATCGTTCGGCCATATCTCCGGCCTGGTCGCCGTCTGGACGGAGGGCATCTTCAGCCGGTCGCTCTTCTTCTCTACGGCCGTCCTCGTCGGCCTCGCCGCCTTCCTCATCGTCCGCTCCCGCCGCGACTTCCGCGGCCTGACCCGGGTCCTCAACGTGGTCTCGGCGGCCCTCGTCGTCTTCAACCTGGCTTCGGTCGGGCAAACCCTGGCCCGCCGGCCGCACATCGACATCGACAAGGGGGTTAAGGTCACCCGCAAGGCGGCCGCCCGCCCCAATATCTACTACATCGTCCTCGACGCCTACACCCGGGCGGACGTCCTCGAGGAGGTTTTTTCCTTCAATAACTCCGGCTTCCTGTCCGGCCTCGAGACGAGGGGGTTCGTCATCGCCGATCGCAGCTATGCGAATTACAACCTGACCCACCAATCCCTGGCCTCGTCCCTGAACTTCACCCTCCTCGACTCCGTGGCCAAAGATGTCGGAGTCGCTTCGTCCGACCGTGAGCCGTTGTTCGGGATGATCAGAGAGAACCGGGCCATGGCCTTCCTGAAGAGCCAGGGATACAGGCTCGTCACCGTATCGTCGAGCATCGAGCCCACGGACATCCGGAGCGTCGATCGCTACTTCGGTTTCGCCAAGTCGGTATCCGAGTTCCGGACCGTCCTGCTCAACACGACTCCCCTGCCGCTCTTCGTCAAGCCCGGGCGGGACGGCTCTTCCTACGACTCCCATCGGAAGCGCATCCTCAACGCCTTTCGGGCCCTCGAGGATTCGCCGCGCGAAAAGGGGCCATTTTTCCTATTCGTCCACATCATGTCGCCCCATCCGCCTTTCGTCTTCGGGCCGAACGGCGAGCCTATCGAGCCCGATTATTTATTCTCCATGGTCGACGCCGACCGGCTCCACGGGGGGGGCGAAGCGGCCGTGCGCGACTACATCGTTCGTTACCGGGAACAGCTGGCCTTCCTCAACAAGAAGATACTGGAAGCGGTCGATGCCATCCTGAGCCGCTCGTCGGAGCCCCCTATCATCATCCTCCAGGGGGATCACGGCTCGAGAGCCTACACCGACCTCGACCGCCCCGAAGCCTCCTACTTCAAGGAGAACCTGGCCATCCTGAACGCTTATCATCTTCCGGGCGACGGCCGGGCGTTCGTCTATCCCGGCCTTTCGCCCGTGAACACTTTCCGGCTCGTCTTCAAACACTATTTCGGCGCCGAATTGGACCTTCTCGAGGACAGGAGCGCCTGGTGCACCTGGCGCCGTCCCTACAGGTTCCTTCCTTTCGACGAAGCCTCTTATAAGGCGACCGTGGAGTCCGTCAGGGCCGAGATGAGACCGGAGTCTCCGGCGGTCCAAAAAAGATAGCCGGGGCCCCGGCCGGCAGGGAGCGGCAGGGAGTGGAGTCTTCGAAGCGACCGGCAGAATCGCGGCGGAGTGGCTCGTAGCCGCGATCCTGGTAAATATCTGAAAAGAGCTCTGTGATTAATAAAAAAAAGGGGCGGCCGAAGCCGCCCCTCGATCAGGCGTAAGTGTACGGGGTAGGTCAGCTTCCGGAAGCCTGGATGAGAGACGTGCGGGGACCGCAGATCCAGTTGCCGGCCCAAGCGACGAGGTCGCCGTCGAAGTCGGACATGCCGCTGACGTTGTAGAAGCCGGCCTCGGGCGTGGCTTCCGCATAGCTGGCCGCGTTGAAGGGACCGTCTGCCTTGTCCCGACCAAAGGACGACATAACGAAGTCCTCTTCGCCGATGTTGGCGGCGTCGGCTCCGCTCAGAGCCCCAACAACAGACGCCATACCGCAGTAGACGTTGTAGGGCTGGTTCCACGGGTCGTTGATCGGGCAGGTCTTGATGTAGAAGTTGGCGATCGCCTGCGGGAACGGGTCAGCAGAGGAGCCCAGGGCGCCGTCCTGCGCGACCAGGTCCCAATTGCCGTGGTCCGTGATGTAGTCCATGGCCCCGGTCGAGACCGTCATGATCTCTTTCATGGCTGTTTTCTGCTTGGCCTTCTGGATGGCAGCCAGGGCGTTCGGAATGAGCAGGGCGGCCAGGATGCCGATGATCGCGACGACGATCAACAGCTCGATGAGGGTGAATCCTCTCATCTTTTTTAACATTGTGAACCTCCTTAAGATTCCCTGCTGATATCCTCAGCCGGGTTGTTTGCCACTCTTAGTTGGCACCTATTCTTTAGCAATATCCGTGCCAACTTTATCTGCATGTTAAGTAACAGATATTAAATAACATACAACTATTGTCTCGGGGCAGGCAGAAAAAGTGACGACATCTATTGTCAATTTCGACATTTTTTGTCGCTCAGACGGGATTCCGATCCCCGTTGCCGTTCCGCTTTTCGGCCTTGCGGACCTGGTTGAGGTCGTACTTGCCGATGAGATAGCGGATGGTCCGGTAGCTCAAGCCCAGGAGGGGCGCCGCCTTCTGCAGGCTGCCGCCCGTGGCGGCCAGGGCCTCGTGGATGTAATTCTTGGTGATCTCGTCGAGATGGCCGGTCAGGCTGAACCCCGGGGTGAAGAGCGCTTGGGTCTCGAGCTTCTTTTTCTGGGGCGAAACGATCTCCTGGGGCAGGCAGTTCACCGTGACCGTTTCGCGGTCCTCGATGGCGACGATGCGCTCGATGACGTTCTCGAGCTCGCGGATGTTTCCCGGCCAGGAGTAGCTTTCGAGGAGCCCGACCACCTCGGGGGTGAGCCGCTTGGGTTTCTTGCCCATCTTGTCGCAATATTTCTGGAGAAAATGAGCGATGAGCAAGGGGATGTCCTCGATACGCTTACGGAGCGGCGGCATGTCGCAGGAGATGACGTTGAGGCGGTAGTAGAGCTCCTCGCGGAACTTCCCCTCCTGGATCCGCTTCTTCAGGTCCTGGTTGGTCGCGGCGATGATGCGGACGTCCACGGCGATCTCGTCCGTACCGCCGACCCTGCGGACCTTCCTCTCCTGGAGGGCGCGGAGGAGCTTGACCTGGGTCCAAGGGGACATCTCGCCAACCTCGTCGAGGAAGAGGGTGCCCCGCTGGGCCATCTCGAACATGCCCTTCTTGTCGGAGACCGCCCCGGTGAACGAGCCGCGGACGTGGCCGAAAAGCTCGCTCTCGAGGAGGTTCTCCGGGAGGGCGGCGCAGTTGATCGATACGAAGGGGTGGTCGCGCCGGGCGCCCTGGAGGTGGATGGCCCGGGCGGCCATCTCTTTTCCCGTCCCGCTTTCCCCCGTGACCAGAATGGTCGAGTCGGTGGAGGCGACCTTCTCGATGAGGATGTAGATCTCCTGCATGGCCCGGCTCTTGCCGATCATCTGCTCGAAGCTGTAGCGGTCCTTCAGGTCCCGCTTGAGGAGGATGTTTTCCTGCTTGAGCCGCTTCGAGGCCAACCCGCGGCCGACGATGATCTTCAGCTCCTCGACGTCGAAGGGCTTGACGACATAGTCGAGCGCCCCGGCCTTGAGGGCCTCGACGGCCTGGGCGATGCTGCCGTAAGCCGTGATCAGGATGACCGGCAGGTCGGGCCGGTTCTCCCGGGCATAGCGGAGGACGTCCATCCCGTCGGCCCCTGGCATCTTGATGTCGGTCACGACCAGGTCGACCTCTTCCTTCTCCAGGATCTCGAAGGCCCGGGCGGCCGAGATCGTGGCCTTGACGCCGTAGCCCTCCTTCTTGAAGACGACCGTGAGCAGGTCGAGGAGGCTTTTCTCGTCGTCGATGATCAGGATCGTTTCCATGGTTTCGACCTTACGCTCCGGCCGGCTTGCGGAGCGGCAGTGTGATCGCGACCTCAGTTCCCTTGTTAAGCTCGGACCTGACGTCGATTCGCCCGTCGTAGTCGTCGACGATCTTGCGGACGATGGACATCCCCAGACCGCGGCCGTTCTCGAAGCCCGAGTAGAAGGGCTCGAAGAGGTGCTTCTTGTCCTCGTCGGTCATGCCCCGGCCGCTGTCGGCGACGACGATCCGAATTTCTTTCTTCTGAGGGCCGCGGAAATCGAGCCGCAGCCGCCCGCCCTCGGGCATGGCCTTGACGGCGTTCTTGATGAGGTTCCAGAAGACCTGCTTGAACTGGCCGGCGTTGCCGAAATAATGGAGGTCCGACGACCGGAAGT
>Ga0315287_10002034_pt1 | contig 18963 bp, 42 predicted proteins | sample YL17G11_0_MG_FD_205037 | JGI IMG/M metagenome (GOLD analysis project Ga0315287, IMG submission 205037) | Sediment microbial communities from Yellowstone Lake, YNP, Wyoming, USA - YL17G11_0 | ecosystem: Environmental > Aquatic > Freshwater > Lake > Sediment | place: USA: Wyoming | collected...
CGTTCGAATCCACCAACTACCTCATGGACATCTAACATGCATGCATTCAAGCGATTTCAGTCCCCACGCTGCAGCACGATCAGGCAGGCGCGCAGGAAGGCGCAGGCGCAGGCCGCGCGGCCATTCTCGCGACCTGCAGGCACCCCCCTAACCGATGCCCTCAAGCGGGCGCAGGAAGGCAAGACATGAGCCACTACGCAAATAAGGTAGCTGCAGCCAGAATCGAAATGAGCCGCTGCAGTAATTTCGACCTATTCGGTTGCGAGGGGGAATTAGACTTCGATGCGCATTTCTGCGAATCCTGCATGGATACCCTCGCGCTGCAGTCCGATGCCGCAACGCTGGAGCGCGTGCGCACTATCGCCGCGCGCTACATGAACGATATCGGGGATGCCAACTACACGTACCCGGAGGGTTTTCTGGATGATATTGCCCGCATGCTCCAATTGAAGGGGGACCGATACAGCTAGGAATGCCCTACAGCGCACCTGTAGCGCGCTGTAACGCGATACAATCGAAAACCGATAGCAGGGTACCTACCCTGCGGAATGGAGCGGAAATCATGTCAGTGGAAACTAGCGCGTGGCTGAACAATTACACACTGATCGGCAATACCCTCAAGCGTGGCAACGCGTGGCACTATCGCGCGGCCGATCAGGGACTGGAGCCGAATCACTATCCGGGTTTCGTGCCATGCGAGGATGTCAAGCGGCGTCTATTCAATTGGGACGCGCAGGAAGCCACGATTGCCGCTACCTGCATGGATGCGAACGGTGTGACGACATTCGCTGATCCTACCCGCAAGGCAGTTGTGCGCCCGGTAGGCGCGCTGCACGCCGATGACATGGGGGGAATCATGGGAATTTTCAAGGATGGATACCAGACGCACCAATTTTCGGACTGGCTGATTGATTCGGTTGCGGACCTTATGGGCGACGATTTGGGAATCGAATCCGCCGGGCTTCTCAAGTCTGGAGCGGTCGCATGGGTCCAAATCAGCATGCCCGACACTATGCAGGTTGCAGGGTTTGAATTCCGGCCACACCTGCTTGCCTGCACGTCACACGATGGAACGCTCGCGACAACCTACCTGCGCGGCTGCACTGCAGTCGTATGTGACAATACGATGTCTGCAGCACTAGGGGAGGCGGGAACGCTGAAAGTCAAGGTAAAGCATTCCCGCTATAGCTCCCTCAAGCTGCAGAATGCGGCCGATGCACTGCAAATCGTGCATGCTACAGGGGATGCATTCGCCGCGCAGGTAGAGCGACTGACAAACGTGCAGGTGTCGGAAGGGGACTGGAATGCATTCCTTGACACCCTCGCACCCGTACCAGAGCAGGAAGGCCGCGCGGCCACTATGGCCGAAAATAAGCGGGCGCAGCTTGCCAATCTGTACTACAACGATACGCGCGTAGCTCCATGGCATGGCACTGCATGGGGTGTTGTGCAGGCAGTGAACACGCACGCGCATCACGTTGCTAACGCGCATGGGGGGAAGGTTGCGGAGCGTAACGCACTACGCGCGGCTAGCGGGAAGGTCGATGCACTGGACATGGGCACGCTTGCCATGCTTGAGGGGGTGCTCGCGAGCGCGTAGCGCGCACGCGATACGAAACCGATACGCGCGCCTGTATGGCAGGGTTTTCTACGGGAATCGAATCCCACGCGCGACCTAGTATCAAATCGAAGGAAAGGCTATTCCATGCGGCAGGCATTTGACAATCCGGGGGAACACGATACCCGCGCGAGTATTGACATACAGGCAATTGCAATTTGCGATGGTTTTCATACAGTGGCAGGGGAGCGCGACGGTATCGGGTACGTGCGCGGATTCGACGCGCTGCAGGGAAGCCCCCCGATTCCGCTGTATACCCTCAAGCATGGCAACGCCTATGCCTACGTGCGCAGCCTTCCGGGTAGCTTCGATGCCACGGGCATCGCATGAACGGGCATCGGGTAGGGCAGGACGTGCGCCTGCATGGGCAGGTATTCCGTATCGTGCATGTCGGCAGCATGTCCACCGATGCCAAATTTTTCGGCGTCTATCTGGTAACGGTATCAAATTCTACCGGGCAGCTATTTCGCGTGCGCGGAAAGGGTGGAAAGATAGCATGGAATGCGCGCATGATCCCCTACATGGATTCGGTCAAATGAGCGGCTACAGGAACGCTATGCATGCGGCATGGATTCGTTGCCCGCATATGGACCGAATTCGATTCATGCAGTCCGACGCGCTGGCAGGCGCGCAACCGATGCAACGCTATCCGAATAGGTGGGCCACGATATGAACGCAAATGAAACGATACGCGCGAGCACGCTTGCGGAGTATGACGAAATGGCCGGGCATCCCGCTATGCAGGTGCGAACGCTGGAGCAGGTGCGAACGCTAGCGCGCCATTTGGGGTATCGCATGGATACCGAACCTAGCCGCACGTGCGCTATAGGTCGATACACGAATAGAGGGAATGCGCGCCACTATTTGGCATATGGAATTTCATGGACTGACATGCGAACGGGTAAGGGATTCGCGCACGTTGACGCCGATAGGTCGCGCCTGCCAGAGCTGCAGGAATTGCGGGCATCGACCGCCTGCCTGTATATGGGCAGGATTGTCGAATTCTAGGGTAGCTGGCAGGCCATTTCAGGCCATGCGAGGGACAACCGATAGCAGGGTATCACCTGCAGGAATAGGAGCGGAAATGCACGCTGTACGAATTGAAAAACATGGATACGCCTACCTAATCGGTCCGATTCGCACGATTGAATGCGCGGCAGAAATTCGCGATGCTGCAATTGCGAATGGTTTGCAGGCCGTCATATATGGCATGCATTCCCGCGAATTCGCGAGCGACATAATCGAAAACATGAGCGGGAATCGACCGCTGATTTCTGGAGGATGACGAAATGCAGTATGGAATATACATGCAAAACGGCAGGTGGGGACATCCTGCAGATATGCGGCAAGGTCCGTTTCATTCTCCAGAGGAAGCTATACAGGCATGCTATGCAGCGACATCGGGAGGACTGCAGAACATGTCGCTCAAGACTATCCGCGAATGCAGGGAGCACGATATATCAGTACTCAAGGATGGGGGTCCGATTGACTGCGTTTGGTGGGTAATTGCTGCTATTGACGAATCGAAGGGAAATTGAAATGAACTTCAAATCAGAATCATACGCGCGAATTGTCCGATTGAATGGGGATGACGTTCCACTATGGTTTTCCAAGCCAGTGTGGTTTATGAGCGGTACATGGATGCTAGACGTTCCAGGATTTCCGATGGACTCTACAGACCTGCGCGAGCTTGCCAATTTGCTAGACGAAATGAATCTGGAATCAGAAATGGAGGACGCGCAGAAATGAGCATATTCGACGAAACGAGCATGCGCGGCCTTGCCGCAAATATCGGCACTGCGCTGGAGCGGGCGTACCTAGCCTATCTGGCGCGCGACATTCCTACCGGGCAGGCATGGGACTTGCTCGCGCACGAAATGGCAGGCCTCGCACGCACTGCCGCGCGGGGATGCCTTACCACCGATGGGAAAGTTGATATAGCAAATAGATTGCACGATTTGCGCGATCAGGCTAGCGTCCTGTATGGGCCTGCCAGCTCAACCGATGGGCCACTCAAGGGCACGCGCGATCCGTTCGCGAATCCCGCAGCGGCTAGCGTACCCGTCAAGGCCGCTAGCAAGCCACGCAAGGCCGCTGCACGAAAGAATGGACCCAGCTATACGACTGCCACCGAATCGAAGCCTAGCCGCTGCAGAGGTTGCGGCATGCAGGCAGGCAAGGGACATTTCACTGGATGTTTCGATAGGAGCGTACAGACCTTGCAGCTACCGAAATGGACTGCGAAGAAAGCTGGCAGCGCGGCATGGATGAAATCAAATGGAAAGTTACTGCAGGAGATTGCAGAGAATAACGAAACACTGGAGCGGCAACGCGATGCGCGCGATGCGCAGCGGGAAGCTACTCGCGCGATGGTAGAACGATCAAATCGAAAGGTAGGAGTCTGACATGGGCGCACGTCTGGTAGTCAAGTTTTCAAATGAAGCGATGGTATACCTGCACAATGGCGGGGAGTATGCGGCCGACGTTCGAGAAACGCTAGATGAATTCTTCGGTGAGCTTGCTAGCGTCAACGACAAACGGCTAGCCGATGCGCCCTACCTTGCTGCGAAGTTTCTAGTGTGGGCTGCAGGCAAGGGTACGCGCGGCGTCAATCCGCTGGAATTCCTGAGCGTGGGAATCGTCAACGATGCAGGATATGGCGATGCAGTCGCCTACGTGCCATGCGATGGAACTACTAACTATTCAATCGAAAAGAGTCTTGACAATGACTGAATTCAAATGGGATATTGCGAAGATTCCGGTGGTGTGGGTGAAGGAAACCGTAGGATCAAATCCCATTATTGCGAAATGGTGGGCGGCTGACGGGGACATTTTCGACGTTCTGCGCGAGCGGCGCAGCGATTCTGATATGGAAGGTCTAATTGGGCCATTCGATAGCTATAGCGAAGCAAACAACTACCTTGCGGGCGGAAATGATGACTGAAAAGCAGATTGTATTCAAGGTCACTGACGAACATGGCGGCGCGCATATCGCGCGGAACGGATTCAAGTATGCGCTACCCGTTGGCAAGCGTGCAGGGAAATGGATGCATGCAGAAGGCGCGCTCAAGAATTGCGCCAACGGACTGCACGCATGCCGGGACGTGCTGGATATCGGCTCGCATATGAACGAGCGCGGGCATACGGTATGGATTGCAGAAGCTAAGGGAGATTCGCTAGAGGGATCAAATAAGACTGCATTTGAATCGCTGCGCCTGCTCAAGCGGTCGAAATGGTGCAAGCTGGTTGCGGTTGCATTTGCGGCAGATTGCGCGGAGCGTAGTCTAGTTATTTCCAAATGGAATGATTATCGAAGCTGGAATGCGGTAGTTATTTCCCGCCAGATTGCTGCAGGGAATATGGCGGCGTACTCGGCGGCGTACTCGGCGTACTCGGCGGCGGCCTCGGCGGCGGTATCGGCGGCGTACTCGGCGGCGGCGTACTCGGCGGCGGAGGACTCGGCGGCGCGCTCGGCGTACTCGGCGTGCTCGGCGTGCTCGGAGGACTCGGCGGCGTACTCGGCGTACTCGGCGGCGGCCTCGGCGGCGCGCTCGGCGTACTCGATGGCGGCCTCGGCGGCGTACTCGGCGGCGCGCTCGGCGTACTCGGCGGTATCGGCGGCGCGCTCGAAGGACTCGGCGGCGGCGCGCATGGCTGACTCGGCGGCGCGCTCGGCTGACTCGGCGCACTCGGCGGAAAAAGACTGGCAACGCGCACGCCTACAGCAATACCTAGAGCATGGAATCGAAGCTATGGCCATGCAGTGCGAGGGATGGACTAGCACGCGCGGGCTGGCTACTGACGAACTACGGGAGAATTGGTATGGCGGCTCCCGTAAGAATTGAAATGCCAAACCTGAGCGATGGAAGGACATGCCCAAATCCAATTCGATATATGTGTGACTGCGGGCACTTGCATCCAAGCAGGTCGTCAGCCGTGAAATGCAATATCAAAAATCGAACGAAGGGAAAGTGAAATGACTTTTATCCAGCGATTGAATCCAAGCAAGGAACCAATTACACGAATCACCCTCACGACAGGAATTTCCGGAGGTTATGTACTTCTGGATCTGGACTGCTCAGAGCACGGAATCATTAGGGCGCATGATGTCGAGCAGGTTGGTCACGCCGGGAGGATTGTTTCCGCCGAATCGCTTGAGGTTGTTGCGTTAGCAATACTTGAAGTCCTGAAGGAGAATTGAAATGATTGTATGTAAGCGATGCGGAGCAGAGGATTCCATATATCTACAAGTATTCTGCACCTATGAAGTCAAGGATCTATATGACTATCCATCGAGCGAGGGGGATCTAGCTATGACGCACGTTGGTCGCGCGTGCTGTGGCATGTGCGGCAGGTCATCGAAGCGAATCGACCTGATAGCGAAGGAGAATTGAAATGCGCTCTATCCTAACGACGCAAGCGCGCTTCAAATGCGGGGACAGGGTACGGCATCGGGTGCATGGCGCGGGAACCGTAGTGGGCGTGCAGGACGACACGCGCGACCCATGGTACAGCGAACAGCCGTGGGAGTACTTGCCCGACGTGCATGTCTATTTGCGTTTTCAAGACGATGCAGGGACGTGGAAGGGGAATAGGTGGCGCGGCGCATTCCTGCTCCCGCAGGGTGCATTCACGAAAATCGAAACAGGAGATTAGAAATGAATAGCAAGGTAGAAATCAGCGATAAGCAGGAAGCAATTGACGATGCATGGCGGCTCTACTGCGTAGCGGTGGACGCATGCGACGAACTAGGGCAAGCTCTTACGGACCTGAGCGATGCGTTTGACGTGGATGTCAGCAAGGCTGGAGAAACTGCATGCGCCGCATACTCAGAGCTTGAGGAAGCGTATTCTACTGGCAGGCCAATCCTGCCGCCGCATAGCAGTGACGGGGGGAAGGCATGATTGAATCAAAGGAAATCAGGTTTGCGGTTGGTGACGTTGTTGGCTGGACCTTGAGTGACGGGGGGCAGGATGACGGAAGGTATGAGGTTGTCGAATCGCACGGTGCATACCTATGCATACGAAATCAACATGGAAAACGATTCTTTGCAAGGTATAGGCAATGCTGGAGTCTTGACGATGACTGACGACATGATGGCGGAAGGTCTAGTCTGGTGCATGACGCCAAGATTGAATAGCACGTATCACGTTATTGATATCAAAGCAATGGAAAGCGAGGCTATCTGCGGCGTGCAGGTGAATGGCTATTTTGAGCATCGGCCAAGCAATACGCAGAACGATTGCGTGAAGTGCAAACGAATTATCAAAAAGTGGGGCATCCCACGCGATCTGGTGGGAATCGAATCGTATGAGTCGAACTGGAAGGAATCAACATGAATAAGGGTGATAAAATCGTATACGCATGCTGCCCGGAGTGCGGTCGCTCAAGCGATGAAGTTGAATTCGAGTGCCAAATCGAATCTCGTCCAACAATCGTATTCAATGACGGAACAGTCGAATTGGCTGGACATTGGAGCTGGGATACCGTGCAGGTTGAATGCGGGGAATGCGGGTGGAATGGCACTATAGATGACCTTGAGCCAGACGGAAGCGAAATGCGCAGCAAGCGCAAGGAATGGGATGCAGATAATGAGTAATCACACGCCGGGCACATGGTCTATTTCAAATGATGCGGTTCCAGACGGAATCGTGCAAAAGACTATCTATTCTGAATCTACTGGAAGTCGTATCGCAACAGTTTTCCAGACTAAGGGCAATTCGCTTCTAATTGCAGCGGCACCGCTCTTGCTGGAGAATCTTATTAGCTGTATGCATGAGCTAATCTACTATGCTCCAGACGATATGAAGGTCTGGGATACAGCGACTCAAGATGTCTTTCAGGAATGCCGCGAAGCGGTCGCAGCGGCGGGAGGATCGTTCGATGCATAGGAGCCATCCAGACACACACACGCACGGCCTGAACGACGATTGCCCACGCTGCGCAGAGTATGCGGAGCGGCCAACGGAGCTAGACGCGGAGAACCTGCGCAGATTGTGGCGGGGAGAACATCACACGGCTACCGACATGTGCGTGTATAACGTGCTATATGCGGCGGCAGTACTCGCGCAACGAATGGAGTCTGCATTCCGATGGGAAGGGCATGACATGGATAATCCGCCAACGCTAGACAATAGTTTCGTAGAGCTATTTGAGGTTGGTGGGAGGCGATGAACGATATCGAGAGATTACGGCAGGCGGTTGTCGATGGGGCGAAGATCATCGAATACCTAGAGAGAGTTCTACATATCGTATATGACGCTTCATTTGACCATAGTGCGGAACATGAAAAGGGGGATGATTGCGACGAATGTAGGGCGGTAGAAGCTCTGCACGAATGGTTCGATAAGTCCCCTAGAGGCCGAATGCGTTGAAATAGTATTGCGAAACATGTAACATCATAGACGCCGATACTGGCGACACTGAAGGGAACTACATGAATAGCATCAACCTCGTTGGAAACGTGACTCGCGATGCGGAGCTGCGCACTTTCCAGAAGGATGGGAAGGAATGCACGGTAGCGAAGTTTTCGCTGGCGATCTATCGAAACAAGACTACCACCGACTTCATTGACATCGACGCATTCGACTGGGCCGCTGAAGCTGCCGAGAAGTTTGCGGTCAAGGGTGCCAAGGTCGCCGTCACTGGATCACTGCTACAGGATTCGTGGACGGATGCCGATGGTAACGCTAGGAGGGGTCATCGGGTGCGCGCTGATCGTGTCTACCCGTGTGGAGCGAAGCCAGAGGCAGAGCGGGAGCTGGTTGGAGCGGTTGCGGCTACGGTCGTAGACGATTCAGACATTCCGTTCTAAACAGAAGTTTGATCGGCTAGGGCATGGTGCATGTGGACGCCGCATGACGGGGAAGTTTTCCTACCCTGATGAAACACCTAGTCGATCAATCCATACAAACAACAACGAAAGGCAATGACATGAAGACAATCCCCAAGAAGTGGACGGACGCCGAAGTAAGCATGCTGAATAAGCGAGTCAAGGAAGCAGAGCGACCAATCGACGCGCTGAAGGCTCACGCAAGCAGCAGCGAGCGCAGTCTAGGCACGGTGCAGCAGAAGTACTACAGCGTGCGTCGGGCGAAGCTGGGAGCGCAGAAGGCGAAGCAGCAGGCTACGCGAGCAGCGGCCAAGGAAAAGAAGAATCCGACAATCAACGTGCGCGACATGTCTCACGATTCGATCATGGATCTGATTGAGAACTTGCGAGCAGAGATTGAGCGGCGCAAGTCAGAGCTGGCGAATACCGTGGCGCGCGGGCAGTCGCAGCTAGACCGTCTGAGCAAGCTTTCAATCTGATTGGCGGCTAATCGTGATAGGTCTATTGATTCTAGTCATGGCACTCAATCAGTCTTGGGGGATGGTCGTCTTTTTCATGGCGATCATCCTCATAGGCTCCCCCCAGAAGAAGGCAGGCAAGAAATGAGCGATGACGTGGAAGTTGATTTGGGCGACTTGCATCCAGATATGCTGTCCGACACAAAGCGCAGGCTATTGCATGATCTGGACAGGATTGATTCGCTATGCGGAATGATCCAGCAGGTCTGCGACGACAATAATGAAATGCACAACAAGGATTCAGTTCTAGCTGATTCGCTATGGGATATTACCTACGGCATGCATGAAAAGCTTGGGCGCGTGGCGTGGCTACTGCATCGGCAGGACGTGCTCGCAGAAATGCGGCAGAGCGAAACGCAGGAGCATGCAGATAGCGTAGTGCTAACGTGAATTGGAGCACTCATTCATTTCCCCCTCCACCGCCGACGATGGAAGTGACGCTGGTAGATGGACGGGCACTCCATCGCCTTGAGGGGATGGAGGATCTGATTGCGCAACTCATGCGAATAGCCGACATGATGGAAGGAAATGTAAAGAATGAAACGCAGGAAGAAAAGCGTATCCGTGAGGCGCACGCGGTTGCCGACATCGTAGGCGATGGCTCTGGCTCAGAATAAAGGATTATGCGATGACATCCAAACAAGAATGCGAAACATGCAAGACGCTCAGCAGATGGTCGCCGGAAGGACTTGAGCCGGGCAAGCGTCCGACGCCTATCATCAAGCAGGTATTTGAATCTCAAGAGCGGGATGGCCATACATGCGAATGGGTTATCTGCGATGACTGCGACGAATACGTTTGCGAATGTGACTCATATCGGTGCGAGTGGTGCGATGCGCGCATGTGCCCAGACTGCAGCATTGACACGAATGATGGATCGTTCTGCCGCTATTGTTGCTCCAGCGGATACAGCTATCATGTGGTGGAGGAACTTGCGGAAAAGAACTATCTAATGCAAACCGATATGCGCAATATTTGGAATGGTGACATTTCAATAGCAGATGCGCGCGAGATTGCATCTAAATACGTCACCAAAGAAGATGTGTCAAATCTTCGCTACGATATATAGCTAGAACATCATGCGCGGCAGGCGGGGCCGCTTAGGCACGTAGACTCCTTGCTTCTTTGAGCGCCACCATGCCATGACAAGTGCGTCAGAGTCGTCTGGAGAGCGTTTCGTGCGCTTCTTGACCATAGCCTTCGGTTCGACACGAATGAGCTTGTCGGTCACGATAAGAGAATGATTGACTAGATCCTGCCGCAGTGACTCCCAGCGCCTGATTCCATTCCAAATCTTGAATTCCCCTAGCTCGATTGCTTGGGATAGTTCGTAGTAGGCTTGGTCGCGCAGGTTGCCATAGGTGAGGGGATCTGGTGCCGAGTAGCCGGACTTGAATTGCCGCACGGCATGCCCGCGAGAGCGTAGCACGTCGAAGACGGTAGCCCCGACGCCAACCGTGTCAATCTGCACTTCTGACATCGAGACATTGTGCTTGGCTGCGTATTCCTCTACGAAGTTAGCTGTCAAAACTCCAATTGGATCGTTAGTGTTCTTGCTGATCTTTGGCAGCATGAGGTCTACCAGCGTGTTGCCGTCGATCAGCGAGATAACAGTCTCGTCGTCACCTTCACGCGCAACGTCTACCCCCATGCGACGTTGCCCAGTCAGATTTGGAGTCTCAACTAGGCAATTGAGTAGATAGCGCATCTTGAAGAGCGTCGTATCCTCGTTTCCATAATCCCAGTTACCATTACCGAACCGCTCCCGGTATGCGTCTGGCATCGTATTGAATTGCTCAATATACGAATCAGGAAGATGCGGATTGTCCCTAGCGAGCGACTGCAGATAATAGAATTCTGGCTCAAGCTCTTCGCGCTTCCACGGGTCGTAGAATAGCGTCTTTACCCAGTTCTGATCTGGGTTGCAGGTCATGTAGATGAATGCGTGCCCGCCGTGCTGGTTCTTGCGACCGATGCGCGTGCGCAGGATCTGGAACGCAGCTTCGACAACCTCGTTGGCCTCGTCAATGAAGCCGCATGACAGCTCTAGTCCCTTCACGCGGTTGAAATCTGGATCTACCTTATCCGACAGGTCGTTGAAGAAGATTGTAGATCCGTTGTTGAATTCCCAGTTCATATCCTTGCGATGGATACGAAAGTGTACGCCTTCTCGCAGCCCCATCTGCTCTGCAACCTCGCAGAACGTGCGGTAGGTCGTATCCTTCAGCGCGGGCATTTCGCGACGGAATACGCCCACATTGGAGCCGCCGTACAGGAGCGCGTAGTTGAGCATTATGAGCGCGCCGAGAACAGTCTTGCCGCCGCCAGCGCCGCCGCCGAACAGGAAGTAGCGATACGTTCTCGTCTGAAGCGCTTCGACTAGCGTGCGCTGCTTGGGTGTGAACTCTACCTTCATTCGTCGCGCACGTTGCGACCGTCGATGTCGATGACAACTAGATCGTTAGTCTCGTCACGCTTGGCGCGGGCAGACTCTACACTGGAAGGCTTGCCTTGCAAGAGGCGCATGAGGTTGACGATAGCGATAACGTCGGTAACTTTCATAGTGGAATTCTCCTTCTTGAGCTTGTTTGCCAAGACGGAGATTGCGTATCCTTCTACGTTGTACGCGAGCTGGATCACATCTGCGATCTGATTACTCATTTGCCGCGATGCCATCATTTCAGCATTGCGAATCACCATCGCCTTTTCCTTGACCCAGCCCTTCTGCCAGTATGTATTCTCGTCTACGCCGCGCTCTGTAATGAATCCTTTGACGGTATGGTGGTCAGACGCAAGGAACTCCATCTTCCGCTCGCGCCAGTAGGTGCGCTTGGCTACGTCGTCAAGCGAGCGCCAGTCGATTCCAGAAATGTCTGGATAGTTCTCGTCTGGATAGATCGAATCCATTAGCCTGCCAGCCTAGCCAGAATCTCTGCGTCCTCATATCCGCAGCACGCCTTCAAGTGGTGCATGCGATGTAGCGCCAGCTTCAGCATTTCCTCTTGCAGCCCAATCTCCATTCCCAATTCGCGAATGTTGAATTTGCGGAAGCCCTCAGAATGACCAGAGCACTCCAGTTGATTCTTTGGCGCGAATCGGTAGGAGGTTTCCCACTGCTTGAAGTAGTGCTTGCCCATTAGTAGCTTGGCTCCCCATCAGTCAAGATTCTATTTGCTTCTCTGGCGAAGTAGTTTGCCTTGTCGATAGAATCCTGCTGGTTTTCAGATAGCACGATACGAATGTACTCCATGAGGTTGAAGTCGCCTTCGCTCAGAGAGTCGTCGTGCAGGCAGTCTTCGATGATGCCGCGCATGAATGATACTGCGCTGCGAGCCATTTCTACTTCATCGAGTAGTGGCTGGTGCTTGCCTGCGAATGTGTACTTGCGAGGGTCTTTGCAATCCTGAATTACCTGAATGATATTCATTTCAGCAAATCTAGGAAGTCATCGAATGGCATGCTAACGCGCCATGGTTCGCGAGAAGACCTATAAACGACAAGCGGAACCTCGCCGTCCTTGGCTTGAGATTCCGCTTGCCTAGTCCACATAGGTAGCTGCAGCTTTTCGCACCGCTTGACCTCTACGTGGAAACCATCAAGGCCGACTACATCGCCCTTTTCGTGCGCCATGGCTCCTGAGTACGCAGCACGTCGCGCGGTATAACCGCGTTCTTTGAGCAGAATAACCACTTCCCGCTCTGCCGATGCACCCTTAGCCCTCGAAGCCTTTCCGCCCATTGATACAGTATATCAGAGCGCTGCAATCGCCTTGTCGATGGCCTCTACGGCTTCATCCCCGTAGCTGCGAACTACCCCAAATCTCTTCTCGAACATGGGATGCGTAACGATCTGCTGGTAGCGATCCTTCATCTTCTGCGTTCCCGCAGGCTTGAGGAATCCCTTATCGTATTCGCCCTTAGCGACCTCGAATCCCTTCAGCGAGTACAGGTATGCTCCTACTCCGAAATGCACCGCAGCGCGCTTGAGAGCGTCTGAATAGAGTGCCTTGAAGTGCTTGTCTGAGATTTCCCATCGGGGAGACTCATATGTAATCTCGCCAGAATCGTAGTTCTTCTTCTCCTTGAATGGGTACAACTCCTGATCTGGCTTGACCGCCGTGACTGGGAGCTGCCCCACGTCGCTGCGCTTAGCACCCTTCAGGTCAATAGTACACTCTAGCGGCGCATGGTGACGCAGCCACTCTACATTGTTGTCGTCCCACGCGAAGACAGGCTGATTGTACTTAGCAGTCCAATTAGGATCTACTTCTGAAAGTCGCTCCATGACCAGTCGTGCGTCGATGTAGGTGAGAACGCTCATGCGACTACCGGGTAGCCATGATCCTAGACGGAACCGCACTGCATGCACGTCAAACGGAGCACGCAGGATTTCATAATCTTCTTTGGTTAGTTCACCGCGAGACATAGTGCTACCTCTTCCTCTACCATTTCTACATAATTCAGATTGAAGTCACCATTGATCCACGCGAGCGGCCCAGCCTCAAGTTGCAGATTCGTCCAAGAATGCGCCAGATCAGATTCTTCTGGCGTGATATCCATTTGGAAGTCAGGATGGTCTGCAACTGAATGACCGATGATCTTGGCTTCAACGCAGAGCGCGATTCGATCAGCACGCTTGACTGCTGCCATAGCCTTGAAGTCCTTCTTGATTGAAGGGACTCCTAGATCATAGTAAATGCGTTCAAGTAGTACGTTCTCATTGAGCGCTGCCATGCTTGTTTTCCAAGTGGTAACTACGTCTGAAACGATTGCCTCTGGAGCATCATGCAGTAGCGCATGCAAGCGATACTCTGGAGCAACGAGAGCGGCAACCGTGTTCGTATGCGCGAGCACGCAGTACCAGTGCAGCGCCTGCCCTGAAAAGCGGCAGATTCGGCTCAATCCTTGCGCGATGTCGAATAGGTTTGGCGATCCAGCGTCTGGGTAAACGGCCCGTCCTGAGAATGTATACATCAGTACGCCCGCTTCCATGATTCTGTTACCGCATCCTGCGGCTTGTCCTGATCCTGAGTCGTGCATTCATTCGCATCATAGATGTTCTGCAGCTTCCCAGCGCAACCTGCATACCCTGCGATGTCTAGCCATGAATCATAGTGGCAGTTGTCATTACTCAAGCGGGTGAGCTTGAGAATAATCATCATTGCCGGAACATCTTCTGGGGAGATTGGGAACCCAATATAGCTGCTCCACATGTCTGCCAGCTTGCGCGCCTCTACGTCGAATGGCCCGTAGGAGTCATTCCTATCACCGTAGATAATGCTCTGCGCCTTCTCAAGAATCGTCGCCATGCGAGCGCCCTCCTTCTACTGGCTGATCCCAGTCTGAGTCAAGCCACCAATTAGGAATACTATCTTCCTTGATTGGAGTTGGCGGAAGTGGTCGCAACCATGGCGGCACAATCCCCCCGTTTTCGTTCCTCGTTTTGTCAACGATAATAGTCACTTGCTACTCTCCTGTAAGTAATCCGATACAACTGGCCATAATGAATCCATGATTGCGTCCAGATGGTGCTGCATGAATCGTCGCTTTTCGCGAAGTCCATTCACGTCAGTCTTCCATGAACTGCGATATCCAGCAGTATCAATCGCATCGCGAATATCTTGCTTCAATTGAGTCTGTTGCATCCTAGTACCATCCGTTTCTATTCCAAAAAACCAGCGCTCGGTCTGGATGACCATAGCGACCTGCTATGTAGGCAACTCCGCAACGAGCCTGCTTGACCACGTTAGGGAAGCAACGACACGGTAGGAGCTGAAAGAATCCGCAAGCAGAGCTACCAGAGTATGAGCAATCAATCCTACCGGGATTGACGGCGCAAAGTATTCCTCCAGATTCATGCTTGACGATCCTAGCAAGCGATCTACTATTCGCCCATTCAGGGTGAGTGGTATGTCGCCTGATTGCTTCGCATAGATTACGTTGCAGCGTGCCATTGCATGGCGGCGGCGGTTCTGCCTTTGCCGTTGTCACGGCTATTAGGAATCCAACCACTACCGCTAGAAAGAAGGTGAACCTCACGCAGTAACCTCCTGCTCGGCCTGCGCAGCCAGTGCGGCTGCCTGCTTCTCATTCGACCATTCCGCAACTACTACGCGAAACTCGTCAAGCGAATCCAGCGCCATGCGAGCATATCGAGGGAAATTCGTAGAGAAATTCGCATCGCCTGCTGCCAGCCAAAGGTCAATCGCAGCCTTGTAGACCGTGCCATCCATCAGCGTTGCTGCCACGCCAGCGTCATGCATCTGCAGCGGCCCTTGCTGCACCGGCTGGAGTCCCAGTAGTTCGCGTGCGTCGATCTTCTTATTCATGTCGTTCTCCAATCTGAAGTGAGTATTTACTCACATCATTCGTTACGTGTAGCAATGTGAACATTTGGTCACATGCCGGAATATCCAACTGCCATTTGTCGGATAGTCTCACTGTCTAGGTCGCGCAATACATCGGGTGTGACGATATCACAAAACTCTATCGCGCCTGCCGGGAATAGATCCATGCGGTCGCAATCCCACTTCTCTATCGGCGTCGTCTTGCAATGCATCGCTGCTGCGTAGACATCAATCCAACGTAGATCCCACCTAGTTTCTGGAACATTAGTGATTACTAACATACGAATCCCTCATTTCTGAAAATCCCCTATTGGTCAAATGCACCTTAGCCGCTCCCGGCATCTTCCCATTCCTCTTCTTGCCGAAATAGATATGCCCACTATCTAGAAATGCTCCATTCGCCCAGTCCCTATGAATGAATATCACTGCGTCGGATATCTGCTCCAGCGCAGAAGTCTCTTTCAGCATCCTACAGGTTGGCTTTGGTGGAGCCTTCTCGTCGCTGCCGTACTTGGTCATCTGCGCGAGTAGGATGAAACACACTCCAGCATCTTGCGCTATTCCCTTGAATTGATTCAGCGCCTTGTCTAGTGCCAGACGATAATCTGAATGCCTAGCTGAGACATCGAGTAGATGCACGTGGTCGATGATAACGATATCAAGGGCGCGCTTGGACGCCTTCGCCTTCCTGATAGCACCGAAAATACGACCCGGCCCAGTAGCTCCGGTGAACACCGTGTAGTCGTAGCCTGCGAGGCGCTGTAATCGCTTCTGGAACACTTCAAACGGTACGCTCCTATCCTCCACCTGCTGCGTATCTACGTTGCTCCCCATGCTGATTAGCCGGGCCTGCAGCTCTACCTCTGACATTTCAAGTGAGTAGTAGTGTACCGCAGCGCCTTCCTTGCATGCAGCTTCTAGATACTGTAGTCCTTGCCAGCTCTTGCCGCAGCCCGAGTAGGCCGAAAGGGTGAGTACGTTTCCAGACCTGTAGTGACCGAACTTTTCAATTGGATGCGGCCAACGGATATCTTCGTCTGGCGACTTATACCATTCCTCGAAGCTGGCAGCTCCAGCGGCAGATGTTACGCCATCCTTGCCAGAGTCGGTAGCGAACGCCTTCATCATTAGGCGCATGACTGCTTCGTCTATCTCCTGCGCAGATGCGAGTGCGTTGCTAGTGTCAACAATGTTGCTGGCAACGTCGATCCACATTGCTACCTTGCGTTCCTTCTCAAGCTCTGCGAGATAGGTTCCAAAGGTAATCATTTCGGCAGATCGTGCTACTACTTCATCTACGCGAGCAGAGTCTTTGACTCTTGACTTCACTAGAGATATATCGAGCGCTCCGCCAAACGCATACGCTGCCGAAAGTTCATCCCAAATCTTACGGTCGGTTCCCTCCCACCAATTCGACTGCACTACATCGTAAGCGCAGGTCATAGCTGCTTGAAAGTTCTGAATGCAGCATCCCAATACTGCATCGCCGGTTCTGCTCATACCACTCCCATCAATTCCAGTGCGAGCTTCTGCGGTGCCCTGTTGGTATCCCCGCCGCAGTCAGCGCAAGATACTGGATCGTAGGCTGCAACGCAAGTCCAATTGCAGTCGTCGCAACGATATGCCCAGTTGCCGCCGATATCCACGTTATCGCGCATCGACGTTACCCGAAAGCGGATAGAGCTACCACTACCTCGCCATGCCTCTGTTTCCACGTGACCCCTCCTAGAGTGCGAGCAAGCACCCTACAGACCACGCACTGCTATTGCAAGCAAGTCGTTCTGAGTGAGTAACTAATAGTCCCGCTGTGCGGGGTAACTAATCATTCCGCTTGCGCTGCGCGCACGCTACATTCAGATGCGGTGCTCTTCGATAAGAAAACCAATGCATCTACCTGAATACGCTTCCGCCGCATGCTCACTCTGGTATCTGGATAGTGGCGGGGAGGTCAAGCGCTCAACCTCCGAGCAACGCGAGTGTACTAATTTTGAGTGCAAGGATTGATTCAAGAAGTAGCCTTCCTGCAATCGAATCTATGCAAATAGCCCACTCTGCAAGTACAGCCCAGAGAATACACGTGGCGCTGCGAGCAACCGCAGACGTACCATCCCATTACAGGGTGCCCCAACCAAAGACAGCTTCCCCCAGACCTTGCCGCGAACGATCACACGGCTAGGCTTTATCGCTCACATCGTTTCCCCGCCATATCCGTCAACCGTTGGTCGCCGCGTATGGATTCAAATAGCCTAGCAGAAAACTTGCGGCACATCGTTGACATCGCAGATCCGCTCCGGTAGATTCCTGAAAACGCTCTGGGAGGGCAGCGATATGGCGGTTATTGATAGGGCGAAAGCCCTGCATAACGTGGGTTTCGGTGATTTGAAGGGAGTGCATATTCCCGTCACTACACTGCACGCAGATGGTCAGATTACGAGCGGCGGCTACAGCTCTGCGGCGACTAGCAAGGCTGTTCACAATTTGGAACTACGGGAAGATGTCGGGGTATCAACTTCCGGCCTTCGCGGGCTGCTCGGGAGCATTGATGCAGACGCTCCAGATATCAGGATTGAGGGCAATGTTCTCGCGCTCTCAACGCCCAGCTCGAACTACAGCATCGGTCTAACCGATCCAGTTCTTGAGGCTGCTCCATCGTCATTTCCGTCATCCGAAGAGCTGAATGGTAACGATCCATTCATTCGCAAGATCCTCAAGCGATTCCCGCTCTTCGCGTCTACCGAAGTTGGCAAGGAGCAGATGCATAGCCTGTTCTTCAATCCTGCTGGCATATTCAGCATCGACGGATATCAGATTGCCAGCGTGAAGGTTCCCCTGTCGAAGCTCACGCAGCAGTACAGCGTGCATGAAGAGCACGTCAAGTACGCGCTCAAGGCGTTCGCAGATGACTTCAAGATCAGGTTTGGGGATGGCAAGTCATTCTTCTACGACGACGAAACGCGCTGGATGGTTTCAGCGGTGAAGGCAGAGGTTCGTGATTGGACTAGCCTTATTCCAGATGTAGCTACCGCAGCATGCAGCTTCAGCTATAACGATGCGCTGGCCGATTCCGTGCAGGCTGTATCGAAGGCTACAGAATCATCTGAGGTAGTCATCCAACTCGGGACTAACGTGCTGGATGTTTCAACAAGTGCAGACGTGACAGCGGCTCGCGAGTCGGTGGAAGTGAAGGGCATATCGCAGGACGAATGCATTATGAAGTTCAATGCGAAGATGCTTCTGAATGTCTTGCGCGCTGGCCTTGACTTTCATTCTGAGCCAGTACTGCATATGAATACTCAGAGGTCTGCGGCGACGGTAGTTTCGCTGTCCAGCTCTTTCACTGCTATGGCAATGAGGGTTTGATGAAATACAATCCAGAACTACTGGTATTCAAAGAGGCTAGTCATCGCTACTACTACGATGGAAAAGCTGTTCCGTCAGTAACAACTATCTTGGGGATCATCGGCAAGGACGCGCTCGTTCCGTGGGCAGCCAAGATCGCAGCGGAGAGGTTCGCTAGGGATCTGACCAAATTCAACTCAGAATCCTCCTACATGACTGTGGATGACATCGAGCGAATGCGCGCGTCGTCTGCCAAGTCGTTCTCAACTGACGGCAAGGAAGGCGCTCGCCTTGGAACGCTAGTGCATGA
>Ga0315287_10002035_pt1 | contig 18963 bp, 19 predicted proteins | sample YL17G11_0_MG_FD_205037 | JGI IMG/M metagenome (GOLD analysis project Ga0315287, IMG submission 205037) | Sediment microbial communities from Yellowstone Lake, YNP, Wyoming, USA - YL17G11_0 | ecosystem: Environmental > Aquatic > Freshwater > Lake > Sediment | place: USA: Wyoming | collected...
GAGGCCGATGGTGCCCTCGCCCGTGCCGCCACCGCCGCGGCCCGTGCCGTTGACGCCGAGGCCGCCGTAACCGAAGTTGTCGCCGATCTGATCGCCGAGGAGCGCGCCGAGCGCGTTCTCCGGGTCGATGCCGAGGGGCTGATCCGCGCCGAACGGCGACACCGGGACGTTGGCCGCGGTGAGGTACTGGAGGATACCGGCCTCCTTGGCCATCTCGCGCGCCATGCGCAGATCCTTGTTGTCCTGCGGGCCCTTGATGGCGTAGCGGTTGTTCGTCTTCTGCGAATCCCGCTTGCCCATCTGGCCTTCTTCGTCCTTGTGCTTCTTGCCCTGGCCGCCTTCGTCGTCCTTCTTCTTGTCCTCCTCGAGCTTCTTCTTCTCGAGCTCGAGCGGCGCGTACTTCACGCCCCGGTTCGCGTCGTCGAGGAAATCGAGCGACATGCCCAGGAGATCCGGCACGTCGAAGAACGCGAGGAAGACGAGGAGGAAGTGGAGCAGGAACGACGCCCCGGTGAAGATCTGGCTGCTCCAATCGAACGTGAACGGCGTCACGAGCCTGCGCGGGTTCGCCACCGAGTTGACGAGAAATGTGAAGTCCCCGATGTCCACCTTCACGCGCGCCCGCGGCAGCAGGTTGAAACTGTGGCAGCCGGCCGCCTCGCCGCTCGGGTGGGCCTGTCCCGTGCTCACGAGCTCGGCGAGCGAGATGCGGCGGCCGTCCTCGAACGTGACGTCGCCGTTGGCCTTGGTCGGGAAGTTGACGGTCGAGCCGCCGCCCGGCGTGTTGACGACCAGCGGCAGCTTGGTCTGACCGCCCAGGAACTCGGACGGGAACGGGAAGTCGCAGGCCGGGTCCTCGCCGATGCAGAAGTTTTTGACCTTCTTATCGTCCGCTTTGTAAACGTTGACGAGAATGACGTTCTCTTTCCAAATTGTGATCACTTCTGCCGCGTAACGAGAAACATCTTCCATGGCGGAGGAATCGATCATGACCGCCGGGCGCGTCACGATCTTGCGCACGACCGGAGCGCCGCCCCGCGGGGCCATCATCGGCGGCATCGGGACTCCCGGCCCGCCGAAGCCCTTCACGGCCCCGGCTCCTGCCGCCGCACCGAACCCGGCCGCGGCCGCCGCCGGCGGCGGATAGCTGGGGAACGCACCCGGAGCAACTTCCTGCGCCGCGTCCGCAGCCGCCTCGAAAGTCACGGCGACCTCGACTCCGCCGAGCGTGATGACGTCGCCGCTGTTCAGCGGCGCCTTGTTCACCTTCTTGCCATTGACGAGGGTCCCGGTCGCGCTGCCGAGGTCGAAGATGAAGACCTGCCCCGGCCCGCCGACCTCGATGACGGCGTGCATACGCGAGACGAGCTCGTCATCGACCTGCAAATGGCTCGTCGCCATGCGCCCGATCTTGATGACGTCCTGGCACAGGGTCACCTCGCGGAGCACGGTGTCGCCTTTGGAAACCTTGAATTGAATGGAGAGTGCGCTCATGATCTCTTCCTGTCTGTCGCGGCGCCTAGAATCGCCGCGCCTTTTCGCCGCCAATCGCGGCGCTGCCCTGAAGGGACCGAGTCAACCTCGCGACCCCGCGGCGCAGGAAGGCCTTGCCGCCGGGCCGCACTATGAAACAACAAATTCGTACCAATGGGAAGATCATAAAAAACCACCCGGCTGAAAAAACTTGATCGTCTCGCAGGCGCCTATATTTTCTATCTTTTTCAACGACGCCCACCCCTCATCGAAGCCCGCGGAGAACCGCGCTCCGGCCGTTTCGACGCGTTCACGAAGGATCCGACACCGCACCTTTTTAAAAGTTCCCCGCAATCGCACACCCACGCAAACCGATTCATCGGCGGCGGCGGCTCGCCGCGACAAAGTCGGCGCGATATCCCGCGTTCCATGCTAACTTTCGCTCGAAGAAGGAATTCGTGGACCCCAGCGAGGAAATCCAGTTCGTCCAATCGCTCAAAGCGCGGGACAAGCGCGCCTTCGAGCAGCTGATCACCAAGTTCAAGACGCCGATATTCAACCTCCTGTACCGCATGACCGGTGTGCGCGAGGAGGCCGAGGATCTCGCGCAGGAGGTGTTCCTCACCGTCTACAGGAAGATCGAGCTCTTCAGGGGAGAGTCCCCGCTCGCGACCTGGATCTACCGCATCGCGTACAACCTCTGCATGAACCGGCGGAAGTACCTCGGCCGGCGGCGCGAGCGCGATCGCCAGACCTTCGACGAGGTCGTCGAGCGCAACATCGTCGAGTCTGGGACCATGAGCACGTCGTCGCAGGTCTCGAGGCCGGACGAGATGGCCGAGGGGTTGCAGATGGAGCGCCTAATCCAGGAGGCGATCACGGCTCTCGACGAGGAGCAACGGGTGATCCTCGTGCTGAGGGACGTCCAGAACATGTCCTACGAGAGCATTTCCGATATCACAGGACTCCCGGCGGGTACGGTCAAGAGCAGGTTGCACCGAGCGCGCATGGCGCTCAAGGAGCGCCTGGCCCCGTATCTGAGGTGAACATGGATCACGAAAGCGCAAGAGCCTTCTTCACGGGTTATCACGACAGCGAGCTGCCCGACGGCGATCGTCGGTCGCTGGAGGAGCACCTCGCGGCGTGCCCCGACTGCGCCGCGGAGTGGGACGCGTACCGCAAGGCCGTGGAGGAGGTCTCCGGCCTGCGCGTCATCGCGCCCTCGGAGAACTTCACGCGCCGGGTCTCGATGGCGATCGAGATGCGCGGGAATCGGCGCGGGTTCGGCGGCCTGAGCCTCCAGGGCGTCCGGTTGGCGGTGCTGTCGCTCGTGCTGATCATGATTCTCCTGATGGCGTACCTGACGTATCTGCTGCTGTTCTCCAGCCCGGAGGTGCCCAAGCAGCCCATCGAGGGCGCCACCAAGCACACGCACGGCGACGTCCAGGTCATCGGCCCCATCCACGCCGATCCGCAACCCGCCCCGGAGAAGAAACAGTAGATCGAAGAAGCACCGCGCCGCGCCCGCGGCTCACAGGACGATCCGCTCCGCGGCTGCGACCGCTTCGTCCAACAGGGGCTCGATCGCCGCCTCCGCCTCGAGGCGCTGCGCCCTCGCGACGGAGCCCTTCGTCTGCGGGTGGCGCGGCACGAACAGCGTGCAGCAGTCCTCGTGAGCGCGAATGGAGACCTCGTAGGTGCCGATCCGGCGCGCGATCTCGATGGTCTCCGCCTTGTCGAACCCGATGAGCGGCCTCAAGATCGGCAGCGTCGCCGCGTCCTCGATCGCCGCAAGGTTGGCGAGCGTCTGGCTCGCCACCTGTCCGAGGCTCTCGCCCGTCGCCAGCGCGCCGATCTTCAGACCTTTGGCGATGCGCTCGGCGATGCGCACCATGGCGCGGCGGTAGAGGATGACCAGGTACGCGGGATCCGGACCGTCCCTGAGCCGTTCCTGGATCTTGGCGAACGGCACGACGAAGAGAGCGAGGCCGTCCTGGCGCGCCGCGAGCGCGCGGGAGAGATCGAGCACCTTGTCCTTCGCGCCGTCCCCCGTGTACGGGTACGCGTGGAAGTAGACGCAGGCGAGCTCAAGGCCGCGCTTCTGGAGGAGGTGCCCCGCGACCGGCGAGTCGATGCCGCCGGAGAGCAGGAGCGCCGCGCGCCCCGAGATACCGACCGGCAAGCCGCCGCCGCCCGGGCGATCCTCGGACCAGACGAAGGCCCACTCCGTCCCGATCTCGACGCCGACGCGGAAGTCGGGCTCCTCGAGGTCGACCGCCATCCCCGTGCGCTCCGCGACCGCCGCGCCCACGATCGTGCCGATCTCGCGCGAGTCGGCAGGGAACCCCTTGTCCGCTCGCCGCGCCGCGATCCGGAACGTGGCCCCGGGGCGCGCGGGCAGCGCCGCCGAAAGCTCGAGCGCCCGGGCGGTGATCGCGTCGAGCCGTTTTTCGCAGAGCACGGCGGGCGAGAAAGAGGCCAGCCCGAACACCCAGCGCAGCCGCGCGAGCAGATCCTCGTCGCCGGCGCCGAGGATGAACATGCGGCCGTGCGCGCGGACGAGGTGAACGTCCTCGCGTCCCACGAGGGCGCGGCGCACGTTCCGCTCGAGGGCGTCCTCGAACCGGCGACGGTTGCCGCGCTTGAGGAACAGCTCGCCGATCCGCAGCACGACCGCGGGTCCTTTGTAGCTCGAGAGCTCCATCACGTCCCCCCCACGCGGCCTGCGCGCACGGCCTCGACGGCCGCGGCGAACGCCGCGACGGCGCACCGCACCTCGTCGTCCGTCGTGTCGAAGCTCAGGCTGAAGCGGATCGACCCTTCGCCCGCGCGCAGCCCCGCGTCGCGCAGGCACCGCGGCGGCTCGGAGCGCCTGGCATGGCAGGCGGCGCCCGACGAGGCGAGCACGCCGTGCATCTCCAGCGCGTGGAGCAGCACCTCGGACCGGACGCCATCGATCGCCAGCACGACGATCCCGGGCGCGCGCGACCCGGGGTCGCCGAGGGATCTTACCCCGGCCACGGCGCCGCACATGCCGCGGGACAGGTGCGCGCCGAGGTCGGCCATGACGGGGACCGCCGCGCTCCGCCGCGAGGCGACGAGCCCGGCCGCCGCGCCGAGCCCGGAGATCCCCGGGGTGTTGAGCGTTCCGGGCCGCATACCGTCCTGCTGATCGCCGCCCGCGAGGAGGGGGCGCACCGTCACGTCGGGCCGGAGCAGGAGCGCGCCGACGCCCTGCGGGCCGTGGAGCTTGTGCGCGGAGATCGAGACCATGTCGACCGTGAGCGGGTAGTCGAGCCGTGCGCACTGTGCCGCGGCCTGCACCGCGTCGATGTGGACGCGGCACCGCGGCGACTTCGCCTTGACGCGCGCGGCGATCTCGGCGACCGGCTGGATCGTCCCCATCTCGTTCGCGACGTGGCAGACGGAGACGAGCGCCGTCCTCTCGTCGACCGCGGCCGAGATCGCGGCCGGATCGACCACGCCGCCACCGCCCGCGCCGACCTCTACGGTCCGCGCCCCGCCCGCGATCAGCCGCTTCCCCGCCTCCTCGACCGCGGCGTGCTCCACCGTGGTCGTGACGAGCGTGTCGCGCTTGCCGCGGGGGACGGTCCCGAGCACGGCCGTCGCGTCCGACTCGGTGCCCCCGGACGTGAACAGCACCTTCCACGCCCCGCCGCCGACGAGCGCGATCACGGCGTCGGACGCCCCCTGTACCACACGCGCCGCCGCGGCGCCCCGCCGGTGCAGCGACGATGCGTTGCCGAAGCCGTCCCCGAGCGCCGCGCAGACCGCCGCGATCGCCTCGGGCCAAGGCCTCGCCGTCGCTGCGTTGTCTAGGTAAATCTCAGGCGTGACGGACATCGCCGCGTCGCCGCATCGTTCAGGCGCCGGCGGAAACTATCTCGATGTAGCAGCGGTTGTGGCGGTCGACGAACGCGACGACGCCCTCCTCAATCGCGAACACGGTGTAGTCGCGCCCGAGGCCCGCGCCGCGGCCGGCGTGGAACGTCGTCCCGCGCTGCCGCACGATGATGTTGCCCGGGATGACGTGCTGCCCGGCGAACTTCTTGATGCCCAGCCGCTTGCCGCGGGTGTCCCGACCGTTCCGCGACGAGCCCTGACCTTTCTTGTGTGCCATGGTGCGCTCCTAGGCGTTGATCTTGTTGATGCGCAGCTCGGTGTACGGCTGCCTGTGCCCGTGGACGCGGCGGAGCTGCTTGCGGTGCTTCATCTTGAAAACGATGATCTTGCGGGCGCGCGCCTGCGCCATGATCTCGGCCTCCACCGTGGCCTTCTTGACCACCGGCGTGCCGATCGTCACGCCCGCGCCCTCGCCGACCATCAGCACCTGGTCGAACACGATCTTATCGCCGGCCGCGCCCTTGAGCTTCTCGACACGAACCGAGCCGCCCTCGCTGATCCGGTACTGTTTTCCGCCTGTGGCGATGACCGCGTACATGAGTTCGTCCCTCCACAACCTCCCGGAAACCGCTCCCGGGAAAGCAGGGACGGCATATTACCTGGAAGTGCCGTCGGATCAAGGATTTTTTTGCGGCCCGTAGCCGAGGAGCCGCAGCGGGCGCGCCGCGCCGGCGAAGGAGACGACGTCGCCGAAGTCGATCCGGTGCACGAGGTGCGGGCCGTCCAGGTACAGCCGCGCCGCCGATGTCTTGGATCGGATCGATATTGGGCAATCGTGCGCGGCGAACCCCTTGGTCAGCCCGGGCCACCGCGTACCGCGAGCGCCGCACAGGGGGCCCGGCTCCCGGACGATGAACTGGAGCCGCCGCGATCCCGGGCGCATCTCTCTGCCTCCCGCGGCGCGCACGACCGCGGTGGAGCCCGCCGCCGTGCAGACCCAGACGCCCGAGGAGAGCTGCTCCTCCAGTTCCCCGCCGACCTGGAGCTCGTAGCGCGTCGTCGACGCCGGGCAGAGGTGCGAGAACAGCGCGTCGTTGAGGACTCGGGCGCCGATCAGCTCCCCGTTCACCCGCACCTCCATCCGGTAGAGCGGCGTGGCCGCGAGGGCGCCGTCGAGAAACCCGTCGAGGAGCCCGCGGAACTCCGCGGCGCCGCCGGCCGTGAAGTAGCCGACCGACGTCTCGGGCGACGAGTTGATCGCGAGCACGGGCGTATCGCCGATGGAGTGCGACGCGTGCAGCACCGTACCGTCGCCGCCGACGGTGATCACGAGATCGAAGTCCGCGGAGTCGAGGTCGCTCCAGTCGTGGCGGAGGGTCGCGTCGAGGCCGCGCGCGTCGAGCTCGCGCCGGATCCGCTCCATCGAGGTCGCGTGGCGCTCGTGGGCGCGGACGATGTCCGCGACGAGCGGGTCCCGGCAGTCGAGGAGCCCCTGGATGCGCCCCGACGCGCCGTCGGCGGCAACCTCGGAGTACGCGGACTCGCGGTAGACGACCAGGATTCGGGGCCCGCCCATGGGCGGCACTGTAGCGTCAGCGGCGGCCGCGGACAAGCGGGCTGTGCGGGCAGCGAAAATGGGTTACTTAAACAAGTGAGGAGGGCCGATGTCGAGCGTTCCCGAAGCGTTGCTCTCGAGGCCGCACATCTGCGAGGCGACCCACGGCGGCGAGCGCCGCACGCTGATCGTCGTCATCATCACCGCGGTCGTCATGATCGTCGAGATCGCGGCCGGTGTCGCGTTCGGCTCCATGGCGCTGCTCGCCGACGGGTGGCACATGGGAACCCACGCCGCGGCGCTGGGCATCGCGGTGTTCGCCTACGGATACACGAGGCGGCACGCCTCGGATTCGAGATACGCGTTCGGCCCAGGCAAGGTCAACGTTCTCGCCGGGTACACGTCGTCCCTCGCGCTCGCCGCTGTGGCGCTCGTCATGGCGTCGGAGTCGATCCGGCGCCTCGTCACGCCCCGGGGCATCCAGTACCATGACGCGTTGATCGTAGCCGGGGCGGGGCTCGCCGTGAACCTGGTGTGCGCGTTCGTGCTCCGCGACGGCGCGCGCGACGGCCATCGGCACGACCACAACCTGCGCGCCGCGTACCTCCACGTCCTCGCCGACACGGTCACGTCGATCCTGGCGATAGGCGCACTCATGGCCGGGATGCTCGTCGGCGCGTCCTGGCTCGATCCGGCGATCGGTATCGTGGGCGCCGCGCTGATCCTGTACTGGGCGCAGGGCCTCGCCCGCGAGACGAGCATCGTCCTGCTCGACAGGAACGGCACCCCGGAGGAGCTCGCGCGCATCCGCGCCGCGGTCGAGGCGGGCGGCGACGCCGTGGTCGAGCTCAGGATCTGGCGCGTCTGCTCGCGCCACCTCTCCGTGATGCTGATCGTCGAGGGCGCGCATCCCGGGGCGCCCGACGACTACAGAGAGCTCGTCGCGAGAGAGCTTCAAGCCGCGCACGTGATCGTCGAGGTCCGCGCCGCGGCGCCAGCAGCCGGCGCATGACGCAGTTGCCCAGGCGCGCGAGGGGCGGTAGAGTTCGTGGCATGAAGCGCGCTCTGCTCGCCGCTGTCGTTTTCTGCGCGTCGTGCCAGGACGTGGGATCGTTCACTACGCAGCCGGGCGAGTGCTACCGCGGCTCGATCGTGAACGCGTCGTTCGTGCGGGCCGGTTTCGAGGAGGACACGCGCCTGTCGATGACGTTTGACACGAGCGCGCTGGCCGACGGGCGCGGCCCCGCGGGCGTCATGTGGTCGAGCGACGGTCGGTTTACCGCCTCCGCCATAGGGCAGATGTCGCAGCTCGCCCACGACTCGCTGTCGCAGTTCCAGTTCCCGGGCGGCCGGATCCGCAACTACCTCCTGAACGTCGTCGCGGCGGACGGCGTCCCGGCCACGGTGGTCATCTCGCTCATGGAGAACGGCCTCGTCGAGGCGCGCATCATGCGGCCCGAGATGGACATCTGCCCGCCCGGCGAGGAGGGCTGCGCGTCCCCCGAGTCGTACGACGCCCTGTTCGGCGTCTTCCGCCTCGAGATCGACGGGTCCTGCATCGCCCCGGAAGGAGACTGAGGGCGCGATGCCTCCAATCTCCGCGTACGCGCTCGCGGCCGCGCTCGCGGCTGCCGCGCTGCCGGCCACCGAGCTCGTCCCGGAGGAGAACGCCGTAAAGGGGACGCCCCCGCCGGCCGACAGCGCCGAAGAGGGCGCGCGCCTCCTCTTGGACGCGATCAAAGCCGACGACCCCTCGATCGCCGCCGGCTTCTTCTTCCCGGCCGCGGCGTTCGATCTCGTCAAGGCGATCGCGGTCCCGGGCCGCTACCACCGCAAGCTCTCGGCCTGGTACGAGGAGGACATCCGCGCCGAGCACGCGCGCTTCTCGGATCCGTCGTGGCGCTTCGACGCGTTCGAACTCGGGCGGTGCAAGTGGCAGGAGAAGGGGACCGAGGGCAACGCCCTGCCTTACTGGTCGTGCCGCGGCAGCCGGGTCACGGCCCGATCCGGCGGGCGCACGCGTCGCTTCGACGTCCACGTGCTCATCAACTGGGGCAAGCGCTGGCACGTGACGCACCTCGGGCCGATCCGAAACTGATCTCCGGACGCCCTTCGTTCCCCGCCCGCCGCGCCGTCGCCCGGAACTTCTCAGGCGCCGCGCTGTCTATCGCCATTGGGACCCAGTTGGAGCGCGCGCAAATGCCGTGACACCCGGACGCGGTGCGAGCCGCACAGGTTCGCACCCGAAAGCAAGGGAGGTACCCGCATGCGGCGCGTTTCCGTTTCCCTCATCGCACTGGCCTCGGCCTTCATCGGGCTTTTGGCCTGTGACGGCTCGCGCGCCTTCGCGCAGTCCGACGACGTCCGCGAGATCGCGCGGCCTAAGGCCGTAAAACCGCGCCTGGCCATCACGCCGGCGCAGCGCGAGAGGTTCATCGCGGCGGCGCTGAAGAGCATTCCGGCCGGCCACGAGGACGAGACCCTGTCGCCCTACTTCTTCGTGCTGAGCGACGATCCGGAGACGGATCAGCTGCCGCTCAAGAAGACAGAGGTAGACATCGACGTAGCCACGGCGATCGCCGAGGTCGACGTGACGCAGATCTACCGCAACGATGGCGACCGCGTCCTGGAGGCGATCTACATCTTCCCGATGTCGACGCGCGCCGCGGTGCACGCCATGCGGATGACCGTAGGCGACAGGACCGTCGAGGCCGACGTGCGGGAGCGGGAGGAGGCCCGAGAGGCCTACGAGGACGCCCGCGAGGACGGGAAGACCGCGTCGCTCCTCGAGCAGCAGCGGCCCAACGTTCTGCAGATGAGCCTCGCCAACATCCTGCCGGGGGACGAGATCCGGGTGGAGCTGTCGTACACCGAGGTCCTCGTGCCCGAGGAACGGGCCTACGAGCTCGTCTTCCCCACCGTGGTCGGGCCGCGCTACTCCAACAAGCCGCGCGCGCGGGCGACGGAGCAGGACAAGTACGTCGAGAAGCCGTACCTGCACGCCGGCGTCCCGGATCCGGCGGGGCTCGAGATCCGCGCGTTCGTCCACGGCGGGATGCCGCTCGCGTCGGTGACGAGCCCGAGCCACAGGATCGAGGTGAGCTACCCGGATCCGGCCGACGCCGACATCTCGCTCGCCGCGGGCGAGGAGCGCAAGCGGCGGGACTTCGTGCTCCGGTACCGCCTCGCCGGCGACGCGATCGAGACCGGGGTGCTCGTCTCGCCGGGCGAGCACGAGAGCTACTTCCTGCTCGCGCTGGAGCCGCCGGCGCGCACCGAGGACGCGGCGATCCTGCCCCGGGAGTACGTCTTCATCGTCGACGTCTCGGGGTCCATGAACGGCTTCCCGCTCGACACGTCGAAGGCGCTCCTCCGGCGCCTCCTGAAAAGCCTCGATCAGGAGGACGCGTTCAACATCCTCCTGTTCTCCGGCGACAGCGCCGTGCTCTCCGACAGGTCGCTCCCGGCCACGGCGGCGAACGTCGAGCGAGGCCTCCGGTTCATCGACGAGCAGCAGGGCGGCGGCGGCACGGAGCTCCTGCCCGCGCTGCGGCGCGCCTACGATCTGCCCCGCCTCCCCCGCAGCTCCCGCACCGTCGTGGTGGCCACGGACGGGTATGTGGACGTCGAGGACGAGGCGTACACGCTCACGCGCGAGAGGCTCGGCGAGGCCAACCTGTTCGCCTTCGGCATCGGAGAGAGCGTGAACCGGGAGCTCATCGAGAGCCTCGCGCGGGCCGGCGACGGCGAGCCGTTCGTGGTGGCGAAGCCCGGCGAGGCCGAGGCGGTCTCCAAGCGGTTCGCGCGCTACGTCTCCTCGCCGCTCCTCACGGGCATCGAGGTGAGGTTCGACGGGATCGACGCGTTCGACCTCGAGCCCGAGCGCGCGCCCGACCTCTTCGCCGAGAGGCCGATCGTGATCGCGGGCAAGCTCCGGGGCCCCCTCGCGGGGCGCGTCACGGTGACGGGGTACACGCCGGACGGGCCGTGGTCGCGGACCGTCGATCTCGCGAGGGCGCGCAAGATCCCGGGCGGCGACGCCGTGCGACTCAACTGGGCCCGCGAACGGATCCGCCTCCTGTCCGACAGGCACAGGATCTCGCAGGACGCGGAACTGAAGAAGGCGATCACGGCGCTCGGGATCGACCACCACCTGCTCACGGAATTCACGTCGTTCGTGGCCGTGGACAAGGTCGTGCGCGGCGACGGGAGCGAGGCGGTCACCGTGGAGCAGCCGTCGGCGATGCCGGACGGCGTCTCCGATCTCGCGGTCGGCGGTGGTGAAGGCCAGATGGGCGGGCGCAGCGCCGGCCGGTCCTCCAACAGGTACGGCATCAAGAGCAGCGGCTCGTCCATCGGCACGAGCTACGGGTACGGCGGGCTCGCGGTGTCCGGCGCTGGCAAAGGCGGCGGCGGTACGGGCATGGGCACCATCGGCCTCGGCAGCGTCAGCACGATCGGCCACGGCGCGGGCGGCGGCACGGGGTCAGGATACGGGCGCGGCGCCGGGGGATCCGTTTCACGACGGTCCGCCGCGCCGCAGATCCGCGCCGGCGCGGCGATGGTCAGGGGCTCGCTGTCCAAGCAGGTCATCCGCCGCGTCATCAAGCGGCACGTCAACGAGGTGCGGTTCTGCTACGAGCAACAGCTCCAATCCGATCCGACCCTCGAGGGGCGCGTCGTGATCAAGTTCGTCATCGACGCCAAGGGCAACGTGGTCCAGGCCGCTGTCGCGGAGTCCACGTTCAACGACACGATCATCGAGACCTGCATCCTGCAGGCGGTCCGGCGCTGGACGTTCCCCGCGCCCGAAGGCGGCGGCATCGTCGTCGTCAACTACCCGTTCGAGCTCACGCACTAAACTTTCCCTCGCGGGTGGTGAGGCGGGGCGCGCCCTGTGCTACACTCGCCTCACGATCGCGCTCGGCAGGCGGCCGCACTCGGATGTGCGCGCGGCGCCGGAGGGCGGACGAGGAGGAACGAATGCGCGAGAGGACGAGTTTCTGGGTATGCATCTTTGGCGCGCTCTGCCTCGCGGCCTGCGGCGGCGGCGATCCGAGCGGCGGCGACGGCGGGACGGACACCGACACCGACGCCGACGCCGACGGCGGATCGGACGGCGGCGACGGCGACTGCGAGAACCCGGAGATGTTCGACGGGACGGGCCTGTACTGGCTGCAGTGCCTGGCCGGCCAGTGCCTGGTCGACGACGAGTGCGCGTGGGAGGGCGGCGAGGTTGTCGGGCTCAGCTACGACGAGGCGGCGGCGTTGTGCCCCGCCGGCTACAGGTTGCCGACCATCCAGGAGATCATGGGGCTCCTCGGCAATTGCGAAGACATCGATCTCGGCCTCAACGAGACCGGGTTCTGCGACACGTGCCCGGTGAGCACCGCGTGCAACGCCATCTACCCGGGCATGGACGCGGCCGATCCCTACTCCTACGAGATCCTCCACTGGTCTTCGACGCCGATGACCGGGAGCGACAGCAGGGTGTGGTGGGCCAACTTCAAGACCGGCCTCATCGAAGCGAAGCTCATGGACACGAACGGCGCGGCCGTCTGCGTGCGCGGCGAGTGACGCTCACGGCGTCGCGCCCGACGCCTCCACCGCCTCGACGATAGCGGTCAGCACGACCTCGTCGACGCCCAATCGCCCGCGGATCGCCTCGCGCTCGTCGCGATCGAGCGGACGCCCGCGCACCATGTGCGCGCTCGCGCGGCGCCGATCGCTGCCGGGCTTGTCGCCGCCCGGCGCGGGGAGGAAGATCACGAGCGCGATCTCAGCGTCCGGCTCGTCGAGGATCGCGCCGCTCTCCACGACGAGCCACGTCCGATCCCCTGCGGCCGCGGTCACCTCGGCGAGACTCGTGCCCGGGGGGAAGAAGAGGGGGGGCTTTGCGCCTTGCGCGGCGTGGACGCCGATCTTGATCGCGGCCGCGTCCCCCAGGATCGCGGCGAGCGCCTCGGCCAAGCGGGTCTTGCCGACGTTCCGGCCGCCGCCGGCGATGACGATCGTCTTAGGCATCACCCTTGGGCGGAGAGAACGCGAGGAGCGTGAGCTGACGCGGATCCACGGGCGGGGCGCCGGTCCTGCGGCGCTTCGGCGCGGCGCGACCGCGCTCCCCGGAGGCGGCACCTGGCTCGGAGCGCGACGGGCCGCGCCCCGCACGGCCGGCCGCTTCCTGCGCCATGTCGCCGTCCGGCGCGCGCGGCTTGCGTGCGGTCTCGACCTCGGCACCGCCCTCGCGCACGACCTCGAGCACCATTGTCCTGAGCTTCGCGTTGAGCTCGTTGTACGCCCGCCGCGCCGCGGCCACCTCCGCGACGAGCGCCGCGAGCGGACCCGTCAGACCGTCGAACCGGACGAGCTGTACGTGCGGGCACGCGACCGACGGGCCGGACGGGTTGACGGTGCAGCACGCCGGGCAGATGCGCACCGTGGCGGACGACAGGTCCGAACGGCTCTCTTCTGGCTTGTCCACGTGGCCATTCTAGTCAGGATCCAACGCAGCGCCAACTTTCTTGGCCGGGCGCGGCGCGTGGTCCCGGTGCGGATCAGTGCGCCGCGGCGACACCGGGTAGCGGCGCCGAGTACACGCCCTCGCCCGTCGCGGCGCAGAGCAGCCTGACGTCGTCGCCCACGACCGTGAGGGAGACCACGCGCCCGGGGCGATACACGGGCTCCTCGCGCTCCTCGGCGCGGCCGGTGGTGAACGCGGTCCGCCACGTCTTTCCCCCGTCGCGGCTGACGCGGACCGCGCCGACGCCCTCGTCGGGATCGCAGGTCGCGGCGGCGATCCAGCCTGGCTCGTGGGCGTCGACGGCGATCGCCGTGACTCCAGTCACGGCGGTCACCTCCGAGAAGCTCTCGCCGCGGTCCATGGAGACGCGCAGCGGTGCCCCGGGCCGATCGGAGCCCACGGCGATCACGCCGCCGGCCGCAGCGATCGAGATCTTCGACGCGCGATCTGAGGCGGCGAGCTGGCACCCGCTGAACGGGCGCCGCCCCCCCCCGCGGCCGTCCCACTGGTGCAGCGCCGGCCCTTCCTCGGCGTCGACGATCGCGAGGATCGACGCCTCCCCCTCCCACGGCGCGATCGCGAGGCAGCGCCCCTCGTCGAGCGGCCCGCGCCAGGTGCGGCCCTCGTCGTCGCTCGCGAGCAGCTCGCCCTCCCCCGTGAGGCCCGCGAGCCACAACCGGCCCTCCAGCCGCTGGCCGAAGACGGCGAACGCTCCCGGCAGCCCGCGCTCGGCTGCACGCCGCGCGTCGAGCCAGACCCCGAGCGGGGCGAGCGAAGGGTCGAAGCCCTCGGCGCGCAGGAGGCCCCTCCGCTCGGTGCCGATGAGGATCGCCGAGCCCGCGGCGTACACCGACACGGCGTCAATCTCGTCCTCGACGTCGTACCGGTGCAGGAGCCCGTCCGCGCCGACGCGGTACAGCCCGTCGCCGACGGCGAGCAGCGCGCCGTCCACGACGGCGACCCCCGCCACGCGACCCCGAACCGGGCCGAGGTACTGGACCTCGGGCCCCTCGTCCGCGTCCCCGACCATGTCGTCGGGCTCCGCGATCGGCCCCTCGGCACCACCGTCGTCGTCGAGCGGCTCCGCGCCGGGATCATCGTCGAACCACGAATCGTCGAGCGGTTCGCCCACCTCGCCGTTCGCCCAGCCCTCGTCCGCTTCGTCGAGCTCTTCATCCGACGTGAACTCGTCGACGCGATCGATATCATCGCCCTGCGGCGAGTCCTCGAAGTCAAAGAGCTCCCGGGCGAACGCCTCCGCGGAGACGTCGTCGAACCCGATCGCCCCGTCGTCGTCGAGATCGTCCGCGCCGACGAGGTCGCCGAGTTCGTCGGGGGACGGCGGCTCGACGTCGCCGTCGTCGAGGGGCGGCAGATCGCCCAGCTCCAGGTCCGGCGGATCGGGGTCGTCGGACGGGCGGTCCTTGTCGTCGCCGCTCATCGCGAGCCCCCTCCCGCGAGCCCGAGCGCGTCGCGGACCAGCTTCATGTCCTCCCACACCGGCCTCTTGGCGGACTCGTTGCGCAGGAGGTACGCCGGGTGGAAGGTCGGCATCACGCGCGCCTCGCCGAGGTCCCGGAACACGCCGCGCAGCGCCGTGATCGGCTCCCTGGTGTCGAGCAGGAACTGCGCCGCGGGCCGGCCGAGGGCAACGATCACTCGCGGCGCGACGATCGCGAGCTGCCTTCTCAGGAACGGGCCGCACGTCGCCACCTCGTCGGGCTCGGGATCGCGGTTCCTGGGCGGCCGGCACTTCACGACGTTGCAGATGTAGACGTCCTTCCGCTCGAGCCCGATGGCCGCGATGATCCGCGTGAGGAGCTGCCCGGCCGCGCCGACGAACGGCAGGCCGCTGAGATCCTCGTCGTGGCCGGGCCCTTCGCCGACGAAGACGAGCCGTGCGCGCGGATCGCCATCCCCGAAGACGATCTGCGTGCGTCCCTCGTGGAGCTTGCACCGCGTGCAGTCGCCGAGTTCCGCGCGCAACGCCGCGATCGCGGCCGCAGGATCCGCACACGGCTCGGGAGGACGCACTTCGCCGCGTCGCTTCGATGCCGCCGGATAGCCGACCCCGCCGAGCTCGGCCTCCCAGCGGATCCTCGCGGCGAGGTCGGACGCGAGGTCGCGGAGGTCGTCTTCGTTCGAGCCCATCACCCTGCCTCTATAGTACATCGCCGCGCGCCAGCCAACGGGAGGAGGGCGCCGTTCAGTCGACCGCCGCGGACGGCATGGTCGCGATGAGGCCCACCGTGAAGCCCGCCGCGAGGCCTTCCCCGTGGTCCGGGACATCGACCGATACCTGCGTGACGAGCTCGATGCGGGCGGCGACCCGTACGTTGTACCCCAGCGCGACACCGCCGGCCTCGAACACCCGCGCATCCTCGCCGGGCGGGGGATCGCCGTGGTGAAACGCGATGTCGTACTCGAGGAGGATCTGGTGGATTTCGGCGATCGTGAAGTAGCCGCCGGCAGTGAGCAGCGTCGTCGGCGCGAACGCATACCGCTCCTTCGACTCGTCCACGTCGGTCGTGGCCGGATCGTCGGCGATCGAGACACCGCGGCCCGCGAGCACCTCCTCGGCGCGGAGGTACAGCCCGCACAGGGCGAGGTCAGGCCTCGCGTCCACGTTGAGCTCGAACGCCGGCGTCACGTACATCTCGCCGCCGCCGAACCCGACACCGAGCAGGAGATCGAGGTCGACGTGGTCGGAGTCGATCGGCGTGCCGAAGACGCCGAACGACGCGCCGCCGGTGCCGGCGGACAGCCGCGCGGTCCCCGCGGCGGACATCGTGAGGTACGTGGAGAACCGGTCGGTGATGCCGAAGCCCAGGAGCGTCTCGCCCCACATGACCTTCTCGTACTTCCCGCGCCCGACGCCGTCGAGTCCCAGGGACAGCTCGAAGTCCGAGGCGCCGATGCCGTACGTCTCGACCGTGTCCGCTGCCATCGCCTCTCCGGCGAACGACACGGCGGCGACGAGCGCCAGCGCCAATGTCCGGATCTTCATTGCCGCCCTCCCCCTCCCTCTGTGATACGCGCACCGCCGCACGCCGGACAGCCCTGGAGCCGGAGCGGCAGCTCGAGGCCCCACCCTTCGAGCCGCTCTCGATCCCGCAAGAGCTCCGCGGTACTCCCGTCAGCCGCCACGCGCCCGCCCTGCAGCACGATCGTCCGCCCGCACAGATCGAGCGCGAGATCGAGATCGTGCGTGGCAATGATCTTCGTGTGCGCGAACCCGGCGAGTAGCGCGATGAGCTGACGCCGACTGCGCGGATCCAGGCTCGCCGTGGGCTCGTCGAGCACGAGCACGTCCGGCGACATGGAGAGGACGGTCGCGATCGCGACGGCGCGCTTCTCGCCGCCCGAGAGCCTGTACGGCGGGCGATCCCGAAGGTGCGCGGCGCCGACCGTCTCGAGCGCACGCGCCACCCGCGCCTCGACCTCTTCCGGCGGGAGGCCGAGGTTCAGGGGGCCGAACGCGACGTCGTCGAACACCGTGGGCATGAACAGCTGATCGTCGGGATCCTGGAACACCATGCCGACCGATCGGCGCACGGCCGCGAGCGTCGCCTTCGAGATCGGATAGTCCCCGACGCGCACCGTCCCCGCCGTGGGGGCGAGGCAACCGTCCAGGTGCTGGAGCAGCGTGGACTTGCCCGCGCCGTTCGCGCCGACGACCGCCACGGACTCGCCGTGCTCGATGCGGAGAGACACGTCGTCGAGGGCGCGCGTGCCGTCCGGGTAGGAGAACGAGAGGCCTACCGCCTCGACGATGTGGTGGCTCATCCCCACGCCCCCACGACGAGCCGCCCGACGAGCTCGGGGAGGTCGAAGAACCGGACCGCGGCGAAGAACGCGATCCACCCGGCGACGAACGCCGCGTCGACGAGGCCGAACCGCATAGCGCGCAGGAGCGGGATCTGGCCATCGAAGCCGCGGCAGCGCATCGCGAGGTGGATCCGCTGCGCCCGGTCGAGTGTCCGCAGGAGGAGGTGGCCGACCAGGGAGCCGAACAGCGCGAGCGAAGGGCGCTTCCTCCCCGGCGCCCGGAGCGCGGCGGCGCGCTGCATCCGCTGCACCTGCGCCGCGAGCACGAACAGGTACCGGTACAGGAGCGCGAGCTGCGAGACGAAGATCCGCGGCGCGCCGAGCCTCTCCGCCGCGGCGCAGACCGGATTCATCCCGGTCACGGCGACGAGGGCGAGCGCCGCGCCGACCGTGAGGCCGAACCGCAGGAGGATGGAGAGGTACGAGATCCAACCGCCCGAGATCTCGATCCCGAAGGCGAGCTCCCGCGGCGCGGTGTCGAAGATCGGGTTGAACGCGCCGAGGACGAGGACAAACGGCGCGCCGATCAGGAGCTTGCGCGCGACGAAGCCGAACGGGACGCGGCCCGCGGCGCACAGGACGAGCGGAAACGCCGCGAGCGGCACGAGGCCGAAAATCTCGTAGCGGCCCCACGAGACGGCGGTCACGAGGAACGCCGCGGTGGCGATCAGCTTGGCCCGGGGATCGAGCCTGTGGGCGGGCGAGTCGCGCCGCGAGATCGCGTCGAGCGTCCCGAGCTCCAGCGCGCCTGTATACAACCCGGTCATCCGGATGCCGCCGACGCCGGCCTCAGCCCTTGGCCGCGAACCGCCGCCTTGCGGCAAAGCCGATCGCCCCGGCGACGACCAGCGTCAACGCGGCGCCGACGACTCCGGCGAGGCTCGTCCCGGCGTCCACGGCCGGCCAGGTGGTCTCGTCCGCAATCGGTGCGACCTTCTCGGCAACGCTAGACGCCTTGGCCACGGCCCACTCGAGCCCGTCCGGCCGCGACGAGGCGAACCAGCTGAGCACCGCGCCCATCGCGAGGGTCGCGACGAGGAACGCCGCGACGAGCTTCTTGGAAACGGCCCCGGCTCCCGCGTCGGGCCGGGCGCTGCCCGCGTGCAGGATCCCCGGCCGCGCCTGCCAGACGAACAGGAGCACCGCCGCGGTGGCGAGCCCCTCGACGATCCCGATCGCGAGGTGGATCGGCTGCATGAGGAGGAGGAACGTGCCCATGGGCAGCGCGGTGTTCCCGGAGAGCTTCGTCTCGAGCACGACGCCGAACGCGCCGAGCTGCAGCCCGACGATCGCGGCGATCATCGCCGCCGCCGTCAGCCGCGCCCGAGTGGGGCCCTGTCCGGCGATCGGTCGGAAGAGCAGCGGGTACGCGAGGAAGCACGGAAAGAAACCGAGGTTGATCACGTTGCAGCCGAGCGCGAGCAGCCCGCCGTCCGCGAAGAACAGCGCCTGCACGGTCAGGATCGACGCCATGGCGAGGAACGCGGCGTGGGGCCCGAGCAGCGCCGCCAGGATCAACCCGCCGCCGAGGTGCCCGCTCGACCCGGTGCCGGGAATCGTGAAGTTGATCATCTGCGCCGCGAAGACGAACGCCGCGCCGACACCCATCATCGGCACGCTCGTATCGTCGGCTGCGACCTTGATCTTCCGCGCGCTGTACGCCGCGAGCGCCAGGGTCGCCGCCCAGCCCGCACCGCCGACGACCGGAGAAATCAAGGCGTCC